>Ga0265295_1000401_pt1 | contig 88735 bp, 73 predicted proteins | sample Munlansysbiofilm_FD_192503 | JGI IMG/M metagenome (GOLD analysis project Ga0265295, IMG submission 192503) | Leachate microbial communities from a municipal landfill in Southern Ontario, Canada - Methane capture system biofilm | ecosystem: Engineered > Solid waste > Landfill > Unclassified ... | reverse complement strand
TCTTTCCATAAATTGATCTCCTTTCTTTGGTTGGAAATTTGATCAATTTATGGGGCATATCAAAATAATTTGGTATGCCTTTTTTTATGATGAGATTTTTTTATCCCCCTTCTTTGAGGTAGAGCCATATGTCCACTTCACCTTGTAAACTTAAAAAATTGTTATATACTCATGAATGATGTTTTCTCTACAGAATAAAAATCCTACCTATATAAGAGGAGTGCGCATGTTTAAGCGATATTGTATGCATATAGTCGTTTTAGTGCTTATGTTTGTTGTGGCTGGTTGCGTTGAACTAAGTAATAATCAAACATTAAACAGTCTATTGACCTCCTACAGTGCATCATCGGCTGCCCTTGATGAAAACACGATTGCTGCTGGATTGCGTCAGGCTCTCGAGGTTGGTAGTGAAAAAGCTAGCTTGCAAGCTTCTGCTAGTGGTGGTTTTTTAAATGACGAAAAACTACACATTCAGTTACCGGAAAAGCTTAGCGCAATGACGAATACATTACGTAATGTTGGTTTAGGCGCTCAGGTTGATAAATTTGAGGTAGGGATGAACCGCGCGGCTGAAGCAGCTGCGGCAGAGGCCAAACCGGTGTTGGTAGATGCGATAAAAGAGATGTCGCTTAGCGATGCTATGTCTATTTTGCAAGGTTCAGATACTTCAGCTACAGAGTATTTTCGTGCCAAGACCGGCGCTACCTTGCAACAACGATTTACCCCTGTGATAGCAGATAAAATGCAATCAGTTGGGGTGTATAGTGTATATTCTCAACTAAAAAGTGCTTATACTGCTATACCGTTTGCTAGTAAACCTGACTTTGATCTGGAAACATACCTTACTGATAAGACTCAAGATGGTCTGTTTTATCTAATTGCTCAAGAAGAGAAGAAAATACGTAGCGATCCAGCAGCTCGAACCACAGAGTTGTTGCAACGAGTATTTGCCGCGCAGTAATTGGTAAACAACTTTCGGTGCATTTATGGTAAATCCAGCGAGCTTTTACGCTTCTCCTGAGCGTCTATCCGAACGGATTATTGCAAAGCAGTCGGATTTTATCTTTTCCGACCAGACATTTGCGCATCTGTTTGACTGCGTACCGATAATCATCATGGTACTCAATGAACATCGTCAGCTGGTTTTTGGAAATAGCGCCTTAGCTGATTTTTTACATCTGCCCGATGTTAGTTCAATGCTCGGCAAAAGACCCGGCGAGATATTGTCATGTATTCACGCTCATGACAATGATGCTGGATGCGGAACAAGTATGTTTTGCCGCTATTGCGGCGCGGTTAATGCAGTTTTATCGAGTCAAAAAAATGGTAGTTCTGCCTCTGAATGTCGGATCACTGCCAATGTAAATAATCATGAAGAAGCCTATGATTTTCGCGTATGGGCAAGCCCATTTAAGGAGTCATTTACCTTTTTAGCGATTATGGATATAGCAGACGAAAAACGGCGTCTCTTTCTCGAACGCATTTTCTTGCATGATATTGCCAATACCTGTAGTTCTCTGGTCGGATTTACTAATATGGTAAATGCCGAATTGGCCAATGAATTGGAAACCCAAAAGCTTGTAACTAGAATTAAACTGCTATCGAATAAAATAGCCGACCAGATTAAAGCACATCAGCAACTTGTAGCGGCTGAGTATAACCAACTCAAGTTAGAGATTACCCGCATAGATTCACGTATATTTTTACAGGATATCTGCTTGGCTTTTAATGATGACGAAATACTCAATGGCAGGTTTTTAGAAATAGATTCACACTCCCAGCAGGTCATGTTTCACACTGATGCTACATTACTTAATCGGGTAGTGGGAAATATGATAAAAAATGGGTTAGAGGGCTCAGTACCAGGAGAGACCGTTACATGCGGCTGCTACAGGCAAGAAGACAAAATTTGCATTTGGGTGCATAATCCCACCTACCTTCCGGAAAATATACGGTTGCAACTGTTTAACAGATCGTTCTCCACTAAAGGGGCAGGGCGCGGGTTAGGAACCTACACGATGAAATATTTTACCGAAAAATACCTGCAAGGATCAATCTCCTTTACTACCGACCAATACAAAGGATCTGTCTTCACCGTCTGTTATCCATTAGAGTTGCAGTAACTTTTACCCTATATTTGAGTCGCCAGTGAAACATACAAGAATTAAATATATAATCATGGCTGCAGTGCTAATATTGCCATTGGGAATATCTAGCTGTGCAAGTCTGAATTTTTGGCAGCAAAAACCATCTGTCATGGTAACTACCTTTAAAGTTCTCCCAACGACAGATCTTGCACCTAATTTTATGATCGGTTTACATATTGTCAATCCGAATAGCACAGCTTTAAAACTCGAAGGTCTGTATTACACCATTGCAATTGAAGGGCATGAAATAGTAGAAGGGGTGTCAAATAAATTGCCCACTATTGGAGCATACGATGTTGGTGATATTGAGCTTGAAGCCAAAGCGAATCTTATCAACAGCCTGCGGTTAATAGCTGATTTAGTCAATAACTCCAAAGAGAGTTATAGATATACGCTGCAAGCAGAGCTTTCTATCGGTATGTTTGTGCCAAGCATTCATGTGGTTAAAGAAGGAACCGTTTCGTTGCAGTCTTTGACGCGTTAGTCCGTGACTTGCCACTATTTTATGGAGAGAGCATTATGAAGACTTTTTTTGTGCTTGGATGTGTTAATGCTTTCATATCTGTATCGTTCGGTGCATTTGGTGCACATATGCTGCGCAGTAAAATATCTGATTTAATGATGATTACTTGGGAAAAAGGTGTCGATTATCAGATGTATCATGCCTTAGCGCTGATCGTCGTTGCATTATGCATCAAACAATGGCCAGATGTCCGCCGAGTACGCACCGCAGGTTTTTTATTGCTTATGGGAATAGTTCTGTTCTCTGGTAGCTTATACGCTTTGGTTTTAACACAAATTAAAGGTCTAGGCATGATTACCCCCATCGGCGGCATAACCTTTTTATGGGGGTGGATTCTATTAGCAATGTGCGTAAGAGATTTTGACAACCGCTATTAATAACATGAACGAACAGGTTTCATTGTTCGCAAGGAGAAGTTAAGGTTGGTTTCGTTAGCCGTGCGCACTACTATATTTTTAGTTGTAACTACTATTTTCATCATCATTTCCCGTCGTTCGTTATGTAACCCTAAAGCACATGGTTTTTATCGCTTCTTTGCCTTTGAAGGCATTGCCATTTTAGTCCTATATAACAACCCCTTATGGTTTAATGACCCATTTTCGTTTAGACAATGTTTATCGTGGTTGTTACTCCTACTCTCAATAGCGCTAGTAGTGCGTGGAGTTGATCTATTAAAGAGGATAGGGGGACATAGCCAACGGAGTAATTGTCCCGAAAACTTACCCTTTGAAAACACCCAGAATCTTGTGCAACATGGTCTATATAGTTATATCCGTCACCCTATGTACACCTCACTGTTGTTGCTAGCTTGGGGAGCTTTTTTAAAAAGAGTTGATGGAGTAACAATTGTTGCTGTTGTTGTCGTAAGTTTGGCACTATTTTGTACTGCAAAAGTTGAAGAACAGGAAAATTTTAAATTTTTCGGTGCAGATTACCTCGATTATTGTACTCGCTCAAAAATGTTTATACCCTTTATTTTCTAGCGTATTAGGTGGATGCGATGGCCGTTATTTTATGGAAAGAGTGTTACAGTGTCGGTATCTCAACCTTCGACGATGAGCACCATGTGCTTGTGCGCGTGATTAACGACTTGTATGATGCTGTACGCGAAAAAAAAGGGGATACTGCTCTACATAATTTGCTGAATATCTTGGTTGAGTATACAGAGAAACATTTCTCTCACGAAGAGCAGTATATGGATAAGATCGACTATCCCGATGCCGCAGAACATAAAGAGCAACATGTAGTTTTAAAAAATAAGCTCAATGATTATCTACAAAAGGTAGTCTCTAAAGAGACTGGTTTGTCACCGGAGGTGATGGGATTTTTACGTGCTTGGTTATTAGATCATATAGTAGAGACAGATAAACAATTTGGTGACTTTTTGAGAAGTAGAAGCATCTACGACTGTGGCCCAGCAGATATCACCTAGAGCCACTGGCCTATTTTGAGAACCACTTTTTCTTACCTGTATATACAGCCACTCTATTACGACCTTTCTTCTTAGCTGTGTATAACGCCTCATCTGCAAAACCAATGAGCTCGTTTTTGTTAAACTTATCTTTGCCCGGAGTCATATCGGCGACACCAAAACTAGCGGTTATATAATAAGATTCACGGTCATGTGTGAATGCAGTAGATGAAATGTTATCACGTAGTTTTTCAGCTACTTTTTCTGCATCTTCTGCAGTTGTTTCCGGCAAAACTATCGCGAACTCCTCACCACCATAGCGAGCAAAGAGGTCGTACTCGCGTAAAGCTTCTTTAGCTATATTGGAAAACTGACGTAAAATAAAATCTCCAACTTGATGCCCGTGATTGTCATTGAACTTTTTAAAATAATCAATATCGATCATTATTACGCTTACCGTGTACGAATTACGTTCTGATCGTTTAATTTCTTTATCTAAAAAATCCTGAAAATAGCGATGATTATACGCCTCAGTCAAGCCATCTACATTAGCTAGTTGTTCGAGAATTTTATTTTTTTTCTCTAGCTCAGCGGTAAGCAACTCCAGTTGAACAGTTTTTTCTACTAAAGTTCTGTTCATCTGTTCATAACTAAGGTTGAGAACACTCAACTCGGCATTGGCTATTTGCAATACCTCTGCTACTGATTTTTGATTAGTAATCTTTAGATCAAAAAACTTTGCCGTTTCCTGCACTTCCGTATGCACTCGATCGAGAAAATCTTCAAGCTTTTTCTCAGTTAACGGCAGTTTTCGCTTCGCTTGCAGCTTGAATCGATTAACGATGTCGCCTGGTTTTTTAGAACTGTACACATTTGAAAGAATGCCAGAAAGGGCGACAATATTGGTGATTTGTTCAACTTTACGGTCTGTTGTTTTTAATTTATGTGGTTCATTATGATAACGAATAGGTTCGACTAATACAGCAGGAAAGCCCCAACTGCTGACAACTTCACTGCCAATGTAAGGATGGTCTGTGCCAATTATTATCTTCTCCGCGCTACAGCGATCTATATCGTCTTTTTCCATTAACGCTTCAACTTGTTTATATTTGTCAGGAAGGGCGCGTGCCAAGATAAGAACCCCAAGATTTTGCAATAGTCCTGCAACAAAACCCTCTTCAGAATCTTCTGCTTCGACTGCATTCATCAACATACGCGCAGCTACAGCTTCAAAAAGTGATTTTTCCCAAAATAGGGCGTAGTCAAAGCCATCTTTCTTTTGTTTATCAGGCTTCAAAAACGAAAAAGATAACACTAGGCTGCGAACTGCATTAGTGCCTAATATGGATGCTGCTTGGTGGATTGTACCTATTTGCTGGGGAAAACTATAAAAAGAGGAGTTAACAACTTTAAGAATTTTAGCCGAAAGTGAAATATCCTTAGATATTAAATTGGCGATATCGGTGATAGTAGTCTCTTCTTCTGCCGTTATTGATATAAGCCTTGAAGCTACCGTTGATAATGTTGGTAAATTATCTGATTGTAAAACAAATTTTAACACTTCATCCTGGGTCATGTCATAACTCCGCTAATTTTTTTGCATACTAGCATGAAAAATATGGCAGAACAAAAATAAAACCAGTTACATAGTAAACTATTTCACCCCCCGAGGACGGCCGACGCGACCAGAACGACCAGCGTTAATAAGAGAATGGCGCACTAAATCAGGAGACGACCAAGGATGCTGTTCAGCACGTATCTCGACGCTGATCTGCTTGATAGCAGCATTGCGATTTAAGCCCTTAGCGGTGTAGAGATCGTAAGCCGCAACTAAGCGCTGATGGTATTGGTTGAGGTTTTTCCTTGCCTGATCGTGGAATTTTAAATTGTCACTTTTAAGCTTTAGCCTGGACAACTTATCTTCGCGCTTCAGCACGTCAATAAATCCGGTCAGTGAATCTAGCAGTCTGGTGTATTGCGTCAGGTATTCGACAGGCAGAGTGACTACAACTTGAACTTGATCATCACCAACGGGAACAACAGAAAGGCTGTCTTGCAGATAAAACAGATGCGAGGTCATGGATTGACCCCACAGAAGAAAAATAAATCAATGTCGCATAATGTATATTATGTAAACTTTAGTTGTGAGCTTTATGCTTTTACAATAATAGATAAATTGGGATTATATCTTACGGGTGTTGGTTGATGATCTGTAGAAATTAAATAATTGGTAAACTATTTGAGCTGGTATAAATTTACACTTAAAAATAAAGAGATCCGCTATCATAAATGATAACGGATCTCTTTAAAGTTTTGGTGCCGAAGGGGAGACTCGAACTCCCACGCCCTTACGAGCACATGAACCTGAATCATGCGTGTCTACCAGATTCCACCACTTCGGCTAAGGTGATATTATATATAGCTGCAAGCAGCTTGATTTAGTGGTACGCCCAAGGGGATTCGAACCCCTGTCGCCGCCGTGAAAGGGCGGTGTCCTGGACCAGGCTAGACGATGAGCGCATATTGTTTTCAACTTGTTGCTAGCTGTTGAAATCGGGCTGATAATAGATATCTATCCATTAAAGGTCAAGCTAAAAATTGCTCTAAAAGCTACTAGTTGTTTTTTATTTTTCATTAGCTAATTGGATGGTGGTGTTGAAGAGCAGGTGTATCCCCTTTTCAATCGCTTCCATGGAAGATTTTTCCGTAATATTATGGCTTATCCCCTTGATGCTAGGGATAAAAATCAATCCTGTCGGTGCAAGGTCAGCAAAATGCATAGCATCGTGACCAGCGCCACTCGACATTATTTTATACTTCAGGTTAAGCCTTTCAGCTTCAGCGCCTAGTTTTTGCACCAGAACGGCATCTAAATGTACCGGATAGTCATCACACAGGGTAGTGAAATTGATCTCTAGCCCTCTTTTAGTTGCTATCTCATTGGCCATCTTATGCATTTTTTCAATAGCGATTTTTTTAGTGCTGAAGTGCGTGTCACGTATGTCGATACTCAGTTTAACATCCCCAGGTACTACATTCATAGCGCCATGGGCAACGACAGCTTCTCCAACGGTAGCCACCATGTCAACGCTTGTTGATATAGCAATTTGTTCTATGGCTAATATCAACTCTGCGGATCCTGTGAGGGCATCGCAGCGCATTGACATTGGAGTCGTGCCTGAGTGGTCGTTGCGTCCAATTAAGTGTGCATGAAACCTACTTGGAGCAGCAATGCCATTCACGATGCCGATATCCAGTTTTTCATTTTCTAAAATCGGCCCTTGCTCTACATGTAGTTCTAAATATGCGTGCACATCCTCTTTGGTTACAATTGCAGCGGGAAGATCATCTAACAGACATCCACTGTTGCTAAGAGTTTGACTAAGCGATTGTCCATTGCTGTCGTGTATCGCAGCCAATTGAGCTAGTGAAAGTTTGCCAGTTAGCGCTTTACTGCCAATGGTTGCTATACCAAAGCGGCTGGACTCTTCTGCCGCAAAATCTATTATCTCAATAGGACGTAGGGTCTCAATGCCGGCATCGTTAAGTGTGCGTATAATCTCTAGAGCAGCAAGAACACCGACAACGCCATCGTAGTGTCCGCCATGGGGCACCGTATCTAAATGGGAGCCGATAATGACTGGAGACAGCTTAGCGTTGCGGCCTTTACGCTGACCATGAATATTGCCGACGCCATCGATCGTTACTGCTAAATTAGCTTGGCGCATCTCGTTAATAAAATAGTTGCGCGCATCATGGTCGGCCGGAGTAAGTGCAAGGCGGGTAACTCCGCCATTATCTAAAATACCACATTGAGCTATTTCGCAAAAATCGGCTTTGAAACGATTAAAGTTTAACATAAATGACTACCCTACTCTGGCCAGTTCAAGACGAGAACCCCAGCGCTGCTGTAATGTTTGTCTAGTGCTGATGAATTGCTTATTTGTGAAGAAATCCTGACGATCTGCTAAAGCGAAAGCCTCTTGGCGGGCTATTTCCAATAGATAGCCATCGGTGATCAAATTGGCTACTCGGAAGTCTGTCAATCCCGCCTGCTTGGTACCTAATAGCTCCCCTGCTCCTCGTTGCACCAAGTCAGCTTCGGCAATGTCAAAGCCACTGCTGTATTGCTCCATTACCTGTAATCGCGATAATCCCTCCTGACTACATTTGGAGCTGCGCACTAAGATACAGTAGCTTTGATGTGCACCCCGCCCTACTCTACCTCTAAGTTGATGTAGTTGTGCTAGCCCAAAACGTTCCGCATGTTCTACCAGCATAATAGTAGCATTGCTCACATCTATACCAACTTCGATGACGGTAGTAGCGACAAGAAGATCAATATGGTGCTGAGTAAACTGCTGCATAATATTCTCTTTATCCTGAGCAGATAGGCGACCGTGGAGCAACCCCAAACGATACTTTGATCCTAACTCCTGCTGTAAAGTTTCGAATGCTTCAGTCGCAGCTGTCAACTCCAGGTTTTCACTCTCCTCTACTAACGGATAAACTACATATCCCTGCCGACCTTTATCTATTTCGCGTTTAATAAAGTCTAACACAGCACCACGTTTGGCTTCAGTGGTTACTCTGGTTTTAATAGGTGTGCGCCCTGGCGGTAGTTGATCAATAACTGAGACAGTTAAGTCACCATAGGCAGTCATAGACAGCGTGCGCGGAATTGGTGTTGCTGTCATAACTAAGATATCGGGATTGTGGCCTTTTTTTCGTAAATCATTGCGCTGATGGACACCGAAACGGTGCTGCTCGTCAATGATTCCTAAGCCGAGGTTGTGAAAAACCACATCGTCTTGCAATAGTGCATGGGTACCAACAAGGATATGCAAACTGCCATCACTGAGTTGGTGTAATATTTTTATCCGCTCTGCTTTGCTGCTAGAACCAGTCAATAGCGCAACATTTAAGCCCAATTGCACAAGCCAATGATTAAATTGCTGAAAATGTTGTTCAGCAAGGATTGAAGTTGGAGCAATTAGCGCTGCCTGCATGTTGTTTTCCACCGCGATCAAACAGGCAAGCAGGGCAACAACGGTTTTTCCACTGCCAACATCGCCCTGAATGAGACGATTCATAGGCTGCGGCGCCATCATGTCATACTTGACCTCTTTCAGCACTTTAATCTGGGCTGCGGTAAGCTTAAAGGGTAATTTTTGCACCAAAGGCTTAGTATATAAATGAGATACTTTGAATGCAGTCCCCTGTTCGAGCTGAGCTCCTTGGCGACGCAAAGCTAATCCGAGCTGTAGATAGAAGAACTCATCGAAAACAATAGTTTGCCGTGCACTATCGCGCCCTGTTTGTAATAGTTCAAAATCGCAATCCTGTGTTGGGCAGTGAACTCGCAAGAGGGCTTCGCTCAGTGGCAGTAGCTTGTTTTTGTCTATTATATTTTCTGGAATCGCGCTGGTAACAGTATCAGCATAGGTGCTCGCTGCCTGTTGACATATTTTCCGCATCAGATTCTGGCTCACACCCTCTGTCAACGAATATATTGGCAATACGCGCAATTGATCGACGGGAATTTTATCAGCGCTGCATAGAGTAATATCGGGGTGCAAGATTTCCCACCGCCCACGAAAGTTGTGTGCGATACCTGCGACTAAGACCTCCTGTCCGCTCTGATAGCGACGTTTCATCCAGTCGCGGCGATAATTGAGCCATTTGAGGATAATCTGTCCGCTTGCATCAGCGACTAGCATTTCAAAGGATTTTTTTCGTCTTTGTCCTGTTTGTACTTCACCAGAACTGAGGATTTTACCTGTAAACTGTACCCAATTGGCCGTCTTTATCTGCGAAATTGTACTTAGGTGGCGGCGATCTTCATAGCGTATAGGCAGGAAATATAGGAGATCTTCTATAGTGTGTAAATTGAGACGAGCTAGTTTTTTTTGAATGTTGGGACCTACCCCTCTAATGGTATTAAGAGGGGTAGTGAGTTGTGTATTAGATGTTGCCCAGGAGTTCAATATGATAACCAGTCAACGGTTACTTTAGGCTTGCGCCTACGCCAGCAATGCGTTGAGTTTTGCCAGCAATTCATCTACATCCAAACCGTGATTAATAGCGCCCTGTTGTACAGACTCATGTTTAGCGCCAGAGCACTCTGCACAACAAAGACCAAAGCTATTGAGAACTTTTATAGCATCAGGGTGCATCTTTAGCACATCGGTCATCTTGGTTGTTTTATCAATCACGACTACTCCTTGTGCTCTATTTATATTCGATATCACTAACTTCGTAAATTTTAACGCCAGCCGGTACCTTTATACGCACTTCATCATCTAAAACATGACCGATAAGCGCTTTTCCTACCGGAGAGGTTACCGATATTTTACCTTTTTTAATATCTGCCTCATCTTCACCAACTATCTGATATATGACTTCTTCTTCCTGATCTACATCAAATAGCGTAACGGTAGCCCCAAAAACAATCTTATCGGATACCATTGTTTTAGGGTCAATAACTTCAGCACGGGCTAATTTATCATTGAGCTCTGATATGCGGCCCTCAATATGACCTTGGCGATCTTTTGCGGCGTCATATTCAGCATTTTCTGATAGATCCCCATGGTCACGTGCTTCGGCAATATCTTGAACGACCTTTGGCCGTTCAACTCTGATCTTCCGTTTAAGTTCCTCCTGAAGTCTTTGATAACACTCAGGTGTCATGGGAACAGATTGCGACATGTTTAATCCTTTACTAATACCATCTCATAGAGATGTAATGGGTAAAAAGAAAGGTCACGGATAGTTTTTAAGCTACCCGCAACCAGTTTAAGTTTTTTTATTAAATTGTACTTACGTAAATATGGTTTAGAAATTGTACTCTTGTAGCGCCATAACGTCAAGACTTTCTCTCTGCATAGCAATAATGCCATCAGTTGCAGCGTCCATACCAGCAACTGTGGTGAAATAAGCCACGCTGTACATTAGTGCAGTACGCCGTATGGAGAAAGAGTCAGCAATGGATTGCGGACCAAAGGTGGTATTAAATACCAGAGCAATGTCACCATTTTTAATAGAATCTACACAGTGAGGTCTGCCCTCTTTAACCTTATTAACCCGCTGTACTTCCAAGCTATTTTCTTCAAGAACTGCAGCTGTTCCGCTAGTAGCAATGATGCTGAAGCCGATATTTAATAGTTTTTTAGCTATTCGCACCAAGCCCTCTTTATCACTATCCTTAACACTGATAAACACTTTGCCACTGAGAGGTAAATTTACTCCAGCACCTATTTGGGCTTTGGCAAAGGCTTTACCGAAATCCTTATCCAACCCCATAACCTCACCAGTTGATTTCATTTCTGGTCCCAATAAAGTATCTACGCCGGGAAACTTGGCAAAGGGAAAGACCGACTCTTTAACCGCCACATGATTGGGAACAATATCACCCTCAACACCTAGCTCTTTAAGGGATTTGCCTGCCATAAGACGAGCGGCAATCTTAGCTAAGGGACGCCCAGTCGCCTTGGAAACAAATGGAGAGGTACGGCTAGCGCGGGGATTTACTTCAATGAGATACACTTCGCCATCTTTGACTGCAAATTGGATATTCATCAATCCGATTACCCGCAACTCTAATGCTAGCGCTCTGGTTTGGCGCCCTACCTCTTTAATGAGCTCTTTAGAGAGTGAATACGGGGGCAACGAACAGGCGGAATCACCTGAATGAATACCTGCCTCTTCAATATGCTGCATGATGCCACCGATAACCACATCGGTGCCGTCTGCGAGCGCATCCACATCTATCTCAATAGCGTTATCCAGAAATTTATCAATCAAAATTGGATGCTCTGGTGATGCTTGCACCGCAAACTTCATGTAATTGCGCAATTGATCAATGCTGTAGACGATCTCCATCGCGCGGCCACCAAGTACATAGGATGGCCGGACAACTACAGGATAGCTAATTTTTTCTGCGATGATCTCTGCCTCTTCAAAAGAGCGCGCCAAACCATTTTTCGGTTGTTTTAGCTGGAGCTTTTCCAGTAGAGCTTGGAAGCGTTCACGATCTTCTGCCCGGTCGATGGCATCTGGGCTAGTACCAATTATTGGCACACCAGCATCTTCTAAAGCTACCGCCAACTTTAATGGGGTTTGTCCGCCAAATTGGACAATGACTCCTGTCGGTTGTTCAACTGCTACTATTTCCAAAACATCTTCAAGGGTTAGTGGCTCAAAATATAGGCGATCTGAGGTGTCATAATCGGTCGAAACTGTCTCAGGGTTACAGTTAACCATGATAGTTTCAAACCCATCTTCGCTTAAAGCAAAGGCGCCGTGGACGCAGCAATAGTCAAATTCAATGCCTTGACCAATGCGATTGGGGCCACCGCCAAGAATCATGATCTTTTTCTTGGCGCTAGGTTTAGCTTCGCACTCCTCTTCATATGTTGAATACATATAGGGAGTAAAAGCCTCAAACTCAGCACCACAGGTATCAACCCGCTTATAAACAGGACGAATATTGTTGGCATGGCGCAGTTGCCGTATACCATCCTCTTTACTGTTGAGCAAAACAGCTAAGCGCCGGTCAGAAAAGCCCATCTGCTTGGCACTCAACAACAGTTCAATGCCCGACACAGTGGCAGCAATGACATCTGCACGACATTGATAAAGTTCATTTTCCTTGTGAATGATCTGCTGGACGTTATAGACAAACCATGGATCAAACCCGCTAATTTTATAGATCTCTTCGATGGACATTTCTGCGCGTAATGCATCGCCAAGATACCAAATTCGATCCACGTTCGGGATGCGTAATTTATCCCGGACTAGTCCCAACTCTTTTTCACTAAGGGTGCGGCCATAGTCGGCAGGACAGCTAAATATCTTACTTTCTAAGCCATCTGATCCGATCTCCATAGACCGCAATGCTTTTTGAAAACTCTCCTTAAAGGTCCGTCCAATGGCCATAGCCTCACCAACTGATTTCATCTGGGTAGTCAGTGTTGGGTCAGTGCTCGGAAACTTTTCAAAAGTGAAGCGCGGAATTTTAGTAACTACGTAATCTATAGTTGGTTCGAATGCCGCGTAAGTTTCGCGGGTGATATCGTTAGGAATTTCATCTAATGTATAGCCGACAGACAGCTTAGCAGCGATTTTCGCAATGGGAAAGCCTGTCGCCTTAGAGGCTAAGGCGGATGAGCGCGATACGCGAGGATTCATCTCAATGACCACGAGGCGACCATCTTTTGGATTTATGCCAAACTGAATATTAGACCCGCCGGTTTCAACCCCTATTTCGCGAATTATCTTTAACGATACATCGCGCAAGATTTGATATTCCTTGTCTGTCAATGTCTGCGCCGGAGCAACAGTGATGGAATCTCCGGTGTGCACACCCATGGCATCAAAGTTTTCGATAGAGCAGATAATTACTACGTTATCTGCTAAATCACGCATGACTTCGAGTTCATACTCCTTCCAGCCGATAATGGACTCTTCGATCAATATTTCATCTGTAGGCGAGGCGTCAATACCGGCTACCGCCATCTGTTCGTACTCTTCGCGATTGTAGGCGATACCGCCGCCGGTTCCACCTAGAGTAAAAGATGGACGAATAATAGCCGGAAAACCGATCTCCTCGACTACACTCATAGCCTCTTCATAATTGTGTGCCAGTCCTGAGCGTGGAACCTCGACACCGATATTGGCCATAGCCTGCTTAAACAGAGTGCGATCTTCGGCTTTTTCAATAGCCGGCAACTTAGCGCCGATAAGTTCGACACCATATTTTTCCAGTGTGCCATCTTTAGCTACAGTAACAGCGGTGTTGAGCGCAGTTTGCCCACCGAGCGTAGGTAAAATAGCATCCGGGCGCTCTTTTTCAATTATCTTGGTTAACACCGCTGGGGTTACAGGCTCAATGTAGGTACGATCGGCAAAATCCGGATCGGTCATGATGGTTGCCGGGTTGGAATTGAGCAACACCACCTCGTAACCTTCATCTTTAAGAGCTTTACATGCTTGAGTTCCAGAGTAGTCAAACTCGCATGCCTGACCGATAACAATAGGGCCAGCGCCAATAATTAAAATCTTTTTTATATCTGTACGTTTAGGCATTTAACTATCCTTATTTCACTTTCTGCTTGAAGTTATCCATCATCTCAATAAAGCGGTCAAACAGGTAGTGTGCATCATGTGGTCCAGGTGAGGCTTCAGGGTGATACTGCACGGAGAACGCTGACAAGTCAGTGTGACAGATTCCCTCGACAGTATTGTCATTTAGGTTGATATGACTTACCTGTACCTCTTCACCTAAGGTGGTAGCATCAACAGCGAAACCATGATTTTGCGAGGTGATTTCGATCTTACCATTGGCGCATTGCTGTACAGGCTGGTTGCCGCCGCGATGGCCAAATTTCATTTTATAGGTGGAACCACCAAGGGCGATAGCCAATAATTGATGGCCAAGACATATACCAAATATTGGCACCTGGCCTAATAGTTGGCGGATGTTTTCCTGAGCATAGTGTATTGGTTCTGGGTCGCCAGGGCCATTACTGAGGAAAACTCCATCTGGATTCATGGCGAGTACCTCGGCCGCCGGTGTTTGCGCGGGAACAACTGTAACTTTGCATTTTGCTGCTACCAAGTTACGTAAGATATTGCGTTTAATGCCAAAATCATAGGCAACGACATTATATATAGGCTGAGATAGCGCAGTTTTATAGCCTTGAGCGATATCCCATAGAGACTCATCCCAAGTGTAGGTCTTATCTGTTGTCACCTGTTGCACTAGATCACGACCGAGCAGAACTGGAGCCTGCTTAGCCTTAGACACTAAACTTTGCTCATCAAGATCTTCAGTAGAGATAATACCGGTTTGCGCGCCGTGATCACGAATATGTTTCACTAGTGCCCGCGTATCTATCCCCTGGATTCCCACTACATTATGCTGCTTAAGATAGGCATCGAGGGTCATTTCCGAACGCCAATTGCTAGGGTATTTGCTGCACTCCTTGACAACGAATCCGGCTAAATGTGGGCGATCAGATTCCACATCATCACTATTGATTCCACAGTTACCGATTAACGGATAGGTCATCGTGATAATTTCACCGCTATATGATGGATCGGTGAGTATCTCCTGATAACCACTCATGCTGGTGTTAAACACAACTTCGCCAGAGGTTTCACCAAGGGCGCCAATACTTTGTCCACTAAAGACTCTGCCATCTGCAAGAGCCAGAATTGCTTTCATGCTATGGTGTGCTCCTGTTACAAGTTAAAAAGATAGTTCACTACATTTAATATTGCTGTTTTAGTCTTATCTAATTGCGTTCGTAGGTAATTTTACCGTCACGTAAAGTCATAATTGCCGCACCAGTCATCTGCCAGCCATCAAATGGAGTATTGCGTGATTTGCTATGCATCTGGGTAGCATCTACGATCCACTCAAGATCGGGGTCAATTATGGTCACATCGGCAGGCACGCCACACTGTAGAGTACCACGCGGAATATTTAATGCCTGTGCCGCCTTACTACTGAGCAGATTTATGGCTTCGTTAAGAGAGATAACCTTCTCGGTTACTAGACGTAAGGTTAAAGGAAGAGCCGTCTCCAAGCCTATTAAACCATTGGCCGCAGCGCTGAATTCAACATTTTTATCATCAACATGATGAGGAGCATGGTCGGTAGCAATGGCATCAATAGTACCATCGCTGAGCCCCTCTTTCATAGCAGCGATATCATCATCGGTGCGCAATGGTGGCCCCATCTTTGCGTTTACATCGTAACCACACACCGCCTCCTCAGTAAGGGTAAAGTGATGTGGGGTTACTTCGCAGGTAACTTTGACACCGCGTTTTTTAGCTGCGCGAATCAACTCTACCGAACGTCTCGTGGAGATGTGACATATATGCAAGTGCGCACCAGTAAATTCCGCTAACATCAGGTCGCGAGCTATGCTGGCAGCTTCAGCCACCCAAGGGTTACCAATAAGGCCGAGTTCTGTAGCAACGCGTCCTTCATTCATCACGCCACCTGCTTTAATAGCGTCATCTTCAGAATGGGCGATAATCGGCATGGAAAAACCTGTTGCATACTCCATGGCGCGCCGCAGTACCTCTCCGCAGTCAACATTGAGTCCATCATCGGAGAAACCAACACATCCAGCCAGTTTAAGATCTCCCATCTCGACTAAAGATTTACCCTTCTGTTCTTTGGTAATGCTGCAAATAGGGAAGACATTGGCCGAGCCCTCGTAGCGCCCTTTGTTGATTATATATTGTGTAACGGATTTATTATCATTTACCGGTACGGTATTCGGCATGCAGACAACAGAGGTAAAACCACCGGCTGCAGCAGATTTAGTGCCGGTAATAATGTCCTCTTTATATTCATGCCCCGGATCACGCAAATGCACATGCAGATCAACTAAACCTGGAGTTACTACCAGGCCGTCAGCATTAATAACATCGTCTATGCCATTTGGATCTATATTTGGTGCTAACTCAACTATGCAACCATCTTCAATTAACAAGTCAAGTTGCTCATCTATATTTTGAGACGGATCAATAACACGCCCATTTTGAATCAATACTTTCATGGTAACCCTCTATGCAAAAGGTAATAACGCTTACAACAAAGCGGTAAAATCGCGCAGCGAATATCGCTTACTCCTCTTCACTGCCACCAGCCAGCAAATACAACAGAGCCATGCGCACTGCTACACCATTCTCTACCTGTTCAAGAATAACGCTTTGACCACCATCGGCTACGTATGATGAGATCTCTACGCCACGATTTAGGGGGCCTGGGTGCATGACAATAGCATCGGGCTTAGCCAGCTTTATATTTTGCGTATTGATAGCAAAAAATTGTGCATATTCACGTAAGGTCGGCATAAGAGTATTGCCACCCTCGCGTTCTAGCTGAATACGCAGCATTATGATGACATCAGCATCTGTTATTGCTGCATTAATATCCGTGTAAACCTCAGCACCCATCTCTTCTAGGCCAGCAGGCAGCATGGTTGCTGGGCCAGCAAAACGCACTGTCGCTCCCATGGTCTTTAGCGCGTACAGATCAGAACGAGCAACGCGGCTTCTAGCTATGTCACCAATGATAACTACTGTTAACCCAGCAATTTCACCTTTGTGCTCTTTGATCGTAAGTAAATCTAGCATTGCCTGGCTGGGGTGCTCGTGGAAACCATCGCCAGCATTTACCACGGAGCATTTACTTAAGCGCTTAGCTAAATAGTCAGGAGCTCCAGAACAAGAGTGGCGCATAACAATTACATCAGCGTTCATAGCTTCAATGTTTTTTGCTGTATCCTCAAGGGTTTCCCCTTTGGTTACCGATGAACTGGAGGCGGTAATATTAATGGTATCAGCTGACATGCGTTTACCCGCCAGCTCAAACGAAGTACGGGTACGCGTGCTGTTTTCATAAAAAAGGTTGATAATTGTTTTACCACGCAGAGTTGGAACTTTTTTGATCTCGCGCTGGTTTATCTCCTTAAAGCTCTCAGCAGTCTTCAGGATGAGCTCAATATCACCTTTAGAAAATTGCTGGGTGCTAATAATGTGCCTATGTGCAAATGTTGCTCCCATAACTATCTATCCTTCCCCACTGTCTGTTGACAAATATGAATGCGCGAACCCTGTCGCGATTATAAATACTAAGGTTTTATCAAGCGCACTTCTAATGGAGTATTATCGTCATTAAATAAGACCTCGATTTTCTCCTCACGCGCCGATGGAACATTGCGGCCAACATAGTCTGCACGAATCGGCAACTCACGATGTCCGCGATCAATTAATACAGCCAGTTGAATACTGCTAGGACGACCTATATCCATCAAGGCGTCCATGGCTGCACGAATGGTTCTGCCCGTATATAGCACCTCATCAACAAGGATTACGTGGCGACCATCAAGAGCAAAAGGGATATCAGTTTTGCCCAGCGGACGCACCGCTCCGCTAGAGATATCATCACGGTACATGGTGACATCAACGGCTCCTTGTGGAACTTTGGTTCCTTCTATATCTAATATGCTCTGTCGTAGGAGTTGCGCTATATGGTCGCCACCCGTGCGAATGCCAATAAGTACCAGATTGCTGCAGCCACTATTTTTTTCTAAAATCTCATGTGCAATTCTCGTAACTGCGCGGCCAATAGCCTCTTTATCCAATATAACGGTCTCAACAGTAGCCATTTACACCCCCACCACAAGTGTTATAAAAACAAAAAAACCCCTCCATTGAATTATTGGAGAGGCAGTTGATATACTTTGGCATATTTTTAACGTACATTGTGTCACCTTTGCCAACCTCTCTGGATTGGATTAAAAGGGCAAAACGAAATTTTCAGCATCATAACTAGCCCCTAGCGCTAAAGTCAAGAAAAAGTCATCAGTGGGATATGTTTTAAAAGATAATTGTTGACGCAACCGCTTCACAAACTTACATTGTGATAATTAATATTTTTTCTCATTTGGAGAACTGCGGTGGAAAAATACACTACCTGCTCTGTCTGCGGAGCTAGTATTTTAGAGAAATGCGCTATCGAGGAAAATGGCAAAATTCTATGCGGCGATTGTGTCGTTAAAGACACCAACAAAGATGTCGCCAAGGCTGAAAAAATTGCCAAGGAGAAGCGTGACCACGCCTATGAACAAGAACGCAGAGCAATAGCTTTAAAGCAAAAAAAACGCGCAATTTTACTCTTTATTGTGGCATTAATTGCTTTTGCTATTGTGCAGATACTCATGCAGATTAACCAACCTGAACCGGTAAAGCGTGAAACAATCGATTTCTCTAATAAACTCCCTGTCGCCCAATCGTTGATCAATATAGGTATCTATAAGTACTCGGCAGACAACCAAAAGCTACCGGCAACATTAAATGCACTCTATCCGCTATATCTGCCCGCTGGTGTAGATATCGCTTTTGCCTATTTTAGTTACAAAGTAATCGATGATAATAGTTATGCACTAGAAATTATCCACCCTGAAACTAGCCCGGACACTGAAAGTGAACTCGATGAAAAGTAGAATCAATAACCGTGCTGGTTACACTCTTATCGAGCTGCTTACCGTGGTGACGATTATTGGCATTCTAGCCACGATCGCCATCCCAAATTTTCGTGGTTATCGAGATAAAGCTAAAATGGTAACGGTCTATGCGACGATGCATCAGATTATGCTGGCGCAGGAGGTCTACTGGACTGATTTTGAAACCTTTTTCCCTGATGAGATCATAAGCGGCACAGGGGAAATACTCTCTATAGCTGGTACAGATTTAAAAATTAGTATACCTAATGGGCAAACTTGGACAATTACAGCAACTGGAGATAAAGATACAGCAGTAAAGAATTATACAGTAGACATAACAACCAATTTTGATCGTGACCAAGACGGCACATTAGATAGCTTTTTTTATAGCCGTACCGTTGGCGGAGCAGGCAGTGGTACAGTCTCAACTATTCCTAATCTTCAATAGGTTGACACTGCGGGCAGAAGAAGGCTGAGCGTTGGCCAATTCTTAGTTTTAGTAAGGTTGTTCCGCATTTCAAGCACGGTTGCCCTTCCCGACCATAGACAAATAACTGCTGCTGAAAATATCCGGGCGCGCCATGACCATTGACAAAATCCTGCAATGTTGTTCCTCCAGCCTTTATTGCCGCTTCAAGCACATCCTTTACAATAACAACCAGTCGTTCATACTCAGGTAGAGTTAAATTTCCAGCTAAGCGCTGCGGATTGATGCCCGCTTTAAAGAGTGACTCATTAGCGTAGATATTACCTACCCCGACAACTATATGGTTATCCATTAAGAAGGTCTTTATAGGCCGTTTTTTATTACGTGAAATAGCGAATAAATATGCCGCATTAAAGTCATTACTCAGAGGCTCTGGGCCTAATTTATTCAGCAAGCGATGTTGAAATGGATTGTCGCCTTGCTGCCATAAAATTAGACCAAACCGGCGTGGGTCGTGAAAACGTAGACAGCCACCATTGGTGAAGAGAAAATCTACATGATCATGTTTTTGTAGCGGCTGTACATTATGCTGCCAGCATATCCGTCCCGACATACCTAGATGAATAATTACGCTACCTGTGGCCACACGTAATAATAGATATTTTGCGCGCCGTTGCAGACTGAGCACGCGCTGCTGAGACAGCAGTTGCGATAAATTTTCTGGAACAGCGTAACGCAATTTACCTTGATAGATGTTGACTGACGCAATTGTTTTATCCACCACAACGTCAGTTAATCCAGCGCGGACGGTTTCAACTTCTGGTAATTCTGGCATATTGCCCCTTTTATCTAAAAACAGATCCCAGCTTTAGCAACATGGGCAATAGTTATTTCGTCAATTGAGCCGGAAAAATCACAGCATTGCAGTTTGTTGCTCTGGCGATATCTCCAGCATCTGTCGAGCAGCTGAAATTCTGATAACTCGTAATACTCATCTTCTGTGCCTTGGTAATCTACTTTTAGGTAAAACAAGACTAACGCCGTCGCAGTTTCAACCTGTTCTTCCAGTATGGTGCAGGCTTTTATTTTAAAATCATTACATAGAGTAGACTGCCCATAGGCAATATAGCTATTGCGTTCAGGGAATTGGCGACAAAAATTTGATTGCGGATGGAAGGTGTCGTAGATAAAGGCAAAATCGTTATTATTAAACGCTGTCGCCCGCGCGCGCACCAACTGTGCTGGCGTTAAATCGGCTCCAGCACTAAGCTTAGCGGGGCTGTTTAAACAGCACTTCTTATATTTTTTACCACTGCCGCATGGGCATTTGTCATTGCGTCCAACTTGCATAATGTTATTCATTATCTTTCAGATGTGGGTCAAGCGCATCGCGTAACCCTTCGCCTAAGAGATTATAGGCAAGCACTGTTAAAAGTATGGCAACACCGGGGAAGACTGAGAGCCACCATGCTGTTCCCAGTGTCTGCTTGCCAGCTATTAACATATTCCCCCAGGATGGTGTTGGCGGTTGTACTCCGATACCTAGAAAAGAGAGTGCACTTTCAGTTAAGATGGCACCGGCTATTCCTAACGCAGCTGAAACCAGTACGGGTGACAAAGCATTGGGTAAAATATGCCGAAAGATTATTCGGCTGTCACTGGCTCCCAAAGAGCGAATTGCCAGCACAAAATCACGTTCTCGAAGCGATAAAAACTCAGCTCGCACCAGTCGGGCTACACCCATCCACCCCGTTAGACCAATAATGATCATTATGTTCCAAATTGATGGTTCTAAAAAAGCGATAACCGCGAGAATGAGAAAAAAGGATGGAAAGCACAACATGATATCTACAAATCGCATAACAACTATGTCTAGCCAACCCCCGTAATAGCCAGCAATTGCGCCTAAAAATACTCCAACTACTGTGGCGATACCTACCGCTACAAAGCCCACCAACAGCGAAATACGTGCGCCATAGACTATTCGGGCAAAGACGTCACGGCCCAGATCATCAGTACCTAAGATGGCATGCACACTGGGGGGCTGTAGCTGGCGCGAGATGTCAACTAACCCCGGATCTGGTGCTATCACCGGCGCTAAAACAGCCATAATGAACATAAAAACAACCATGACTGCTCCAGCCATGGCCATTTTATTACTGATTATGCGGGAAAAAACTTCACTGACAACCATAGGTTCGCCCTAGGCATTCACTTTTTGGAGTAGATGGTCTAATAAGGTATGCCCGATATCGTATTTTATGCCGCCGGCTTTAGCACTAGCCTCGCAATAGGCAGTTGTAGTCTCTTCTTCTTTGGTAATATCTGCGGAAGTGCACAGAATATAGGGTACGGGATCAGGAGTATGGGTGCGCAAAGCTATTGGTGTTGGATGGTCGGGCAACACCAACATACGCCAATCGCCAAACTGATCAACATTTGCCAAAATTGTGCCTACTACCAGTTCATCGAATTGCTCAATCGCCTTAATCTTCTCTTGTAAGTCGCCGGAATGCCCAGCCTCATCGGGAGCTTCAACATGAACATAGACAAAGTCGTGGTGTTTTAACGCCTCAATTGCCGCCTCAGCTTTACCAACATAGTTGGTGTCAAGATACCCTGTCGCTCCAGGCACTTCGATAATTTCCAGTCCGGCATAAACACCGATGCCTTTAATTAGGTCGACCGCAGAGATAACTGCGCCGCTAAGACCAAACTTTTGTTGATAGGTATCCATCTGTGGTGCTTTGCCGTGTCCCCACAACCAGATAGAGTTGGCTAAGGGTAAACCTTTTGAGCGCCGGCGCAGGTTAACGGGGTGATTTACCAGCAACATCTGAGCTGAATTCATTAAGTTTATCAGCTCTTCAGCACCATCACCTTCAGGCATTTTATCGTCAATACTTTGGTTGATAATATCGTGGGGTGGAACAAATTTTAGTTGATCTTTGCCATTGCGCCATACCAGCAAATGCCGATACGATACGCCAGCATGAAATTCAAAATTCTCATCGCCAAGCTCTTCTTGCAGCGTCGCTATTATTTGCACCGCCTCTTGCGTGCTTATATGCCCGGCGGAAAAATCGGACATATATAACTTACCGTAATTGTATAGGATATCTACAAGATTCAAGCGAAAGGCCACATCATTCGGCCCAAGAGTTACATGCATACTGGCAGCTTCGAGCGGTGAGCGCCCAGTATAACAACTGGAGTTGTCATAACCAAAAACAGTTAAATTTGCAACATCGCTACCAGGATGAAAACCTACCGGCACGGTTTCAACTAGCCCTATTTCGCCACGACTAGCTAACATATCCATGTTGGGCGTTTTGGCAAACTCCAGCGGTGTCTTACCCTCCAACTCGGCTATTGGCTCATCTGCCATACCATCACCGAGCAGCACTAAATACTTCATATAATCCTCTTAAAATTTGGCATTAATCTCCCCATCCTTAACCACGGGGATGAAATTGCTGATGAATTTTTTTAATGTGTTCACGAGAAACATGGGTATATATCTGAGTTGTCGCAATGTCAACATGGCCGAGCAATGTTTGCACAACCCGCAAATCGGCACCATTTTCCAACAAGTGGGTTGCAAAAGAGTGGCGCAAGGTGTGCGGAGTTACATTCTTGCTAATTCCAGCCTGCAGTGCACGGCGCTTTATAATCTTCCAGAAACCTTGTCGTGTCAAGCCATTGCCGGAACGATTGAGAAACACAAAGTCTGAGTTGTGCCCCTTCTCTAAGTTTTTACGGGCGTGCTCCAGATACCCTTTTAAATACTCTAAGGCAATTTCACCCACGGGAATAATGCGTTGTTTCCGCCCCTTCCCAAAGGTGCGCAGGTAACCGCTCTGTAGGTGCAGATCAGCACAGCGCAGTCCCACCAACTCAGAAACCCGTAATCCGGTAGCATACAACAGTTCCAACATGGTCTTGTCTCGTTGCGCCAGCGGTTGATCAATATCTGGAATTTCCAGTAAGTTATTTACTTCAACAGTGCTGAGTATGTCCGGTAAACTATGCAGCATACGCGGCGTTGCAATATTAGCCATAGGGTTGCTGCCAATGCCACCCTCTTCTAGCATAAAAGTGTGGAAGCCACGCAAAGCTGCTAACATACGTGCGCGACTACGTACGCCAAGCCCCTGCTCTTTTATTTCAGCAAAAAAAGTTATTACTATCTGTTGGCTTATCTCTTCAGCGCTTGAGATTGATTTGCTGGTGAGAAAATCGAGATAACGTAACAAATCGCGTGAGTAAGACTCAAGAGTATTGTTTGCCAGAGCTTTTTCTACCGCCAGATAGTTGATAAAGCTATCTAGCAACTGGGGCAGTTGATTATTGCAACTCATCAAGTAACGCTTGGCGAATCTCATCTAACTTCGCTTGATCGGTAACCTTGTGGCCAAAGATATCTTGCACATAGAAAGTATCTCCCGCCATATCTCCCTTAGTAGTAATCTTGGAGAGATAAATATATAAGCCTAACTGTTTAAACCGGTGGGTTAACTGATATAGCAAACCAACTTTATCCTTAGTAGCAATATCGATAACGGTATATTCAAAAGAGACCTCATTGTCGATATCTACATTTACCGGCACTTCGGGCGCAGCATGGGCTAAATTCAAGATAGATTTCTCTTTTTTGTATACTACCTCGTCAATACGCCCACGTCCCTCTACATACCAATTCAACTGCTCTTCGATATGCTGCCACTTCTTGGTACTGGTATATATCTCACCATTGGAGCCAACCTGTAACACATCTACTGCAATACCATTTTTTTGCGTAAAGATCTGTGCCCCTAGAATATTGATACCGTTGCTGGCCATTACCCCAGTTATTAAATTGAATAGTCCAGGAATGTCGACGGTAGATATAATTACATTACTAAAAGACTGCTCATGGTTGTGCTCAACATTCATCGCCACGGTGCGGCGTCCACGTGTAAGGATAACCTGCATGTGTTTCACTATATCATCTGAGCGGTAGGACATTAGGTAACGAGTAGTAAAGTTGCGCAGGCAATCACGGATCTCTTTGATATCGAAATCATCACCGAGTTTGCTGATTACATTACGTTTACGCTTACGTATTTTGTCAGAGGATTTTTCAGCTTGGAAATTACCTCGCTCCATAACTGCGTAAGTTTTCTCATACAACTCCTTGAGTAAAAATCCTTTCCACTCGGACCAGACATCAGGGCCAACTGCTTTAATGTCGGCAAAGGTGAGCAGATACAACATTTTAAGATTTTCACTGTTTTCCATCGTCTTGGCAAACTGAGCGATAAGGTGTTGATCGTGCAAATCACGTCTCTGTGAAATATAGGCCATCTGCAGATGATTACGCACTAAAAATTCCAAGCGTTTACTGTCCTCTTTGCCTAGCCCCAAACGTCTGGCTATAGTAGGGATCATCACCGCCCCTTTTTCACAGTGATTGTGCCCCTCGCCTTTGCCAATATCGTGCAACAGTACAGCAATGATCATCAACCCCGGTTTCTCAATTTCACCGGATAAACGTGTCAGCAGTGGCCGCTCTTCAGCATAATCCCCAGCCCACAACCGCGTGATCTCCTGCACCGCAAAAAGGGTATGAGTATCCACAGTATAAATGTGATAGGCATCGTGCTGGACTTGACAGTAAATTCTTTTAAATTCGGGGATATAGCGATTTAGAAACAGCAGATGGTGCATCTGAAATAGTGTCTCATAGACATCTTTTTTATAACGCAGTATTTGCAGGAATGTTTCACTGACTTGTCGAGATCGACGAAATTTATCATTAACCTGACGTAGATTTTGACGAATCATGGTTTTTACTTGCAAACTCAACTCCAGCTTATGCCGCTGCATCAAGTTGAAACATAGCATCATCGTTTCCGGCTTCTCACTGAAGAGTTCATCCGAGCGGGTAAATAATTCGCCCTTGAGCGCATAAAAATCCTCATCCAGATTCCGCCGGCGCATATAGCCCAGTAGACCGTGTTCGACATTTACTCGATCGGTAGCTCTGGCAATCATAGTGGAGGTCAGATGTTCAACCCGAGTAGCTGCTTCGTAATAGTCCCGCATAAATTGCTCTACAGCTAGAGCTGACTTATTGTCCTTATAGCCCAGAAAAGCGGCAATTTTCTCCTGCTGGTCAAAAAGCAACTGTTCATTTTTGCGTGGGGATAGATAGTGCAACTCACTGCGTATACGCCACAGATAGTCTAGTGAGGCACGAAATGCGCGTTCTTCCTCCTCACTTATCACCCCCTTGATTACCAACCCACGGAGATTCTTTACTTTATACTTAACCTTACACAACCACATGGTCGTGTGCAGATCACGCAGACTACCCTCACCTTCCTTGATGTTCGGTTCGAGAATATACACACTAGAACCATATTTCTTCAGGCGATTTAAGTGCTCAGTAATCTTATCGCGCATAAAACTCGAGCTGTTGTTTTTGATTATGCTCGGCAGCACCTTAGTCGAATAATGAGCATATAACTCCTCATCTCCGCAGATTCGGCGTGAATCCAAGAATGAAGTGCAAGCGGTCAGATCATTACTGGCTATTGCTAAACACTCAGTCTCATTACGCACACTGTGTCCTACATCAAAGCCTAAATCCCACAAAAGATATAGCATGCGCTCAGACACTTTAAGGATGAAAGAGCTGGATGAATTATCTACATAAAACATAAGATCAACATCAGAGCGCGGAGCCATTTCACCACGCCCGTAGCCACCTAGTGCAATCAAAGCACAGGGTAACGGATCGGCAATATCTACCAGAGCAAACTCAAATAATGTTGTAACCAGAGTATCAGTCACTTTAGTTAAGCTAGAGACCGTCTTATATCCAGTAGCACCATTACGATGATTGGTGCACACGACATCTCGGTTATGCTCAAGAAATTTGGCGGCATGAGCTAAAAAGTCTGCACGGCAGCTATCAAAACAACGCTTTTTATGTGCTTCAGCTAAAACTGGCTTCAGCATAGTTTTATCTACAGAAAACAATGGTAACTCCGATGATTAGCGTAATAGTTTTTGAGAACGCAAATAACTCTTAACCCCATCGACAATTGCATCGACACTACGTTCTTGATATGTCTGACTTTTGAGGCGTTTCGCCTCTTGTTTATTGCTGATAAAGGCTACTTCTACCAGAACTGATGGCATGGTTGCGCCGAGCAGAACATGAAACGGCCCCTGTTTTACCCCTAAATCTTTTATATTAGAATATTTACCGCGTAAAGTGCGGGTTAATGACGATTGGATATCGCTTGCCAGCCTACTCGATTCATTTATTTTTGAGTTTGCCATCAAATCAAAAAGTATAAGCTCGAGGTCTCCAACCTCCTTCAGGCTCATACCATTTTCGCGTGCAGCCACCTCGACAGCTTTATCATTTTTAGAAAAATTGAGATAAAAGGTCTCAATTCCATGCGCACTCTTATTGGTGCTGGCGTTAGCGTGAATAGAGATAAAAAGGTCGGCATCTACCTTGTTGGCATAGGCGGTACGCTGTTGTAATGGAATATAAACATCATGAGTGCGCGTCATCAACACCTCGCAATTTAAATGTTTTTTTAGCCGCGCAGACAACAGCTTTGCCAGCTTAAGAGTCACATCCTTTTCATACAAATTGCCATAACCAACAGCACCAGGATCTTTTCCCCCATGTCCAGCATCGACAACAATTCGCAGTTTGCCCTGTTGTTTACGTGCAACATCGGGGAGATTAACGCGCATCGGTTGTTCATCTGGTACTTTATTCAGCAGTGCAGCTATCTGCTGTTGCCCTTTAGTGGTTGCCGTCGGTGCGCCTGGTACAGCTTGCAATTGGGGGATATCGGCACGTAATTGCGTTTCATTGCTATGCGCGATGTCTAAAACTATGCGTGGCGGATCATTTAACTCAAAAAAGTTATATTTGCTAAGCTCAGTCAGGTCACAGACCATACGCGTATATTCTCGGTTTCTACCAAGACGTATTTTTTTAACCGGCCCACGATTTATATTCTGTGCAGAGGAAACATTATTGCCAATTTGAGCACCGTAAATGTCAAAGTATAACCTAATTTGGCCGCTGCCATTTTGACTAGGAGCCAGAGTATTGACCTTAAATTCGCATTTTTGACTTAACTCAACTACCACTCGAGTACGCTTATCATCACTTTGATGACGCACCGCAGTGATCTCTTTTTTCCCAGAACTTAATTTTTTTTGCGGCGGCGTAAATCTAGTTGTAGCGATATCTCTAGGTAATTTACTCAACAGCAAACGTGCTTTACCGACCATATCACCATGAGAATACTCACTGATAATCTGCTCACATAACTCGCGTGCTGGAGCTGATTTATGCAGAATATCCTGCTGTATTTCAGCTTGGAGATACAGCGCATCATCAGCCAGAGAACTGGTATGGTAGGTAGTTGCCAGAGTATTAAAAGAGTCTACAGCGCGTTGCGCATCGGGAGTTATTCTTGATATTTCATATAGTTGCCGATACGATTTTCCCAATAGATAGTAGGCAGATGCCGCTTTATCATGAGTCGGATAACTGGCGGTAAAATGGTTTAGCTGTTTTAGTACCTTATCCCAATTGTGGCGATATTTCTGTTTAGCTGGACTCTTTATCAGCTGAATATAGGCATTGCGCGCAGCAGTATACTGACTCTCAACAGAGGCGCTGGCCGTTGCATAACTAGCTGAAATACCGCAGATAAAAACAAAACAGCTGAGCAGTAAAAACTGTACAATACGTATCATTCTCAACCTAATTTAAGAAAATTCACGATGTAAATCACATGATTTTTTTTAACTCATTTACTAAATTTAGCGCATCGAGTGGAGTTATGCTGTTTAAGTCGATACTCGATAAACGCTGGCGTAGCGGATCGTCGGCACCATTAAATAGCGACATCTGCGCCTGCATCGCCTCGTCGTTGGGGCTAATTACTGGAGTACGACTGTGAGCTAAACGCGGTTCGCCCGCACAGGTAAACTCTCCTTGCTCGAGATTACTCAATACCTCCTTGGCTCGATCTATCACAGCCTGTGGCAACCCTGCTAAACGACCAACTTGAATACCGTATGAATGGCTAGTGCCGCCAGCAACAATTTTGCGTAAAAATACTATTTGATCGTTCCATTCGCGCACCGCAATATTAAAATTTTTAATTTTTGAACGAGTTTTGGCCAAATCAGTCAGCTCATGGTAGTGGGTAGCAAATAGGGTTTTAGCTGCTACCTGTTCATTGTCATGCAAATATTCTGCCACCGCCCAAGCAATACTTACTCCATCAAAGGTGGAGGTACCACGGCCAATCTCATCCAGTATGATTAAACTGCGCTTGGTCGCGTGGTTTAAGATATGGGCAGTTTCACTCATCTCCACCATAAAAGTCGATTGGCCGCGAGCCAAATTGTCACTGGCTCCCACGCGAGTAAATATCCGATCCACTATACCAATATGTGCCGCTTTAGCTGGCACCAATGAACCAATCTGTGCCATTAAAGTTATAAGCGCTACTTGGCGCATAAAGGTTGATTTACCTGCCATATTTGGGCCGGTAATAATCAATAGCTGGTCAGATTCTGTGTCAAGATGCACGTCATTTGAGATGAACTCTTCTCCCAAATCCATACTTTCAATGACAGGATGACGCCCCTCTTCAATCTCTAGTTCGCTACCCTCATCCATGACTGGGCAGGCATAATCGCGCTCATGCGCTATAGTGGCAAAGCTCAACAGCACATCTAGCCGAGCGACTGCGCCAGCAGTTAATTGGATACGTCCGCTTTGTTGGGCTACCTGTGCGCGGATCTTTTGAAACAGATCGTATTCGAGGCTAACCAACTTATCCTCTGCGCCTAAAACCTTGTCTTCATACTCTTTTAACTGTGGAGTGAAATAGCGCTCGGCATTAGCCAGAGTCTGTTTTCGTTCATAATCGTCAGGAACTTTAGCAATTTGTGCCTTGGGTACCTCAAGAAAGTAACCAAATACTCGATTATATTTTACTTTAAGGGTATTGATACCGCTGCGCTCACGCTCAGTCTTTTCCAGTCTGGCAATCCAGCCCTTACCTTCACGCCGAATAAGGCGCAGTTCGTCAATCTGAGCGTTGTACCCATCACGGATTAAACCACCTTCGCGGATTACAAAGGGGGGATTCTCAGCAATTGCATCGGCAATGAGCTCTGTGATATCTGCGAGAGGATCTATCTGTTTCTGTAGTTGTTGGCCTAAATCTGAGGTAGTTTGTGCCAGCAAGGTCAGCAGGGCTGGTAACCTCTCCAATGATGCTTGGAGGGCAACTAGATCTTTGGCATTGGCACTGGCCATGGAAATTCGTGCTGTCAAACGTTCTAAGTCGTAAAACCCGTTGAGGCACTCACGCAATTCATCGCGCAACACCGGCACGGTTACTAACTCCACAACACAGGCGTGACGAGCGCTAATCTCCTGACAATCAAGCAGAGGTTGATTGATCCACTGGCGCAACTTACGCCCACCCATGGCAGTCACTGTCTCATCCATAGCGCCGAGTAGAGAGCCCTTGCGCCGCCCATCAATGAGAGTTGCAGTTAATTCGAGATTCCTGCGGGTGCTATCATCCAAGATCATATAGTCCGAGACATGATAGGTAGTTAATTGGTGGATATGTTTGACCCTCGACTTTTGCGTCTCCTCCACATAGTAAAGAGCGGCACCGGCAGCACAGATGGCATCTGGCTGTTGCTCACAACCAAATGAGGCCAATGAGTCGGTATTGAAAAACCGGCAGATGCGTGTGCGAGCCTCCTGGCAATCGAACACCCACTCCGGCAAAGTGTTAACTGCTTTATATTGCAGCACATCACGTAGCTGTTCGCTTATTGGTTGTTTGTCGACCTCGTTGACGACTATTTCACGCGGATTGATGCTGGATATTTCCCGTTTAACATCTAAAATGCCACTGCCCTGAGTTACCCGGAATTCGCCTGTAGATATATCTAAAACACAGATACCCACGCCACTTGCCGACTTAGAAATTACTAGCAGATAGTTGTTTTCATCTGGAGTCAGCAGGTCATTCTCTAAAACCATACCCGGAGTTACGATGCGCACCACTTCACGTTTGACGATCCCCTTTGCCGCACGTGGGTCTTCAACCTGCTCACATACCGCAACTTTATATCCTTGCGTTACCAGTTTGGCGATATAGGGTTGCACACTGTGATATGGCACTCCGCATAGCGGCACCTCATCACCAGCATTTTTATTGCGTGAAGTTAAGGTGATATCGAGAATACGTGCAGCGGTAACTGCATCATCAAGAAACATTTCATAAAAATCACCCATGCGAAAAAACAGGATCGCATCAGGATATTGACTTTTAATTTCTAGATATTGGCGCATCATGGGGGTAGGTGCAGACATCACAACCTCAATAAGAGTGGCTTTAGCTCTCTATGGCTGATCGATAAACCATAAAAAGCTAATGCCGATATAAAAACAGGTTATCGTCTCCAAAAGAAACTCTAACCTGTAGTTGAAAACGAATAAATCCTAGACAAGGTTTGCTATATTACTCGATAAATCGCCCAATTCTGTTAAAACGCGGCCAAGTTTTTTCACTATCCCATGACCAATATTTGATAAAAGCTTTACCTTTAATTTTGGAGCGATCAACAAAACCCCAGAAACGGCTGTCGTAAGAGCGATCGCGATTGTCGCCCATGACAAAATAGTTATCAACTGGGACAACTACAGCAGGCATAAAATCCCGACGATCACGCGGTGGAATTTGAGATCCAGGCAGAATAAGATCGGTCTCTTTATGTACTTCTTGGCTTAATACATACTGTTTGCCATTGACGTATACTTTTTTATTGCGCACCTCGACCACGTCACCAGGAACTGCAACAACACGCTTGATGAAATCTCGCCGCTCTAGCCAGGGTTTGCCCTCATCTTCAGGAAACTCAAACACTATGATATCGCCCTGCTGAGGATCTCGGAGCGGGAGCACAAACTTATCCATAAAGGGTATCTCGGTTCCATAGATAAACTTACACACTAGAAGATGATCACCAATTAACAGGGTGTCCTCCATGGAGCCTGAGGGTATTTTGAACGCCTGCACTACAAAGGTACGAATAATTAATGCCAGAATTGCTGCGACAAACAACGACTCTGCATATTCGCGATACCATGGTTTTTTACTTTTATTTTGTAGTGTATTTTCGGGCTGTTTTCCCATATTTGTTAATCCTTAACTTTAAGTATGGCAAGAAATGCTTCCTGCGGTAGTTCGACACTACCAATCTGTTTCATGCGCTTTTTACCCTCTTTTTGTTTCTCTAACAGTTTACGCTTACGGGTAATATCACCGCCGTAACATTTTGCCGTTACATCTTTGCGCAATGCTTTAACTGTTTCCCGAGCAATTATTTTGCCACCGACAGCAGCTTGAATGGCAACCACATACTGTTGGCGTGGGATATATTCTTTCATTTTAGAAACTAATTCGCGCCCACGCGACTGAGCTTTATCTTGATGGACAATCAGCGACAACGCATCGACTACATCACCATTTATCATTACATTCATACGCACCAGTTTACTGGGACGATAATCTAAGTGTTCATAATCTAGTGAGGCATAACCACGTGATATAGATTTAAGGCGATCATAAAAATCCATCACAACCTCATTCAGAGGTAATTCATAAATTATCATTACCCTGGTGGCGGTTAGATATTTGATCTCGCGTTGCACCCCGCGCTTCTCTTCACATAAAGCTAAAATAGCGCCAACAAACTCGTTCGGCACATGAATAGAAGCCAGAATAAAAGGCTCCTCGATTTTTTCAATGTTCTGCACTTCGGGCAGTTTATTAGCGCTGTCAACCTTGAGTAGTTCGCCTTTGACAGTAGTTACTTCGTAGACAACTGTTGGGGCGGTGGTAATCAGGTCGATCTTGAATTCACGCTCCAGTCGCTCTTGGATAATCTCCATGTGCAACAAGCCCAGAAAACCACAGCGAAAGCCGAAACCTAAGGCTACAGAGTTTTCTGGTTCATAACTGATAGAGGCATCATTGAGTTGCAGTTTTTCCAATGCATCACGCAATAGATCATACTCGCTGGTATCTATAGGATAAACCCCAGAAAAAACCATGGGTTTTACCTCTTTGAAACCAGTTAGAGCTTTTTCTGCCGGACGATGTAAATGGGTAATGGTATCACCAACTTTGGCGTCCTTAACAACCTTTATGCCAGCGATAACGAAACCAACCTCGCCCGCACTCAGGCTGGGGCGTGGTTCAGGAGAAGGGGAAAATACCCCAATCTTAAGCACTTCGTAGATGCCACGACTGGCCATCAGCTGAATTTTATCGCCCTTTTTAAGCTCGCCATCCATTATGCGTACCAGCACGATGACCCCTTGATACGAGTCGTACCAGGAGTCAAAAACTAGTGCCTTGAGCGGCGCATCTTTGTCCCCTGTCGGTGGAGGCACACACCTAACAATGCGTTCTAAAATTTCATGTATACCAATACCCTCTTTGGCACTGGCAACGATTGCGTCTGAGGTATCAAGGCCGATAATCTCTTCGATCTCCTCTTTGACACGCTCGGGCTCGGCACCGGGTAGATCAACTTTATTCAATACCGGAAAAATTTCCAAGTCTTCATCTAGAGCTAGATAGACGTTGGCTAAGGTTTGAGCCTCCACTCCCTGCGAAGCATCAACGACCAGTAAGGCACCTTCACAGGCAGTTAACGACCGACTAACCTCATAGGTAAAATCAACATGCCCGGGGGTGTCGATGAGATTGAGGATGTATTGCTTGCCATCGTCAGCTGTGTATTTCAGACAAACGGCCTGAGCTTTTATAGTGATACCACGTTCGCGCTCCAGATCCATTTTATCTAGGAACTGCGCGGTTTTTTCTCGGGCCGTTAGTGTACCGGTCTCTTCTAGCAGGCGATCTGCCAGAGTGGATTTCCCATGATCTATATGGGCAATGATGGAGAAGTTGCGAATGCAGTTTTGATTCATTAAATCCTCATGTAAATGCAGCTAGTTTTTGGAGCATGTAAGACTAGTCAGATTCATTTCCTTTGTAAAGAAATAATACTAATCATTTCAGCGCTACTGTCGATAAGAGGTAGATGATTTTATAGGCACCCTTAGCAACCTTAATGGCCCGCGCCCAGAGAGTGATCAGTAATGATAAATCAGCACAAGCCTGTTTCTGTATTGCGCCAACCTTATGTTAAAAACAGAATGAAACATTTTTTGGAAAATCTGATCTCCTTGCTGCTTATCTTAATCACCATATCCAGCCTGTGTTACGCGACCGCTAATCTGTGGTGCGCCAACGATGCCGACAATCTGCAAAAAGTTAAAACCAACACTCTGGTACCAGCTATATACATTCATGACATCAAGGATGAAGAAATCTCCCTATAGCTTAGACTCAATAGCTAAAATTAATAAATCAATCATCCCGATGCAATCTCTTGCTATCAGTGAAGCACAATGATATTTTTATATAATGAATATTATAACTGACATCAACTTCTTAGATTTTCGCGTTGCTAAGCTGGATTTTTGCGTCAATGATAATCCGTCTCACGCAAAACAGGCAACAGTACGCACCGAATTTAAAGTGCGCCATGAGTGCAAAGGCAACCGCCTAAAAGTTCATTTAACTATTTTTTTCAAAGACAAGGACGCTCCGTTTTCAATTCACCTTGAGGGAGTTGGATTATTTGAACTCCATAGGTCATTTACCGAAGCAGAGATAGAAGAACTTAGCCATAGCCACTGCGCTACAATGATGTTTCCATACATGCGAGAAACCATTGCTGATATCAGTAGGCGCGCGGGCTTCCCACCGCTGCATATTCCTCAAATAGATTTCAACCAAGTATTTAAGCAACAACTATCTCCAGCTAATATTCACACCCTGCACTAACTGTTTACCATCACCAACAAGATGTGTTTTTAGCATTGACACCATGTATTAATTTAATATATAACCATTTCGGTAACAATTAATGCCTATACTTTTCTAACCACTATAAGGAGATTAAGAATGAAAAAATGGATTTGCACCGTATGCGGCTATGTACATGAAGGCGAAAACCCACCAGATAGCTGTCCACAGTGCGGTGTTGGCCCAGATAAATTTGAGCTACAGAATGAAGATGACGAACTGGTTTGGGCCGATGAGCACCGTGTTGGTGTTGCTCAGGGTGTTGATCAGGAGATTCTCGATGGTCTGCGTGCCCATTTTACCGGTGAATGCACTGAAGTCGGTATGTACATTGCCATGAGTCGCCAAGCAGATCGTGAAGGCTATCCAGAAGTTGCTGAAGCCTATAAACGTATCGCTTGGGAAGAGGCAGAGCATGCCGCCAAATTTGCTGAACTGTTGGGCGAAGTGGTCAGCGACACTAAAACCAACCTTGAACTGCGGGTACAGGCTGAAAATGGTGCCTGTGCTGGTAAGAAAAAAATTGCTACCCGCGCTAAAGAGCTTAATCTGGATGCTATTCATGATACAGTACACGAGATGTGCAAAGATGAAGCGCGTCACGGGCAAGCTTTTCAAGGTTTGCTGAAGCGCTATTTCGCATAAACAGAATTATATAAATTAGTTAAAAAAACGCTGTCCCTACGGACGGCGTTTTTTTTTGCCTTAGGTGGAGGAAAATGTAATAATCGCTCTTTTTTGTTGTGGGACTCTCTGTCTTGCACACATAAATGAAACAGCGCGTCGTGCTTGTCTTTGAATATTGTATGCCGCTGTACATTTTATATCCGTTTACAACCTATTGATCTGGATAGCATTTTAGCCAATGAATATGTTAACGCAAAACATAGTTCCCCAAGTCTCTAATGCAAATATTATTGGCAGTTGGAGTAAAGATGGAGCGCAAACAGCAGTTCAGCCATCCCTATATGAGGCGCTGCATCATATAAAATGGCCGCTCTACTTAACCGCAGATAAAGATAGAGCCGCCATCTACACCTCTGGAGTGGCTCAACTGGGTCAGCAAGCAGATATAAACACCACCAGCAAGCTACTGGGCTATGTTCCGCCACTAACTTTATCCTCAGCGGGTGACCACAACTTTCTGTCCAGCCATCGATTACGATATCCAATAGTAGCAGGATCCATGGCCAAGGGCATCTCCTCCGCCCAGATGGTAGTTGCTATGGGCCAAGCAGGAATGCTTGGTTTTCTCGGTGCTGCTGGTCAGACTCTGGAGACGGTACAACAACAGCTCGACATTATTAAACAGGCGCTACCCGATGGCCCCTATGGCGTGAACCTGATCCATAGCCCTCAGGAAGTTGCCTTAGAAGAGGCCTTAGTCGATCTCTATATAGCTAACGACATTAAGCTCATTGAAGCATCGGCTTTTTTGACTTTGAGTCCAGCTGTAGTGCGCTATCGCTTGCATGGTATTCACCGTGACAGCTCGGGTAATATAGTAACGCCCAATAAAATAATTGCTAAAATTTCTCGTGAAGAGGTAGCCCAGCATTTTCTGTCACCAGCACCAGCTAAAATACTCAAAGTCCTTCTCGATCAAGGGGTAATTACCCCAGAGCAAGCCACTCTAGCAGAGCAAGTACCCATGGCGGAAGATATAACGGCTGAGGCCGACTCCGGTGGGCACACCGACAATCGCCCTGCCCTGTCGCTGTTTCCAACTATCTGTTCATTGCGTGACAGATTACACCAACAGTACAACTATGCGGTTAAACCCCGCATTGGCTTAGCCGGAGGCATCTCTACTCCACAGGCCGCCGCCGCTGCTTTTGCTATGGGAGCAGCCTATCTTGTTACCGGCAGTGTTAATCAGGCATGTATTGAATCTGGTACATCAGATGTGGTGCGCCAGATGTTAGCGGAAACGCGTCAGGCGGATGTTGCTATGGCTCCAGCTGCCGACATGTTTGAAATGGGTGTCGACGTTCAGGTACTAAAACGCGGCACCATGTTCTCCATGCGCGCCAAAAAGCTATATGAAATATATCGGCAATACTCCAGCATTGATGATATTCCCGCACTTGAACGACAGAAAATTGAACAGAACTTTTTTCGCGAACCATTAGTCAAGGTGTGGGAAGATACGCGTAATTATTTTCTCCAACGTGACCCCAAACAGGTCGAACGTGCAGATCGTGATCCCAAACACCTCATGGCGTTAGTGTTCCGCGCATACTTGGGGCAGGCTACATACTGGGCAAATGCTGGTGACAATAGCCGAAAAATGGATTTTCAAGTATGGTGCGGGCCAGCTATGGGAGCGTTTAACGAATGGGCTCACGGCAGTTTTTTGGAAACACCACAACAACGTAGCGTTGTTAGTGTAAACCTTAATATTTTATTTAATGCGCTAGTGCTGACACGGATCAATATGCTCCGCCAGCAAGGTGGCGACATTAGTATCGACAAGAATTTTCTTAATCCATTAACCATCGAACAAATCAAGGAGTACCTGCGTGATTAATTCGGGTGCAAATAAAAATAGCTCACAGCAAGCAACTACCACTGAAGTCACCAACATTCCACTAGCAATTGTTGGTATCGGTTGTCTATTTCCTCAAGCGAACAGCAAAGATAACTTCTGGGCTAACATAAAAGGTGGCGTAGACAGCATTACCGACGTACCAGAAACCCACTGGCGTATCGCTGATCTATATGATCCAGACCCCAAAACACCGGATAAAACCTACGGTAAGCGTGGTGGTTTTCTTGAGCCAATCGAGTTCAACCCACTCGAGTTCAGCATTCAGCCCAATATTTTAGAGGCCATCGACACCTCACAACTCTTAGGACTGATCGCTGCGCGCGAAGCTCTTAAGGATGCAGGTTACGATCCTGCTGGTGAGTTTGCGCGCGAGCGAGTCAGTGTCTTACTCGGGGTTACTGGTGCACTGGAGATGGTTATCCCCCTCGGGGCACGTCTGGGACATCCCTATTGGCGTAAAGCTCTAAAGGATGCAGGCATTCCTAACGATGTTGCTCAAGAAGTTGTGGAACGTATTGCGGACAACTATGTTTCGTGGCAGGAGAATTCCTTCCCGGGACTATTGGGTAATGTTGTTGCAGGCCGTATCAGTAAGCAGTTCGACCTCGGTGGCACCAACAGTGTTATCGATGCCGCCTGTGGCAGCTCGCTAAGTGCCGTACACATGGCCGCTATGGAGCTAGCCTGCGGACACAGTGACATGGTAATTACTGGAGGAATCGACACCTTCAACGATATCTTCATGTACACCTGTTTCAGTAAAACTCCCGCGCTCTCCCCGAGCAATATAATTCGTCCCTTTGATAGTGCCTCTGATGGCACATTAATCGGTGAAGGCTTAGGGCTAGTTGTGCTGAAACGTCTCGCCGATGCCGAACGTGATAAGGACCAGATTTATGCCGTTATTCGTGGCATCGGTACTGCTAGCGATGGTAAAAAAGGGGCAATTTACGAGCCTAACGCTGGCGGCCAGAAAAAAGCTCTCGTCAGCGCCTATCAACTGGCCAACATTGAGCCATCAACAATATCTCTAGTTGAAGCACATGGCACCGGCACTCGCGTCGGTGACGCCGCTGAGATTAAAGCGCTGCGTGAAGTTTACGGGGAAAGTACCGGTAAACCCTGGTGTGCCCTGGGTTCGGTCAAATCACAAATCGGCCACACTAAAGCTTCTGCTGGCTCTGCCGGTCTCATAAAAATGGCTCTAGCGCTATACAATAAAGTCTTGCCACCCAGTATCAATGTGGTACAGCCGCAGGAAGTTATCTCCAGTGGCAACACCCCTTTTTATGTCAATACTACCGCTAGACCATGGCTGGCCAGTCAGGATCATCCGCGGCGCGCAGCGGTTAGTGCTTTTGGTTTCGGAGGCAGTAATTTTCACTGCGTTCTTGAAGAGCATAATGCTGAGCGGCAAGGCAGCGACTGGAGCGGCGCCCCACAGATAGTTGCCTTAAGTGACAGCGATAAAACAGGATTAAAACAACAGTTACAGCACATAGCAGGTATTACCTCAGCGCAACTGCGGCGTTTTGCCGCTCAATCGCGGGCCAAATTTGACCATAGCGCAGCGCAGCGACTGCTGTTTATTGTCGAGGAGAAACAGGATTTAGCCGCTATTGTCAAGAACGCTGAGCAACTGATAGACGCTGGCAAAACCTTAGCCAACACCCCCAGCGGCATCTGGTATGCCGACGGCGTAGTTGCTGGAAAGATGGCGGTACTATTCCCCGGTCAAGGGGCACAGTACCCAGGCATGTTGGTGGATTTGGCCTGTCATGCTCCCGAATTTATCCAAGAGCTGCAAAGCGCAGATAAAACGCTACAACTTACCGAAGATCTTAGCGCCATTCTCTATCCCCACTCAATCTACACAGACGCTGATCAAGAGCAGGCTATGCGCAAAATTCAGGCAACTGAAGTTGCACAACCGGCAATTGGTACGGTCAGCCTAGCAGCGTGGCACTATTTAAACCACTTTGGCGTACAACCACAGGCTTGGGGTGGCCACAGCTATGGTGAACTGACGGCACTATGTGCCGCCGGCTGTTTTTCGGCCACCGATCTCTACAAATTATCCCGTTTGCGCGGCGAGTTAATGGCCGGTGATGGTAGCGACAAAGGGACGATGTTGGCGGTGTCGGCTGCGCTAGATAAAATTGAGCAACTTATTGCCGACGAAAAGTTGGATGTGGTGTTAGCCAATCGCAATACTCCATCCCAGGGAGTGCTATCTGGCTCCCGCGCCGAAATTGAGCGAGCAGCACTGTTATGTAAAGAGCGCGGTTTGCGTTGTGTTGCACTAGATGTCGCGGCAGCTTTTCACAGTAAACTAGTAGCTGCAGCGGCAGCACCATTTTTACAAGCACTACAACAAGTTACAGTGCAGCCAGCAAAAACTACCGTTTACGCTAATAAAACAGCTAGCCCATATCCTCAAGATAGCACGGCAATGCGCAGCGTACTGGCTGAGCAGATCGCCAGCCCAGTCGAGTTTGTGCAACAGATCGAAAATATGTATGCCGCAGGGATCACTACTTTTGTCGAAATTGGCCCCGGCGCTCGCTTGACCGGAATGGTAGGTAAAATCCTCAAAGGCAAAGAGCATAATGCTCTAGCTCTGGATTCATCAAGTGGCAAACGCTCGGGGTTAAATGATTTAGCACGAGTGCTGATTCAACTAGCTGCTATCGGTTTCCCCGTTGAATTAACCAAATGGGATGAAGAGTATGCCCAGCACCAATTAACTCTGCCCGAACCAATTGCACCGCGAATGACAGTCGCTATCTGTGGTGCCAACTATGTAAAACACAAGGCCAAGCGCCCGGCTAGTACCCGCAAGTTGGTAGATGCCAGCACTATATCTCAAGCTGCACCATCAGCAACACTACCTTCAACGCCGGCTACTCCGGCAGCTCCGGTTACTGCTCCCCTGCCCGCTCATCAAGCCAACCCAGATGCATTACGCTCCCTACAGGAGAGCATGACGGTGCTGCAGCGCATGCAGGAAGATACCGCTAAATTACACAACAAGTTTCTTGAAGGACAGGCCGCAGCAATCGATACCATGCGCTCATTGATGGATCACCAGATGGGTATTTCATCAGCTCCAGCGCTGTCAGCAGCTACTGTGGTAACACCTCCGCAAAGTATCGCTGCGCCAGCACCTGTACCGCCAGCTGTTACAGCTGCGGTAGCTCCGACAACTACAGCGCAAAGTACTCCAGGTGCCGATGTAGCTACCAGCCTGCTTGAGGTAGTGGCGGAGAAGACCGGCTATCCACAGGAGATGCTGGAACTCGACATGAGCCTCGACGCCGATCTCGGCATCGACTCCATTAAGCGAGTCGAGATTCTCTCGGCTATTCAGGAAAAGCTGCCCAACCTGCCAGCCCTGCAACCGGATCAGCTAGGCAGTCTACAGACCCTGCGTCAAATCGTTGAAGCCATGGGTAGCTCAGTTGCCAGCGCCGCTGTTGCCACATCTGCTGCACCTGCAGCCATGGCTGGCACAGCCGATGTTGCTACCAGCCTGCTTGAGGTAGTGGCGGAGAAGACCGGCTATCCACAGGAGATGCTGGAACTCGACATGAGCCTCGACGCCGACCTCGGCATCGACTCCATTAAGCGAGTAGAGATTCTCTCGGCTATTCAGGAAAAGCTGCCCAACCTGCCAGCCCTGCAACCGGATCAGCTAGGCAGCCTACAGACCCTGCGCCAAATCGTTGAAGCTATGGGTAGCTCAGTTGCCAGCGCTGCGGTTGCCACATCTGCTGCACCTGCAGCCATGGCTGGCACAGCCGATGTTGCTACCAGCCTGCTTGAGGTAGTGGCGGAGAAGACCGGCTATCCACAGGAGATGCTGGAACTCGACATGAGTCTCGACGCCGACCTCGGCATCGACTCCATTAAGCGAGTCGAGATTCTCTCGGCAATTCAGGAGAAGTTGCCCAACCTGCCAGCCCTGCAACCGGATCAGCTAGGCAGCCTACAGACCCTGCGCCAAATAGTTGAAGCCATGGATAGCTCAGTTGCCAGCACAGCTGTTGCCACAGCTGCTGCACCTGCAGCCATGGCTGGCACAGCCGATGTTGCTACCAGCCTGCTTGAGGTAGTGGCGGAGAAGACCGGCTATCCACAGGAGATGCTGGAACTCGACATGAGTCTCGACGCCGATCTCGGCATCGACTCCATTAAGCGGGTAGAGATTCTCTCGGCTATTCAGGAGAAGTTGCCCAACCTACCAGCCCTGCAACCGGATCAGCTAGGCAGTCTACAGACCCTGCGTCAAATCGTTGAAGCCATGGGTAGCTCAGTTGCCAGCGCCGCGGTTGCCACATCTGCTGCACCTGCAGCCATGGCTGGCACAGCCGATGTTGCTACCAGCCTGCTTGAGGTAGTGGCGGAGAAGACCGGCTATCCACAGGAGATGCTGGAACTCGACATGAGTCTTGACGCCGATCTCGGCATCGACTCCATTAAGCGAGTCGAGATTCTCTCGGCTATTCAGGAGAAGTTGCCCAACTTGCCTGCCCTGCAACCGGATCAGCTAGGCAGTCTACAGACCCTACGTCAAATCGTTGAAGCTATGGATGGCACAGTTATCAGTGAGGGTGCTACAGATGTTGAGCCTGTAGCAGTTACAAAAAAAAAAATAACTTCTGATCCACAGCTGCACCGCCAAATATTAAAAATTGTACCTATTTCTACCCCTAGAGCAGAACTCTCTTTGAGCGCACAAGCACCAATTTGGGTGGTAGATGATTGCTCATCAACGAGCCAGTTGGTAGTAACTGAGCTTAAAAAAAGAAATTATGCTGCTGAACTTATCAGCCCGACCCATAAAACTGTACCTGAGCAGTTGTCGGCTCTGGTAGTAATTGCTCCGCAAATCGGTACTGATAGCCGCTTTTTAAGCGATAGTTTCTTGCTAGTGCAGCGCTGCTCAAGCGCCCTACGCCACAACAGTGCCAACAAGCCCAGCTGTTTAATGACAGTTTCGCGTCTTGATGGTATGGCTGGATTTGATCGTCAAGCGCTAATTAACGACCCGCTCTCAGGTGGCCTAGCTGGAATTAGCAAAACTGCCAGCCATGAATGGCCAGAGGTGCAGTGCAAAGCTGTTGATCTCGGTAACGATCTCGATGAGAGCGCCCAAGCAACTGCCATTATCAATGAGCTGTTCACTGTTGGGCCACTGGAAGTTACGGTAAACGCTCAAGGCTGTCACACTCTGGAGCTTCAGCAAGCTAACTTAGCGCCAAGCCTTCCTAGATTAACTTTAACCAGTAATGATGTGGTTGTTGTGAGCGGCGGTGCGCGTGGAGTAACAGCGGAGGTAGCACTTGCTCTGGCTGAAGTTGGCAACCCAACCCTGTTACTGCTAGGGCGCAGCCCAGAACCAGAGAGTGAAGATAGTTGGTTGGCCAGTGCTAAGGATGAGGCTGCTATCAAAAAAGCTTTAATGCAACATGCACCACATCCGCTGAAACCGCGCGAACTAAATAGGGCTTGCGTGCAGGTGGTAAACAACCGCGAACTAACCTCCAACATCAATCGTCTACAACAAACCGGATCACAGGTACTCTACCGCAGTGTGGACATTCGCGATGAACAGGCGGTTAATATAGCCATAGCCCAAGCACGTAAGCTGGGTACTATCCGTGGCATTATTCATGGTGCTGGTGTTCTGGCTGACCGTAAAATAGAAGATAAGAGCGTAGAACAGTTTGATTTAGTTTATTCAACTAAAATAGGTGGTTTGCAGGCCTTACTTCAAGCAACACATGAAGACAATCTGGATTTTATCGGCTTATTCTCATCCTCAACTGGCCGCTTCGGACGAACAGGCCAGCTCGACTATGCCGTGGCTAATGAAGTGCTAAATAAGACCGCTCAAGCTTTGGCCAGACAACGCAGCGATTGCCGTATTATCTCCTTTAATTGGGGGCCATGGGACGGCGGCATGGTGACTCCAGCCTTAAAACGGCTATTTGCCAGCGAAGGCATCAGTGTTATTGATCTGCATGCTGGCGCGCAATATCTGCTCCAAGAGTTAGCTAATCCAGATGATAACGTTGAAGTTGTCATTCTTGGTGGCAGTAGTGATGATGGATCTGACGCGGAGAAAGCCTCTGTTACTTCAGCCGAAACGGAGCAGCCGACAGCTAAACAAACCTTGGCACATGCTCTACTCCCTAACAGCGTGTTACACCTTAGCATTAGCAGCAAAACCATCCCAGTGTTGCGGCACCATGTCATCAACGGCAAAGCGGTTGTGCCTATGGCGCTGCAAATAGAGTGGTTGGCGCAGGGAGCTATGCACAACAACCCGGGACTAATTTTTTCTGGCTTTGATAACCTGCGTATCCGCAGTGGTATTATTGTACCGACAAAATCCGTGATGGAAGTGGACTTACGTTACGGAGAGACGATTGTCGAACAAAACTCGTTTATCGTCCCTATGCAGATATGCAGCGGTACGGATAGCACTATCCATGCAAGTGCAGATATCATTCTGACTACCAAGCTCACTGATCAACGCCCCAATATTGAACCACTATTTATTGATGGTGGCGAACTCTCTTCACAGGCAGAGATATATTCATCGGGGCACCTGTTTCATGGGCCGCAGTTACAGGGGCTTAGTCAGATTGTCGGTAACAACAACGAGGGTATTATTGCCATCTCCCAATATGCGCCACAACCAGATCAATGGATGGAAAAGCCCCTGCGCAACAGCTGGATAGCTGATCCTCAGGTACTAGACAGCAGTTTTCAAATGATGATTCTGTGGAGTTTTGCACAAAAACAGCTGGGCTCATTACCATCCTTCGCCGGTCACTACCGTCAATATTGTGAACAGTTCCCTGCGGGTAATATCCGCATTCAATGCCGGGTTACCAAGGCTAGTCAACACAGTGCCAGCGCTAATATAGATTTTATTGATGCCCAAACACATCAGCTATTGGCGCGTATGAATAGTTACGAATGCACCATGACCGACAATCTACGCCAAGCTTTTATTAACAACCAATTGGCCTAACCATACAGATGAAGCTCTGTATATGAGAGTAACAATAGGGTAATTTTATGCAGACATATCACGAATGTATTCCCTGTTTTATCAAACAGACCTTGAGTGTTATGGATATGGTCAAACTCGGTGAAGCACGGCGCGAGGAGACTCTGCGTAGTGTTTTACGCATGATGAGCACCATTGACTTTAATCTGACTCCACCAGCTATGGCTCGTGAAATTCACGGTCTGATTCGCCAGGCCAGTGGTGTAGAGGATCCATATTTAGCAGAAAAACAGCGCGACCAACAGCTGGCGTTGCAGCTACTACCCCAGCTAGAGCAGGATGTGCTAATGGCAGATAATCGCCTCTCTGCCGCTGTGTTGCTGGCAATTACCGGTAACTGTATAGATCATGGTGTGTATCATGGTATGAGTGGTGAACAGATATTATCCAGCATTGAACAGGGGCTTAAAACTACGCTACAAGGGGATATTACCGCATTTGCTAACGCTATTAAGCAGGCAGATGACATCCTATATTTAGGCGATAATGCCGGAGAAATCGTTTTCGACAAGATATTAATTCAACAATTGCCGCTGGAAAAAACAACTTTTGTAGTGCGTGGCGGGCCGATTCTAAACGATGCTTTGCGCTCCGATGCCGAGCAAGCTGGCATCACCGAGTTAGTTACGGTTATTGACAACGGTGACAGTAGCCCGGGAACTATACTTCAATACTGCAGTAGCGATTTTGTTGAAAGGTTCCACAAAGCAGATTTAATCATTGCTAAAGGTCAGGGTAATTACGAAACATTGAGTGATACTGATGCCAATATCTTCTTTTTACTTAAAGCAAAATGTCCTGTTGTAGCACGCAATATTGGCTGTGAAGTGGGCAGTGCTATGCTGTATCAACCGCGAGCTAAATAACAAGCGCCAAGCTTACGCTAAAAAAGAAAGTATGTTATTAATTTAGTTGTGCGGCAAAAGTACAGATGTGCAGTCTAATGTCTGATGGAGGTTAAGATGACCGAGAAGAGAAATTATACCCGTGTCAACTATATAGAGAACGCTCAGATTAAATATGCTGATGGCGTGGCAGACTGTCGTGTCGTAGATATCTCACTCAAAGGGATTCTGCTCCAATTCAGCTCAGATTCTCTACCCCAGCTAGCAAGTGATCAAGAAGTGACAATAATTATGGCCCTTGAAGGGCGCGATATTTTTCTAGAGTTTCAAGCTAAAGCCAGCCATTTCAATGAGAATACCATTGGTTTCTGTTTTACCACAATGGATTCTGACAGCATCACCCACCTGCGCCGTTTATTAGAACTCAATAGCGGCAATCCCGCCGAAATAGACCGCGAATTGATCTTTATGGTCAACGGATAGTGTGCACGGCTATAGTTGCTTAACTGGAGCTATTCTCTAGCCTGTGCTGCAAATCTGCGGCCGACAGGGTCTCTTCTATCTGCCCCGGTACTGGTTCTCCTGCATTAGCAACAGCAATAGCATCCCATTGTGCGTCAGGAGTGGCCAAGTTTGGATCTGGCGAGATACTATACAGCGGTTCAGGTATCAACCTGCTCTCGAGGAGAAAATATATATCGGCTACATCCAGTTCCACTCCAACCACTTCGCAGCCACTGTGCAAGGCGGCATAGATGATCTGGCGACACTGCATCTGCTCGGGCAGATAACCCCACTCCCAATATACATTTACCGGCCAATAACGCCACGCCGACTTGCCAGCATAGACTACTGGAGCAGCAAAACACAGCACTACGCTCGCTTCATAAGCTGTCTCTGTCAATACAACACCAGTGGGTTTGACGGCATAAAGACGTAATTTATTGTTTTCACGCAGTCGTTGCTGGATAAAGTCAACGCTATCACCAACTGCATTATGAAATGATAAACAGGGGTACATAGCGACATCCCCACCGCTAAACCACTCCGGTTCTACTCCCAATAACTCATGCGCCCATGCGATACGCTCAGTCTCCCCTTGCGGAACATCATCGGCGTTAAAAGGGGTACGACTGAGTAACAACTGCCACCGGTGCTGATTAAAAGGAATTACGTGCGCGGTATCATCCTCTACCTTGTCGCTACTGGTAGCTGGCTGGCGGCGCAAGTAGAGAAAGCTTACTATTATTGCACCAACACATAATGCTACGGCTGCCCAAATAAAATATGCCACCCACTGCATAGGAAAATACTCCCGTATAATTAAGAAAAAACAGTTTGCCAAGCAGTTAGTTGCTTACACCAACCATTATAGCCAACTGTAACAACAGGAGAATTTACCAAATCGCTACTGCTTGAGCAATGTAAATATCGGTAATTTACTTGCGCCAAGATCGAGTTTCTGACAGTATGCAGCCCGACGCACATTGAGATACTAATTCAACTTTAGGAGCGTGTGCAATGTTAGTTAGTCTGGAACAAAAATCGGTTTTCTTGTTGGCAAATATAGTGTTACGCAGCAATAATTTGTCAATTCCGCGGCTGCTTAGTGGCCAAGCAATCCATCATCAACAGGGAACACGCCCAGACATGCTGTCATGGGCAATAGAGTATATTCTATGTTGCCCTGAAGATAGCGAAGATCAAGAGCTTCTGCATCACATTCATCTGCACCCTGCCCACCAGTGGACACCGGAACAGGCCAAGCGGGTCAGCCTGTTAGTAAAGGCATTTTATGCTAAATTAAATGCCGCGCGCTTGGTAGCTATTGGCGTGCGCTGGCTCAATTCTGGAGGCAGAACAATTATAGAAAATTACACCATTAAAAATTATGCAACCAGGTAAAGTTACCTCCTCTTAAGTAAACTGCACACAAAGTTGGATGATGAAATACAGTAAAGTCTATATAAACAGCATAAACTACGAACTACCTCCGGTTGTGGTCAGCTCTACTGAGTTGGAACAGCAACTGTCGCCGTTATACGAAGCTCTGCACATCACCAAGGGGCAGTTGCAGGCATTAACTGGCATCCGGGAACGGCGCTGGTGGCAGCCTGACACCCCACTATCTCAGGGTGCAGCCCAAGCTGGAGCTAAAGCCCTGCAGGCCGCCGGAGTGACTGCTCAAGATATCGGCGCCATAACCTATACCGGCGTCTGCCGTGAGTTGTTTGAACCTGCTACAGCATGTCGAGTTGCCGATGCTCTAGGTATTAGTGGTGAGGTGATGATCTATGACATCAGCAATGCGTGCTTGGGGGTTATGAACGGCATCATCGACATCGCCAACAGGATTGAACTCGGTCAAATTAGCGCTGGAATGGTAGTCTCCTGCGAAAGTGCGCGCGAGCTCAACGAAACTACGATCAGACGCATGTTGGCTAAAAAAGATATGGCGTTTTTTGCCCGCTCTATTGCCACCCTCACCGGCGGCTCTGGTGCTGTTGCGGTAGTGCTGACAGACAACTCATTTGCTAGCCCATCCAGCCACCGTCTGCTAGGTGGGGCAACTATGGCGCAACCCTGCCACCACCAGCTCTGCCGTTGGGGCATGGAATCACAGGGTGACGATCAATTCCGCCAATTTATGAATACCGATGCTGTAGCGGTAATGCAGCACGGAGTGGAGTTGGGCAAGAGAACCTGGCAGCTATTTTTGGAGACATTAAACTGGCAAACACATAATGTTGATAAGATAATTTGCCACCAAGTTGGTTCGGCACATCAACAGGCTATTTTAAAAGAGTTGGATATTGCTGCGGATAAAGATTTTAGCACCTACCCCTACCTCGGCAACATCGGCACGGTCTCTCTACCTATTACCGCTGCTATTGCGGCAGAGCGCAAGGTATTGCAATCTGGCGACAATGTGGCAATGCTGGGCATTGGCAGTGGCTTAAATTGTACTATGCTAGGAGTTGAATGGTGAAACGGCTATTACCCTTTGCGGGGAAATTTTTCCAACTGAAAGGTGGCATAAACTATCACTATCTGGATGCCGGTACAGGCGATCCAGTTGTAATGTTGCATGGCAACCCAAGTTGGAGTTTTTATTATCGGCATCTGGCAGTACAGATGAGTACTAGTCACCGGGTTATTGTTCCCGATCACATAGGTTGCGGCCTGTCGGACAAGCCTAAGGATACTCAATACGCTTACACCCTGACCAGCCGTGTTGCTGATCTGGAGCAGCTACTGGAGTCATTAGCAATTAAACAGAACATCACCTTGGTCGTCCATGATTGGGGTGGAATGATTGGTATGGCTTTCGCCACTAAATATCCCGAACGTATTGCCAAACTGGTTATTCTTAATACTGGAGCGTTTCACCTACCTAAAGACAAGCCTCTACCGCTGAGCCTGAAAATTTGTCGCGATACAGCCGTAGGCTCCTTTTTGATTCGCGCTGGCAATGCCTTTAGTAGCGCCGCGGCTTGGGTAGGCTGCAAGCAGCATCCGCTGCCACGCGCCCTGCGCTGTGCCTACACTGCTCCGTATAACAGCTGGCGCAATCGCATTGCCACTTTGCGCTTTGTCCAAGACATCCCCTTAGCTCCAACAGATCCAGCTTATAGCGAGGTAAGTCGTGTAGAAAAATCACTGGTGAAACTAACTCATGTCCCTATGTTGATTTGCTGGGGAGAGAAAGATTTCGTTTTTGATAAGCACTTTCTCGCTCAATGGCAACAACATTTCCCCGCTGCTCAGGTAAAAACATGGCGCAATGGTGGCCACTATATTCTGGAAGATTACTCCGATGAAGTAGTTCCCCTAATATGTGATTTTATCCGTACTAGCAGCACCAACGAAAAGTAATCATGTCCACACAAGCTACCACAAACATTGCCAGTTACTTAGCCACGCGCGCTCAGCAGATACCCTACTCTATGGCGGTCGTCTTTCCGCAAGGCAGAGATAGCCGCGGCCAAGTATGTTATACCCATTTCACCTATGCTCAACTGCACGCACATAGTGACCGCATCGCCTACACCTTGGCAAAAAATGGCGTTGAGTGCGGTCAACGCGTTGCGCTCATGGTTAAACCAAGCCTAGATTTTTTTGCTATTACCTTTGCCCTGTTCAAACTAGGCGCGGTACCAATTCTTATTGACCCAGGCATGGGGATTAAAAATATCAAAACCTGTCTCGAAGAGGCACAACCACAGGTATTTATCGGCATTACCCAGGCGCAAATTGCGCGCAAACTGCTGGGCTGGGGCAAGAGTTCAGTTAACCTGATATTTAGCCCTGCACGCTACTGCTGGCCTGGCTGTCTCAGCCTGCCTCAGCTGTTATGCCAGACACCGACGGCCAGTGAGTTCTCCTGCCACCAACCAATTGACAGTGAAACAGCGGCAATTTTGTTCACCAGTGGCAGCACCGGAGTGCCTAAAGGGGCAATATATACCCACAGCAACTTCAATGCGCAAATTAAGGCATTGCAGCAACTTTATCAGATTCAACCGGGTGAAATTGATCTATGTACCTTTCCCCTATTTGCGCTATTTGCTCCCGCCTTAGGCATGACAGCAGTGATCCCAGATATGGATGCCACCAAACCAGCGCAGGTAAATCCTCAACGTATTTTTGAAGCTATAGATAATTTCGGCATAACCAATATGTTCGGCTCACCAGCGTTATTGCGCCGCGTAGCCACAGCGGGGATGCACCAGCACCGCAAGTTACCTACCCTGCAACGGGTTATCTCTGCCGGTGCTCCGGTGCCAGCAACCGTGTTAGAGCAGTTCGGCTCTATGCTCAATAGTGATATTTCAATCTACACGCCCTACGGTGCTACTGAAGCGCTACCGGTATGCTCCATCAGCAGTAGCACAATCTTAACTACCACCCGTGAGCTGACCGATTTGGGTAAGGGCATTTGTGTTGGTACCCCAGTGGAGAATCTGGAAGTACAGATCATTGCTATTGACGATCAACCGATTAGCCAATGGCGCGACGATTTGTGCATCAAAGATGGTGAAATAGGTGAAATTGTCGTCAAGGGAGCACAGGTAACCAGCGGTTATTATAATCGTCCAGAATCTACGGCGTTAGCTAAAATACCCACAGCTGATGGTGGTTATTATCATCGCATGGGCGATGTAGGCTACCGCGATAATGAGGGTAAAATCTGGTTTTGTGGGCGCAAAACTCATCGGGTGCAAACTGCAACACAAACTCTGTTTACTATTCCCTGTGAAGGGGTATTTAACAGCCATCCTCAAGTTTACCGTACCGCCTTAGTTGGCGTCGGCACTCCGGGAGAGCAACAGCCTGTTTTATGCGTTGAGTTATTGAAACCAGCAGACATGGCTACCCAAAAGAGTATTGAGACTGACCTGCGCCACATTCAGCAGAAATTTCCTCACACCTCAGCAATTAAGTACTTCATGTTTCATCCAGCATTTCCGGTAGATATTCGACATAACGCCAAAATTTTTCGGGAAAAATTAGCACTATGGGCCAGCAAAAAAACATCCTAAAAGCACTGGTTACTGGTGGTGGTGGCTTTCTTGGTTTCGCTATTGTTGCGCAACTGCGTAAACTCGGCATTGAGGTGCACACTTTAGCGCGTAACTATTATGCCAAGCTAGATGAAGTTGGAGCTAAACAATTTATTGGCGACATGAGTGATTATGCTGTAGTTGAACGAGCCGCAATGGGCTGTGATACGGTATTTCACGTGGCAGCTAAGGCAGGAGTATGGGGCGATTTTGCCGACTATTATAGTGCCAATGTTGTCGGTAGTGAAAATGTAATCAGTGCTTGTCGCAACCTAGGAATAACCAAGTTAATATATACCAGCTCCCCCAGCGTAGTGTTTAATGGTAGATCTATGGAGGGAGTGAATGAATCAATACCCTATCCTGAACACTACCATAGCCCCTACCCACAAACTAAGGCGATTGCTGAGCAGCATGTAATTACTGCCAACAGTGATACTTTAGCTACGGTCTCCCTGCGTCCCCACCTTATTTGGGGGCCAGAGGATAATCATCTTACTCCGCGCATCATTGCTCAAGGGCGCGCAGGGAAACTGCGGCGCATTGGCAAACTTGACCATAAAGTAGATTGTATCTATATCGATAATGCAGCCCAGGCGCACATTCAAGCAGCTCAACAGTTGGACATAGGCAGTGACATCTCGGGGAAGTGCTATTTCATCTCTCAAGATGATCCGCGCAACTTGTGGGATATTGTCAATGCGATACTGGCCTGCGCTGAGGTCCCGCCGGTGATGCGTATAGTGCCAACTAAATTAGCTTATGCCATGGGTTGGTTACTGGAATACAGCTATAAATTGCTGCGAATAACCCGCGAACCACCCTTAACGCGCTTTGTAGTTCGTGAGTTATCTACAGCACACTGGTTTGATATCAGTGCGGCCAAACAGGATTTTGGTTATGCTCCCAGCATTAGCATTACCCAGGGTATGGAATCTTTGCGTAACTGGATACAGTATACAAAAAATACGACACATACAAAGACAACAAACACAACTGAATAAAATTCGCAGCGCCAAGTTATTATTAACTAGTTACCGCAACTACGGCACCAAGTCACAAGGACAAGTAGTTGATTTTATTCAACTTTGATTTACTGCCTAATTTATGTGCATTTAGCAAAACCTATCGCAAATTAAGCATGTTAGGTAGTTGTTAAATGAGTTTTCCAGCAGTTATCCACAAGAGCTGTGGACATAAAGAATGGTTATTCAACAGGGCATAATTTAATGAATCAACTTACCTTTAACGTTAAAATTTCATCCCAACAATACCTAAAATTTTACCAAGGTGTCGCCAGCTGGGTAAACATAGTTGCCGAAGATGGACGGCGTTTAAAGTTACCCGCCAAGCATCTGCGCCCCTTTCTTGGCCAAGATGGAATCAGTGGTCGTTTTTTGCTTATCTTTGACGATAAAAACCAGATGACAGAGTTGAAACGACTAGGTTAATAAGTAAAACTAGAATGTTTTACGAAAATAAGGAGCCTGTTTTGGGGTAACTTTGGGACCAGCATAAGGACTGTATGGATTTGGCACATAAGAGCCATGATAATGACAACGTTCACAGGGAATTGGGAAATTATCATCACTTTGTCTTGATGAGTCATGGCAACCACAGGAAGACAGCTGTGATGCTTTATACGGATTTGTCGCTCCGCCACCGTGATGAGTTGTTTTCCAAGAGTTAATCAATGCAGGTGTAGAGCTACCAGCCATCTCATAGTCATCTTTATGGCATTGTCTACATTGATTGCCACGATCATGATCCCCTGATCCAATCGTACCACTTAGAGCTTCACCATTAATTGAGCGGCGAATCAGATAGGAGTTTGATGAACCATGTGGCTCATGGCAATCCAAACACGACAGTACATAACCACCAGTTGACCCAAAAGGAGACCGAGTAACTACTGCTGTGGTATTATCATTCATGCCGTGTTTATCTCCAGCAATATCTCCCAGGCCTCCGTCACCACTTGTATCAGTCCAGTTAATGCTCTCAATATAACTAATGTAAGAGCCATCCACATGATTTAGATGATCACTTGTTGGTACTCTATTTTGATGACATTCTAAACAAAATGTATTGTAATCAGGTAGCGTTGAACCATCTGATATTCCGTTATTGCCAGGTTCATAAGTTGTTGTTGAAGCATAATAATATGGTGCTTGATATTTTGCTCCGGCAAAATCGGCCATACGTTCACCGAGGTTATCCCCATAAAGATCATTGTGGTCAGAAGGTAGAGAGAGGACCGATAGCGTTTGATCCTCGACATCAGAGCGATTAGCTTTGGCAAGATGCGGATTGTGACAGGCTGTGCATGGATTAGATTTAGCTGTAAAATAGGAGAAATCTGCAGGACGACTGTAGGTGCCGTTTCCAGCTACATATTCGTAAATATAATCAAGATTATGAATGGAACCGCTGGAGTTAAAAGCCTCAAGAATTCCTTCTGGTGAATCATTTACGTATCCTCCAAAAGTAGCAGCATAATCAAGATTTGATATCCCTCCAGACTGCACACTTGTTACTGTACTACTATGGCAATAGAAGCAAAAATTATCATCTTGACTATAAGTGGCACCACTAACGGGAACAGGGCTGTCTGAAAATGCAAGAAACGAGAACGGCGTAGTGAAGCCAGGGTCGGGTTCATCGCTACCAATTGTGCCATGTTGCTCGTGACAATGCGCACAATTACCTACCGCATAAGCATCTGGCATGCCGGTACGCTTAACATTTTGTCCATGAGCTGAAGCCGTATAATCACCAGTTGCAGCAAGGACAACTCCGCTTACAGATATTCCCCATAACAATAAAAATGCAGTTGAACAGAGCTTGGCTATTACGCGAGTATTCATAAAATGTTCCATTAGTTTAAATCAAACTTCTTCATACGGTAGCGCATGGTATCTCTACTCATGCCAAGGCAGTTAGCCGCCTTGGTCTGGTTGCCGTTGTAGCGCTCCAACGCCTGTTGAATCAGCACCTTTTCTACCTCTTCTAATGTTATACCTTCGCGCGGCAGATTGATGTCCAACTGCGCTTCACCATTGTGGCTATCTGTGTTGCTAGATAAAAGCCCTTTATCAGCATGTTCAGCTGGATTTTTTATCTCCGGTGGCAAAAACTGCTTGGTCAAGACACTGGAGTTATCCAGCATCATCATCCGCTCTATAGTGTTACGCAACTCACGCACATTGCCTGGCCAGGAGTACTCTTTTAGACATGCCATGGTTTCACTATCTATGCCGCTGCAGCGTTTTCCATACTCACTGTTCAGGCGACTGATAAAATAATCGACTAAACTTTGGATGCAGTCTATGCGTTCGCGTAACGGTGGTAAATTTATACACATAACATTCAAACGATAGTAGAGATCACCACGAAACAGGCCATCTTCAACTAGTTTGAGTAGATCCTGATTGGTAGCCGCAACGATTCTTACATTGACATTTAGACTCTCGCGGCCACCGACGCGTCTATAGCGTCTGGTTTCGATAATTTTCAAAATTTTTGTTTGCATAATCAGCGGCATATCGCCGATTTCATCAAGAAATACCGTGCCACCCTCCGCGCATTCAAATATCCCCTGCTCGCGCTGGGTAGCATCAGTAAAAGCACCTTTTTCATGACCAAACAGCTCATTTTCCAAGAGATTATCTGGAATAGCAGCACAGTTAACATCAACGAAAGGCGCATCATTGCGTCCACTATGATTGTGAATTGCACGGGCGACTAACTCTTTACCGGTCCCGCTCTCACCCAATATAAGAATAGTTTTACAATCGCTTTCGGCACACACTTTGGTCATTTTAAAAACATCAATCATCTTTTCCGATGACCCTATTAACTGATCAAAATCGCTATGCCGCCGTAATATTCTTTTGGCGCTATCCGTTTGTCTCCTCAGCTTTTTTTTCTCAAAAATTTGCGCTACACGATGCTCAACCACGTCTAGGTTAAATGGTTTACCTATATATTCATCGGCACCGCGTTTTAACGATTTCACTGTCGAGTCGAGATCAGCATTGGCGGTTATCATAATTACCAGCAGATTTTCATCCTCTTCTTTGAACTCTTGCAATAAATCCATACCATTTGCATCGGGCAGAGAGATATCTAGCAACACCATTCCAGGGTTAAACAGGCGAAACTTCTCCCGCGCTTCTCCGCCAGTAAACGCTGATGCAACTAAATAGCCGGCATCCTCAAGCATTTCTACTAATGCCCAATTAATCATCTTTTCATCATCAACAACTAAAATGCGTTCTTGGTGCATGTAGTTTTCTCCACTGTCAAAAATTTATACCGCAATGTGCATTAGCGCTAAATGATAACAAATATAATTTTAAGGTTGGTTTCATTGTTGCAGAACACCTAGAGCGACAACTGCACTGTGCACAAGAACTAACACGTGCAAAAAACTAACCACAATATCGAGGTTTTACTGATTTGCTCAGTTTTATCACATTTAGTCTCCATAGAATTAGCTCTGATGACGTGGAAGCAGAACCTCTGCCATCCAGATTAGCTTAACCGCATAGAGTGCAAAAGATGAATAACGGTCACTAAAAATGGTTGGATAATGGGGTTATAACTCTCACCCCATTATCCGCAAATTGGGGCATATCCCCCAACCACTACAACATATTATCCTTAAGTTGAGAATGAAAGATTCTATTTACCAAAAAAATAAAACTTTTTTAGCCCATAATTTTTTCTGTGTTCTAGTGCTGAGCACACTCATAGTTATGAGCGCAACTACATCCATGGCGCGGCCAAATATGGATACTGTGCGTCTGCATGCCATTCTGGATAAAGATCCCTATGAGCAAAAACTCTCCTACCCAACAACACTCTTTTTTGACCAACAAACTGAAGATGCTTACGTTGTAGATGCGGGCAATAGCCAGCTTATTATCTTTAATCGTGAAGGTTTTCCCCTCGATCAGGTGGGGAGAGGCCGTGGCCTGCATAACATATCTTCGGTACTACTACATAATGCCCAGCTCTATGTAAGTTGCGGTAGCAATAGTGATTACCCATCTGGATGCATCCATATTCTGGATAATGCTTTTTTCCCCACGCAAGATTTGCTGTTAGCCAAGCCCGACAACAAAAATGAGACTTTAACCGTCAAACAGGTACTGCTTGGCTTAAACGGTGCATTTTACCTGTTGTCCACCAGCGGCGTGGGGGTAAATGTCTTCGATAAGGATTGGCAATACAAACGCCAAATAGTGCCCCGCCAAGAGAGGTTGGGCATAGTAGATCCAGCCTCCATTGACGCCATGGCACGCGATAGTGATGGCAATCTATATTTTCTCAGTGAAGAGATGGGCCGGGTATTTGTTTACGACTATCAAGAGAACTTTATGTACAGCTTTGGAGAAAAAGGTGGCGATACCGGTAAGTTAGCTAGGCCACGTTCAATAGCTGTGGATAGCCACAATAAGCGCATATATATAGCCGATTATTTACGCCATACAGTTTTAGTTTTCTCCACTGAAGGTCAATGGCTGTATGAGATCGGCAGTAAAGGTAGTGCACCAAGTTATTTTTATTACCCCAGTGGTGTGTGCTGCGATGACAGAGGGACGCTATATGTTGCGGATACTTTCAACCATCGCGTGCAAATATTTACCATAGCCCCAACCAGTGCAGATCAAAACTAATATGGTGCTGACATTCCAGCATTTTTTATTAATTATCTTAGGAGGATAAACATGGAAAGACCAGGAAGAATATTCCTTTGCAGCTTGGTGCTGCTACTTTTTGCCAGCATGGCTGGCGCAACCGCTACGCCACTGGCCAACGAAGATTGTCTAAAGTGTCATGACGAAATAGTTGATACCCTAAACGCCAGGGGAAGCAAACACAGTAGCGCAGTCACATGCTTAGATTGTCACGTAGAACATCCACCCAAAGGGACAGAGGTTATTCCAGCCTGTTCTATGTGCCACGATCCCAGCGAAAAATCTCATTACGCTATAGATAATTGTACTACCTGCCACTACCCCCACTACCCTCTTGAGATCGACTTTGACAAGGTGGCAACAGTTAAGCCGGTATGCATTACCTGCCACGCTAACGAAGGAACTCAGTTAACTAACTATCCCAGTAAACATAGCGCTCTGGATTGTAAAGAGTGTCATTTAGAGCATGGGCAGTTCTTGGTGTGTATGGAGTGTCACGAACCACATACACCAGATATGCAATACGCCGATTGCATTGAATGTCATAAACCACACATGCCTACCGTGGTCAAATATCCTGAGACAATTCCATCATCATTTTGTAGTGGATGCCATGGGACAGAGACTGAGCTATTAAAAAATTGTACAACACTGCACCGTGACCTTGGTTGCGCTTACTGTCACAAGTCACAACACAAGGTTATTCCCCAGTGTACAACCTGTCACGGCATGCCCCATACCGCTATTTTGCACGAGAAGTTCCCTGACTGTTTGAAGTGCCATATCGATGCTCATGGTTTAGAAAAATAGCGTTACTAATCATCTATGCAACTAAAGAAAAAGAGGAGACTTATGAACAGATTGAAAAATTATACGATTGGGTTGATGGTACTCGGGCTATTGACCTCGATCTGGGGCTGCGTGGAACCAACAGCAAGGAATATGGGAACAGCAGTAGCTGAAGCTGGCAGCAAAGAGCAGGCGGTGGAGAGTGAAAAAGACACCAGCCCGTACGCACAAAAAGTTGTGCAACTAACAACGACAGATTGCGCCCGCTGCCACGAGATAGTGTTCAATACCATTCGTGACACCGGGGGCAAACATCAACTTGAATGTCGTTTTTGCCATGAGACATTTCATACCTTCCGCCCCAATACCGCGTGGAAAGATGTAGTACCTAACTGCGAAACTTGCCACGGTGAAATCCACGGTGCCGAATTCAAGGATTGTTTAAGTTGCCATGGTAATGCCCACGCACCTATCGCGGGCTTGGTCAACATGACCACCTTGGAACAGGATTGTGGCAACTGCCATAAACCGCAAAAGGCTGAAATCGTAGATTTCCCCAGCGCCCATGGCAAAATTCAGTGTAGCGATTGCCACCACAGCCGTCACGGTTATATTCCCGACTGTACTGAATGCCACGCAACTCCACACACCACCTTTGTCGATAACAGTGGCTGCATGGGTTGCCACCCAGTACACAAACCCACACAGATCCACTACACCGACGCCACACCAAATGCAGCCTGTTCCGGTTGTCATGCCAGCATTACCGAGCGCTTGATAACCACACACAAAAAGCATGCTGACTTACAATGCTCCTACTGCCATACCGAGACACATGGCAACATTCCCGAATGCCAACAGTGTCATGGTTTGCCGCACAGCAAGGCAATGTTGGATCAATTTAGCGGCTGTTTAGAGTGCCATGGTGATCCGCATGCCTTGGTATTCCCTGGTCAATAAACCCATTATGCGTGGGAGGGTTAAACCTCTCACGCACTTAATGAATCTATATTTCCATGACTCATAAGTCGTTTTCATTTTTAATATGTGCAGCAGGAATTTGGGTGATCCTGCTGCACTTTTTTACGCCACTGTGCTGCGCTGCCCCTCTGCGCTTAAACGGCAACTGGAGCACACCTATTGGCGACGATGATGGGCCGTGGAACCTTGGTCAAACCTACAACTTGGCACTGAGCCATGATCCAACCTCTGCAATAACTTTAAGTGGCAATTTTCGTTACGCCACGACGCAACAGCAAGGGCTAGATAAAACAAAAACCATAGCTCCATCGGCTAATTTTAGCCTAACGAATGACATCTTCCGTTTCAATATCGCAGGTGCGCAAAATGAGCGCCAGAGTGGTGACGACCCAACATCTATCAACCGTAACTGGAGTTGCAACCTCTCCTCCAACCTTAACAATCCTCTGTGGCCACAGCTACGCTTAAGTTACAGTGAGTCAAATAGTACCAACGATGCCAGCCCAGCTACAATCGACACTAATACCGAAAGTTTTGCTAGCAGTATTGACTATCGCTGGCGCTTTATCAGCATGTTGTACAACTATCGCACTAGCACCAGCACTGACGAAATAAGTGGCACGCAAAATAATAGCGACAGCCATGCTAGCAACATTCAGTTTATGAAATCTCTCTTTAACAACCGGCTCTCGCTCAGTGCTTCGCACCAATATAATATTAATAACTCAGAAACCAGCACCACTTTGGATAACGGAGTATTGGTGATTGATGTCAATTCAGCAGCAGCATTTGCCGCGCTTGACAATACCCCACTAACCGATCCCCTGACCGCCGTACCCCAGTTAAACGATGGTGATGAAACCACTGCAACCAGTGTGCAGATACCGACAGCAATGGATATGCTCAACATCGCTTTACAGATAAATCTACAAAATATCACTAGAGTAAAAATATATTTCGATCGTGAATTAACTCTTGCTACCCAGCAACGTCTGCACTGGACATTTTATACCAGCCAGGACAACAACCTGTGGACGGAGCTAGCACTGAATCCAACCTTGATCTATGCCGATGACTTGGGACGCAGTGTCGCCCAATTCACCTTTGCAAATACCATAACCAGCGTTAGGTATATCAAGGCAGTTCTGGATTCTGATGCTGGCTTTGATAGCGCCTATATAACTGAAATACAGGCGCAAGAAGAGATTAGTGATGTTAGTGTAGAGGACAAAGTGAGTAGCAAGAACACCACAGAAAATATCCAAGCCAGTGTCAACTACAGGCCATGGAGTCAGTGGCAGATCGGCTATAGCTTCAGTCGTAATACTTCCAACCCTCAGCGCGGCGCTAAATCGGTACAAGACAACCATTCACTAAGTAGTCATCTTGATCTTAATCGCTATTTTGCCCTGTCTCTAAGTGCCAGTGAAAATATAGACGAGGTAGAAGATTTAGCCACCGAGCGCACTAGATCCTATGCCTTTTCCTACCAGACATCACCACTGAACAATATGAATTTTTCCCTCAATGGGACGAGAAGTCAATACTACGTGGACAATGAACAGGAGCGCTTATCTGACAGCATTAGCACCAATCTATCTACGGTAATTTTGCCAGATTTAACAGCTAACCTCAGCTACACCTGGAATAAAAGCACCAGCTATGTGGACGATGTTACCAGCTCCAGTGACGGGTATACTTTCAATCTCATGGCGCGGATAAATGAGCGCGTCAACATCTCCTACTACTATAGCTACAATGAGACCTCAACCCATAGAGTAGCACTGGCGTATCGTCCTTCGGAACAGCTGTCATTCAATACCAGTGCCATGCTGGATGATGACACACAAAACTACTCCAGTTCAGTGCATTGGCGTGTAACACAAAAGATACAGACAGATTTTCTGTATAGCTTCAACTGCGCTGATACTGGCGACACCCATAATGGCCGTTTCAACCTATCTTGGAATTTAAGTTCATATCTCAGTCTACGCAATAGTATCGACTGGACAAAAAGTGACGATGACAGCAGTTGGTCTGGTCTGCTATCGGCCAGCTATAATTTTTAATCATGTTTAAGGGTATATCTTTTGCATTATCAGAGCTTGCGCTCACAATCTTGTCATTTAAGGCAATACCCGATACGCGCAAAGGGGGATTTCTGTGAATAAATATTTTCTACTTACATGCATAGCGGTTGCGCTCTTTTTATCCTGCTGCGCCTGTAGTAGCACCAGCCAGCACTTTACCAGCTCAGCAGTCGGATTGGGCTATATCAAAAAAGTTGCCATACTGCCGTTGGAAAATTTCACCAGCGCCAAAGGGATAGAGGATCGCAGTCGCGAGCTATTAACTACACGCCTACTCGCTCTGCAACTATATGAGGTTGTCGAAAAAGGGGAACTGCACAGTTTTCTCCAAGACGAGGTGCGCTCCAAAGACAAAGCCCTCATAGACCAACGCACAGCTAAAAGGATGGCACGCGAATTTAATATCGAGGCGTACCTGACCGGTTCAGTAGATGAATATACCGAGGTACGCAGCGGCAGCTACAGTTATCCGGTTATTGCTCTTACTTTAAGGATGGTAGATATAAGTACCGGCAAGATTGTCTGGCAGGCCAGCGCTGATGATAGCGGCTACAGTAGCGCTGGCCGACTATTTGGGTTAACCGCCGAGGGAACTAATGCGGTTCTGTTTCGGCTTATCGATAGACTATTAAACACCATGAGCGAAAATTGAAGATAAGTTGGTAATTGCGATGATCAGCTTAAAACGCATATTGATAATGGCACTATTTAGCTACTGCTGTGGGCTTGCTGGAGGTCAGCCTGCCCTAGCCTATCGTATTGCTCTATTGCCGGTAGCCGATATTACGCTGGAGCGCAACGGTGTCAACTTTGCAATCACCGAGCAGCTTATAACTCGGTTGCGTAATCACGGCTTTGAGGTTATCGATGAACAGGCAGTGCGTGCCTATATGGTCGAGCAGGGATTGCGCCATTGTGGAGAGATAAGCTCTTTTGCCTGCCGTAAATTAGCCTCCAACCTGCAGGTTGACGCTCTCCTGTTAACAACTATACTGGGTACAGACCGCGCTGCAAGACAGGTTACTATTGTCTCTACCCTGCTGCATGGGAAGAACGGACAAGCAGTATGGAGCACAACTCAGGCAATTCATCTCAATGATAAGCAACCACTATTTGGAATCGGCGCCACAACAGATATAGGTAAAGTGCACAGCAGGGTGCTACAAACAGTTGCCGCACAACTGCACAAGCAACTGCCGCAACTACCACAAGTAGACACTAGGGCTTTGTCTACAGCGCAAATAATCGATGTGCACATAAGTCCGGAAATCGTCCAAGGTGGAGCACCAATAACTTGCCGAGTAAAACTTGATTTTATCGGCCCCGCCCCAGACAGTATCCTTGTGACCAGTGCCAACCATAAAGCCACGCTCCAGCGTAGCCCTATTCCTAATCTATATGTAGGGACAATTACCAGTGCCACCAGCACGGGCCGGCATACGATAGATTTATCCCTGTCTTGGTTGTCATCGCACCAGCAATCTGTAGACAGGATTTGCGCGTATAGCGTAGCGAATGAACCGGCGAACCTGAGTCTAGATTTGCGCAGCGGTCTCCATATAGGCGATAGTTATGCCTTTAGAGAAAGCATTAAGATTGCTCCAAAACTAGAACCACCACGGCCCGTAGATATGTGGAGTTTTACCGTCTACAACAAAAACAACGATAAAGTATTCTATGAACAACAATTTTCCGACATGCCACTAGAGATGCGCTGGCGCGGCAATGATAACAATATGCGCCGGCTAGACAATGGCAACTATACTTTACAGTTTTTTACCCGTGATATTGCCGGCAATGAAGCTGTTGTGACCTCAAAGCTGTACCTCCAAAATACCGACATGGAGATGGTGAGCATCCACCAGAATGTTGATGATGGAAGCTATCAACTTGAGTTATTGCCAGCAGAGGATCTGCAGGTACCAGTGGATAATTGGTCGTTAACCCTCGAAACACCACAGGGGGATATAGTCTTCACCACGAAAGGTTATCAGTTGCCCGCAACGGTTGAGATACCCGCTGATGTCGCGCAACCAGGCCTGATATGCCAATTCAGCGCTTTAGACAAATTAGGTAACCACTACGATATAGCCGATGCGCGGTTAGAGACTATAGATAGTAGCTCAATGTTAGCGCAACTGCACTCACAGCAAAATTGGCAAGTGGATTTCTAATATGAGCGGATATATAGCCAAAATTACGGTACTGGCGCTGCTACTCTGTAACGCTAGTTGCGCACCAGAGAAAACACTTACCTCAATTATGATTCATGGTGACAGTTTCAAGATCGAGCGTTTAGTAGTTTTACCCTTTAGCAACAAAAGCAAGGAGAAACAGTTAGATATAGTAGCCACCCGCATCTGCGAAAATGTATGTAAGAGACGTGGCTATCAGCTAAGCAATGTGGCTGATTTGCGTATTTTTCTCCAGCGTAAGCAGCTGTTCATATCGCAACTTACCGAGCAAAGCACAGCCGAAGTCTTTAAAGAGATATCTAAAGAGTTACGCATTAACGCCATGATTAAAGGAAAGATTTTAGCGCTTAACTATATAAAGGTACAGGGTGAAGCATTGCCGGAGATTACACTGCAACTAGATCTATTAAATGCTCAGGACGGCACCACCATAGTCCGTTCTTTCGTTGATAGCAGCGGCGAAGATTATCGCACCGTACTGCGTTTTGGTGTGGTGCGCACGCCTACACAACTGCTGGAAATAATGATTAATAACACCGTAGAAAACTGGCAACATAAGGGAGTAATTCTTTGAATAAAATCATTTTGAGCTTGTTAACTATTGTGCTGATTAATAGTAGTGCTGGATTCTCTCTGGCATGGAATCTATTTGGCAGTGATGCGCCCCTACTAACTATCAATGAAACCAGCTATCAGATTGACGACTACATTAACTGGTGGCATGAATGGCGCGAATCGGCAGAGCTACCACAAACAGCTGATACCTATATCGATTGGCTGTTGCTGGCAACAGAAGCACAACAGATGCAGCTACAGGATCGCCAGAGCTATCAGGACAAAGTCAGCACATTTCTCAAAGTACGCTCACTAATGTTGCTAAAAAAAGAGGAAATTGACGATAAGACTACCCGCGCCGATGATGCAGAGCTACACAAAATTTACCTGCAGGACTATGCACCGCGTTGGCAGTTGCGCACCATCTCTTTTAAAGAGCATGCAGACCTGAATATGTTTCTTGCGGCCCAAGCCAATGCGCCAGACAGTAGCAGTGAGGAGATACTAGCCAGCATCGCGGTCGATGAAAAAGCGCGTATCCTGTCATCGCTAGTGTGGCAACGACCCAACAATCTCCCAGCACAAATCCTCACCCTGCTACAACAGACTAAAAATAGTCGTTTTAGCGCGCCATATCCGTGGAACAACACTTGGCAAATAATTGAGGTTATCGCTACTGAACCAGCATCAGACGCCGATTTTGCAAAGTTACGCGCCAACATAGCCGATAAAAATTTCAAGGAGCAACAAGCAGCATTAACAGCAAAATTAATGCACCAGTTGCGTGAAAAATATGCCGTCAAAATAGATCAAGAGCTGTTGGCTACCATCGATAACACTGGCGTGGCAGACGACCAAGCTCAAAAAGTCATTTTGGAACTGCTCGACCATAAAATCACTGCTGAGCAATTATACACCGCCGCCAAAAGACAATTTGACAGCTACGGCTCTAAACAGAATCAACAAGCGGCTTTTCAGCGGGTTCTGAACCAGGTGCTAAATGGCATAATTTCACAAAATCTAACCAATATCGAAGCTTTGGCACGTAACTATCAATTGCGTCCTCCACTTAAGGCGACTTTCGACTTTTACTGTAAACACCGCTTGATAAGAGAGCTAGAACAACAGCTCATAGTTCCAGCTGCCGACATAAGTGAAGAACAGATAAAGCAGGCATACCAAGAGCATAAACAACAATTTACTGGCCCCAGCAGCGTCAAAATTATGCGTGCCGAAACAACTGATGCCCAGCTAGCTGCACAGTTGCGTGAAAAGATGCGCCAAGGGGAGGATTTTGCAAGCATTATTGCACTACTCGGTCACCAACAACCACAGGTAGAACAAGTAGCACTAGCTCACCTCTCATTACCTTTACAACAACAACTGAAAAAGATGCAAAAGGGTGAAGCCGACATGGTAACTGAGGATGGTACCTTTACCTTTGTTCAGCTTATTCAGAAAGAGCACCAACAGAATATTGCCCTTGAGGAGATTAAAAGTGCTCTTAGCACCCAACTAAAACAGCAGGCTATGCAAAAAAAGAGGCAGGAGATTATTCAACAACTGCGCCAGCGCTCCAGCATTGAATTAAATCCACAGCAATGGCAAAAGTGCCTTGACCAATTAAAGAAGGAGAACTAATGCTAAAACAATTATTTCCTCCCTCACTGTTGTTCCTATTGACACTTACTCTACTCATTAGTGGCTGCGTCTCTTCGGCACCAACTCCGAAACGGGTAGTTAAGGATTGCCTCGATTGCCATGAAGAGTATCGCCATTTGAGTACGGACAACAATGTGCACGCACCATTAAAAGATGGTCAGTGCCAAAGCTGTCATCGCAATCATGGTTTAATCGGCGAAGCCTATCTTAAAGCGGATAAAAAAACCGTCTGTCTAGGCTGTCACAAAAGTGTCAGGGGAAATCAAGCAACTATCTCCATTCACCAACCGGTTCAACAGGGAGAGTGCCTTAAATGCCATCTACCCCATAACAGTGTAGAACCTGACCTGCTAATACAAGAACGTTATGAGTTGTGTTTTACCTGCCACGCTAGTCAACCCTTTGAGCTTAGCGTCAGGCATCAACCGGTAGAACAGAGCTGTGCAACATGTCATACTACTCATGCCTCGTCCCAGCCAGCGTTACTCAAGCAGTCACCTGATCAACAGTGCCTGAGCTGCCACAACAACACTGATACCATGCGCGCAAAACACGCTGGATATACAGTGGTTAAACGCTGTAATGATTGTCACTTAGTGCACTCAGCGAATAAAAAAAATCTCTTACGCGCTGCGGTACACGCCCCGGTATTACAGGGTGACTGCGCCAGCTGTCACTATGCGGCGACAGCTGCAGATCCATTTGCTCTAAAGCAACAAAATGCCAATCTGTGCAGTACCTGCCATCAATCTCCACACCCTGATAGCGCGAATATGGAGCAACATCAACCTGTGCGTGACGGTGACTGTTTTGCTTGTCATAATCCCCACGCCAGTGATTATGCCAACATATTAAAGCAGGCACCCGAGCGACTCTGTATTAGCTGTCACCAGCCCAGTGAAATGGCTCAAGGTAGTGTGCATGGTGCCTACAAGGAGGGTAACTGTCTAGGCTGCCATAATAGCCACGAAGCTAGCCCAGGGCAGAAAAAGCTCTTGGCTGCCCCGATAAATAAGCTGTGTAACAACTGTCACGATCAACAACAGCACACCAGCAGGTTTACTCACGCTCCAGCGGCACAGCAGCAGTGTTCAACCTGTCATCTACCCCACATTAGTGAGCAGAAATCACTACTAACTAAGCCGCAGCAGCAGTTATGTATTGGCTGTCATGTTGATGTGCGCAGTGATATGGCAAAACAGAATCTGCACGCTCCGGTAGCTACAGGTCAGTGCTCCAGTTGTCATAATCCGCACGGTAGCCGCGACAAACAGCTATTGCGCGCCCGAGGTAAAGCACTCTGTACCCCTTGTCATCAGGAGATGATTGACAAGGCGCAGGATCATAGCGGTGGGAACAAGGAACACAGCCCGTTTGCTAAAGGTCAGTGTCTTACCTGTCATCAGCCTCACTCCAGTGATTATCCAAATTTAGGCGTCCAGCAGCAGGACAAAACTTGCTTCAGCTGTCATAAACAGTTGATAAGTGACGCTCCGCATCAACATCAACCATTTGCACTGGGTAATTGCACCAACTGTCATCAACCCCATGCCAGCGCACAGGGTGGCTATCTGCAACAACCGCTGCCAGATCTATGTTTAAAATGTCATGATATCGACCACTACTGGAGTGATGGAGCGGCCCACGCACCAGCGCAGCAAGGTAACTGTGGCGCATGCCACAACGAGCATAGCTCCACCCGCAGCAACCTACTCAACAAAGAACCGAGCAGGCTCTGTATCGCCTGTCACAATTTGACGCCGCAGGAGCTTGCCGTGTATCACGGTGGCATAGCCCCTGGCGCAGAGAGTTGTCTAGGATGCCATGATAGTCACGGTGGCCCAGATCGATCTTTAACCTTTCCGCTCAAACACGAACCCTTCAGTAAAAAACAGTGTTCAGCTTGTCACAAGGGGGTGGCACCATGAATCTACGCGCCACGCAAAAAACTGCAGCTATGTTGTGTGCAGTCTCTGCACTGCTATTGTGCGCCAATATGGCTTGCGCAGCGACAAAGAACAGCTGTTATGCTTGCCATGATAAGGCGGCATTCACCCAAAAAGTTATTCACCTTCCAGTAGCACAACAGCGCTGCGATCAATGCCATAATCCGCATCTGGCTCGTTACGCTGGTTTATTGCATAAACAGGGTGCTGAATTGTGCGCTGGTTGTCATGCCAAGCTAACCAAGCAGATAAAAACGCAACAGTATGCACACCAACCAGCGCTGCAAGGTCAGTGCAACAGCTGCCATAACCCGCATGCTACCAATCAGACACATCTATTAAACGATGAATCGCACACACTTTGCCTTAGCTGTCACGATGAACTGCGCACACCTGAAAAATTTGTACATGCCCCATTTGCACAAGGAAAATGCGCAACATGTCATGACGCGCATAGCAGTGACAACCCCATGCTATTACGCAGTCAGGCAAACCAACTCTGTCTAGGCTGTCATCAAAGCACCAGCAAGTTAAGCACCAAGCACCTCAATCGTGATATGAATAAAATTGACTGCTTAGAGTGCCATCAACCTCATCAGGCCGACAATAAAGCGTTGTTGCGCGGCATCCAGCACCAACCATTTCAGCAGGGGAAATGTCAGGTTTGTCATAACAACAATAGTGGCACTAGCGCTATCTGCTTAACCTGTCATCCAGATATTATGGCCAGTTTTAATCAACCGCTGAATCACGTTATACCTGATAGCAACACCTCGTTTTGTTTCAGTTGTCATACCCCGCATGCCAGCCAGCAAAAAGGGCTACTGCGCGGCTATCCTGGCGAGGCCTGCCGTAGCTGTCATGAGGGCAAGTTTGAGCAGCGCAAAGAGAGTTTGCATCGCCATCCCAATGATAACAACTGCGTTGACTGTCATCAGCTTCACGGTTCCAGCATGCCTGCTATGCCCAAGGGCGATCGACAAAACAATGGTGATACTGCATGCTTAGGCTGTCATGAAAACCACAGCAACTTCAGCCACCCTACTGGCGACAAGGCTCATGATCCACGTAATGGCAAAGCGATGAACTGTGCCTCCTGCCATGATCCATGCAACGGAACTATTTACAAATATAACCTGCGCGGTACCAGCGACAAGGGGTTATGCATACAATGTCATGCGGGGTATTGATATGAAAAATATAACCATCCGATTAATCATTTTCCATCTGTGCGTAGTAACCCTATTGCTAGCCATGGCAGCAGTGACACCAGTTTATGCTAAAGCACCAGAATGGGTAAGTGAGCTGATATTCCCCGCGCCTCAGCAGGTGTCGGCACCACTAGCTATGGCCATAGACAGTGAACGCCAGCGCTATTATGTGGTGGATAGTCAAAAGGGCAAATTACTCTCTTATGCGGGCGATGGCGCAGCATTAGCTGACTTCGATGCCGCAGGAGCATTACAGCATCCAACAGATATGAGCTTTGCTCGTCCGGGAAAGTTATGGGTAGTTGAGCGCGAGCGCAACTGCTTGCTATACATCGACATGAGCAGCCAACAGGTTCGCGAATTTAGCCCCGTAACCAGCAGTGGTAAGCACATATTTATTGGCCATATTGCCTGCGACAGTGACCATAGGCTCTATGTCGCTGACAGGTTCAGCGGCAGAATATATGCCTTAGATGATAACTTGCAGGTTGTTTACGCTTTTGCCCCGCACTCAGGTGGTCATTTTATCGATTTCAAGATTGTTGGCAAACAGCTGTGGGCTTTAGAGCGCGAGCAACAAGCCGTCTACCAATTCACCTTAGACGGCAAGCAACAGCAGCGCATTACTCTGGATAGACCTTTACGCTTCCCCTACTCTATCGCCGTAGATAAAACGCGCCAATTATACATACTGGATCGAGCCAGCGCGAAAATTTTCCATTTCACCACTGCGGGAAAATATGTAGCGCAATTCGGCCAAAAAGGGTCACGACGCGGTCAACTTAATTATGCCGCGCAGTTGATGTTCGATTGGCAGCAGCGCTTGTGTGTAGTTAACCAGGGCAATGATCTCATTGAAGTTTTTAGTCAACAACATCAGTAATGGTAATCAGTTGAGCCGTGCCAACTTTCAACTGATTAAGGCTGTAATTATGACGCATCACCAGCACATAAAAATACTCATACTCTGTACCAGTCTGCTCTGTGCCAGCAGTGTCGGTGCCAAGGTAACCGGTAACTGCTCTAGTTGCCACACTATGCACAACAGTCAAAATGGCAGTGTTGTACACTGCACGCAATTACACGAGTCTTTGCTTAACAGTGATTGCCTCGGTTGTCATACCGGCACTAATAACGGCAGTAACAGTACCCCCTATGTACATAGTGTCCATGACCTGAATGATGACGGCGCCGCATACGGTGAATCTGGCATTGAAGGTACGACTTTAGCTGGAGGAACCTTCAAGTACCTGACAACAGAAGATAGTTATGGCCACAACGTTGTTGGCTTGGGCAATGCAGACAAAACTCTGTTTATCCCTCCGGGATATTCAGGAGGCTTACCTGCAGCAGACTCCACTACCCCTGGCGATGGCAACTGGCCAGATGGTGAGCAGATTACCTGCGCAGGCACTTACGGCTGCCACGGTTCCCATAATAGTACCAGCAATGCTATGGCCATTCGTGGTGCTCATCATCAAGGAGGAACTGGCAAGATTGTCCCAGGCAGTGATACAAGTCCTGCCGCCGGATATCGTATGTTAGTTGGTATTGCCGGCTACGAAGACAGTGATTGGGAGTATCAACCAACATCAACCGCCCACAATCAATATAAAGGTAGTGATGGCACCATCGATAATTCGACCATAAGTTACCTGTGCGCTCAATGTCATGGAGTATTTCACGATGGTAGCAATGGTTCCCCCTGGCTACGTCACCCTAGTGATTTTTCCATGAGCAGAGCAACTGGTTCTGAATATAGCAGTTACACTGTCTATCTACCGGCAACGCCGCTGGCGAGTACCGAGATACCAGACAGTGTCACAAGCGATATAACTTCTGGCAGCAGCGACATTGTCACCTGCCTGTCATGTCACCGCGCCCACGGCTCTCCATATTATAAATCCATGCGTTGGGGCTACGCCGAAAGCAGTGACGGCGGGCTATGTATTAATTGTCACACTTCAAAAAATTAGCTGGGAGCAACCATGACCAAGATTATCAAAAAACTTCTTTCAACTGTTCTCCTAGCAGTCATTGCACTAAGTAGCGGTTGCTTACCCGCAACGAAGGAACATACTGAAATCGATCTGACAACAGCAGCATATCTCACGCTGTTTCTCAACACGCCACAACTTGACTACCAACTCGATATCCGCCTCAGCGATATTGAGCTATATGCCGAAACGCTGTGGTATCCACTTGACTCAAGTACCATTCATACAGCCAAGCACTCTGCACTCTCAGCCAACACCACGCAGCAACTGCTAGCCGCTGGTGCTGTTGCGACAGGCAGTTTTAGTCGCATCCGCTTTAAACTGCAAATTAGCGACGATTCTGGCAAATTGCTGCGCCAAGAGCAGACAGAACTACCGCTACCCTCAGCACTAGAATTACCGGCTGGTGCCAGTAGTGCTCTATTTATCACGAGCAATATAGCGGCGAACACTCTTGACATCCCCATCGCGCAACAGTTTACAGTGCATGCTCAGCAGCGCCCATTAGCCGATGAATTGCTATATGTTCTGTGCCCAAAAATTCAAACTTTATATGTAGCACGAGTAAGCCCATGCCAAGTGATTGCTGCATATGGCGTCGGCAGCGGTATCATTGACATGGTTATCGATAACAGTAATCAACTGCTGTATCTACTGGATAGCCAACAACATTTGCTCCAACGCTTTGATACCATTGCTCAGAGCTTTACCGACAGAATCCCCCTGCCTTTAGCTGACGAGCCTCAGCACATAGGTATAAATGCCGATGGTAACGCTCTTTATATTAGCGACGCTTACAGCCAAAAGCTACTTAAGGTAAATACAGAAACCGGTACGCTGGTACAACAACAGGATATCAGTTACCAGCTTGGCAAACCCTACCCATTCACTCATCAAAATCAGGATTATGTGGCCTTGCTATCGCCACGTGAACAACAACTCACAGTTTTAAGCGCCTCTTCTCTCATAGTGCAATATACAGTTAATGCCGGTTTGCAACCCTACGATATTGTTTACGCCGATCAACAACTATTAGTTAGTGACACCTTCGCGCGCCAGATTCTGCTTATCAATCCCGAAAGTGGCAATATCAACGCGCGCATTGCCACTACGCAGATACCTGAAACTCTCTATGTAGATGATAGCAACAACAATATTATTATTGGCTCTCAAGGCAATAACACCTTAGCTTTTCTCCCCTTTGGGCAACAGCTAGTCGCACGGAGCACTAAGGTTGGCGGAGCAGTTGGAGACATTACTATGGCGACAGCGCGGCGACTATTATTTGCCGCGCTGCCCCAACAGCAGCAGATTAGTGTTATTGATCTACCTTCAGAAAAACAGATAACTACTATTAGTGTTGCTGCACCACCAAGCGTCATAGTTTTTCAAGAACCATAGTTGAGCGCAGGTTTTATTGGCGACCTGACTTACAAATTTTAGGGGACAACATTCTCCCTTAACGCCACCATGCTCCATTGAGCAATGGTGAATTTTATGCCGTAGCAAAGATTAGTGCTAATCCGGTATTTTGATGAAAGCAGTGAAAAGATGTTTAGGTTCTATAAAATTAGAAGTTGCATTGCAGCTGCCGTAATAACACTAACAACGGCAATATTGCCCGACTTGGCGTTAGGTAGTTGTATGGATTGTCATAATGATCTTTGGTTAGCTGCACAAGAAAAAAGTTATATCCATCAGCCAGTTGCCAACAAAGAGTGCACAGTTTGTCATCTGGGCAGTACCTCTACGAGTGCACAACAACCTCAAGAGCAGTTAATCACTACAGTAATTGCCGAGTTTAACCGCCAACAACATATAAATTGGCTAGCAGAGAGCTTTACTCCAGCGGTGCAACACTTTGCCTTGTTAGAGCAGAAAAAGGCCGACACAACCATAACTGTTGAAGCTTGGTCACCAGAGCGCGACAAAGTAAGTTTTGATCTTAAAATACCGCCATGGTCAACACTCGAGACAGTGCAACCATTTCCATCACTAAACATTAAGAACTTGCACCTAGTTGGTAACCACGACATGCTTTTATCTCAGGCTACTATTGGCTGGGAAACGACAAGTCCCAGCCGTTGCCGAGTAACATACACAGCGGCAGGTAATGATTATGTGCTTAATGAAGATGATCTTTTTACCTTGCAACACAGTATCGTTCTGCACAACTGCAGCAAACAAGATAGTATTCAACTCAGTTGCGCAGATCCATTCAGCCAACAACTCAGCACAGCAACAGCTGAAGTGTAATTTCAAGCAACTTCAACAAAAAATTTGGTTGGAACTAGTCGCGCCACTGAAATTTAGCGTTTCCATCGGGGCCATAGATAACGACATCCAAAACTTAAATAATCAACAACCAGCCGTTGAAATAAATGCACCACTGCCCGAACCACCAGGGGCAACAATAAGTGCAGATGAAATACAAGCAACAACTGACGAACATGAGCATCTGCTTGCGCCGCGCGCTATTAATTTAAATATATGTTATCGCTGCCATCAGAACATGCTCGGCTGGACATCACATCCGGTAGATGTAGTTGCCCCAGCTGGCATGATAATTCCTGCAGAATATCCTTTATTGAGTGGTGGTCTCATGAGCTGCATGACCTGTCATACGGTACACAGTAGCGATAGGGAAGATCGCCTGCTTAAAGACTCCAAGCGTGAACTATGTATTGGTTGTCACACAAACTATTAAAATTTATCTTTGCAGAGGTTTGCTATGAAGCAAAAAACGTACAGACGAAAACTTTTAAACTTACGCGTTAAACGCCAACTACAGATATGGCTCATTATCCGCGTCGCCGGGATTGTCGGTTTAACCTCTCTGGTAGCAGTTGTAATCCTGTATGGTTACGCTCATCAGGAGACCGTTAACTCATTTTATGATGCCCACATTAAAATACGCCGCGTAAGTGAGTTGCTGATTCCAGTGGTACTATCGGGCGGAGCAATAAGTATTATTAGTGGAATTGTCATGGCGATTTTTTTGCCACAAAAAATTGCGGGACCGCTCTACCATATCGAACGAGATTTAGAGCTGATAAAAGCTGGCAATTTAAGCCACAGAATCAGGTTGCGCTCAAATGACACCTTGCACCACTTCACTCAACAGATAAATCTCGCCACAGCCAGCATCGATAGTCAAATTGCTACAGCCAAACAGCTGTGCACAGAGTTGAAACAGCAACAGAATGGCCTTAATAACGAGCAACAACAACTGCTTGAGCAACTACATCACACCTTAGATAAATTTATCACTTCAGGTTTAGCTAAGTAATAATCCATAACTACTGCCCGCTCACCGTTGGGGGATAACCCGCAAAAAAGGGGCACATCCCCCTGTCACTTCAGATTTACACCTGTAGCTCAAAATACCACGCCGAACGAATGCGCATAACGCACTGTATTCATTACATAAAAACAACTACTACATCTTGGCAAGGTCATTGCAAATACTCTTTCTGTAAAATAATCATTCTATTTAAGACAATTCATTTCAATAGACAATAACTGCCACAACAATGAAAGCGAGGCCAAGATGATTAACAGAATTTGGGTAATTCTTATAACACTGTTGCTGCTATGTAGTAACAATGTATGGGCTACAGTAAGTGGGCAATGTTCTAATTGCCATACTATGCATAACAGTCAGAATGGGACCTTAGATACCACTCTTTCTGGAGACAACGTAGATAATGTCAACCGTTCACTCACCAAAGGCGATTGTGTAGGTTGCCATACTGGAGATATCGTTGACAGCATCGTAGATAAAATTCCGTATATTATGAGTACCAGTGGCAGTGAGTATGGACCAGATTATGCCGATGACGGTTCTTTATTAAATGCGGCAGCTACAAACACGTTGGCTGGTGGAACATTTAACTATGTGCGTGATGATGCCACTCAAGACAGTTATGCTCACAATGTGTCCAATATCCGCGCAGGTAAAGATTCGAACATGACTGACTTTACCCCGCCGGGTTGGGAAGCTACAACATTTGAGCCAGCAACAGGTGGTGGCAGCGAAAGCGTAAGCGCCGTTGCTGACTCATGGGGAACAACGCAATTAACTTGTGCCGGGACTAATGGGTGTCATGGCAATCATACCAATCCAGATGATTTTGGCGATATTCGTGGCGCTCATCACGGTGACGATTCAACTATTGATGGTTCTTCTGTAGCCAAAAGTTTTCGCTTCCTGCGCGGCATACTTGGACAAGAAGATGCAGAATGGGAGCTAAATGTCAGTACCGAGGCGCACAATATTTACTATGGTGTCGACAGAACGTCCACAGCTACACCTGGGGACAAACAAACCATCAGCTATCTTTGCGCTGAATGCCATGGTATGTTTCACGGTAGTGATGCAACCGATGATACTGGCATTATTTATGATGGTCCCAGTGTCGACAATGCCAATCCTTGGCTACGCCACCCTACTGATTTTTCACTTTCTACTACGGGAACTGACACTGAATATCTGGATTACGCCAAAGCAGATGCCGACGCAGCCAATGCAGACGGCGGTACCTTATATAACTACATTGCTCCCCTGGCATCTTCACGTAAATCCAGCTTTAATAATGATGGCAGTAACGGCATCACAATATCTAATCCATTCGCAACAACTGGTGACGATATTGTAACCTGTCTATCTTGCCACCGTGCCCACGGCTCAAAATATCCAGATCTTCTACGCTGGGATTATACTAAAATGCAAGCTAGTGCAAGTGGTGGATTTGCCAATAAAGGCTGTTTTGCTTGCCATACCTCTAAAGACTAATACTTAGTTCAACAAAAGGCGTCTGATTTAGGTCAGACGCCTTTCTTGCTTGTTGCAGATAAGTAAACTGCAATGATCCTATTCACATACAGGTCAACGACATGAAATCTGGTCAACGTATCATTTTTTGTTTTTTCTGTTGCATCGCCATTGTTTTTAGCATCTCGGGTTTTATCTACTTGATAAATAGTAACCACCTCAGCCCCGAGGGCTCCTACCTGTTAATGCCATCGGCTCTTACTGCGGCGGCACTTTCTGCGCTATACCTGGCTTTATATCTGCGCAACAGTGGTCTACAACATAACAACGATAAAAAACATGATTTGATGAGTGAGTTAATCATCAAAGCTAAAGACCTTATTCTGGTTATGGACACTAAGGGAGATATTCTATTCGTTAATGATTCGTGGATAGCCACCCTAGGGTATAACCATAATGAAGTCTCACGCATGAACATATTTGACATTGTTGCCGATGATTGCAAAGGTGATTGCAAAAAACATTTACAGGAGTTGTTAATCGGTGCCGGCAAGGGTTGTTTTGAGGTTACCTATGTAACCAATTCAGGTAAAAAAATAACCATGGAGGGTAACTGCTGTTGTACCTTTAAAAATAGCAAGCCATATATGATTCGAGGTATATTCCGAGATATTAGTCATCGCCGTGAGCAGGATGAAAAAATACTCAGAATGGCTTTTTATGACATGTTGACGGGCTTACCCAATCGCTATCTGCTAAATGACAGACTAGAACAGGCGATTCATCAAGCTCGGCGCTACCACCAACAAGCGGCACTAGTATATATAGATCTAGATAAATTTAAGACGGTCAATGACACCTACGGGCATACTGTCGGTGACACAGTTTTGCAAAAATGTGCTCTGCGCATGAAGGACTGTTTGCGCGATAATGATACGATTGCCCGTGTTGGTGGAGATGAATTTTTGTTGATACTCACAGGGATAAAAAATCAATATGATATCCCCCACATCATTGAAAAAATAGAAACGGTCTTATCTGCACCCTTTGTAATTGATAATTTACGCCTTAATATTTCGGCAAGTATGGGTACGGCAATCTACCCTATAGACACATCTACCCAGAGTGAGTTACAGACCAAAGCGGATGAAGCCATGTATGTAGCCAAACACCAGGGTGGCAACCGGCACTGTTTTTACAATGAACAAATCGCTGACAACAAGATACTGCGCATCGTCTAAATCTAGGCATTACCACTATAGCTAGTATTGGTCGCAGCAAGAGTTGTGGCTAAAACATTCTAATCAGCAATCAATACGGTTATGTGTTAGCTTAACCTATCAGTTATTCGACTAATTTCCATTAATTTAGGTATTTGTATATGTCGTTACGTCTCAAGATAATGCTGATGTTGTTTGCTACCTTGGCGGTTTATGGAGTGATGGACTATTTTTTCCATATCACTTTCATTAATAGGTCATTTTTACATCAGGAGGCAGTTCAAGCTCAGGAACATACCGATCATGCGCTGGCAATTCTCGACTATGAGACTAAAGGGCTGGATCTGCTGTGTAATGACTGGGCTGCTTGGGACGATAGCTACGCCTTCATAAAATCTCAGGGTAAAGATGCAGAATATATAAAATCAAATTTAGGTCAATCCTATTTTGTGTATAACAATCTGAATATTATCTACTATCTCGATATTGCAGGTAATGTTGTTTGGCGTGACTCTATAAACCATAACCATATATGCGATGATATTAACTGGGCCAATACCGCGCTAATTAAAAATACGTCGATAAGATCAGGCTTTCTCACCACCGCTAGTGGGCCGATGCTGTTAGTCGCACGGCCTATTACTGACAGCGATGGAGTTGAAGTTGTTAATGGTTATATTGTGATGGGTCGACTAATTACAGGCAGCACGCTGGAGGAAATCAACAGCCATATCCATGGAAACATTGAGATACTAGCACAAAATGACAACCAACCTTTATCACACAGCGAGCTGAAACAGTTGCGCGAAAGCGACAATATACTACTTAAGCCGCAGGAAAATACTCTGTTTATTTATAAAGGTATGGTGTGCATAAATAGTTCTTCCGATATGATTCTACAGTTAGCTATTACTCGGGTGGGCACGCTGCACGGCTTAGCAATGATCAACTACAATGCACTATCAAATATAATCGCCGGAATCATAACCATTGGGATATTCATCTTATTTATCCGCCGTAATGTAATAAAACCCATCAGTAGGTTAACCGAGCATGTCAACAGTATAAATACCGCAGACGATCTTTCCACCATCCCGCTAGCAACACCGAGCAATAATGAGATTGGTATACTGTGGCAAGGTTTCAACAAAATGGTACAGCGCGTTCAGCGCGACAGGTTGCGCCGTGTAGCTGCCGAAGAGGCCCTACGTGGTCAACAGCAACGCATTCAAGCAATTTTAGATACCGCACCGGATGGAATAATTACTGTTGATCAACATGGCATTATAGAGAGCCTCAATACTGCAGCAGCACGCATGTTCAATTACACTACAAAAAGTTTGGAAGGTGAATCTATATCAGTGCTAGCGCAAGACGAATATGCGCAGCAAATTATTGCCGTCTTGCAAAACTATCCCGACACCGATCACTATAAGTGTTTTGATTCTGGTTGCGAAATGGCTGGGCGTACCTACGATGGTGGCTATCTACCAGTGCATATGCGGGCTAACTCAGTTATCATCGGTGGACAGACACTCTTTGTATGGATTATTCGTGATATATCCGATCTAAAGTTAATGCATAAAAAGATTGAGCAGAGTAAACGTTTAGCAGCAATTGGAGAAATGGGCGCGTCCATTGCCCATGAGATAAGAAATCCATTGGCTGGGATAAGCGCTGCGGCACAAATGTTACTGAAAGGGACTAAAGATAATCCGCGCCATATTGAGGTGCTAAATGAGATAAATACCCTAATTGCGCGTATAGAAACTACCGTCAGCCAGATGCTCGATTATTCACGATCATGGAATCCAGTTAAAGCAGAGATATATCCTGGCCAACTGGTACAACAACTGATTAGCGAAGCAAAACATAAAAAAGAGTTTGCTAACATAGATTTCGAGCTCAATTGTGCAGCTGACCTTATCTTTGCATTAGATAAAGAGCGCATACGTCAAGTATTGTGGAATCTATACACTAATGCCGCCGAAGCCATGCCCGACGGTGGCACTATTCGCACGGATATTTTCTTGAATGAGCGCGTATTTATTATTACCGTCCGTGATGAAGGACAAGGCATTCCCGATAAAGATCTCGATAAATTATTTACCCCATTTTTTACCACTAAACTGTACGGCACAGGTTTAGGTCTGCCCATTTGTCAGCGAATTATAGAGGCTCATCATGGTACTATGCAGATTGACAGTAATACCGATGAAGGCACTACCTTTATTTTGCGCTTTCCTATTCAGCGCAACTGCGACGGTAGCATTGCATAATCTCAACACTTTTACGCTTACTCCAGAGAAATACCATAACGCATGTGTGCCATTCTGTTTATCAATCCTCCGGTCGTAAAACCTAGCGAACCACCAGCTGGCATTGCTAAATTGTGTGCCTGTTTACAGGGTACAAATATCAGCTATAGCGTTGTTGATGCGAACATTGAAGGCCTACTATATCTGCTTAATAACCATCCAACCGCAACAGATACCTGGAGTAGACGAGCCAGTAAAAATCTAAATTATCACCTCGGTGAACTGCGTAGTAATAAAATCTATCGTAATCATGGACGCTATCAACGTGCTGTTGCCGACATCAACCGCATACTAGAGATAAGTGCCCAACCATTTGATGTTCACCTCAGCCTGGGCAATTATCAGGACAGTAACCACTCACCGCTAAATAGCGCCGATTTACTCTGGTCGGCGCATAACCCAGAGAAGAATCTTTTCTACCCCTATTTTCATCACAGACTGCAACAGCTCATCGCCCAGCGCCAGCCAACACACATAGGTATGTCACTGAACTTTCTGAGCCAAGCGTTACCCGCTTTTGCCATGCTAGGTTATATAAGACAGCACTATCCTGATATTGAGATACTTCTCGGTGGCGGGTTGATTACCTCTTGGGTCAGCAGCAACAACTGGCAAACATTTGCCAACCCACTAGGGCCATTTACTGGCATTGTCGATAAAATATTTGTCGGCCCTGCTGAGCATGAATTATTGAGCTATTTAAACGCTAATAGCAGTACGCATGACTGCCCACCAGACTATGCACAACTGCCTAATAATGACTATTTAGCGCCGGGGATGATCTTGCCTTATGCCGCATCCAGTGGCTGTTATTGGAACAGGTGCGAATTTTGCCCAGAGCAAGCCGAAGGGAATCGTTATACCCCGGTGACTACCGAACAGGCAGTTGCTCAGTTGAAATATCTTATAGCTAAATATCGCCCCAAATTGGTTCATCTGCTAGATAACGCAATAAGCCCTAACCTCCTCACCGCATTAGCCAAACATCCATTAGATGTACCCTGGTATGGTTTCACTCGTGTCAGTGAGCAATTGAACGATTTAGAATTTTGTCTGGAGTTGAAAAAATCTGGTTGTATCATGTTGAAGCTAGGAATTGAATCTGGAGACCAGCAGGTATTGGATGCCATGGACAAGGGGGTAACTGTTGAACTTAACAGCCAAGTGTTGAAAACCTTACGTCAGGCGGGCATAGCAACCTATGTATACCTGCTTTTTGGCACCCCGAGTGAAACCGAAGAGAAGGCGCGGCATACTTTAGATTTTGTCCGCCAACATCATGAATGTATTACTTTTCTTAATTTAGCCATTTTCAATTTACCTGTCAGCAGTAGCGTGGCAGCAAACTTAAATCGGCAGCACTTTTATGCTGCCGACTTAAGTCTATACACCGATTTCAATCATCCTCTGGGATGGAACCGCCGCCCGATCCGCCAATTTCTTGAGCAGGAGTTTAAGCGTGATCCTATCATAGCAGCAATCCTACGCAACGACCCTCCCCTGTTCACCTCAAATCATGCTGCCCTATTTATCCATAAAAACTGAACAGGTTAAATCTTATTTTCCGGCAGTTGTGGCAGATGATTAAGCGCCGCGACATAACGGTTCAGATCAAACACATCACCGTTCTTCATTACATCAAAAACTTCAGACAGCACCACACAACCGATCAGATCTTTAGCAGCGCTGGGAGTAAAACCTTCGTTAATCAAGCGTACCAATGTCATGGAAGTTTCAGGTGGGTCATTAATTTCGACTTGCGTTTCAACAACTTTTAAAACGGCCACCTGAATTCGTGGATCAATTTCCATGCATCAACTCCTCTTTTCTATTTTTACTACGTTGCAATAACCAAACACAACCGACGAGACACATACCCGTAACATCGGTAAGAAAAGTCGGCCAATAGAGGAAAATTGTCGCAACTGCAAGCATTAACCACTCTGCGACAGAGGTTCTTCTAATCCAATACATCATCGTTAAGGATGAAAACGCTATAGTACCGAGAAAAGCTGAGAACATACTGGAAAAGACTCCAAAACCAGTAACGGGAATCTCTGCTGATAAAACAGGGTCGCCAGCTTCAATCATACCACCGACCTTGACGTTAACTGTTTCGATCAGCCCCTCTTTTTCGGCCTTAATAAGATGAGTCCCGGATTCAGTTCTTAACTCAAACAGAGTATCGCCAACGGAGAAATAATCTCCCTCTTTAACCTCTACCTGGGTAACATCGGCAAAACACGCATCATCAGGCAATGGCCCCATGGTCACATCCGCAGGTTTGCCCTGAAAAAGAATGGCCGGGGTAAAAGCAAACAGTAACGGCATAACATAGAGCAATTTAGCAAACTTGAATGAAGTCCAACCAGTCTTCCAGGGATCAGCTCGAGCTATAGCCGCTCCAGCATAGGCTGCGACACATACCGGTGGCGTAATGTTAGAATCTTGACTAAACCAGTAAACGATCATATGAGCTGCTAAAACAGGCACACCCATCTCAACCAGAGGCGGAACCGCCAAAACCGCAGTGATCAAATATGCCGCAGTAACAGGAACGCCCATCCCTAGCACTAAAGAGGCAAGCGCTACCAGAAAAACACCCGCTAGTAAGTTACCTTGCGCCAACGAGATAATAATATCTGAAAATTTAAGACCCACCCCAGTCAACGCTATGGTTCCAACAATGATACCAATAACACCTAAGGTTGCCCCAATAATCAGGGTGTTGTTTGCGCCTGTTAAGATGGCCTCCCAGATCTCTTTGATTCCCATCCGCGTCTCAGCGCGAACCCAACTAACCACTATACAAGATATAGTCGCCCAAAAGGCAGAAAAGCCTGGAGAACGGCCTAAAATCATCAATACGGTAATAATGACAAGTGGTAGAGCAAAATACCATTCGCGTCTTAGGACAATTTTCCAATTCTCATACTCTTCTCCTTTAACGCCCTGCAAGCCATTTTTTTTGGCTTCAAAGTGAATCATACAGAAGACAGAGAAAAAATAGAGTAGCGCAGGAACCACCGCAATCATCATAATTGTTGAGTATGGGGTATTGGTCAGCTCTGCCATTAAGAAACCACCGGCACCCATGATAGGCGGTAAAAACATACCACCAATGGAGGCAGCAGGCTCGATAGCTCCTGCTACATGCGGTTTAAAACCTGCCCGTTTCATGAGTGGAATCGTAAAAGCACCAGTTGATACGGTATTAGCAATGGCCGAACCAGACACAGAACCAAATAGTGCCGAAGCCATAACAGCAACCTTAGCTGGCCCACCAGTTGAATTCCCCGCAATCGATAAAGGCAGGTCAATAAAAAACTTTCCTGCACCAGATTTGTGCAGGAAAGCTCCAAAAAATATAAACAAAATAACGTAGGTCGCTAAAACATTTGCCATAACCCCAAATACGCCATTTGGAGTCAAAAACAAGAAGGTGCATAAGCGTTCAAAACCAAAACCACGATGAGCAATGACTTCAGGAAACAGAGGGCCGAAATAGCCATAAATCAGCATTGCAACACCAATCAACGTCATAGCCCAACCCAGAACACGCCGACACACCTCTAAAGAGAGTAAAATTCCCACAACCGACACCAATGCATCAAGCTCATTTTCCGCTCCGGCACGATAGTTTAAGTTCTCAAACTGAGAGATCCAGTAATAGATAACTAAAGCCGAGGTAAGCGCATACAGGACATCGGACAAAACAGGATTTTTTTCCCAACGCGCACGCAGAAAGTTATCCGTTTTATGTACCACTACAGTCAAAACAACAATTGCTAGCAGTAACGGCCAGAGCTGCAGCAACGACTGCATTGCCGCGCCAAAACCGTGCAGCGCATACTCATCAAAGATATGATGTATTCTCTGATGAAATGCTGCCGTATTCGCATAAAAAAAGACAACAGACACTGTTGCGCAAAAAATAGTACTAATCAGAAAAGATAGGGCAATCTGGATGCGCTGGCGACCTGCCGGATAAAGAAGAAAAACGAGAACATAGGTTGCAAAAACATAGACTCCGCGATGGTATTGCGTCGCCACTGCAGATAATCCTGCCGTATACAGGTAGAACAGAACCATTGTAGCACCCAACAAAGCCACCAACCATTTCCACGCGCCAGTTGGGGAACGGTGAGTTTTTGCATCCTTCTCCATCAATTCTTTAAGATTTGATTCATCTTCTATATCAATCTGTGGTAGCTCTGTCATTCCCGATCTCCATCTTGCATTAAAAGTAAAATAGCGGAGATATAATAAACTCCGCTATTCACATTACATATAAGTAATCATTTACTGAACATTGAAAAAGCTCTAATTCTTTTGCGCATCGGTAAGGGTTAAACCATTTTCAATCCAAAACTTTGCTGCGCCAGGACTAACAGGAGTAACAATACCGGTTAAAGCACTCTGAATAGACATTGCTTTAGCAGTGCTTTTTACCTTAACGAGATAAGATAGCCCTTTAGGAGAATAGATATCCTTGACCGCATTATAAACATCCTGCTCATTCAACTTGTGACGAGCTATCCACAAAGCAGAATCTTGGAATGTCTTGACATCGTAATCAACCCCAGCATAAGTACCAGCGGGAATAATTATTTCACTATAAAAAGGATATTCAGTAAAAAAGCCCGCTTTTTTACCAATATCAACAGTCGATAGAACCTTAACGCTATTACTCGCAGCCGCCTGAATAACAGCTGAATTAGGGAAACCTGCAAATACCCACATAGCATCTATTAAATGGTCACCAATTGCTGAAGCAGCTTTACTGTAACCGATGAATTCGACATTCATCTTATCCCACAATCCTATAGCTGTGAAATAACGTTGCGCAGCCGCCGCAGCACCAGAACCGGCACCACCAACCGCAACACGTTTGCCCTCCAGATCACTTACTTGATTTATACCGCTATTGGCTAACACAACCAGATGAGCTGGAGCACCATAAAGATAAGAGATAGCATCAACATTGGTATATTTACGCGTATCTTGAGGCAAGCGACCGTTGCGAGCTAAATATGTATCACCTGAGTAGGCAATACCAAAATCGGCATCACCGGAATTAACCCGACGAACATTTTCCACTGATCCAGCAGAAGCCATGTTTGAAACTTCAACATTATCTAAATCTTTAGATAAGCGCGAAGACATGCCATTAGAGAAATATTGAAACGTCCCGCCATCAGGCCCCCCTGAAAAAGCTAAACGTGTTTTACCAGCCATGACCTGGCTAGCAAACATCAAGGTAACAAGCGCAATAAAACACAAACACAAAATTCTTTTCAGTTTCCCCATAATACCCCCTCCAAATATGATGAACTCAACGACAAAGGCATCATCAACATTGACAAACCGCATTCGTCGCTATCAAAAAGACTGATTTTGAGTACGGAGAATATCTCAACCATAACGCGGGATCAACCTTAAAAAACAAAGAGCATAATGCTGTTCTTATTTATAAAATCAATCTCCTATGTAATATTGATCAAGATTGCAGATTGAAATATAGCATTTATGCACGTAAGATGCGGGGGTTAATTATTTGGATGATCTTCATGCATATACAGCAAAAAGAGAGAAATACAATGAGCAATAAAGTCAGTCGCGCTGAGCTTGAGTATGGATTACGATCGCTACGTCGCAAAAGGTTATTTCTGTGGGTAATGATCGCTATCTATCTACCGATGATATGGATAGTACTGGAAGTTTCTCAGTCGGATAAAACCACAGGTATTTTCTTTGGATTCTGGCTGGTTTTTGTGACCATAGCCGCCAACGTAACCGCCTTTGCCCGCTGCCCCAATTGTAAAAACCTGTTTCACATGAATGGTATGTTTCCTATGTATTTGCGCAACTGTTTACATTGCGGATTGCATATCTCCGGGGATGAGAGCAAAAACAAGTTTCACTAAGCACTGCATCCCCGCAGAATTATGTTATTTTACCGCTGGCAGCCACTCTGCATAACCAGCACTCTCCATCTCATCGAGCGGGATAAAACGCAGCGCCGCCGAATTTATGCAATAGCGCAAACCTGTTGGCGCTGGCCCGTCGTTAAAAACATGCCCGAGGTGGGAATCGGCCAGCTTACTGCGTACCTCAGTGCGAAGCATAAACAGGTGTCGATCCTGTTTTTCTACAATAAAATCTTTCTCTACTGCTCGCACAAAACTTGGCCAGCCTGTCCCTGAGTCAAATTTATCTTTTGAGCTAAATAGCGGTTCACCAGAAACAATATCCACATACAGACCAGCGGCTTTATTGCCATTGAACTCGTTGGCAAAAGGTTTTTCTGTTGCCGCTTGCTGAGTTACAGCATATTGCAATTTAGTTAGTTGTTTGCGTAAAGATGAATCGCTTGGCTTAACAAACTTATGTGCCGCAAACTTTTCATTCTGCAATGCTACCCCAGAGTTATTTGAGTTACTGTTGTTTTTACCCCATGCCTGCTCCAGAAATTGGTCCCGTCCAGAATAGTTGCGATAACTACAGTAGCGCTGCGGCGATTTTTCATGGAAGTTTTGATGATACTCTTCGGCCGGATAAAAGGCGCTAAAGGGTAAAATACGCGTAACTATAGGAACCGCAAAGCGACCACTGCTATTCAATTGATCCTTGGACTGTTCAGCCACCCGTTGTTGCTCTTTGTTACGGTAAAAGATAGCCGTACGATAATGCTCACCGCGATCGACAAATTGACCACCGTCATCGGTTGGATCTATCTGCCGCCAAAAAACCTCCACTAGCTGTGCATAGCTCACGAGGTTGGCATCATACTCAATCTCTACTGCCTCCATATGACCCGTTTTACCTGCAGCCACTTCATTATAACTGGGTTCAACCTCTACCCCGCCACTAAAACCCGATACTACCTCTTTAACCCCAGCAATTTTTTCAAAGGGGTTTTCCATACACCAAAAGCAACCACCAGCAAACGTGGCCTTCTCCCAGCGTGGTGCTGCAGCAACCGTTAAACTAGGTATTGGCAATAAAACCAGCAACCATGTTAGAACAGACATATATCTACGATTCATTTTTTTGTCCTCCATCGGGGAATATAACTCTTACTATATATAACCTATTTTGTTATATTTACAAGCGCAATAATATTTATTATCTATACAGACTCAGTAACTAGTACTTAGTGTCATAATTTGGGGTGTAGTTTAATTTTCTGCTAAAATCTATATATCCAAAAACGGCTTTCACGAACAAAGGAGATAAATAATGGACAAAAAAATTGAACAACTGTTTTATGCGGTTCTTGGTGGAGCCCTAGCGGTTAAGGAGAAAATAGAGACCAACAACGGTGAAATCAAAGCTTGGCAGGAGAAGAGCGAAGAGAGTGCGCGCACCTTTTTCGCCGAAATGGCGCAACGTGGGGAAGACGAGAAAGAGCAATTTAAGGGAATGTTTAAAGATATCCTCAAAGAGATTGTCGAGGAGCTGGATTTAGCAACTAAGGATGATTTAAAAAAGCTAAAACAGGAATTGGAAAAATAACCAGATGCGTCGTCTCTGCAACGCTATATATCTCTGCCGTCCTCAGCGCAGTTACGCAGTTTTCAGGTTTTTGATAACGGTATTCCTGCTGTTTCGTCGGCGGCAACGCTGGCTTATTTGGCGGCCGCTTAGTCCTGACGATCTGGTGAATAATATTCGCTGCCTCGGAGCTAGCTTTCTTAAGCTGGCACAGGTTCTTGCTACACGGGCGGATTTCTTTGATGGAGAATATCTGCAGGCCTTGCGGCAACTACATGACCAAATGCCAGAGATGAGCGCGCAAGATCGGCACAAGGCCTTCGCACGCTCATTTCCCGATCCCACTATATTTAGTCATTTTGACCAACACCCAATTGCCAGCGCCTCTATTGGTCAGGTGCATAAAGCGCAACTACGCGACGGAAAACAGATCGTCGCCGTAAAACTGCTGCGCGAAAATATTCAATTTCAGGTACACATAGATATAATCCTGCTAAAGCTGTTTTTGACGTTCTTCCGGCCGCTATTTACCGACCAAACTCGCCACTCTATTGAATCGGTATTGCGTGCGTTCACGCAAGTTATCCGTGAAGAGGTGAGCATGCTGCAAGAGTTGGCAAACTTGCAGCACTTTAGTCAGGTATATGCCGCAGAAAAAATTCGTTTTCCGCAACCCTACCCTGAATACTGCTGTGATACCGCCTTAGTAATGAGTTTCGAACAGGGAACCCGTTTTGATGACGCAGAAGCGCTGGCAAAGCTCGATATATCGTTTAGCGCACTTATGCGCCAATTGGTGATATTTTACACTGAGCAAATCCTCATAAAGGGCTACTTCCACGCCGACCCTCATCCAGGCAATTTGTTGGTCAGTCCACAAGGCGAACTCATTTTACTCGACTTTGGCATGGTCAGCCGAATTCCCAAACAGATGCGTCAAGCGATGATCTATGCGGTCAAAGCGGCCTATGAACGCAACTTCGAGCTATTGGTAAGTGCCACGCGCAAGATGGGAATTTTAACCGAAGAGTCAGACTTTAGCTCTTTGGGCGCAGTGGCTGAAAGTTTATTTGATGTTTTCGACAGCGAACACCTCGATGCTTCCAGTATGCAGGAACTTGCCTTTGGTATCCTTGACGTATTACATGATCAGCCATTCAAATTACCTCAGGATGTCATCTACGTAATGCGGGTTAGCTCTTTAATTGAGGGGCTGGGAACCCAGTACATCAACAATTTTAACGGTATCAAGGATATTCTGCCCATCCTGAAAGAGAATCTGCCGCGCGCTTTAGGTGAAGACAGATTGCCCATTGAAAAGATTAAGCAGGAGCTACTGCAACTACCTCTCACGGCCACCAAGGCGCGTCAAGTTATCGAACTAGCCGAACAGGGCGATCTTGTCGTGCGTATGGCTAGCTGCGACAGACAATACATGCTAGAGCACGTTGGTAAACAGCTACGCCGTATAACTCTGGTAATTTTTTATCTAGGTTTAGCATTCTACTTTCAACTGTTACCCCAAAGTTGGTCGCTTTACCCTTCTATCATCTGCCTACTGGCTGCCGCGCTAACGGTGTTTAAAACAGGCTAAATGCTAGTTTTTTCGGTTATTAACTATTTTTACGCACCGCATCACGAAAAGATTACAACGATGAGCTATTTTAATAGATGCTTACGCACAACAAATCTGCTGCTGATATTTTACTTTGCTATGCTGTTGAACGCTTATGCGGCTCCCAAAGCCGACCTGCTACCACGCTGGTTAGCTCATGACCCAAGCAGTACCATTCAGGTTGATCACTCCCTATGGAGCCAATTTCTCACCACCTACTTGGTCTCAGGCAAGCAAAACAGTGCCAGTTTATTACGTTATGCTCAAGTAACTCTAGATGACAAAGCCGCACTTAAAGAGTATCTGCAGACCATCAGCGCCACCCCTATGTCACAACTTAACCGCACCGAACAGAAAGCGAGCTGGATAAACATCTACAATGCCCTGACCGTGAATATTATTCTTGAGCATTATCCACTAGATAGCATCAAAGATATCAGCTCCAGCTGGTTCAGTAGTGGTCCATGGGATATAAAACTAATAACAATTGAAGGGGAGAATTTATCGCTCAATGATATTGAGCATAGAATCTTGCGGCCAATCTGGCAGGATAATCGCGTGCACTACGCTATCAACTGCGCGAGCATGGGTTGTCCTAATCTGCAACCACAACCATTTAGCGCTGATAACTGCGAACAGTTATTGAATAAAGCCGCCAAAGATTTTATCAACAGTCCACGCGCAGTAAGATTTGTTGGCGAAAAACTGGTTCTATCACGCATCTACGCTTGGTTTCATACCGACTTTGGCACCAATGATCAGCAACTGCTGCAACATCTACAACAGTATGCTGCGCCAAATCTGGCAGCTAAACTGGAGAAATATAATGGTTCAATTGACTACAGCTACGACTGGAGTTTGAACGCGGCCAATTGACGCGTAAAATCTCCAAAATCCACTTAGTGGCGCTAAACCCTATTTAGCTACTTTTCTAAATGGGAGCATAAGCAACTGAGGCAACATCAGCTTATCTGCATCACGATACCTACCAACACCAATATGAATGCGCTCTTGGTCCACCTGAGTTAGTAGCGTGCCAAACAGACGATCCCACAACGAAAAGATGGTTCCATAGTTTGTATTTCTCTCTTTTATGATTACCGAATGGTGTATGCGATGCATAGAGGGTGGTACAAAAACAAGCCACCACCAGTGTTCAAAGCTCTGAGGAACTTTCAGCGCACTATGTTGAAATTGCGCCGCCAGCACCAGCACGATTTCAAACATCACCAGCTCTTCCAACTTTACCCCCAGTACATAAATGAGGGTTATTCTAATCAGCGCAGATATAACCAATTCACCAATATGAAACCTAGAGGCTGTTGAAACATCCATATTCATATCACTATGATGCACCTGATGAAAACGCCATAGAGTCGGCATTGCATGGTTAAGCAGATGCCAAACGTAAAGGAAAAAATCCATAACAACTATGGTTATAAAAAATCGTGCCGCAGCTGACAGATCGATCAAGTCCGTAAACTGCTGTAAATAATTGGTAGGTAGCCATCGCTCCGGTTTGGTAAGTTGACGTTGTCAAAGACGTTTCACAAACCAAAGGAGAAGAAGCGATGGCTGGATATGATATTAACGT
>Ga0265295_1000400_pt1 | contig 88839 bp, 78 predicted proteins | sample Munlansysbiofilm_FD_192503 | JGI IMG/M metagenome (GOLD analysis project Ga0265295, IMG submission 192503) | Leachate microbial communities from a municipal landfill in Southern Ontario, Canada - Methane capture system biofilm | ecosystem: Engineered > Solid waste > Landfill > Unclassified ... | reverse complement strand
CAAAAAAAGAGCCGGCGATGAACTCGCCGGCTCTTTTTTTGTTATCTGGAGGCCCCGACCCGATTCGAACGGGTGATGGAGGTTTTGCAGACCTCTGCCTTACCACTTGGCGACGGGGCCTTTCATCGCAAAAGCCCGATATTGATATCAGATCGTCCCACCGGGTGTCAAGCGTAAAAAAACATGACATTCAACCATAAAACAAAGCGCACCTTCTGTTATGGCAGGTTGCTGAACAACTGTACATATTGATGCTGTTCATAGGGAACTTCATAGAAAAGAGCTCGCAAAAAGTCATGTTCAGGACCGTCAAGCGATCCGAAAAGCGTATTTTTAAGTCGCGAAAACGGATACAGCTGCCCGGAATTGACAATACGGTCGATTTTTTTGATGGATATTCCGGAAACACCCGGGTTTGACGCCAATAAGACCGGTTTCGATGAAGAAAAGTCGGACCGCCCAAGGGTACTCATAATGCCGTCCATATCGGCATCTTCAGTGACCCTTTCATCATAGACTTTTTCCAGGACGATGACTTTTTTATAAAAACCATCCTCCGTGCCTTCCGCCTCGCGAATCGCATTGAGATGGGTGTAGGCGTTGAGCATGACGCCTGGTATTTCTTTACCGGCATGCCCGATCATGGCGTTGAACGGGGTCTGGTGGTTGCTCAACCACATATCGACAATCCTGGATTGTTCCAGGCGCCTGGCCAAGGGGGTCATATACCGGAAATAACTCTCAACCCGCCCATCGAGATTGGCCTGATAAGCCAATTGCAGAATGTTGGCAACATCGAGAGGAAACAGCTCGACAGCCTGCAACTGGTAGGCAAAAAACAGCGCGTCAGCATCCACCCCGGTATTGAATTCGGAAAGGCGCTGATAAAGATCGGCAAGTTCCCTCGCCGCGTAAGCCGCCAGAAAAAAGGCATTGTCCGGAACGATGTCCTGATCAACACGGGCATGCCGCTTAAAAAGAGCGCAGTATTTGAGTAAGGGGCTTTCCACCGGGAAAAGCGTTTCTACTTCGTGGGCTTTACGCTGCGATTTGTACAAATCGGCAAGCATGATGGCAAGCTTCCCGGTGGCATCCCACAAACGATGCATGGAGGTCAGATAATTGGTACGAGTGTAATATCCGCTGGAAGCAAGATCCCTGGCTTGACCGGAAGCAACAGCGAGATTGTCGAAAAGTTCAATGCCCTCGTCAAGATAGGCAACGGCCATGCCGGGAATCTGTTTGAAAAACCGGCTGTTGGCCACGGCATCGTCGGGATCGGCCATGCGGCGGGTCACGTAGGTCAAAAATCCCATGGTATTGCTGATGATGGTGGCACGTCCCTTATTGGTATCGGCCCAACTGTAGGCAAGTTGATAATACTTACGCGCATCGTTGAATTTGGCAACCAGGGTATCCGCGTCGGTGGCCGCTTCAAAGTCATTGCGATTCGCCGTGGCCTCCAGAAAAGCAACGGCAAAATTGAGATTGTAGTTGTCCGAGGAAACACCATCCATGCGTTCGACGATGGCTCGGACAAGGTTTTTGTAGCCGTTATCCAGAGTGAGTTTGTCTTCCAGGGCAAGAATGATGGTTCCCAATGGAGCAAGGTCGGGCATTTGCTGCTCGATAATGGCACGGCGCACCACCAGATGCACGATATTCTCGTACAGATGAGGCAACTCCCTGACAAAACCGACCTTGGCATAGGAATTGTTCATCAGGATATCGTCAACTTCCTGTTTCAACAGAACATTCTCCCATAAGGCAAACACCGACGAAACAAACTGGCGGCTGTCTTTAGCCGTCATGTCCCGGTAGGCGGCAATCAGATGCTTCCAGAAAACAACTTCACCCCTGGGTTGTTTTTCGGGATAGACGGACAGTACCATTTCGGCATTGTCCAGATGCACCATATTGTCGCTGGCCAGATAGAGACAGAATTCCGCCAGGGCGAGACGATAGTAATCGGCCAGGGGTTTTGCCGTGAGCAGAGCGTCCTGCCGCAGACGCCCGTCGGGCCCCGTGCCGGTCGTGAGGCTGTCCAACAGGCCATCTCGGTAACTTTTCAGATCTTGACCGTGCTCCCTGCCTTTTTCCTGTAACAGGCCTTGCAGGTCGCTTTTTGGGTACCAACTGAAACGGTAGGCAACATCCAGCAGGTTTCCCCACTGCGTTGCGCCGGCCATGGCTGGCAGCAACAACAGCACTCCGACAACGATTGCAGATTTGATTGATTTCATTGAGCTAGCCTCGCTACTAAGGATTTACGCATCGGATGGCCGCGCGAAGAGCGTCGCATCGATCGACAAAATTATCGGGATTATATACATCGACTTGCAGGGTATAACCGTTTTCAGGATGTTTGAAAAAGAACACCATATTTCGGACAGCACAGCGTCCATCGGTGTCCAGGGCGGTCGCCAGGGATGCCTTGAGATTGAATTCCGCATCGGGATCGATACAGGCCTTGAGCTGATTCAGGCTGATCATGCGCGCCGGATCATAATGACCGTCGCCGACACCATCAAACTTCAGCCCGCTCGAAGCATTCCCGTCACCCGCGGGGGCAACAGACGAAACTGCGTTCCCTCCGGGCAATCCGGAAGCCGCCCCCAGGCCGGCAAGCACCGGGATATCGACATCCTTGCCGCCACCCATAGTACCGATCCTTGAACTCGCATTGCGGGATGCTCCCGAAGGCAATCCTTCAAATCCGGATGACGGCGCTACATTTGCCCTTCCCCCCCCTCGAATGCCGGAATGCGAGCCGAGGGATATGTCATCGGCATGGCCACGGGGCGCAAAGGAGCTTGAACTGCCGCTGCCCCTGAGAGTTTGAGAAGAACGCGTCATGCTGAAATTGCGGGTGGCCATGGCGGTTTGAGGAAGATCGACCTCCGTGGTGTTACCGGCAGATAAACGCGCCCGGCGTGAAACGGGCATGGCCGAAGACTTTGCTGGTGAATCTCCCCGATATCGCTCACCCACATCGGTGGATGCAACGAGCGGCCCTTGGCGAGACGTCATTTCAAAACGGGTGGCGGGCTGCGAAGACGGCATGGGCCCCGCAGCAACGGCGGCGTCGCGATAGGAACGGACCACTTTTTCAGGACCGGGCAGAACCGGCTCCCGGGACACCTTTCTCGGTATGATGTTCACCTTGGGGGGCGCGGAAAGAGCGACTTTGCGGGGCGGCACCACGGCCTTCGGCGGTGGGGCAACCTGTGGCACGGGCGGAGTCGCGGCCAGCACACGGTCGCGACTTACCGGCGGAGGCACAGGCGCATCGGGAGCGCGCTCCTGCGGAGCCACGGGCATCTCGGGCACTCTGGCGAGGATCTCGACGGAGGGCTGCGGGATCGGTTCGGCAACAGGCAGATAAAAACTGGCCCAGGCCATAAAAAGAATCATGGCGAGCGCCCCTCCGATCACCCCGGCAAGTTGCCCAAGGGGAAAATCACGCCTTGCCAACTCAACCCATATAGACCAGAACCCCGTTGCCGATCCCGGGCTGCGACGCTCGACCGGCGCGGCGGCTGCGTTGTTTCTGCGATCGGCAAAAACATCCAGCGTGGCACGCGGTTGGGGGATGTTGCACACTCCCCATCCATAGAGACTTTCCTTCAGAATCATCATGGCAACGCGTCTTCCTCGTCAGGATCGACCTGCACGATGGTTCGACTTCCGTTCGTCCAGACTTTGGCGATAACACCGGCGGCATAAAGAAAATCCTGACTCAGAGAGTTCTTTTCAGGCAGAAGAATCGGCCGCAAATTGCGTTGTTTGAGGGCCTCGATGGCCGGCAGCAGCTCTTCGCGGGTCAGCACCTTTACATCCTGGGCGGAAGCGCTCTTGCCAACCCCTGCCCTGACAAGACGATACGGGACAGGACGTTGGTCAGACACCGCATACACCTGCAGCTCCCAGAGTTCCCGAACATTTGCCAGGGGGGCCATCTGCTCGTGTTCCGGCACACTGGGCACATCCATTTCCGCCAGCTTAATGGTGATATTGTCCGGTGCGCTTGGAATCAGGCTCAGGCTGATCAAAAGCAGAAACGCCAGATCGGTGAAGGAAAAGAGCCAGGTATGACCGTTTTTCATTTTCATGACAGCCACCTAGCCCCGGTCGCCAGGAACATCATCCGCCAAAAGAGTTATGGCAGACAGACCTTCATCGATGCGCCGATGCGCCAGGGCATAAAATACTTTGCGCAGGAATTCCAGAAAGGTAAAACAGATCAGAGCAATAAAGGTGGTATAAAGAGCCGTCGCAATGCCGGCTACGGTTATTTCCGTATTGAGGGTTCCGGAATTTGCGAGAAAGTGCACGACCATGCCGATAATGGTGCCGATGAACCCCATGGGCGGCATCAGATTGGCCATCATCGCCACGGGCTCGAGAAATTTTTCCTCAAAATAGCGTTCACTGAACTGAAACGCCGCATCGCGGATAAAGGCATCGGGGGGGATAACCTTGTCCACGGTGCCGCGTTGCTGTTCCTGCTCGTAATGTAATTTGGTGCGGACAAAAAATGAAGCGGCGAGCAAGGCCAGCGGCATCTTTATGTCGGCTGTCAAATGATGCAGGGAACGTCGGCTTTTCACTTTGCTGAAATCATAGAAGGAAAGCGCCCTGAAGGATTGATAGGATTTGACCAGGGCAAAACCGAAAATACTGGCCATTATCAAATACACCAGAATCTGCAACAGGCCGGAATAGCTGTTGATAATATAGGTAAGAACATCGATGATGCCATTGGATACGACGTTAAAAATACTCTCTTGGCCTGCCATAAAAATCACCTCTAAAAGAATTCTCGATTGATCCAAACCCAGTGATATCAGGGCGCGAACAATTTGGCTTCAAGCTTGGAAGCGCCCTCGGTCAGACGGGAGAAACCCATTTCCGTCGGATCGACGACCGCATTCTGAATGGCAGGATCCGTTTTATAGCGCTTGTTGAAGATCCGCAGAAGGCCGCGGGCGCGACTGTCCTGCCCTGTTTCCTCATAGGCATAAGCGCTCAGAAGATTGACTTTCGCTACTTCAAGGCGCGTTTCCACATGCTCGCGGGCCTCCTCGTCCTGAATGACGGGCATCGCGTAAACTTCAATGTACTTCTGAACTTCACAACGGAATTCCTGGCCTTCGCAGGGGGATTGCGCCTCTTGCGGAGTCAGTCTCCTGTGGGTGTCCAGTTCCTTGGCGGTAAGACGAAAAACCTTGAGATTCTGCCTGACGTTTTTCAGATAGGCTTTTTTCTGGGGCACGCTCATGTGCCCGAGAATCGGCTCCTGGGGCCAATCGGCCTTATTGCAGGCACAGCACCCGGAAAGTGCGGCGGCGAGGACGGTTACAGTCAGATAAAGGGTAATTTTTCTCATGCATGCCTCCTTGAAAATTTCACATATGACAGAAGTAAATCAGATTCCCTCGATATTTCCACTTTAAGCCTGCAGAAAATCTGTCGCCGGCCGATCCACGCAGGCGCGACCCGGCCGGTATCCATTTCATATCATCAAGCCAAGCAATAATCAGACCACCCGGGCGTTACACCAGGAACGTCGACATCTCTTCAGCGACATGAAAGCATCATCGGGAAGACAGGGCACCAGCCAAGGTACAATCGTGCCCGGCAAGCTGGTTGTGCAGATCGCCGAGCACCGCGATACTCTCCTGAACGTACAGATCCTGCGCGACCTTCTCTTCAAGATGCTTTCCGGAAAAATGTTCGAGCGGGGCCTCCACCTCATGGTCCGCCGTTTCGGCTTCAAGCCCACGCTCCTGCAACGCCGTTCGTTCCCGAAGAACGCTGTTGAGATTGAGCGAGCGCAAGGTCGCCCTGCTCCGCTGTGCATTGCGCCGGGTTTCAGCGACAACGGCATCGAAACGGTGCCCTTTTTCGACCCGCTGAGCGCTTAAATGGCGGAGCGTGGCAACCTCGGGAGCCTGGGCCCAGCGTTTGAAGGAGACCCGCCGGGTCGTATCCCAGGGCAGTGCATACTCGATGAACTTTTCCCCTGTTTCCAGAAACGCCAGGCGGTCCGGCAACTGGATATCCGGCACCACCCCCTTCACCTGGGTGGATCCGCCGCTGATACGGTAGAATTTCTGCACAGTCACCTTCAAGGCCCCAAGAGGCGCAAGCTTTTGCAGGGGACCATAGGCCAATGGCTGATCCATATCAAAAATGGCCTGAACGGTGCCTTTACCGTGGGTCCCGCCGCCGCCGACGATAACCCCACGGCCATAATCCTGAATGGCGCCCGCGAGAATTTCCGAAGCCGAAGCACTGAAGCGATTGACCAGCACCACAAGCGGCCCGCCGTAAACGATACCGGGGTCCTCGTCTTCATAAACCCGCACCTCCCCTTCACTGTCCTTGACCTGCACCACGGGACCCTTGGGTATAAAAAGACCTGCAATGTCAATGGCATCCGACAGGGACCCGCCGCCATTGTCACGCAAATCCAGAACCAGTCCATCGATCCCCTTTTTAACCAGGAGCTGAAGTTCCCTGCGCACGTCATCGGTAACGTTGCGGGCGGACTGGCCGTCGCGGGTTTCGGAAAAGTCGCGATAGAACGAAGGAATGCGCAAGTAACCATAGTGTTTTCCGGTTTTACCCGGGACGGGAAGCGTAGTGCTCTTGGCAAATCCTTCTTCGATTTCCACGACATCACGGACAAGGCGGATAATCTGTTCCCGTCCGGTCGGCTTGCGAACGGTGAGGCGAACCACCGTGCCCTTTTTGCCGCGTATCAGACGCACCGCGTCGCGCAACCGCGTTTCCGTGACGTCCACCGGTTCCCGGTCACCCTCTCCGACTTTAAGAATGATATCCTCCGCCGCGAGTTGTCCCTGTCTGGCGGCGGGACTGCCCGGGATGATCTCAACCACCCGGATGAATCCATCGTCCTCCCGCAGGGTGGCGCCGATGCCTTCCAGCGAACCCTTCATGTAGATTTCAAAATCCTCGAGGGCATCGGGTGCCAGATAGGCCGAGTGGGGGTCGTAAGCGCGGACATAAGCATTGAGAAAACGTTCGAAATGATCCTGCTCGGTTTCTTCCAGTAGCCTGCCCAGAAGATGATGGGTGCTTCGCCGCACCTTCTGAACGGCTTCATTCAGAAGGATCTTATCGACCTTCCCTTCGTTCGCAGCCGTATTTTTTCCAGATCCAGTGCGCTCTTCCAGCAATTGTACGTAGCGCATCAATACCTGATATTTCAGGATTTTTTCCCAGCGTCTCTTGAGATCGACAGAATTTTTAGCGTAATCGATTTTCTCAGGGTCTGTTTCAATTTGATCTTTTTTGTTGAAATCAAATTTTTTATTTAAAAGATCGTCAATCATATTCATGACGAAATTAACTCTTATCCTCAGAAGACGAGCACCGGTTTTATGAAGCTCAAGATTTCCACGTACTATATCATCGTCGATCCTGTTGCGGTACAAGGACAGCTGCTGAATATCCGATTCCAACAGAAACCTTTTCTGAAAATCAAGCTGCTGAATGTAAAGATCGAAGGCCGCCTGAGAAATTTTGTCATCCAGGGGTTTATGGCTGAAATGATTGACAGTCATCTGCTGCCGGATCAAATGGGTTAAAAGCTTGCCTCTCAAATGACCGGCATCGGGAGAAATCTGCTGGGATGCCAGGCCTGACCAGGACATGGTGACAGCAAACAACAGCACAGCCGCAAGCAGACAAAACCAGGATTTTTTATATTTCATTCTTTTTCCTCTTCCGGAAAAGCCAAACGATGGAAACAACCCCATGACAGATAATTACTTCCCATGATGCAACGCCTTGAAATATCATCAAAATTTCGGCGGAACCGACGCATCATGGCAGGCAGGCACTATGAAAAATCCCCACGGGACAACCACGCCCTATCCGACAACCGGCCTGGACACGGCATGGTTTTTATCTTTGCAACATACCATACATCGCATGCCCCGTGGAGTGCAACCGACCAGTTCTGCATATAACACACCGGTACCCGTTGCAAGCAAGGGGAGTCGTTATGAACATGGGGGGGGAATGGTTCTGATCGGAACAGGGGCCGGCTCAAATAATATCGGAGAAAGGAAAGACAGAAACGCTCATCCGCTGCACTCAGGCCGCGATATATTCAGGTGGGCATCCCCGGCCAGGTGCGATGGAATCGGGCAGCGGCCGCTGCGGACAGCCGCTGCCCAGGGCAACTTGCATCATCCGGAGTTGCTTCCGGACGGACATTCACTATTTTTCGCGGCCGAAAGGCCAGGCCATAACGCCCCCTTCCAGCACTTTGACATTGCGCCAACCCGCGGACTCCAGCACCAGGGCCGCCTCGTAGCCACGCAGGGAGATCTTGCAGAAACAAACGATTTCCCTGTCTCTGTCTTCCGGTAAATCCTCGAACCGATGCCTGAGCTCGCCTATGGGAATCAGGGTTTCTCCAATGCCGATGCGCACGGCCTCGAACTCATCGGGAGTCCGCACGTCGAGGATAAAAGGATCTTTACCGGCATCCAGGTTTTTTTTCAGTTCAATTGGAGACATGCTCTTCAATCGGCCCTTGAGCTTGTTTTCCATCAAATGCGCGGTGGCGATGAAATGGTCGATCGGCAATGAAAACGGCGGCGCATACGGCAAATCCGCATTGACGACATCGGCGACGGTCAGTTTCCCATGCAGAGCCATGGCGGCCGTCGCGATCTGTTTGGCAACATCGCCGGGTCCAACGCACTGGACCCCGAGAATTTTGCCTGTATTTCCATCAACCACCATCTTGGATATCAGAAGCTTGGCGCCCATGAATTCGGGCTTGTCCAGGCTGGCATTGATGACCGTGACCACATTTTCATACCCTTCCTGGCGGGCTCGCAATTCGGACAAGCCGGTCGAACCGGCTGAAAAATCGAAAACCTTGCAGATGCCGGTATGCAATGTCCCGGGAAACGTGACCTGATTGCCCAACACCGCATTTTCACCGGCCACGCGCCCCTCCAGATTGGCCAGGTCGCCAAACGGAGCGCGGGTTTTCTTGCCGGTGATGCGATGCACGAGTTCAACGCAATCGCCAACCGCATAGATATGCGGGTCGGATGTCTGCATAAAATCATCGACAGCAATGCCGCCGGTCTGTCCGATATCCAGACCGGCATCTCGCGCCAGGTCGGTATTGGGAATGACGCCAATGGCAAGTACCGCCAGGTGACAGGGCAGTTCAGTGCCGTTCTCGAGTTTTACGCCGGTCAGTTGGCCATTCTCCCCGACAAACCCCGCAACCTTGACATCGGTGATGACGTTGGCGGCATTACTGCGGACATGGTTTTCAAGGATCTTGGCCAGTTCCCAATCGAGAAACATCAGAATCTGGGGCAACATCTCGATGACGGTTATATCGATGCCGGACAACTGCAGGGCTTCACAGGTTTCGATGCCGATGAGACCTCCGCCGATAACCACGGCCTTGGTAATGGACTTGTCGTCCCGAATCCTTCTCAGAAAATCGGCGTCTTTCATCGATTGCAAGGTGGTCACGCCGACAAGATCGACTCCCGGGATCGGAGGCTTTCGCGGTCTGGCTCCGGTGGCGAGAATCAGCTTGTCGTAGGGCACATCATCCAGATCGCCACTGTGCAGATCGCGACAGCGAACCGTGCGACCTTCCCGATCAATAGACACGGCTTCGGTCAAGGTGCGGGCCTTCACGCCCTTGGTGTGAACAAAAAAATGCGGGTCCCGAACTTCTCCGTACGGCGTGCTCAGCAAGGCGTTACGGTTATCGAAAACCCCGCCCACATAGTAAGGGTAACCGCAGGAAGCCATGGACATTTCCGGCGCTTTTTGAATGATTGTGACTTCGGCATCGGGGTCGAGGCGCTTGGCCCTCGCAGCCGCCTTGGGACCTGCCGCAGATCCGCCGATAACAACAATTCGCTTCCTCTCCTTCATTGAGATGCCTCCTTTATGTGGTAAGGTTGAGGGAAAACATGCCAGGTCGCAAACAGGTCATTTCGACCTGGTTGATTCGTATATTCATATAATACGAATTATTAGATATGGCAAGCAGTTTTTTCCTGTATACACCTTCACATCGACGCAAGATGTCCAGTCCGGGCCGGCAGGGGTAACTCTTACGCTTTGAGGATCTTCAGAACATGCGGCAACAACTGCTTTTTTCTTGAGAGTACGCCCTTGAGTTCAAACAGGCCGTCATCCAGACGCGGATAACCGATCCTGACCATCAATTCCGAATTGCCGGCCAACAACAACAGACTCGTGGCACGCACAATGTCCGTAACCAGCAACCCGGCAAGGTCAAGGGCGCGGTCTCGACAAAGTTCCATCAGGCTGGTGGCGATCCGCGCCCGTTTTTCGTAAAATTCGTCGAAACTGACCACCTCCACCTGACCGATGCCGAACTGCCTGCCTTCCTGGGAATACTCCTTGAAATCCGCAAGGATCAACTCTGTCATGCTGCCGTAGGCGGCCAATGCACTTCCGGCGCGGAACATGCGGCGCCCGAATTCCTGCGGGTCAAGATGGGCCAGTGCCGCCAGCCAGCCACAGAGGTCGCGGTCGCATTCCGTAGCTGTGGGAGATTTAAGCATAACGGTATCGGAAAGCAACCCCGCCAGCAGCAATCCGGCGGTTTGTGCATCCGGAACGATACCGGCGCTTTTATACAGGCCCGCAACGACCGAGCAGGTGCTGCCCAGCGGTTGGTTGATAAACCGGATCGGAGCATCGGTATGCAGATTGCCGAGTCGATGATGGTCGATAATTTCAAGGATTTCCACGCGGTCGGCCCCCGGAACGGCCTGACCAAGTTCATTATGATCCACAAGAATGAGCTTGATGGGCGGGGGTTGCAGCAGGGTACTTTTGGTAGCGACGGCAAGCACCTTGCCGCTGTCGTCAAGCACCAGCACCCCGGGCTGGCTGGAATCCAGCAGCCGATAACGCAACGTTTCCAAAGATTCTCCCATCGCCGCCATGGGAAAATCGGTGATCATAAGGCTGTCCACCGGCGTGGAGAGCCTTGCCAGGGATGCGGTGGTGGCGGTGTCGAAACTGGTGGCCAGCACCGTGACCCCATTCTGCCTGGCGGTATCGATAACCTCGGGACTCAGCGGTTGGCCGCCGGTTACCACCAGCAACCGCACCCCCAGTTTCGCTGCGTGCAGCTGGATGTCGTCACGGTCTCCGGTAATCACCAGCAACCGTTTTGAATCAAGCCCAGCCATACGCTCGCAAAAGCTTTTAAAAGCCATGGCCCCGACATAAAGATCAAAATCCTGAACCTCGCCGCAGAGATCGGCCGTGAACCGCTCGGCGTGCAGGCAACGGGCCAGAACCGCAGGTGATGTCAGGATCCGGCGCATGCTCTGCTCCTGTCCGCCAACCAGGAATTTATCGGCGACCTGGCGCAGCGAGAGCATCCCCAGAGCGATGCCGCCGGAATCCACGATCGGCAGCAGACCGATATCGTGACGATGAAAAAGGTCGAGAGCCCAGACCAGCGGAGCACCACTCTGAATCGTCACGGCCGGTTGCTTGACGACATCCCCAACCCTCGGCACAACATCGGAAACCAGCTGCGGCGTTTCCGCGCCAAGCTGTTCAAGGACAAATTCGGTCTGCCGGTTGAGATAGCCGGCCCTGGCCGCCACGACCCCTTCGAGCCCTTGCCTGCTGCGCAAACGGGCATATGCCAGCGCACTGCAGACGGAATCGGTATCGGGATTGCGGTGACCCACAACAAAGATGGTGTCATTCATTTTCCGGATTCTTTCCCTGCGGATCGTAAATTGGCACGCACATCTCCCATGCCAATGACATTTTTCACCAACACCCGGTCGGGACGCATGGCCTTATCGAACCATATATAAAGGGTCCCATCCCCCGTGTCGAAAACCTCCGGATCAACCACAACCTTGACCACCAAACCTCCTGTCGGAAATCCGCCCTCTTTGGGACGATCCTTGTTCGCAAGGACTGATATATCGATTACGGAAGGAGCCCCCTTGGCGAACGTCGGCACCTTACAGGAGGTACCGACCTCTAGGGGCCCCCAAAGCCCGGCCCGGAAATTATAAAAGGCCGAAAGGATATCGTAGGGATACGGGCCAGAACCCATGGCATGCCTTTTGAGCGGAGACTTTCGGCCATTACGCGTGACCTTTTCAATAACAAGCCGACGCGGATAATCGAAAGCCCAATGTTTGAGGCGACTTTTTACCTTGTCGCCACTGCGTCTGTACATGTCTGCATCAAAACTCACAGGTCGCAGGCCACCCTCATCGGACAGGCGCAATGTCGAAACATACCTCTGAACCCGGTTTCCGGTCAGCCAGGCGGCAGCCCCCATGGTCCTGGCTTCAAGAGTGGCTCGATAGGTTTGGGGTTGTTCGGTTTTTTCAAGAATAAAATCCCCCACGGCCAATCGGTCAAACCACAAAAAAGCGATATCGTAAGACAATTTTTCACCACACAAAGGATCCAGGGTTTGTCTTGAAAAAGATTTACCTGTTGGATCCGAAGAGTTGGCGCCGGCATTGGCGTCGACCGGCAGGCACAAACCAAGGATTGCAAGAATCCACACCAGGGTTTTCACTGTTTTTCTCCCGTGAGAGCACATATTCGCGATGGACGCCGGCCATCCTGGCCAGAGGTGCGGCAGTCTAATAAGGAACATGGGAAAAGTCCATAGCCATGACATGCGGAAGCATATTTCTTGACATGCACCCCCTACGCCACTACCATGCGCGTACATCATACCAGAAAACCCGTTCGCCCCCCCAGGTGGACAACGGGCGGAATATACCTATTTGCGGCAGAGAATATCGGAACGATGGTTTTTGACAAGACCCAAAATTACGAACGCGAAGCAGAAATCCTCAAAGTCCTTGGCCACCCCATCCGTCTTAAAATCGTCGCCGGACTGCTCTCGGAGACCTGCAATGTCAAGAAGATCTGGGAGTGCCTCGGACTGCCTCAGGCCACCGTATCCCAGCATCTGGCGCTGCTCAAGAACAAGGGAATCATCGAAGGGCATCGTACCGGCGTCGAAGTGTACTATGCCGTCACCTCCGATGAAGCCCGCCGTATCGTAAAAGCCGTTTTTGACCTGAGTACGCAGGCATGATACAGCTCGTTCTGCGCCCCGGACACGAGCGCCGCGTCCGTCGCGGCCACCCCTGGGTATTCAGCAATGAAATCCAGCCCCCGAGCCAGGACACGCTGCCAGGCCAGGCCGTGGAGATAGTGACGGCCGGCGGCGAATTCCTCGGGACCGGTTACTACAACCCCCATTCACTGATCGCAGCGCGCATTCTTTCCCGGCAGAGGCAGTGTATCGATTGCGTGGACTTCTACCGCAACCGCCTGCAAGCCGCCTTCGCCATGCGCGAGGCAATCTACAACGGTACCACCGCTGTGCGCCTGGTTCACGGCGAAGGCGATCACCTGCCGGGGCTTGTGGTCGATCGCTACGACCGGGTGCTGTCGGTTCAGTTTCTGACCCGGGGCATCGATTGCAGACAACACTTCATCCTGCAAGCCCTGCAGGACATCTGTGACCCCGAGGCGATCGTCGCCCGTAACAATGTCGCGGTGCGCGACCTGGAGAACCTTCCGCGCCAGGTTGAAATCCTTCACGGGCAGCTTCCCGACCGCGTCGAAATAACTGAAAACGGTCTGCGCTTCAAAGTCGATGTTCTTCAGGGGCAAAAAACCGGTCACTTCCTGGATCAGAAAGAAAACCATCTCGCCCTGCGGGGCCGGGCCGCCGGCAAGCGTATGCTCGATCTGTTCTGCTATTCGGGAAGCTGGGCCATACACGCCGCCCGTTTTGGCGCCGCCGAGGTTATCGGCATCGACATTTCACCGGCGGCCGTGGCACTTGCGGAAGAAAACGCACGATTGAATTTCAAAGACGACACCTGCCGGTTTGTGACATCGGACGTCTTCGACAGTCTGCGCCAATTTAATTCCGGAAACGAGCGATTTGGCGGGATTATCCTCGATCCTCCAGCGTTCATAAAAAACCGCAAGCGTTTGCGCGAAGGGATCAAGGGCTACCTGACCATCAACCGGCGCGCGATGGAATTGCTGGAACCGGGAGGTTTTCTGTTTACCTGCACCTGTTCCCACCACATGGACCGGGAAACCTTCCTCGATACCCTGCGGCAGGCGGCTTTTCTGGCAAAACGGGAAATGCGCCTGCTGGAAGTTCGCGGGCAGTCCTATGACCACCCGGTGCTCTGCTCCTGCCCGGAGACCGAATATTTGAAATGTGTCGTGATGCAGGCCTGCGACTGATCCATTCTCCGCCAGTTTTACCCGCTCTTGCCGGCAATCCCGTAAATTACCCGATAGGTAGCCGGCAGCCTCCCACCGTCGGCAAACCTTTGGATATAATTTCCTTCGAGGCGTTTCATGACCTGTCGCGAAGACAGCCCTCGGGGACGGCATCGGGAAGCGTTATGCGCCCCTACCCCCTTGAGGCACCGCAGCAACGAAGCCAGAGAACCGTGATACTCCCTCTCGACTTCCTCCCAAACCCGGAAAATTTCAAAGCCGGCAGCGGCAAGTGATGCATCAACCCGATGTTTCGATGGCATCGGCACCAGGTAATCGGGGGATTCCCGCCCCTCGCACAGCAGAGCTTCCCGGTAAGCACCCCTGAGTTCGTCAAGCGTTCCGTCTCCGAACAAGGCAAAGATGAAACTCCCGCCTTTTTGCAGAACCCGATGACATTCTCCGAAGGCCCGGGGCAGGTTTTCCACCCACTGGTAAGCCGACGCGCTGCAGACATACGCCATGGTTTCCGTAGCCAGCGGCAAGGCCGCGGCATCGAGATCCATGGCCCAGGCCCCTGGCAACCGCTGGCTTGCGGCGCGCGTCATGGCATGGGCGAGATCCGACACCAGGAGCCGCAAGCCCGGATATCTTGCCGCGATAAGTTCGGCAAGATAGCCTGTACCGGTGCCGACTTCCAGCATCGGTCCCTTCGCGGCCCCCTCAACCTGTACAAGGTTCGCGACCTTGCGCGCAACCCGTTTCTGAACATCGGCACAATCATCATAACTGCAGGCGCTGGCTGAAAAATGGCGTTGAACCTGACGACGGTCGATAGCGTTCATATCAAAAAATCCGCCAGGATATCCGCGCAAAAGTCCAGCCTGCCGATGAAGGGAGCATGTCCGACACCATCCAAAAGCTTCCATTGCGCCTCAGGCAAGCGGCGGGCCAGATACTCACCGGCAGCCGGAGGGATGATGGCATCGCATCTTCCATGCATGATCAGGGTCGGCAAGCATCGTGGGGAGAGCTCGCGCAGGTCCGCGTCACACAGGGTGCTCAACCCGCCCAGACCTGCCGATGCCAGAGGCAGGGGAGCAAGATCGAACAGTTCATGCTTGCATGTCTGAATGAGAGGCCCCTGTTTTGTCTCGCCATCGAACTGCTGCAGGAAGAACCCTTCCAGAGCCGCTGCGGGATCGCGACGGAAGCGCCTGGACAGTGCATTTACCCGAGATGCCGGCTGGCCGTGCGGCCAACCGTCGCGTTGCACGAAGCAGGGCGTTGTCGAAACCAGTATAAGTTTTTTAAGCCGTTCGCCGAGTCGTTCGACCATCTCGAGGGCCACCATGCCGCCAAGGGACCAGCCAAGCAGGGCGATTTCCTCGGCCCCCGCCAGGTTCAGGCATTGTTCGATATCCGCCGCGAAATCCCCCAGCGCATAGCCTGGCCCGCCATGGGAATGCCCGTGCCCTCGCAGGTCAGGAGCGATAATGCGACGGCAACAGGACAGACGCTGCATGAGGGGCGAAAACACCAGGGAAGACATCCCCCAGCCATGCAGCAGGACAAGCACGGGGCCATCGCCCCCTGCTCGGTAACTGACGGAGCGTCCGTCGTCAAGACGGCAGAATTTATGAATGATCATGCCGACAACGCTTTCCGGATCAGGTCAGCCGCCTGCAGCAGTTCGCCGGGTTGATGGGTGGCCATGAGGGTCATGCGCAAACGGCAGCTGCCTTCGGGTACCGTCGGCGGACGGATGCCCTGCAGGAAGATTCCCTGCTGCTGCAACCAGGCGCTGGCGCGCACCGTGGCCTGCGGTTCGCCGGTAATGATCGGCAAAATCGGCGTGTTGCCGTCAAAACCGGTGCAGATATCCGGGCCGAGATGTTGAGTAACAAGTGCTCTGAGCTGTTCCAGCCGCAAGCGCAGGGATCGTCCTTCCTCGCTCTGCACGATATCCAGAGCCGCCAGCCCGGCGCCGACCACTGCCGGTGGCAGACTGGTCGAAAAAATAAAGGAACGGGCGCGGTTCAACAGGGTTTGGATCAAAACATCCGGTCCGGCCACAAAAGCACCGAAGCCTCCCAGCGCCTTGCCCATCGTCCCCATATGCAGATCGATGTTGGCAAGGCATCCGAAATATTCCCCGGTACCTTTGCCGCCTGCGCCCAGCACACCGGTTCCATGCGCATCATCCACCATCAACAGACAATCGTAGCGGTTTTTCAGGGCAACCAGTTCCGGCAGCGGCGCCAGGTCGCCGTCCATGCTGAAAACACCATCCGTGACGATCAGCCACTGCCCCTTGCGCCCCGCAGCCTCTCCGGCCATGAGCCGCTCAAGGGCCGCCACGTCCCGATGGGGATAGACCAGAGTCCGCGCGTGGCTCAGACGGCAACCGTCGATGATCGACGCATGGTTGAGCCGGTCGGAAAAGATGATATCCTCCGGCCCCATCAACCCCTGAAGAATGCCCGTATTCGCTGCGTAACCGGAATTGAACAACAAGGCTCGCTGCGTGCCCTTGAAACAGGCCAGCCGGGTTTCGAGCTGCTCGTGAAGTTCCATGCTGCCGGAAATAAGCCGGCTGCCACCGCTGCCGGTGCCATAATGTGCCGCGGCCCGGCTCTGGGCCTCGACCAGCGCCGGATGATCGGCCAGCCCAAGGTAGTTGTTGGAACAAAGCAGCAACATCTCGCGCCCCTGCATGTGAACATGGGCGCGTTGCGGACCGGTCACGGTCTGCAGGCGGCGCAGCATGCCGCAAGACGCCAGCGCCGCCAGAGCATCCTGCCAGCTTTTCAGGGACATGCCCTCCACCTTTCATCGGGCAGCATCCGGCCAACCCGATCGACCAGAACCGCCTGTTTTTCGAGAAAACAATACAAACCGGTCACATCGGTGCCCGGGGCGAGAAAAAAAGCTCTGCCGCCACGATCCTCACCCCGAGGCTTGAGCAGCGGAAAACGCACGTAGCCCAGACAAGGCGCGGCAACATAACCTGCCGTGTAATCGGGATCATCCGACCAGCAAAGCTCGGCCAGCACTCCAGGGGCATGCAGCACTTTGGCCGCCAGCACCAACGCCTCCCGAACATGCGTGTTGTTCAATCCGATGGCTTGCAGCTCCCTGGCAAGCACGGCAGCGGCCCGTTCTTCGAGATCCATGCGCGACACCCGCACGCCGCGCGCCGCGTCGAATTCAAGACGCCGCCCGTCGAGGGCGTCGACCAGCATCGCCCCTCGCATACTTTCCCCATTCGGAGCAGCCCCCCCGGCCAAGGCCTGCATGGCACTACGTGCCGCCTGTTCGGAAATCCCCGCGCGAAGCAGTCCGGCCAGTGCAGCGTTTCTGCCCTGCGCCACCGAGTCGACGCCGACAGTGCGTATATCCGGCAATCCGATACGCATCAGCCTCGAGAGGTCAATTTCCTCGATGGTCAGGGAAATGCTGTCAGGCAGCCCCTTGGGATGGCCGAGCGCCCGTTTCACCATGCCGGCCGCGAGGCCATCCAGACAGTCGGCGCCAGCCAGTCTTTCGGCCCCGGAAATATGCCGGTCTCCACGGGCGGCACGCATGCGAATACTGAAAAGAGGTTCTTTCATGGAAAGGAAAATTAACAGTGAACAACGGGATTGTCAACATCCAAAGCGTGCTTAGTTAACAATCAGACCGGGCAAAGGGACAGGCAGGAAAACCAGGGAATTCAGGCATGCGCAGCGCGCCATGCAGCCATGCATTCCTGATATATTCTGAAATGATCCGCTGAATAAACTACCAGATAGACCTTGTGGATGGAAGCTTCCTGCCGCAGAAAACCACAGATGGTTGCAAGGGCGATGCGACAGGCTTGTTCCGCGGGAAAACGGTAGGCGCCGCAGCTTATTGCCGGAAATGCAAGCGTCCGTATGCCATGGGCCACCGCAAGTTTGAGGCAATTCTCATAGCAGCTGGCCAGCAGTCGCCCGGGTTCAGGGTCGAGGCCGTAGACCGGCCCTACGGCATGAATCACATAGCGGGCCGGTAACCGGTAGCCGCCGGTTATGCGGGCCTCGCCCGCCGGGCAGCCGCCAAGACGGCGACAGGCCTCCGTCAATCCCGGCCCGGCCGCCCAGTGCACCGCGCCGTCAACGCCGGCCCCGCCGAGCAGGGAACCGTTCGCGGCGTTGACAATCGCGTCGACTTCGAGACGGGTAATATCGTCCCAGATCAGAAAAACCCTGTCCATGGCATCCATGTGGCATCCCTGAGAGTCAAAAGGCGGAGGATCTGCCGTCAACGGTGTTGCCTTTTTTGCAGGCGCTATATATCCTGCACAATATCGTGCGGAACAAACCGGCGTCCGGACGTAATGCAGCGCAGGATTTATTTTTCACAACCGGCAACCAGGGGCATATCCCCCAGGATCGCCACTCTGCCGGTATTTTCCAGAAAGGTGTTACAATGCCGACATATTTTTCCGAAGCATGGCTCGATCAAATCATTGAGGACGACATTCCCTATGGGGATCTGACCACCGAATCCCTCGGCATCGGCGACAAACCCGGTAAAATCGTATTTTCCACCCGGGAACCGACCGTTATCTGCGGCACCGAGGAGGCGGCGCGCATTTTTAAAAAACTGGGAGCGCAAATCAATCGTATTACCGCCAGCGGCACCGTCCTGTCTCCCAACACCGATTTTTTCGAGGCCGAAGGCAATGCGCGAACTCTGCATGCCGGTTGGCGGGTCTGCCTGAGTCTTCTTGAACACGTCTCCGGCATCGCCACACGCACCCGAAAAATTGTCGATCTTGCACAAAAAGTCAATCCGCTGATTTCCGTAGAAACCTCCAGAAAGTCGTTTCCCGGCGGAAAGAAAGTCACCATCAAGGCCGTGTTGTGCGGCGGAGCACACCCCCACCGGCTGGGGCTGTCCGAATCCCTGCTGGTGTTCAGGCATCACCAGGTATTCATGGAAAGCCAGGAGAGCTTCTGGGCAGCACTCGATCGGATACGCAATGAAATCCCGGGTAAAAAACTGACCCTGGAAGTCGAAAATGAAGCGGAAGCCATGCGCGCCGCGCAGGCCGGCGTCGATATCATCCAGTTGGACAAAATGCCCGTGGAGACGCTCAAAACAGTCATCGACAAGGTACGAAAGGATTATCCGGCCATAAAAATAGCAGCGGCGGGCGGCATCAACGAAAAAAACGCATCGGAATACGCAGCGACAGGGGCCGATATCCTGGTGCTGTCTTCCGTCTTTGCCGGCAAAACCAGCGACATCGGCGCGCGTATCATGCCACTGGCGTAAAAGCGGCACAAGTTTCAGGAAAAACGCCGACCGGCATTCAGGCGTCACCCCGCACGATCCTTGCGGTTTTCATGAAGCTTTCGACCAGAGAACCGTCAACGGGATTTCGCAAATCGCCTTGCAGCTTGAAACAGCTGCCGACAATAGCGCCATCCGCCAGGGGCAGCAAATCCTGAATGTTTTGCCGCGAGAGTCCGCTGCCGATGAGCATGGGGATCTTGATGGTTTTGCGAAGCACGTCAAGATCCTCGCTTCGGGGCGGGCTGCCGGTCTGATGTCCGGTCAGGATAAGACCATCGGCCAGGGCGGCTTCCACATCCTGTGCCTGGGCAATCAAACTTTTATCGGCAGTGATCTGATGGCTGCCGTGCTTGACGTGAAAATCGCCGAGAATCATGATCCGGTTTTCCGCCTGCAGAAACCTTCGATAGCGCAGCGCCTGGGGCCCGGCAGCTTCGATTACCCCTGCCTCGGCGATATAGGCATTGGCCAACTCGAAGGCCCTGACCCACTGGCAGCCTGTCGCTGCGGCAATCGCCAGGGCCTGGTTCACGCCGTTGAGATGAATGTTCACCCCCATGGGCACCTGAAACCGCTGGCGCAGATGCGACACCACGGCGGTCACTGCGGCGACGGTTTCAAATCCGATCTGCGCAGGCTTGAGAAATGGCCGATCCCCCTGGTTTTCAATCTGGACGCCATCGATGCCGCCCTCGATCAAACGCCGGGCGTCGGCTTCCGCGGCCTCGATGATGTCCGGCATGCCCGCCTCGGGCCGATACCCCGGAGCCCCCGGCAGAGGCCTGAGGTGTATCATGCCGATGATGGGTTTTTCGGTTCCGAAAATGTGCCGGAAATTGAAGGACGATACCATGGCACCGCAACCCTTTCTGTTAAATTATGAAACTTGCCGGCACTGCCCTGTTACGGAAATGCCGGCAATCCCGGTTGCCTTGCAGGTTCATCGCAAAAAAACTGTTCTCAGGCCCTTCGCCGCAGTGATCACATACCGCCGGTTTTTGGCGACAGAGCCACCTGGTCTCCTTCTTTCAAAACATGATCCATTTCCACTTCCTTGTGATTAACGAAAACAATCTTGATATCCTCGGGATTGAACTCAAGACTCTTCACCAGGTCCAGGACCGTAGCCATCTCCCCGATTTCATAAGCTTTACTGCCATGATGATCGCAAACATTTTCCTGGGACAGACCCGAAAAGCACTTGATGTTCACTTTCATAAATCACCTCTCCCTCTCCCCCCAGCCGGATCAGACAGACCCAAGGCAAACGGAACCAAGACCTACGGATGATACTGTTTAACCAGATAACACCAGGTGCTGACCTGTCAACCCGATGGCCGCCTTCAAAGGGCACTCCGGCCGTTTTTAGAATGAATCGCTTTTATGCTCCGGCGTATCATGCGGATGGCACCGAGTGCAACAAAAAGCCCCCGACACAGCGCAAGCCAATTAGTTATTTTTCATCCGGAAACGGCCCTTTTCCGCCATGGCGGCGTCAATCCGCAGGCTTGCTTGTGCGGCGTACCGATGTACGCCTCCGCGCAACCCCTTGATTTCCTTGCCACAACAAAAAATTGCTCGTTTCCCATATGAAAACTACGCTGTATCCATCCGGAGTTTCCGGATGGATACTAGTTAACCTGTTGAAAAACAATGGATGTTTTCGTTCACTCCAAATCCCTTCGCCCGCTTGATTCATGCGGGCTAGACGGCCAATTTCAGAATTTTGGAGATTCGCTCCTGGGGGTACATCGTATCCATCTTCCAGAGTTTGGCATTGCCAAAAGCATTTTCGGCGATGGGATCGACAGCGTCCTCGGAGAGCCCCGCCTGGGCGAAGGTGACAGGGGCACCGATGGTGCTGAACCATTCAGTCAGCTTGTCGATGCCGGCATCGACGCCGGAGGCGCCGAACACCTTGTCGGCGAATCGCTCAAACCGCTCCGGCATCTGATTTTTGATGTCCTTCAGCCAGGCGGGCAGCACCACCGCCAGCCCGGCACCGTGCGGCACATTGTACAGCGCCGACATGGCATGCTCGATCATGTGGGTGTCGTAGGTGTTGCCCTCGACGCCGACGAAGGTATTGCCATTCAGCGCCATGGTTGCCGCCCAGGCGAACTCGCCCCGCGCATCGTAATCGTTGGAATTTTTCAGCAACGCATCCGTGGTGCGCATGACGGTTTTCAGGATAGCCTCGATGAGTTCGGCGCTGAATTCTGGAAGGTAGCTGGCGGAGAAATACAGATCGAGGCAGTGAGAAAAAACATCCACAGCTGAATAGGCCAGATAGTCCCGGGGGACGCTGGCCATCAGTTCGGGATTGATGACGGATACCTTGGGAAACAACAGGGGGGAGACGATGGCGTATTTCTGCCGGGTTTCATCATTGGTCACGACGCCGGCCATGTTCATCTCGCTGCCGGTAGCGGCCAGGGTCATGATCGAGAATACGGGAAGGGCCGCTTCGACCACGGCTTTGCCGACAAAAAAATCCCACACGTCGTTGACGTATTTCGCGCCGGCGGCAACGGCCTTGGCGGAATCCAGCACCGAGCCACCGCCGACCGCCACGACGGCCTGCAGGTCTTTTTCCTTGGCGATTTTGACGGCATCGCGCACGCGGCTGATCAGCGGATTGCTGATTACCCCGCCCAACTCGACAAAGGCAATGCCCTGCTCTCCCAGGGAGGCGGCCACGCGGTCGAACAGCCCGTTCTTCTTCACCCGCTCCGACCCGTACAGAATCAAAGCGCTGTCGACGCCAAACTCTTTAAGGTATAGCCCGATATTGGCTTCTTTGCCCTTGCCGAATTCGATTCTCGTTGGGTTGAAAAATGTAAAGTCGCGCATGGTGCCTCCTTATTTGTAAGTGGTTTTGGAGTTTGCTTTTTTCTTTCCCCAATATTAATGGCTTACAGCGAAGCAAGAAATACATGGAACTCTTCGATTTTTGCCCGATCCTACTTGCTTTGGTGTTTTGCGCAACCTTTCATTCGCTCACCCTTCCCCACCAACCGCCGCCTGTCGCAGATTAATCACATCCCGCAATGGCGGCGCCCCGAATAACCGACTGTATTCACGACTGAACTGAGACGAGCTTTCGTACCCAACCTGGAAGGCCGCCCTGGTCGCATCCAGATCTTCCGCCAGCATCAGCCGCCGCGCCTCCTGCAGGCGCAGGTGCTTCTGGTATTGCAGCGGACTCAGGGAGGTCATGGCGCGAAAGTGGCTGTGGAAACTCGATGCGCTCATATTGGCGATTCCGGCCAGCTCGTCGACCCGCAATTGCTGGGCAAAATGGGTTTTCAGCCACTCGATGGCCCGCGCCACCCGGTGGCTGCGGCTACCGTTGGAGGCGATGTGGCGAAGCCTGTCCCCTTGATCGCCCACCAGCAGGCGATAGAGGATTTCCCGGTGCAGCATCGGGGCGAGTATCGGGATATCTTCCGGTTCGTCAATCAGAGCGACAATCCTTTGAAAAGCGCTCAGCAGGGGCAAGGTGACCTCGCCTGTCGACATGCATCGATCGATAGCCCTGTTGCGCGGTGCGGGAAGATTGCTGTCGATCATCAGGCGCGACAGCTCGCGCATATCGAATTTCAGTACGAGTCCAAGATACGGCTCCTCGGGGCTGGCGGAAATGACCTGATACGAGCTCGGCAGATAAACGGATGCAAGCAGGTACCTGTGGGCATCATAGTCAAATATTTCGTCCGCGAGATGTATCCTCTTGGCCCCTTGCGCAATCAGGCAGATACTGGGTTCGGCCAGGCCGGGTTTCGGTTCGGTCGGTTTATTATGGCGATAAAAGGTCAAGCCCGGGACAGGTGTTTGAAATTCATCACAATCTGTGGTCCATCGGGCAATGTCTGCCACCAGCACATTGAGCGGTTCGCTCTTATCCAATGCAAGTCCGGCATCACCAACATCTTGTTTTTGCATTCTATTTTCCTCGCTTCGGTTGTCTTGATAATACCAACCCCTTCTTCATCAGGCAATATTTCAGATTATTTTTGGAGGTTCGGGCAAGAATTAAAAAGGATCAGTCTATCCGGATTGTTCCTCCGGGGAGTAGCCTTATAACCGTAAAGGAGTTCCAACGATTGAACGAGATGAGGGTCTGTCAAAAAAACCACGAAGGGAACAGAAAATGGAAATACAACGAAACGGTTCACAGGCTTCGATCCAGGGACCGGCCGCCTGGTTCACCGGCACGGTACGCATCGACCCGCTGTTTCTCAAGCCGCAAGAACCGGCGCGCACCACGGGTGCTTACGTCGTCTTTAAACCCGGTGCCCGGACGGCCTGGCACACCCATCCGCTGGGCCAGACCCTGATCGTCACCGCCGGTAGCGGCCTGGTGCAGCGCGAGGGTGGGCCGATCGAAAAGATTCGGCCCGGTGACGTGGTCTGGTTCCCCCCCGGCGAGAAGCACTGGCATGGCGCTGGGCCGATCACATCCATGACCCATATTGCGATTCAGGAGGAATTCGACGGCAAATCGGTGGAATGGCTGGAACATGTCAGCGACGAGCAGTATCGGGCAACCAAGTGAAAGGAAGGTAGGTATGGACAGAACTAGTACAACCGCAGGGTCGCCCTGGTAACCTGAGCCACTCCGGGCATGGGGTGGCGACCCACTGTGACGTTGTGGACGAAGCATTTTAAAATGAATTCCTTTTTATGCTCCGGCGCATCGTGCGGATGGCGCCGAGTGCAACAAAAAAGCCCCCGACACAGCGGGGGCTTTTTTGTTGCAGATCGAAAACTCAGCAATCGTAGTACAGAGCGAATTCGAGGGGCACCGGGCGCATGCGGACGGGATCCACTTCGGCCTGGGTTTTGTACTCGATCCACTTTTCGATAACGTCTTCGGTGAAAACGTCGCCTTTGAGCAGGAAGGCATGATCTTCCTTGAGAGCCTCAAGAGCCTCAAGCAGGCTGCCGGCAACGCTGGGGATGGTGGCCAGTTCCTCGGGGGGAAGCCCGTAGATGTCCTTGTCCAGCGGTTCGCCCGGATCGATCTTGTTTTCGATGCCGTCAAGACCGGCCATCAGGATAGCGGAGAAACACAGATAACCGTTGGCTGCCGGGTCGGGAGTACGGTATTCGACGCGCTTGGCCTTGGGGCTGTTGCCCTGGGGAATACGCAGCGCGGCAGAGCGGTTGCGACCCGAATAGGCCAGATTGACGGGTGCTTCATAGCCCGGCACCAGGCGCTTGTAGGAGTTGGTGGTGGGATTGGTGAAAGCGCAAAGAGCCTTGGCGTGCTTGATGATGCCGCCGATGAAGTACAGGGCGTTCTTGGACAGGCCGGAATAGCCATCGCCGGCAAAGGTATTGACGCCATCCTTCCAGATAGAGACGTGGCAGTGCATGCCGCTGCCGTTATCACCGAACAGGGGCTTCGGCATGAAGGTCACGGTTTTGCCATTGCGCACGGCAACGTTTTTGATGATGTACTTGAACCACTGCAGGGTATCGCCGTTATTCAGCAGCGAATCGAATTTAAAGTCGATCTCGCACTGGCCGCCGGTAGCGACTTCGTGGTGCGATGTCTCGATATGAATGCCGACTTCCTGGCATACCTGCACCATCTCGTTGCGCAGATCCACCAGAGAGTCGGTGGGAGCGCAGGGGAAATAGCCTTCCTTGTGGCGGGGTTTGTAGCCGAGGTTGGGGAATTCTTCACGGCCGGTATTCCAGATACCTTCGCTGGAATCGACGCAATAGAAAGACTCGTTGCAGGTGGAGTTGAAACGCACATCGTCAAAAATGAAAAACTCGGGTTCGGGACCGAAATAGGCGGTATCGCCGATACCCGTGGATTTCAGATAGGCTTCGGCCTTTTGCGCGATGAAACGCGGGTCGCGGCTGTAGCCTTCCTTGGTAATGGGATCGAAAATGCAGCAGATCAGGCTCAGGGTCGGAACCTTGATGAAAGGATCCCGTTTGGCGGTGTTGGGGTCGGGGATGATAGCCATGTCGCTGTTATGAATAGGCTGCCAACCGCGGATCGAAGAACCGTCGAACCCCAGGCCTTCTTCAAACACATCTTCGCTGAATTCGCAGATAGGAACCGATACGTGCTGCCAGACGCCCACGAAATCAAGGAACTTGTAATCCACCATCTGGATGTTGTTTTCCTTGATAAATTCCATTACCTGTTTCGGTGTCATTGCGATTGCTCCTTTTTACTGACCTCGGTTGAAATAAATAACCGTAAGCTCCGAAAACCCATGTCGGCCTACAGCGCGTCCTCACCTGTTTCGCCCGTGCGGATGCGGATAACTTCCTCCACCGGGCTGACAAAGATCTTGCCATCGCCGATACGGCCGGTGCGGGCCGCCTCGCTGATGGTTTCAATAACTTTTGCGACCATATCATCCTTGACGATGATCTCGATCTTGATCTTGGGAATGAAGTCGACCACGTACTCAGCGCCGCGGTAAAGCTCGGTATGCCCTTTCTGTCTGCCAAATCCTTTGGCTTCGGTAACGGTAAGCCCCTGAATACCGACTTCGTTCAGTGCCTCTTTAACTTCATCCAACTTGAACGGTTTGATAATTGCCTCAATTTTCCTCATCAATCGGCCTCCTGCAGACGATGTTCCGTGGCGGCATAGTCCGCCCGTTTTCGCCAAAACTGGCATTAGGAGCAGCGCCGTTCACCAAAGAAGTTGCCGGGATTCTGTTTTCCCGCTTCATTGCGACTTCTTACTAGCAAACCGCTTGCCAACTTTTAACGATCCCCGAATCACAAACGCAACTTACCGAAATCACATACTTTTATTCAGGACAAATTAAAGCCATGGGCAGCTCTTGTCCCATCCTTCAACAAACATAAGAGTAATTTTTATGCACTGAATCACCTTTGTCGCCCGATTTTTAGGCACGCTCGGAAACAGGGCTTTGCTCCCCCGGTTTTTTAAAAGGACTGATGTCTCCAATCATTGAACATATGCCACTCCTGCTCGAAATTGGGGGTAAAAAAACCCTCGCCCAGCCGGGCTGCTATCTCCTCGGGGGAGAAAAAGCGCACGGCGTCGATTTCTACCGGATCGAACCGGATGTCCCCGTCATACCGGGCCAGATAGGTCGCAACATTTTCCGATTCAAAGGCGTTGCGAAGCCGGGAGTGGTATAAAAACCGTATGGCAACATTATCAATCCCCAACTCCTCGCGCATTTCCCTCAATGCCGCTTCGTAATACCCCTCACCCGGGTCAAGATGACCGCCGACGCTGGTATCCCAGCGCCCGGGTTGCACACCCTTGCACAAGGACCGTTTCTGAAGCAGCAACCGCCCCTGTCCATCAATAACCAGGACATGGGCGACACGATGAATCAGACCGGGGTTGCCATGGCACTCGGAGCGCAGCGCCCGACCCACCACCCGATCCTGCTCATCCACGATATCAAACCACTCTTCCGCCGCCATCCGTACAACCTACTTTCTGTCGAAAAACGGGTTTTTGCCGGTCATGGAAAGAGGCAGCCCGTAAGCCAGAGCAGCATCCTTGCCCATCAATCCAAGCTCGAGCGCGGCCTTGCCCGCACTGTAGAGAATCCGGTTGTCGAGACGCAGGTCGGCGGCGCGGCTCACGGCGGAACCGATGGCGATGCCGAGATCACCGCTGTTGAAGGCGCAAACACCACCGGCGCGCTGCAATGCCTGACAATTTTCAAACCCGCAATAGCCGCAATGAGGAAGGCCCAGCGGCTGATTTTTACTGGCAAACATTATGATCAGGGGGGCCTGACAGACATTGCCGGCATCGCGGGCAAAAAAGGCCACCCCGTCACGTTCCGCAATAAGACGCATATGCTCCGCAAGCCTGTCCTTTTCTTCTCCGTCCAGAATCGCCGTGGTCAGCAGGTCGATGCTGCGTGCCTTAGGGGCGGTCCGCGCGGCGGCACAGATCATGCGGGCCATATGCAGCATGCCATTCTTTTCATCGTCAAAAACCAGCATCGCTTCTCCTTCTGCAGGTGTGGCAGGGATTTATGCAAACCTGTTGCGGCGGGGATCAGGCGCAGACAATGGCCGCAGGTTTGCGATCGGAGCTATCCTACACAGGAATGAACTGGTGTTAAACAGAAAATCTTCCGTGGCCAAAGTCTGGCAACTCTCAGCGATTCGTCGAGGTTATGCCCAAACGGTGCAGCATAGCGTTTACCGCCGATCGCAGGGTGCCGGAAGAAGCATCGCAGAACTCATAGGAAACGCGCAGTACAGGCCTGTCGATAACCAGAAGCCGGGCCAGGTCGACGGGAGTAGCCGACAAAACAAGATCACATGGCACCGCCGCCAGGGTTTGCCGCAGATCGTCCAGTTGCGCAGCGCTGTAGCCCATGGCGGGCACCACCGCACCGATATGGGGGTATTCCGCATAGACCCGGGCAAGACTGCCCACCGCATAAGGTCGCGGGTCGACAATTTCCCCGGCCCCGAAACGCCGTGCGGCAACGACGCCGGCTCCGAAGGCCATGCCTCCGTGGGAAATGGTGGGACCGTCCTCGACGACCAGTACCCGACAGCCGGCCAGTGCCTCGGGCGACGCCACCGAAACCTGGAGGTCGCCCTGCACCAGCGGCGTTTCGGGCACCGAGCTCTGCAGATTCCGGCGCAGGCGGTCGAGGTTTGCCTCGGGCACTTCGGAGCGCTTGCTGACAACAATCAGATGGGCGCGGCGCAGATTCACATAGCCCGGGTAATAGGACAATTCGTCGCCCGCCCTGAAAGGATCAACCAGCACGATGTCAAGATCCGGAAAGAAAAATGGCGTGTCATTGTTGCCGCCGTCCCAGATCAGGATATTGCCCGCCGGTTCTGCAGCCCGCAACACCGCCTCGTAATCGATACCGGCCAAAAGCGGCACACCGAGGCGCAGCAGCGGCTCGTATTCTTCACGCTCCTCAAGGGTGCACTGATGGGCATCGAGATCGTCAAAGTGACGGAACGACTGCACGGCGCGATGTTCGAGGCGGCCGTAGGCCATGGGGTGACGCACAACCACCGGGCGCTGACCGGCTTCCAGCAAGTGCCGGCAGATGTAACGTGTAACCGGGCTCTTGCCGCATCCGGTACGTACCGCACACACCGATATGACGGGCAGCGAAGCTTTAAGCATGGTATGTTCGGCGCCAACCAGCCTGAAATCACATGGCGTGGCGAGAATCGGGGAGGCAATCTCCATCAACCTTTGATGGGATACGTCGCTGAAGGAGAAAACCGCCTCGTCGATGGCGAGGCGACGTACCAGTTCCCCGAAAGGTTCCTCGCCGATAATCGGGATACCGTCGGGGTAGAGGGCACCGGCCAGCACGGCAGGATACACCCGGCCCTGCTGAAACGGAATCTGGGACGCGGTGAAGGCCAGCACCTCGCAATCCTGCCGATGCCGGTAAAGGAGATTGAAATTGTGAAAATCCCGCCCCCCCGCCCCAAGGATCAATATGCGCCGACGCCTCATAAAATTTTCCGATTTCAGGAAATGTCAATCTGAGCCCTTTGCAGCCTGCCGCTGAAATCGCGGTAAACGACCTTGATTCGCGAAAAGAAATCGATAGCCCCCATCCGCCCGCCTGCCTCGGGATGGCCGGAGCCCGAATGCTTGAAGCCGCCGAAAGGCAGTTGAATTTCGGCGCCGATGGTGCTGGCATTGATATAGACCAGGCCCGTTTCCAGATCCCTTTCGGCGCATGCCGCGAGGTTGACATTGCGGGTGTAAACCGACGCCGACAGGCCGAAACGGCTGCCATTGACAATGGCGACCCCCTCCTCGAAGGAGCCGCATTTCATGACAGCTACCACCGGCCCGAAAATCTCTTCCTGGGCAATGCGCATGCCTGGCAGAACTTCTGAAAAAATTGTCGGCTCGACGAAATAACCTTCGGCAAGCGCACCGTCGGAGGCCTGCTTGCCGCCGCAATGCAGACAGGCCCCTTCCTCGACCCCGATGCGTATGTAGTTGAGAACCTTGTTCACCGCGCGCCTGTTGATCAGCGGCCCGACATCGGTGCCCTTATCCAGGCCGTCGCCCAACGACAGATTGGCGCTGGCCCGCGCCAGGCGCTCAAGAAAGGCATCGTGCACCCGTTCATGAACAATGACGCGACTGGCCGCCGTGCAGCGTTGCCCGGTGGTACCGAAAGCTCCCCACAGCACCCCCTCCAGGGCCAGATCGAGATCTGCGTCGTCCATGATGAGGATAGCGTTCTTGCCGCCCATCTCCATGGCGATGGGACGATGCAGTTCGGCCGCTGCACCGGCCAGCGACTCGCCAACGGCACAGGAGCCGGTAAAGGATATGCCCTGCACGTCCGGATGGGTCGCCAGCGCTTTGCCGACGGTATCTCCGGAACCGGTGATCAGGTTCAAAACGCCGTCCGGAAGGCCGGCCTGCTGCAACGCCTCCGCAAAAGTTACGGCGCACAGCGGCGTATCGGAGGAAGGCTTGAGTACCACGGTGTTGCCGCAGATCAGGGCGGCAAACACCTTCCAGGAAGGAATGGCGATAGGGAAATTCCAGGGGGTGATAAGAGCGAAAACCCCCAGAGGAACCCGGATCGACTTGCCATCCTTGTTCGGCAGTTCGCAGGGCACCGTTTCCCCTTGCAGCCGGCGCCCCTCGCCGGCCATGAAATAGGCCATATCGATGGCCTCCTGCACATCGCCCAAACCTTCCGGCAGCACCTTGCCCATTTCCCGCGTCACCAGTTCCCCGAGCTCGTGCTTGCGCCGGCTGAGAATTTCCGCCGCCTTGAACAGAATCTCCGCCCGTCGCGGTGCCGGCATGCTCCGCCATCGCGGGAAAGCTTCGGCAGCCGCCGCGACGGCGCGGTCGACATCCTCCTTTTCACTCAAAGGATAGCGCGCCACGATTTCCATATCATGGGCAGGGTTTACACTCTGACCGTATGCACCGTTTGCCGGCGCAACCCAATGGCCGCCGATAAGATTGCGAATTGTTGTCATGATCCTGACTCCCGCCGGAAGAGCAATGCCCGAACCGCGTCCGAGGCCTTGAAATCGAAACCTGTTGAACACTTCCAGCTTATCAGATACCCCTGCCCTTTCAAGAAAACCGCCGTGCGAGCCTGCACGCCAAAATATCTTGAAAGCCGGCCACATCTGGGGCAGTATAGGTGCGATCACGCAATCGGTGACGCATCTGCATTATTCAACTTCGAGGAGTTTCCATGGCCATTATCCATCCCACCGCAATCGTTGATCCATCGGTACATCTGGCGGACGACGTTGAAATCGGCCCCCATGTTTTCATCGATGCGGATGTCGCCATCGGCGCGGGCAGCCGTCTCATGCACGGCGCCCACATCGGCCGCTGGACAACCCTGGGCAAGGGCAACCAGGTCTTCCCGGGTGCCGTCATCGGGCAGTCTCCCCAGGATATCGGCTATCATGGCGAAGAAGCGTACACGGTCATCGGAGACAACAACATTTTTCGGGAAGGGGTTACCGTGCACCGCGGTAATCGGGAGAACACCTCGACCATCATCGGCAACAACAACTATTTCATGGTCAACAGCCATGTCGCCCACAACTGCCGCATCGGCGACCACGTCATCATTGTCAACGGCGCGCTACTCGCCGGGCATGTCGAGGTCGGCCATCGCGCCATCATCTCCGGCAACTGCCAGGTGCATCAGTTTGTGCGCATCGGCGATTATGCGATGATGCGGGGCGGCTCCGGCGCCACCAAGGATGTCCCGCCCTTCTGCATTAACGACGAAATGAGCTGGATCCGGGCCGTCAACCTCATCGGCCTGCGCCGCAACGGCTTCGACACCGACCGCATCCTGGCCGTCAAAAGGGCCTTCAAAAAGATCTTCCGCTCCGGCATGCGCCTGGAAGATGCCGTCAACGAACTGGACACCGCCCCGGCCACAACGCCCGACGTACGCATGCTGATCGATTTTATCCGCGCCTCCAAGCGCGGTATCGGCAGCGGCCATGGCAAGATCCGGGAGTGAAACGCCAGCAGCGCATGAGACCGTGAAAACCAGAAAGAGGAAACGAAGTCAGCCGCTTCGTCACCCTCCGCACGCAACCCTCATGGTCAAAAATTCCAATGATATGTGACAAGCATTGACGATCGAAAAAAGGGGTCCGCGAAAAAAATCGCAGACCCCTTTGTTTGTGAATTGGTGGGCGTTCACAGGATCGAACTGTGGACCCCTGCCGTGTGAAGGCAGTGCTCTCCCGCTGAGCTAAACGCCCGATGTGCTTGAACTTATATCAAGCGCCTGTGATCAAGTCAACAAAATATTTCGGTTGCCGAAGGGTTGCGACGCGGTCTTCACGAACAAAGCCAACCAGCTCTTGCGCTTTTCAGGGAATCGGCTGGAAACGGGCTGTCGCCGCCGGGGATAGCCTTCAGCATGAAGATGGCGTCAGTTTGTCCAGCACCGCTTTTGGCAGGCCATGAGGCTTGCGATCAGCTCCGACCACCAGATGCCGGGTGCGCCCTTCGACAAGCAGTCTGTTTTCCTGGTTGCGAATTTTGTAGCTGAACTCCAGCATGCGGCTGCGCGCTTTTTCCAGGGTTGTCTCGACGGTGATCCGGTCTTCAAAAAAGGCCGGAGCGCGATAGGATACTTCCACGCCTGTCACCATGACGAAAAAACCGTCCCGCTCCATGTCGCTGTAGGCCAGACCACGCTGGCGCAGAAAGTCGGAGCGCGCTTCCTCGAACCACACCAGGTAGCTGGCATGGTGCACGACGCCCTGAGCATCGGTTTCGGCGTAGCGCGCGATGAGATTGGTGCTGGTAATCATGTCGCAAGCTCCCGGTTTTATTCCTTGTAACGTTCGGACAAATCGACAAGCCCCTGAAAATCAATGATTTCGATGGTCCGGCCCCGCACCCGGAGCAGGTTGTCGTCGGACATTTTCCGCAGGGTGCGTGACAGCGTCTCGCCGACGGTATTCAGGTTGGCGGCCAGTTGCGTTTTGGAAACAGGCAGATGCACCTGCCGCTTTTGCATATCCGACAAATCGAGCAGATAACGCGCCAGCCGGGACGGAACATCCCTGAATGTCAGGGACTCGACATGATCCATCATTTCCCGCAGAATCCGCGAGATTCCTCCGATCATGTTTATGGCAAGCTGCGCATTGTGGTGCAGCAAATCCAGAATGGCCTGTTTGGGAAAAAACAAGAGCACTGAGGGCTCAAGGGCCTGAGCGCATGCAGGGAAAAGTCCGATATCGAAAATGGCCGCTTCGGCAACGGTGCGCCCCGGATGCGCGATGCGCAAAATACGTTCCTTTCCCTCCGGTGACAGCTTGAAGAGCTTGATTTTGCCCTCCACCGGAACGTAAAAACCCGTGGCCTCATCCCCTTCGGAAAAAACCATCTGCCCCTTGACGAAAACCTGCCGCCGGGCAATGCGCGTCAAATCGTCGAGATCGCGATCCGTCACGCCGGAAAACAAGGGACAGCTTTTTATGGCATCGCGATCATTCATCCACGAACACCTCTGTATCTGGCGGTCCTGACAAAAACCGCCTGCCGAAAGGACAGGCGGTCCCATATCCCTGCCGACAGAATGGCCCTATGCACCTGATGCCCGGCTTTGAGGGTTCGTCGTCTGCCCATGGATGAAATTGCGCACGCCGGACGCAATGCCTTCGGCATCGAGGCCATAACGGGCATGCAGCTGCGGTTGCGTTCCCTGCTCTACAAACCGGTCCGGCAGACCGATACGCAGCACCCGCGCGGCGATGCCTTCATCACCGAGCATTTCCAGCACCGCCGACCCGAACCCGCCCTGACGCACGTTTTCCTCGACGGTAACGACGACCCCGGTGCGTCTGGCTTCGGCGACCAGCAATTCCTTATCCAGGGGTTTGAGAAACCGCGGGTCGACCACCCCGACGGATAGCCCCTCGCCTGCCAGCATATCGGCGGCAAGCAGCGCCTCCCGGCAGACGGTGCCCAGGGCAAAGATCACGGCATCGTTGCCATCCCGCAGTTTTTCCCCCCGGCCCACGGCAAACGGCTCGATGGCGTCGGGCAATGGCAGGCCGAATGCCTGGCCACGGGGATAGCGGTAAGCCACCGGACCATCATGCAGGGTCGCGGTCAGCATGGCGCGTTGCAACTCGATTTCGTCTCGCGGGGCCATCACGACCATGTTGGGAATGTGCCGCAGGAAGGAAAAATCGAACACGCCATGGTGTGTCGGTCCATCCGCACCGACCAGACCCGCCCGGTCGATGGCGAAGGTCACCGGCAACCGCTGCAGCGCCACATCATGCACCACGTTGTCGTAAGCGCGCTGCAGAAACGTCGAATACAGGGCAACCACCGGACGCATGCCCTGGCAGGCAAGACCGGCGGCAAAGGTAACGGCGTGCTGTTCGGCGATGCCGACGTCAAAAAAGCGCTGCGGGAACCGCTGCGAAAATTCCTTGAGTCCGGTCCCTTCGAGCATGGCCGCGGTAATGGCAACGATGCGTTCATCCTTTTCCGCCATGGCCGTCAGGGTTTTACCGAAGACACCTGTGAAGCTCGCGGGACCGCCTTTGCCGCCACGGACCTCGCCGGTCGCCTTGTCAAACGGCCCGACCCCGTGGAACAGGCTGGGATTGCGTTCCGCGGGCTCAAAGCCCTTGCCCTTGCGGGTAACAACATGCACCAGCACCGGACCTTCCAGGTTGGCGACGTTTTCCAGGGCCGGAATCAAGGTTTCAAGGCGGTGTCCGTTGAGAGGTCCTACATAATCGAACCCGAAGGCCTCGAACAGCATGCCGGGCGTAAAGAACCCCTTGAGCGAGTCCTCTGCCTTGCGGGCGACCTTGAGCAGGTCCTTGCCGATGCGCGGAACATGGCTGAGAAAATTTTCCGCTTCCTTTTTGATGCGCACCACCAGTTCGGAGGTCATTTTACGGTTGATCAGCGATGAAAGCGCCCCGACATTCGGCGAAATCGACATTTCATTGTCGTTAAGCACCACGATCAGATTCTTTTGCTGATCCCCGGCCTGGTTGAGGGCCTCGAAGGCCATACCTCCCGTCAGGGAGCCGTCCCCGATGACAGCAACAACCTTTTCCTGGCTTCCGTGACAGTCGCGAGCCGCTGCCATACCCAGGGCCGCCGAAATGGAGGTGCTGGAATGCCCGACATCGAAGGCGTCGTAAGGGCTCTCATCGCGTTTCGGAAAGCCGCTGATCCCCCCCAGTTGCCGCAGGGTATCGAACTGTTCGAGACGTCCGGTCAACAGTTTGTGCGCGTAAGCCTGGTGCCCGACATCCCAGACAATTTTATCCGCAGGCGTGTTCAGCACCCGGTGCAGGGCAATGGTCAACTCCACCACCCCGAGAGAGCTGGCCAGATGTCCGCCGGTTCGGGATACGGTATCGATGATCTTTTCACGAATCTCTCCCGCAAGAACTTCAAGCTGTTTCACCGAAAAGCTCTTTAACTCATCGGGAGTTCGAAGTTTTTTCAACATACTCACTCCAAAAACCTCCGTTGTCCTCAGAAGGATCGATCCACGATATAGTGAGCGAAGCGCCGCAGGGGTTCCGCTTTTTCGTCAAATCCGGAAAGACTCTCCAGAGCCAGGTCCCGCAATTCGCGGGCCCTGGTCCGGGCCGCTTCGAGGCCCAGCAGTGCCGGATAGGTTGCCTTGCCGCGCTGCTGGTCGCTGCCGACATCCTTGCCGAGCAGAGCCTGATCGCCGACAATATCCAGAATGTCGTCAGCCACCTGAAAGGCAAGGCCGGCAGCCTTGGCATAGCGACCGAGTGCCTCGACCTGCAATTCGCTGGCGCCTCCGACCAATGCACCGGACTGTACAGAAGCCAGAATCAGGGCTCCGGTCTTGCGGGTGTGGATATATTCGAGGGTGGCGAGATCAATTTCCTTGCCCTCCGATTCCATATCGACCACCTGCCCTCCGACCATGCCCATGGAACCGGCGCAGCGAGCGATAAGAGAGTTCACGCGGCGCCCCGTATCAAGAGCAATCCGGCCATCCTCTCCCATGCGCGACAGCAGGATAAAAGCTTCCGTCAGCAATGCGTCCCCGGCCAGGATGGCCAGCGCCTCGCCGAAAACCTTGTGACAGGTCGGCCGGCCGCGCCGAAAATCATCGTCGTCCATGGCCGGAAGGTCATCATGGATCAGGGAATAAGTATGAATCATTTCCATGGCGCAAGCCGCGGGCATAACCGCATCCGGCGCTCCGCCGACGGCTTCGCAGGCGGCCATCATCAGAATGGGACGGATCCGCTTGCCGGCGGCGAATATAGAATAGCGCATCGCTTTATGAAGCTTTGCGGGCAGCATCTCTTCTGCCGGAAGGTAGCTGTCGAGAGCTTTATCCACCCTTGCCCGGCAGTCCTTAAGATAGGCATCCAAATCCATTTATCCTCCACTACGATTGGCAGGTAAAAAGGGTATCAAATCGTCATTCTTCAAAATTACCAATTACCATGGATCCATCAGGTTTTCTCAGCAGGGTTTCCACTTGCGTCTCGACTGCCTTGAGCAGTTCCTGGCAGCGGTTCGCGCACTTGACCCCGACTTCAAAGGAAGCCAGCGCCTCCTCCAGAGGAAGGTCCCCCGCCTCGAGTTTCTCCACCACCGCTTCGAGAGCCCTCAAGGCATCTTCAAAGGTTTTCGTTTCTTCCATACACATCCTCACAAAGATTGCTGCTGATTATCCCCATCGGAAGCAAAGCGAGTCAAGACATTTCCCGGCGGGCCGTTCGTCGGTATCGCAAAAGCCCCTCGTAACCTTTTGAACGGCGACACCTTTCGCGGTTTTCAGCGACGGGCGGGCGGAGGAAGGCGCGGCTCATGATCGGTTTTTTCCACAATGGCCGCCACCTCTCCCTCAGCCAGCCGGATCGAAACCCGGTCGCCTTTTTTCAGGGCTGTGGAACTGCGCACCACCTTCCCTGTCCTGTCGGCAAAAACAATCGCATAGCCACGATCCAGAGTAGCCAGTGGCGACAGGTCATGCAGCCGGCTGGCCGCCACGCCGAGGCGATGCGTACAGCGCTGCAGGGCCCCTTGCATGCCGCGCTGCAGGCGCAGCCGGCTCTGGTCGAGGGCAGCGCGCTGCTTGCGCACATCCTCGACCGGCGAACGCAGGCGCCGACGCAGTCCGGCCACCCGCTCCGCCAGCAGTTGCAGTCGTCCCTGCATCTGGCCGCTCAGGCGCAGGATAAGGTGATCAACATGCCGTTCCAGGTCCTGGCGTCCCTGCACCACCAGCTCGGCTGCCGCGCCCGGCGTCGGGGCCCGCAGATCGGCAACCAGATCGGCTATGGTCACATCGACTTCATGACCGACGGCGGAAATGACGGGAATGGCGGATTCGAAAACGGCCCGCGCAACAATCTCTTCGTTAAACGCCCAAAGATCCTCGGGAGATCCCCCGCCCCGTCCGACGATAATAACATCCGCCTGTCCGTTGCGATTAAGATCGGCAATGCCCCGGGCAACCTCCTGCGCGGACCCGTCTCCTTGAACCCTTACCGGGCAAAGCAGCACCCGTAATCCGGCCCCGCGCCGGCGCAGCACATTGAGGATGTCGTGAATCGCTGCCCCGGTCGGCGAGGTAACCACGCCAATAGTGCGGGGGAAAGGCGGCAGCCTGCGTTTGCGGGCAGCGTCGAACAGCCCCTCGGCACCGAGTCGCCGTTTGAGTTTTTCAAAAGCCAGCTGCCAGCTGCCGACCCCCAGCGCCTCCATGCGCTCGACCACCAGCTGCAGTTCGCCCCGCTGCGGATACAGGGACACGCGCCCCCAGCAGACAACCTGAACACCGTTCTCGGGCATAAAATTCAACAGGCGATTCGCGGTGCGAAACATGACTCCGCGCAGTTGCGCCAGATCGTCCTTCAGTGCAAAATACAAATGGCCGGAAGATGGCGCGGAAAAGTTGGCAATCTCCCCGGTGACGACAACCTGAATGAAATTTTCCTCGACCAGATCCCTGAGCAGGGAAACGAGACGTGAAACCGAAAGGGTTCCGTCGTTGGCATGCATAAGCGGCAACCTTGATTTCGATGATTATCTGTGGGGATGTTGACTTCCCGGATGGGTTTCCTTATAAATTGCCCTGGATCACTTCCCGACAAAGGACACGGCATGATTGAACCCTATGTGGTAACCGTATCGAGCGAAAAAGGCGGCGTCGGCAAAACCACGCTTGCCACCAATCTGGCCATCTATCTCAAGGCGCTGAATGAAGAACTGCCCGTAACCCTGTTCAGCTTTGACAATCACTTTTCGGTAGACCGCATGTTCCGCATCGGGCGCGGCGCGCCGAAAGGCGACATAATGGATCTGCTGGCAGGCCGGCCGGTCGACCAGTTGCTGGAACTGGGCGAATACGGGGTTCAGTTCATTCCTTCCAGCCGCAAGCTTGAAGCGGTTGCACAGCAGGTACGGGATCGCGATCTGCTGGCCCGCGCCCTGGCCGGTTCGAGCATCCGGGGAATCGTCATCATCGACACCCGGCCGACCCTTGATATATTCACCCAGAACGCCCTGTTTGCGGCCGATCGTGTCATTGTCCCGGTCAAGGACACACCGTCACTGGAAAACTGCCGCCACCTTTACGATTTTTTTGAGGAGCAGGGCCTTTCCAAACGCGCCTTGCGGCTGTTGCCGTGTCTCATCGATTCCCGCGTTCACTTCGACGGCCCGTTCAAAAACGCCTATCAGCTGCTTAAAGGATACGCCATCAATCGCGGCTACAAATGCCTTGAAGGATACATTGCCAAAAGTCCGAAAGTGGAATCCCTCAACACCAATCCCGAAGGTAAAATACACCCGGTGCTGACGCACGGCCGCGGCACCCGTGTACATGTCCAGTTTGCCCACCTGGCACGGCAGGTCTATATCTGTGCCAAAGAAGCATCCGAGCGGCGTCTGCAACAGGTCCGGCAGGACATCGAGCATCAGGAACGTAAACGGGACGCCGACTTCCTGGGGCGCCGCGCCCGAATCGCGCCGGATTGCCTGATTTGCGGAAGGCCGCTGGTTCATCACAACACCATGGAGCCGGCCGGCTATTTCTGCATCACATCCGATCACGAGATCGCGGGGTTTCTCGATGAAGAGTGTTTCTCCACGCTGATTTTCCGCCACTGCTACAACGCCCAGAAGAAAATCAGCCCCGCGGATCCGCTGATCGATCTATTCAGAGAATCGGCACTGCGGTCGTATTTCGTTCTGAGTCACGCCGGTGATGCAAGCCTGATGTTTCACCGATTCGACGAGGAAGGGTTTGAAATATCAGGCAAATCGATTGCGCTGCGGAAACACGAATCCCGCTTTTTACCCAAAGAGCCTTCTGCCCTCTACAGCCTTGCCTGTCGTACACTCTTCGACGGGGAAACCCCGGTCCGGAAGCGTTTTGTTTTTATCCGCCGCATCAACAGCGAGTTTCCGGAAGAGATTCTGCTGAACGAGCCTTTCAACCGCCTCGATGCAGCCATGCGCCACATCGGCGCGCGGCTGCCGGTATCACCTGACTGATTCACCCACCCGGTCGGGCACCAAACAGCTGCGCCTGTCTTCGGCTGAAATTTACGCAGGCATCAATCCCGCATGCGGGGCATGGTTTCGGTTCAGCGCTGCAGCAGATGCGATACCGGAACCACCTGCAGATCCGCCTGACGTAAAAAAGCCGCCTCCCGCTTCAGGGCAGCCAGCGTTTCCGGGTAGGGATGACAAATGGCTATCGCCTGGCGCCGCGAACGGGCAATTTTCACCGTTTCACGCAGCTGGCGTGCAATCGCCTCGACATCCTGATAATTATCCAGAAAAACATCCCTGGTGGCCGCGGCGACTCCTGCCTGCCTGGCCTCTGAAAAAGCCACGGAACCGGGGCTGGTGCGACTGTCGACGAAGAACAAACCGTGATCCTTCATGACCTCGAATACGGCCCGCATCCCTTCGGGATACTGGGTAAAACGCGATCCCATGTGATTGTTGCCGCCGACGGCATGGGGCACCTTTTCAAACATCGCGGAGACCCGCTGTCTGATTTCCACCGGGTCCTGGCCGAGCAGCAAGGCCCCCGGCCCCGGATCATTGCGCGGATAGCTGTCCGGCTCCATGGGCATGTGGACCAGCACTTCCCGGCCGGCCCGGTGCGCCAGCTCCGCCGCCTGCCGCGTATGCGGTTCGTCGGGCATGACCGCCATGGTCAGGTCCAGATCCAGGGACAGCAAGGTCCGCAGCGCCTCAAGGTCCCGGCCGAGATCATCGACCACAATGGCGATTTTGGCCTTGGGTCCCGAGACTTTTTCCCGGGGAGGAACCATAACCTGCGAATCCGCCGGCGGTTGAAAATGCAAAACCACCTGGGGCTCCTTGTGCAGCGATATGGTGAGCCGTTTCCCCGGTGGAATGCTTTGTTCCAGGGAAACCGAGGGGAAATCCTGCTCCAGCACGCGACGCAGATCGTTGTACCAACTGCCTTCCGGCAGGGCGCCGGACAAACGGTAATGGAGAACCCCCTGTTCGAGAACCACATTCCGGTTGCTGAAGGCCACGCCCCCCTTCCACAGGGCACGTTCGATAAGCAATTGCAGCGCGGCATGATCTGTTTTTTCCTCCGGCACCGTAGCGCAAGGGGGCACTTCGGGCGCCGGAACTTGCGGCGGTGACGGCGCCGTGGCTACGGCCGGAGGGGCAACCTGCGGCCGGTTGCGCTGCACCAGCGTCAGGACCGCAAGGCTGGCGACCAGGAAAACCAGCAGCAGCAGGGAGGCCAGCAGGACCTGAAAAGTTCGGTCCGTTTTGCGCCTTGAGGTCGGCCGTTTCCGGCGGGAAGGATTCTTGTTGGTGGCCATAATTCAAAAAAGGGGGATGTTTCATCCCCCTTCCATGCGTGAGGTGATGTTTTCAGGCTGCGGATTTGAGTCCCTTGAGCAATTCCCAGCCACGGAGCAGATCGAGCGCCCGCAACAGCTGGTAGTCTTCCGGCAGACCAGCCTCCGGCCGGCTCCCGTCCACGGTCGACGCGCCGGGTATCGTTGGCGGTTCCGCCGCGGTGTTTTCTTCCATGTGATTGCTCAGGTCCTTCTCCCTCAACGTCGGGCCGTCTTCGACTTCCCGCAGTTCCATCGGCCGGACCGTGATATCGGGCGTAATACCCTTGGCCTGAATGGAGGTGCCGTTGGGGGTAAAGTAACGAGCGGTGGTCAATCTCAGGCCGGATTCGTTTTCCAGGGAAATGACGGTCTGCACCGAACCTTTACCGAAACTCTGGGTGCCGAGAACGATAGCGCGGCGATTGTCCTGCAGGGCGCCGGCGACGATTTCGGAGGCGCTGGCACTACCGCCGTTGATCAGTACCACCATGGGATAGTCCGGCTCGGTACCCTGACGGTGGGCTTCAAAGCGCAGGCGGCTGTCCTCGATTCTGCCCTCGGTGTAGACAATGAGCCCCTTGGACAGAAACAGGTCGGCGACTTCCGCGGCCTGTTCGAGAAGTCCGCCGGGATTGTTGCGCAAATCAAGGATCAGTCCCTGCAGCCCACCCTTGTTCTGCGCATGCAACTGCTTGAGCGCCGCTCTCAGGTCCCTGGCGCTGCGCTCCTGAAACTGGGCAAGACGCACATACCCGAAACCGTCATCGAGCAAACGGGATTTTACGCTCTTGACCTTGATGTTTTCCCGGGTGAGGGTTATTTCCTTCGGTTTATCGAAGGCATTGCGCATGATGGTGATGGTGATACTGCTTCCGGCCGGACCGCGCATCAGCTTGACCGCTTCCATGATGGTCAGGTCCTTGGTGAAACGGTCGGAAATCTTGACGATCATGTCCCCGGCCGCAAGACCGGCACGGTGCGCCGGCGTATCCTCGATGGGTGAAACAATGGTCAGCACGCCGTCCTTGATGGTGATTTCGATACCAAGGCCGCCGAACTCTCCGGTGGTATCGATCTGCATCTCCCGAAACATCTCGGGGGACAGATAGGAGGAGTGCGGATCGAGCACGCCCAGCATACCGTTGATGGCGCCTTCGACGAGTTTTTCCAGAGGCACTTCCTCGACGTAACTGTTTTGAATAATGGTCAGCACATCGGTAAACTGTTCCAGTTCCTTGTATGGCGTTCCGGTTTTTGCCTCGCTGCAGCTGACAAAATAGTTCGCCACCGCAAAGCCTGCCGCCAGCATCAATAGCGATAACAGGACAATCCGCTTGCCTTTCGTCATCCGGACATCTCCTTCCAGCATATTAACGTCGCGGTTTGAGCCACTGGAGAGGATCCAGAGGCGTGCCGCGTTTTCTTATTTCGAAATAGAGCGTCTTGCCGCCACCAAAACCGGACATGCCGATCTTATCCCCCGGGGCAACCGTATCTCCGGCTTTTCTGAGCAATTGGCTGGCCTGGGCGTAAAGGGTGAAATAGCCGCCGCCATGATCGAGAATGATCATGTTGCCAAAACCGTGAAAGACTTTGGCGAAGGCAACCTTACCCTCGGCAACCGCATAGATCGGAGATCCGGCGGCCTGCGCCAGTTCGATCCCCTGACTCTCATAGCGGGTGCCGAGTTCGGCATTGAAATTACTGCCGAATCGTACGGCCAGCGACCCGGGGCCGGGCCATGGCAAGGAACCTTTTTTGCGACCAAAGGGACCTGACGCGCCACTATACTCGCGCGGTTTTTCCGTTTCAAGGGTTTTAAGCAGGCTCTGAAGACGTTTGGCCTTCTGGCGCAATTGTGACAGCTCGTCCTTCAGGGCCGCACGGTTATCCCGCAGGTTCCCGAGCGCGGCCTGTCGGGTCTGACGCCCCTTGTCCAGCGTACGCCGGCTGGCGGCAAGCACGTCCAGCCGCTGACGCTGGTCCTTCCGCAGCTGTTCCAGTTCGCCAAGCGTGGCATGCAATGTGCGCCAATCATCACGGAACTGCTTGAGCAGTTGACGGTCCCGACGCACAAGACGGGCAAGATAAAAGAAATTTTCGGCGATTTTTGCCGGTGAAGCCTGCTCGAACAGGAGGTTGAAAAGGCGCATTTCGCCCCGTCGATACAAGACCCGTAGACGCCGCCGTACCTGTTGATCCTGTTTGGTAATCTGCGTTTTCAATTGACCGGCGTGCTGTTCCTTTGCCGCGATATCTTTTTCCAGGCGGGACAGTCGGCCCTGCAAACGGCTGGAGTCGCCTTGCAATGTCGCGAGCTGATTTTCAAGCTTCCGCAACTCCTGTTCAACCGACCCCTCCTGCTGCTGGCTGCTTTTAAGTTGCCGGGAAAGGTTGTCGATGCGACCTTGTATTTCCTTGAGATTCTTCCGTTGACGCGCCAGATCCCCGGCACTGGCCGGACAGACACCACCCAGCATGATAACCAGGGAAACGGCCAGCAAACAGGCGAAACGCAAACCCCGATTCCATATCATCGTTAAATCCTGACAAATTTTCTCAGGGAAAGCAGGCTTCCGACCAGACCCAGAGCCAAACCGCCCGCGGCCAGGATGGCCTGTTGTGTCGCCGACAAAAAAAGGATTCCGTCCACTCCGGCAACCACCAGCACACCGTGGAGTCCTTCCCGCAGCATCAGAGAAAACAGGGCCCAGGCTCCGATCAGTGCCAGCAGGCCACCCGCCAGCCCCTGCAATGCACCTTCAAGAAGAAAAGGCATTTTGATAAACAGCGGGGTACCGCCAACCAGCGTCATGATTTCGATCTCCTCACGCCGGGCGTAAAGTGTCAGCTTGATGGTATTGGAGACAATGAACAGAGCGGCGAACAGCAGAAATCCTCCAAATACAAAACCTCCCACCCGCAGCAGCCCCACGAAAGCGTCAAAGCGCTCGAGCCATTCCGGTTCATAACTGATATCCTGGAGTTCGCCGATCTGCCGCAGTCTGGCCACCACCGCCTCGACCCCGGCCTTGTTGCGGCGTTCCTCGTGCAGAACGATTTCAAGAGAAGCAGGCAGAAAATCCCTTTCGACGCCTTCCAGCAGGTCGGCATCATCCCCCAACCGCTTCTGGAAACGCTTGAACGCCTCTTCCCGTGAAACGAAATGAACCTGTTGCACTTCCTCCAGGTTCTTCAGCGAAGCCTTCCAGCCCTGCAACTTGCCAGCATCAGGAACGCGATCAAAATAGGCAACGACTTGTATTTCACGGCTCCACTGCCGGGCAACCTGCTGCACGTTGATGACCACGATGCCGAAAAAAGCGATGATCATCAGCGCTACAGCCACCGTGCCGATGGCCGCACTGCACAATACAGGCGTCTGTCTGAGATTTCGCCCTACCCGTCGTATGAAATATCCGATGGTCTGCAGCAAGTTCCGATCCCTTCAGTCCAAAACAGTGCATGAATCAAGCAATGTGGAGACAGAGCCCAGACAGGTCAGGGTGTGTGGTCTTCGACGAGCCGGCCCTTGTCGAGGACCACGATCCGTCGCGGAAAGCGCCGAATCATTTCCCGATCATGGGTGGCGAAAACAACCGTCGTGCCCCGTGCGTTGGCTCCCTTGAAAAGCTCCATGATATCGTTGGCAACGTCGTCATCGAGATTTCCGGTGGGCTCGTCGGCCAGCAGTATCAAAGGATCCGTAACCAGTGCCCGGGCAATGGCGGCCCGCTGCTGCTCGCCGCCGGACAGTTGCAAAGGCAGACGGTTCAGCTTTCCCTGCAACCCGACGTGTTTGAGGGCCTGATAAACCTTGTTGCTGATTTCGTAGCGCTTTTTACCCTGAACTTCGAGGGGAAAAGCGACGTTCTCAAACAAGGTCCGGGTGGATATCAATTTGAAATCCTGAAATACGATGCCGATTTTGCGCCGCAGCAGAGGAATGCGCCAGGATCTCATACGGGTTATGTTCATGCCATTGACCAGAATCTGGCCTCGACTGGGCTTTTCAGCGCCGTACAACAATTTCAGAAGAGTGGATTTTCCGGCCCCGGAGGAGCCGGTCAGATAGAGAAAATCACCCTTGGGAACCTTGAGGCTGAAATCGGTCAGGGCGCTGGCGTCTTTCTGATATGACATGCAGACATTGTAAAGCTGAATCATGAAATCTCTACCAGTCGCGATAAGGAATGCCGTTGAGTCCTGCCAGGTTGCTGCCGCTGCGTACATCGTAGACAGCGCCAGGATCCCCCGCGCCAAGATCCAGTACTTCTGGTGGTATGGTGTACCATGTTTCCGCACTTCCGGTAAAGGGGTCCTTGGGAATGCCCCGCAAGTAACGCTTTTCGACCAGTTCTTCCAGGCTCTCCGGGTATCGCCCCTGATCGGCGAAAAAGCCGTCAATAGCCTTGCGCATCTGATACAGGTTTTCCCGCAGCACCGATTCCCGTGCCTGAATCAAATTTCGCTGGTAATGGGGGACGGCAATGGCGGCCAGAATCGCCACGATCGTCATGACGATCATCAATTCGATGAGCGTAAAACCGGCACAGGGCCGTACCCGGAGCTCCGCAACGGTCTTACCAGGAACTGTAGGCGGTCCCGCCCAGCGCTGTCTGATCGCTTCGACTGTACACATCATAAACATCCTTACCGTCCCAGGAAGGTGAATCCGGCGCATCGCGATAGCCACGCATCCCCCACTCTTCCTCGGGATTGAAGGGATCGCGAGGAATCCGCCGCAGATATTTGCGGGGAAAGGCATAAAGCCCGCCCCAGTTTTTGCCCGTCACCAGTTCCTCAAGGTTGAGCGGATAGCCGGTCTGGTCGGTATCCGAAACGATGTGTTTGTCCAGAACCGCCTTGTCGAAATCTGCCTTGTACTGGTCGATGGCCGACCGCAATTCCCGCAGCGATCGCCGCAGTTCCATCTCCTGGGTACGCTTGATCGTAACTTCGGCAAGGGGCAGCACGGCCGAGGCCAGGATACCGACAATGGCGACCGTAATCACCACCTCGATCAGCGTCATCCCCGCAGGGTTTCGGGCGACGGAAAACATTCTGCGCATCATGTCATCTCGCCTCGGCAGTCATGCTCCCGGCACTGCAGGACAGAGTCTGGCCGTCGGCAGAAACCAGCTCGCACGCCTCAAGAGAGACCTCCAGCCTGCCAGCCGCCAGGACCTTGAAAGCAACCAGCGCCAGAGCCCCTTCTCCGGAGACCCCGGGGATGCCCTCAACCCTGCTCACCTGGGCCTCGATGGTGCCGGCAGGAACCCCTGCCAGCAAAGCACGGCTTTCCTCTTCCTCCTTGCCCATAAGCGGCCCGGGGTGAATGCCGGCAAACTCGGCGAGGGTTCCGGGATAGCGCAACGTCAGACGCGCGGCGACGAGATCCCGGACCTTCGACGCCACAACCTGCACCACGAAAGAGTCTCCCGCTGCCACCTCCGAAGGGCCGTAAAGAGCGATCTCGACCGGCGTTTCGTCCGATCCCGGACCGGCCTCGGACGTCATTTCAGGTTCCTGCATGGCCGGCACCCCTCGAAAATCCTCGCCGCCCGGAACGTCGGCAAAGGAGGGGAAACGCAATCCCGGGGTCAGGTCATTCTCGCTGCCCGACCAGATGGTCGCCACATCCGGGGCCGGCAAATCGACCGTGCGCACGATGTGGGGCGTGATCGACAGAAGAATTTCCCGCTTGTTTTTTTCCTTGCTGCGCCCCGTGAAAATCTGCCCCAGAACCGGGATGCCGCCGATGAGCGGCAGAGTGTTGCGGGAGTCCTGCAAGTCGTCACGGATCAGCCCGCCAATGATGGTCCGCTCGCCATCCTTGAGGATCAGGGAAGACCCGGCATTGGTGGTCGATATGCGCAACGCCGACCCTCCTCCGGCGATCTCCTCTTTTTCCAGGATGCTGCTGACCTCCAGCGCCAGGGTGGTGATTACCGTGTCATCCAGCCGGATGATCGGCTGAACGTCGAGCTTGACGCCAACATCGATATACTGCACGTTGGTAGAGGTGATGTCACCGGTCGTTGTACTGATATTGGTGGTAACGATCGGCTCGCGGGTACCGATGTGTACCTTGGCTTTCTCCCGGTTTTTCACACGTATTTTGGGATTGGCCAGAATCTCGCTGTCGGTCAGGGTCTTGGCAAAATCAAAGGTGGCGGTCGGCAGGGTATAAAAAGACTCGAGCCGGCTGAAGCTGCTTGCCAGGGTGTCCGTGGAGCCGCCCGCGGTCAACACATCGCTCAGCAATTGACTGACCAGATTGCCATCGCTGTCGACCATCGATTGCCCGAATCCGGCACTTATGGAATAGGTGCTGAGTTTAGGTCCGAGTTTCAGAACGTCGCGGTGACTGACCTCCACCAGCTCCAGATCGAAAACCACCTCCGAATCGTTGCGGTCCGCGGCTTCCAGAAGCTGCCGCGTCAGTTCTATGACCTCGGGCTTGTCGCGCATGACAATGGCGTTGAGCTCTTCATGAACATAGATCTTGCGCGTCTGCATCATGGTCCGCAACATATTGACGGCGTTCTTGGCTTCGATATTGGACAGATAGAACACCTGGATAACCCGGTCTTCGTACTGTTTTTCCTTCTCGGGATTTTTCGGGTAGACAAGAATGGTGTGGCTGTTCAGCACGCGCTTGCCGAGTCCGTTGAGCTTCAGCAACAGATCCAGGATCTGGGCAAAAGAAGCATCCTTGAGCAACAGGGATACCGGATTCGGGGGAATAGCTTCGTCAAGAATGAAATGAATGCCGGACAACTGCCCCAGCACCGCGAAAGCCTGCCGCACGTCCATCTGCGAAAACTGCAGGCTCAACGGCTCGCGGGAGGACAACTCCAGTTCATACCCGTCCATGACGAGCTGGTCCGCCATCTCGATCTGCTGCATCAGCTGCCTGGCCTCATCGTGTCCGGCGTCGAGTTTCAAGGCCTTTGACAGGCTGGCTCTCGCCTGGCTGTAACGGGCCGCCTTGATAAAGTCCCTGGCCTCGCTCACGAGCTGTTCCACCGCGATGCGCGTCTGCACTTCCTTCAGTTTCTGAGCCGCGGCCGTCAAACTGCCATCCAGCTGGACCGACTGGCGGTATTCGGCGACGGCCTTCAGCAGTTGCCCCTGCCGTGCAAATTCCTGCCCGCGATCATAGTGCCACAAGGCGGAGCGATTACGGGTATCGAGCCATTTCAGACGGTATTCATGTCTTGCCGGCTCTCTGGCCATGGCCTCGGCAAATTGTTCCAGCGCCAGATCGTATTCACCCTGCTGCAGATACCTGTCCCCGGCATCGAAGGCCCTGGATCCGGCGCACCCTGTCAAGATCGCCAGCAACAGGACAATCGTCCACAACGCCCTATTTTTCAACGATACCATCAGCAGGCACCTCCTTGTCTATGTCTTCCGTCTCGGCCGGCACCGAAAACTCCGCAGGTTGACGCGTCAGGGTTGCGGGCGCGGTTGATCGACCGATGGGCGAGAGAATCGAAATGGGCGGCTGGAGTGCCTCTATCCGGTAGCTCTCGGCTTCTTCATCGTGTTTTACAATCAGATTTTGCCCGTCGATCTGCAGCAGGGCGTAATGGTCCCCCGGACCGAAACGCTCTCCGGAGCGCACCACAAAAACCTCTCCGGACACCGACAGAAAAACGCGGTGCACCGCTGCATGCTTGAGCATGCCAAGAAACACGGGCCGGGGAGGAGGAGGCGGCGTCAGAGGGGCCAAGGCAGCGGACGCGGACGCAGAGGCCTGTGCCGGTCGACCGTTGGCCGTCGAGGACAGACGCGGTTTGGCCGCTGCGGGAAACAGCGGTGCAAAAATGTCCCGGGCCGATGGACCGGATCGATCGGCATCCTTTTCAACCGGCGCCATTGCGGCTTCTTGCCCGGCATCGACGGGTTTGCGCGGTACCGCCGCAAAAGGCGGGCTGTCGCTCACGGTATTCTGCCGTGGCCAGTTGAGATAGGCGTAAAGCAGCGCACCCCCCAGCAGGAGCAGAAACGGCAGAAGTATTTTTAACGACCGGTTCATGGCGACCCCGTATTGAAATATGCCGACAGCCGGAGGCTCAAAATCACTTCATCCCGCTCCGGTTGGCGGGCATCGAGGCGGATCTGCTCAACCACCACAAGTTGCTCCCATTGTTCAAGTCGTTCCACAAATTCCCGGAGCGTGCGATAGGGTCCGCTCACCGAAAATTCAAGCGTATAGCGAAGAATGTCCGGCAGGTCCGTGTTTTCCGGGCGATAGGCAATGCGCTTGATGGCAAGTTCGGAATCACTGGCATACTGATAGAGTTGCTGGATAAAATCCGGGAATGTCCGGTACGCGGCTACCTGCCTGTAAAAATTGTCGCGATCCTGCAACAACGCCCCACCGGCCACTGTCGGGCCTGGCTGCTCCCTGGCGGTACGAGCGGCAGCCTGCCGCTGCGCCAGCAGCGAAACATCCCTCTCCAACCCCGGCAGCATAATACCGTGTAACATACCGTACAGCAGACCATTGAGCAGCACCCCTGCCAGCAACAGCAGAAGCAGGCTGCGATGGCTGCGCCAGAGTTCCGTAAAAATAATTTTCAAGGCCATTTCAAAAGCCTCCACGAATGCGGAACTCGGAGCGGATGATGGTCAGACTGCGTCCCCCGGCATCCTTGATATCGGTTTTTTCCTGTCGCAGCAACAGCACCTCGCTGAAAGGTTCGTAGCTTAAAAGCTTATCCAGGTAGGCACGAAACACCCTGTCATTTTTTGCAAAAACGGTAATGCCAAGGGTCTTGTCCTTAAAGTCAGGCTGGATGGAGCGAACCTGAATGCCTTTGATCCAGGTGTTTTCGAGATGCTCCAGGATGTCCGACCAGAAAAATTCGCGCCGCTGCAGGATTTCCCTGATCCGGGAAGCTTCAGCTTGCATCGCGGCCGATTGCTCCGGTTTCACCACGACCTCCTGCGGTGCGGCGGACAGGCTACCCAGTTGCCGGACCACTTGCCGGCGACGCTGCCGGACCCCGTACATCGCACCGAAATTTACCAGCAGCAAAACCGCCATGCAGGCCACGAGCAGGATGCAGATCCGGCGCAGCACCTGCGCGTCGGGAGGATGTTGCATCGCGAGATTCACCTTCAGCTTCATTCAATCCCCCATCATCAGGCATTCCGCCGCGCCCAGAGCAGCGGCCAACACCAGCGGGCTGTCCCCGTGCCCTTCCAGAACCTCTGCTTTTCGCCCGAAACACTCGTTGATGGCCTCTACAACAGACCTTTCGACGCCTCGGTCGGCATGGAGAAACAACCGGTGGCGAATCCTTCCGGAAAATTCCCGGGCATAACCGGCCACGATTCTGTGCAACTCCTGCACCTGCCGGTCAGACTCTGCACCAGTCCGACGCGAGTTGTAATACTCCAGCCTGCCAGCGCGATAGATTTGCAGGTTGACGCCGTCTTCCGTCATGACAACCAGTATGGCGTCTCCCTCGGGATCGAGACGATAACGCCAATGCCGGTAAAGGTTCAATCCATGGAAGGAAACATGGACGGAGCTGAAACCGGCGTCCTGCAGCAGTTCCTGGTAGAGACCGAGCAGGCTTTTTTCAGCCGCGATGACCAGCAGGCGGGTCGGGTTGCCCGGCTCCCGTTTCAGAACCTGATAATCGAACTGCAATCCGGAACACCCGGGCAACAGCTTTTTAAGCTGCCAGTCGATCATCGCCATCCCCTCTCCCCGCAGTCGGGGAAACCCCTCGATTTCCATGGGCAGCACGTATCCGCAACGATCCGGCAGAGACAGGGCGATCCGCTTTTCCCCGACAGCCACAGGCTGAATGGCATCGCGCAGCGCAGCCAGCAGGCCTGTTCTCTGGCCGTTGTCCAACTCCCGGAGCCGGGCCGGCTCCAGACTGTGCTGCAAATCGACAACCCGTCCGTCAACCGGCAGTCCGCCTTTGCGCCACCGCTTCCGCAATGCCGCAATGCGGAGCTGCGTATCATGGATGTCGACGCCAACATATCTTCGCCAGGTCATGTCGGCACCTCGGCATCGGCGAAGGTCACCCTGTCGATTTCCGGAAGGCTGGTGACTCCCTGGAGAACTTTCTCAAGCGCGGCCTGACGCAGGAAAACCGTACCCATGCCGGCCGCCGCCCTGCGCAACCGCCCGGTTGGCGCACGATTGATGATCAGCTCCCGAAGCTCGTCGTTGATTTCAAGCAACTCGACAATGGCCGAACGACCGGCATAGCCAAGACCGTGGCAATGCTTGCAACCGCGGCCTTCATAAAAAGCTTGTCCGGCATGACGGGCAGGATCGAGCCCGAACCGCTCCATTTCATCCTCGGAGTAGGTAACCGGCTGTTTACAATGGACACAGAGTTTTCTGACCAGTCGCTGGGCCAGAACCATATTCAGGCTGGAAAGAAAATGATAAGGGTCCAGGCCCATATGCAGAAACCTTCCCAGTACATCGAATACATTGTTGGCATGTACCGTGGTAAATACCAGATGTCCGGTCAGAGCCGACTGAACGGCAATTTGAGCCGTCTCGGCGTCACGAATCTCTCCAACCATGATCTTGTCCGGGTCATGGCGCAGAATCGAGCGCAGCCCCCGGGCAAAAGTCAGCCCCTTTTTTTCATTTACCGGCACCTGGACAACGCCGGGGACCTGGTATTCCACGGGGTCTTCGATGGTGATGATTTTTTCCTGTTCGGTATGAATCTCCGCGAGTGCGGCATACAGGGTCGTGGTCTTGCCGCTGCCGGTAGGGCCTGTCACAAGCACCATGCCGTAAGGTGCGCGAATCTGACGACGGAAGCGGGCGATCTCTCTTGGATTGAAGCCGAGAGATTCCAGCGTCAAGCCTTTCAGGTCGACAGCAATACTGCTCTTGTCAAGAATACGGATAACCGCATCCTCGCCAAAGCTGCTGGGGAGAATGGAAACCCGGAAATCGATGGACCTGCCGCCAATGCGGGCCTTGAACCGGCCGTCCTGGGGTATCCTGCGTTCGGAAATATCCAGCTCGCTCATCACTTTGATGCGGGAAATGACAGGCCCTTGAAATCGTCTGTCGAGCGGTTCCATAGCCCTGGAAAGCACACCATCGATGCGGTATTTGATCACCACGCCATCCGGTCCGGATTCGATATGAATGTCGCTGGCCCGTTTCTGCAGGGCATCCACCAGGGTGGTATCGATCAACTTGATAACCGGACTGTGCGCCTCTTCTTGCGTCTCGCCCAGCAGCAGATCCTTATCTTCCCGCGGCCTGCCATTGGCCAGGCCCCTAAACTTTTCCAGCGTGCTTTCAAGGGCTTCGCCGGTGGTGCCGCGACTGCCTGCGGCTACGCGCTGGATCTGGCTCTTGCCGGCAATTTTGAGGGTTACGGGGCCGCCTATCTGCCATTCGAGCTGATTCAGGCGCGAGATATCCGTGGGATCGGCGGTCGCCACCACCAGATCCTCGCCGGCATACTCAAGAGGGACAACCCCGAACCGCACCACAAGGTCTTCCGGAAGACCTGCAGGAGGTGCGAAATCGGAATCCAGTGAGGACAAATCGACATAGTCCATGCCAAACTGGCGCGCCAGTGCCTGAGCAAGGATCTCGTCCTCAAAAAAGCCGAGTTCGACCCCGGTCTCACCAAAACGCAGGCCGCTGGTTTTCATCCTCTCGAGGATTATTTCGGTCTGACCCGGAGCAATCGCCCCGGTCTCAGCCAGCAATTCGCCAATTTTTAGCCAGCGATAGGCCATACGCTTGACTCCCTGCGCTCATCCAACCGTTCCGGCCAGTTGGAAAACGGGCAAATAGATCGCTATCACAATCCCGCCGATGACCAACCCGACGAAAACCAGGACCAGCGGCTCAAGAAGACTCGCAATCCTCTCCAGACGGTTGTCAATCTCCGATTCATAATAATCGGCAACCTCGTCAAACATCTGCTGTAGGTTACCGCCTCTCTCACCGGTAGCCAGCAAACGGTTGGCCACCGGTGGGAAAACCGCATGCCAGGCAAGCGCATCCCCCAGATTTTCACCTTCATTGAGGGAACCGATGACAGCCGCCAGACCCTTTTGAATAACCACATTGTTCAAAACACCCCTGGCAAGCTCAAGCGCCTCGACCAGGGGTAATCCGCTGCCGAGAATAGTCCCGGTGGTTCTGCAGAAATTCACCAGCGCACTCAATCGAAAAAAATCACCCAACCAGGGCAGGCGCAGCAGCGTCTCATCGAAAATCACTCTGCCTTTGGGCGTTCTTATGAAATGTCCAACCGCCAGAAAAAGGACCCCGGCCATCAACAGGATCAGGAACCAGCCCCGGGATAACAGTTCGGCGCTGTACAACACTATGCGGGTCAGAAGCGGCAATGCGACCTGCGCATCGGCATAAATCCGCACGAAGCTCGGCACGACGAAAAAAATCATGAAGAGGAGAACCAGCATGGTGGCGCAGGCCAGAACCAGGGGATACATTGCGGCGGACTTCAAACGGTCACGCAGGCGCAACATCCTTTTCTGATACTCAAGGTAGCGAAAAAGAGTCTGGGCGAGATCGCCGGTCTTTTCGCCAGAGGCAACGGTTGCAACGAACAGGGACGGAAAAAATTCGGGAAACAGTGAAAAAGCATGGGAAAGAGAACTGCCGCCTTCAACGGCGCTCCGAACATTTTGCAGAACTTCCTTGACGACAGGAGGATCCTTTTCCTGTTCAAGGGACTGGAGCACTTCAAGAATGGGCATTCCCGAGCGAAACAGGACAAGCATTTCCTGATTGAACAACAAAAACCTTTTCTGCGGCCAACGGTTTTGACGAAGCGGCCTGAATAACGCAACAGGCAAAAACACGCGTCGCATCTGAAAAACGCAACACCCCTCCTCCGCCAGGCTTTCCTGGAGTTCGAACCGGTTGCGGGCGTGGCAGAAGCGATAGACAACCCGTCCGTCAGATGTACCGATCTTGCAGATAAAAAGGGCCATGGTTGACAAAAGTGTACCACAGCCAGGTAAAGATAAAATCAGGTTCCTGAAAACAGAAGAGGCATCGCAAATTGCGATGCCTCTCGTTTTATGGCGGGGCTGACGGGACTCGAACCCGCGACCTCCGGCGTGACAGGCCGGCGTTGTAACCGACTCTACTACAGCCCCTTTTGTGTATTTGTGCAGGCGCCAACGCGCCAGTGTTATGGTGGGCGAAACAGGGATCGAACCTGTGACCCTCGGCTTGTAAGGCCGATGCTCTCCCAGCTGAGCTATTCGCCCGTTTTAAATGGCGGGGCTGACGGGACTCGAACCCGCGACCTCCGGCGTGACAGGCCGGCGTTGTAACCGACTCTACTACAGCCCCGTATTTTTCTCGCACTAAAATAGGAAACGTCTTCGGCCTCAGGGAAGAGTGGGTCTTATTGCGACCGGGCGTTTCCTATGCGTATCTTCGTTCAGCAGTCTATTTCCGTTATCAGTTAACGGAATCTTTCAGCGCTTTGCCAGGTTTGAACTTGGGCACCTTCGCGGAGGGAATGTCCATTTTTTCACCGGTCTGCGGATTCTGGCCGACACGGGCCGCACGCTCACCGACGCTGAAAGTCCCAAATCCGACCAGAGCCACCTTTTCACCAGCTTTCAGAGCATCCGTGATGACATCGGTAAACGCTTTGATGGCTTTTTCGGTATCGGCTTTGCTGAGCCCTGCTTTTTCAGCCATTGCATTGATAAGATCGGCTTTGGTCACAATATACCTCCACTTTTAATTGAAAGATTTGGTGCCGCTGAAAGTGCGATACTTATATCAGAACTCGAAAAACAGTGTCAAGGGATTATTTCTACTTTTTTGCTAGTGACAAACAGGCCCATCGACACCGAGAGACTGGTCTTTCACCGGACTTGCGGGTGCGAGAGGCGCGGCCATCCCGAGCGCCTGGTCAAGGACCTCGTCCATGTGCGAGACAGCCACTATTTCCAGAGCCGAAAGAATGGCCTGCGGCACGTCTTCGAGATTCTTCCTGTTTTCGGCGGGGATCAACACGCGCTTCAGCCCTGCCCTTCTGGCAGCCAGCAACTTTTCCTTGAGACCTCCGATGGCCAGCACCCGCCCACGCAGTGTGATCTCTCCCGTCATGGCCAGGTTGCGGTCGACTTCCCGCCCGGTAAGCGCGGAAGCCAGCGCGGTCGCCATGGTGATCCCGGCGGAGGGCCCATCCTTGGGAATGGCGCCTTCGGGAACATGAATGTGAATGTCGATTTTATGATAAAACTCCCTTTCCAGCTGGAGAGCCTGCCAGCGCGACCGCACGTAGCTCAATGCGGCCTTGGCGGACTCCTGCATGACGTCGCCCAGCTGTCCGGTTACGATAAGCTTGCCGTGTCCCGGAAGCACCGAGGTCTCAATGGTGAGCAACTCCCCGCCGACCTCGGTCCAGGCCAGGCCGGTGACAAGACCGACACTGCTTTCCTGCTCCCTGACCCCGTACTCGTAACGGTGAACCCCGAGATAGCTTCTGACCGCTTCTTCATCGATATTGAAGTTTTGTTTTTTGTCTTTTGATAAAACCACCTGGCGCGCAACTTTCCGGCAGATATTGGCAATTTCCCTTTCGAGATTTCGCACCCCCGATTCCCGGGTGTAGTGCCGGATGATTCGGTAAATGGCAGCATCGCAGAAGCGAATCCGCAAGGGGTCCAGCCCATGCCCCTTGACCTGTTTGCCAACCAGATATTTTTGCGCGATGTTGACCTTCTCGTCTTCCGTGTACCCTTCCAGGCGGATAACCTCCATCCGATCGAGAAGAGGCCTTGCGATACCGTGCAGGCTGTTGGCGGTAGCGATGAACATCACGTCGGACAGATCGTACTCGATCTCCAGGTAATGATCGCCGAAGGTGGCATTCTGTTCGGGGTCGAGCACCTCGAGCAATGCCGATGAGGGGTCCCCCCGGAAGTCGCTGCTTATCTTGTCGATCTCGTCGAAAAGAAAAACCGGATTTTTAACCCCGACCTTGCGCATGTTCTGAACAATTTTCCCGGGCATGGCGCCGATGTAGGTACGCCTGTGCCCGCGGATTTCCGCCTCGTCACGCAACCCCCCCAATGAAATACGGGCGAACTTTCTGCCAAGGGAGCGGGCAATCGATTTGCCGAGGGAGGTCTTGCCAACGCCGGGCGGTCCCACCAGACAGAGAATCGGCCCCTTGATCTTCTTGACCAGTGCCTGTACGGCAAGGTACTCGAGAATACGCTCCTTGACCTTGTCCAGTCCGTAATGATCCGCTTCGAGAATGCTCTCTGCATAGACCATGTCGCGACGGTCCCGGGTTTTTTTCGTCCAGGGCACGGAAACCAGCCAGTCGATATAGTTCCGCACGACGGTCGCCTCCGCCGAACTCGGAGACATCATGCGCAATTTGCGCAATTCTCCCAGGGCGCGCTCTTCGGATTCCGGCGACATGCGCGCATCCTTGATGCGTGTCTCGAGTTCAGCCAGCTCGACCTTGAAATCGTCATTCTCGCCGAGTTCTTTCTGGATGGCCCGCATCTGCTCGTTAAGATAGTATTCCTTCTGACTGCGCTCCATCTGCCCTTTGACCCTCGAACGGATCTTCTTTTCGATTTCGAGGATTTCCACCTCACGGGCAAGCAGTATGACGAGCCTGTCCAGACGCTCCGTCGGATCACAGACGCTCAGCAGTTCCTGTTTTTCCTGCACCCTGAGACCGAGATGCGCCGCCACCGTATCGGACAGCCGTCCGGGATCCTGTGTGCCGGCGACGGAGGCAGCGACCTCGGTCGGAATCTTTTTACTGAGAGAGACGTAGGACTCGAAAAGCTCGCTGACGCTACGCAGCAACGCCTCGAGTTCCGAATCTTCCGCGACGTCCTCGTCATCGAGCCGGGTTACGGCAACCTGAATATGATTTTCCTCGGCGTTCCAGCTGTCGATGCGCGCCCGGACCTGTCCTTCAACCAGCACTTTGATCGTGCCGTCCGGCAGCTTGAGCATCTGTACGACCTGCGCCAGAGTGCCCACTTCGTAGACATCCTCCAGACAGGGGTCGTCGACCTGCGGATCCTTCTGGGTGGCAAGTAAAATCAGCTTATCCCCTTCCATGGCGGTTTCAAGCGCACTGATGGACTTGTCACGCGCTACGAACAGCGGCGTAACCATGAAAGGAAAGATCACAATATCGCGCAAAGGCAGCAGCGGAATGCCGCTGCTGCCTGTGGGTGTGTCCTGTATAGTCATTATGGATTCAGCTTCTCCCGGTAATCGCACCTGCAAGTGGTCCTAGGCCGATTCCGCGCAATCGTAAACGATAATAGGCTTGCCTTGCTGGCGAATGACATCTTCGTTGATAACCACTTCCTTGACCCGGTCCTGGGAAGGGATGTCATACATGACGTCAAGCATGGAGTTTTCGATAATGGACCGCAAACCGCGGGCGCCGGTTTTGCGCTTCAACGCCTCCTCGGCCACCGCGACCAGCGCCCCGTCGGTGAACTTGAGCTGCACTTTTTCCATGTCGAAAAGTTTCTGGTATTGCTTCACCAGCGCATTCCTCGGTTCCTTGAGAATGCGTACCAGAGACTCTTCATCGAGTTCCTCGAGGGTGGCGATCACCGGCAGGCGTCCCACGAATTCGGGAATCAATCCGAAACGGATCAGATCCATCGGTTCCGTAAGGGCCAGAACTTCGCCGATGCCCATTTCTTTTTTTTCCCTGATTTCGGCGCCGAAGCCCATGACCTTGCTGCCACTGCGCTGTTTGATGATGCCGTCAAGCCCGGAAAAAGCCCCCCCGCAGATAAACAGGATATTGGTCGTATCGACCTTGAGAAACTCCTGCTGGGGATGTTTCCTTCCGCCCTTCGGAGGGACACTGGCCGTCGTGCCTTCGATGATCTTGAGAAGCGCCTGCTGCACCCCTTCGCCGGAAACATCCCGTGTGATGGAGGGCGAATCGGACTTGCGCGCAATCTTGTCCACTTCGTCGATATAAATGATGCCGCGCTGCGCCTTTTCAAGATCGTAATCGGCGGCCTGCAGCAGGTTCAGAATGATGTTCTCCACATCTTCGCCGACATACCCGGCCTCGGTCAGATTGGTGGCGTCGGCAATGGCAAAAGGCACGTTCAACAATCTTGCGAGGGTTTGCGCCAGCAGCGTCTTTCCGCTGCCCGTGGGACCGAGCATAAGAATGTTGCTCTTCTGGATTTCCACCCCGTCGCTGCTCTGAGCGAGTTCGACCCGCTTGTAGTGATTGTACACGGCAACGGAAAGGATCTTCTTGGCCCGCTCCTGACCAATGACGTATTCATCCAGAGCGTCTTTGATTTCGGACGGGCGCGGCAGCCGTTTAGGCCCCGGTTCGCCTCCCCCTTCCAGCTTTGCTTCTTCTGCAATGATGTCCTTGCACAGCTCGATGCACTCATCGCAAATGTAGACATCGGGTCCGGCAATAAGCTTCTTTACATCGTCCTGCCCTTTCCCGCAGAAAGAACAAGTCAGATATCCGGACTTTCCATCACGATCGCTCACATAATCCTCCGTGCTAAAAAGTTCAGGTTTTTCTCTTCACTATGTCGTCAACGATACCATACTTTTTAGCTTCCTCGCTACCCATGAAAAAATCACGTTCCGTATCGGCGGCGATTTTTTCCAGAGACTGTCCCGTATGCCTGGCGAGCACGCCGTTGAGCGTTTCCCGCAAACGCAGGATTTCCTGGGCGTGGATATTGATATCGGTGGCCTGCCCCTGGAAGCCGCCCCACGGCTGATGAATCATGATGCGGGCATGCGGCAGGGCAAAACGCTTGCCTTCGGCGCCGGCGGCAAGCAGCACGGCACCCATGCTGGCGGCCTGTCCCACACAAAGGGTGGAGACAGGACAACGCACATACTGCATGGTGTCGTAAATGGCCATACCCGCGGTCACTACCCCGCCGGGAGAATTGATGTAGAGAAAGATCTCCTTCTCGGGATCCTCGGATTCCAGAAACAGCATCTGGGCGATGATCAGATTGGCTACCTGGTCATCGACAGAACCGCCAAGGAAGATAATCCGGTCCTTGAGCAGGCGGGAAAAAATATCGTAGGCCCGCTCGCCCCGGCCTGTCTGCTCAACTACCATGGGGATAAGACTCATGGAATCACTCCTCCATCATTGCGGATTTTTCGAGGGCTTCCTTGTCAACCATCTCGATTTTGGCCTTGCCGGCCAGAAAGGCCACCACCTTTTCCTCGGCCATCTGCGAAACCAGACTGCGCCGCCGTTCGTCGCTGCTGTAGAAATTCATCACCGCTTCGCGGGGGGCACCGCTGGTTTCGACGATTTCATCCAGTTTGTCCTGGATTTCGTCTTCTTCGATCTTGAGATTTTCCTGGATGGCAATCGCTTCCAGAATCAGGCTGCCCTTAACCTGCCTGATGGCAAGATCGCGGTAGATGTTTTTGAAGGATTCGGCGGTGATCCCCATATCCTCAAGGCGCATCCCCTGGGACTGCATGCGATTTTTGAGGTTTTCCAGCATGAAATCCAGCTGCGAATCCACCATCGCATCGGGCAGGTCAAAAGGATTTGCCTGAATCAGGGCCTGTATCATCCTTTCACGAAATTCCTTTTCAATACGATCCTGTTCCTGTTCCTCGATGCTTTCCCGAATCTTGGTTTTGAGATCCTGGATGCTCTCCAACCCCGCTTCCTTGGCAAAATCTTCATCCAGTTCGGGGAGGATTCGTTCCTTGATGTCATTCAGCCGGACCTTGAAAACCGCAGCCTTGCCGGCGAGATCCTGGTTCCCGTAGTCTTCCGGAAAGGTCACCTCGATGTCTTTTTCCTGCCCGCACTCAATTCCGGCCACCTGGTCCTCAAAACCGGGAATGAAACTGTTTGAGCCGAGTTCCAGTTCATGATTTTCGGCCTTACCGCCCGCAAAAGCCTCACCGTCGACAAAGCCCTCGAAATCGATCACGGCGATATCACCCATCCGGGCAACGGTGCGTTCGCTCTTTTCGACCTTGGAGCGGCTTTTGCGCATCTGCTCCAGTCTCTCTTCAACGACCTTGTCGTCGACGGAGAATGTTTCTTTCTTGAGTTCGAGACCCAGATAATCCTTCGCTTCGATTTTCGGACGGACCTCGACATGGGCCTCGTAGGTGAACGCCTGCCCGGCTTTCAGCAGGCTGTTGTCCACGATTTCAGGAACGGAAACAGCATCAATCTTCTGTTCGACCAGGGCTTTGAAAAAGGTTTCGTTAACCAGTTTTTCAAAAACCTGCGCCTCCACGGAAGGTCCGAATTGCCGCTCAAGAACATTGCGAGGCACTTTGCCGGGACGAAAACCGGGAATTTTTGCGGTTTTGGCCAACTTGGCGAATGCTTTACCAAATTCGACATCAACCGTTTCGGCGGGAATTTCAAAGGAAAGCTTTTTCTTGACGGCGTTGACATCTTCAACTTTAACATTCATTGCTATTACCTCGCGAAAAATAATTGGCGATTCGTTACATCAATTCGTGAATTCAGTCGACCGTACCGCCGTCTCCCCGATAAATTCCCGGAAGACCGGCAGCGTATTCCGACACGTCCACACCCCTGTGTTCAGGGGCATCAAGGGGGGTTGCGAATCTGAATGGTGCGAGAGGGGGGAGTCGAACCCCCACGGTTGCCCGCTGGATCCTAAGTCCAGTGCGTCTGCCAGTTCCGCCACTCTCGCAAATCGTGAAGCCGGCGCTTGCCGCGGTCGTCATCCGACGTGGAGGCTTATCCCCTGATTGCGGCACCGGGCAATTAAAACAAAAAACCCGTCACTCGTCAACCGGGCCAGATCCCTGGGATCCGGCGCCCTGGTCAAACGGCAGACGGGCATGGTCGATAAATGGGGTGAGTGAAGGGGCTCGAACCCTCGACAACTGGAGCCACAATCCAGTGCTCTACCAACTGAGCTACACCCACCATGAAAGCGGCGGAATTGTACTTAACCGTCACACACTTTGTCAAACAATTTTTTCCGGTCCCGGCTGCCGCCTGACGGCCCCGCCGTTGCCTCACTGCCGGCCCGGTAACATCCCCCGCGGCCTGACCACTCGATAAATCAGCCCAGGCACCACGATCGGAGGCCAGGAATATATGCCAAGGGCAAGGTGAAGTCAACAAAAAACAAACATCTCGAACCTGTGTTCATGAGTCCTGGCTTTCCTGCGGAAAACCCACGGTATCCATCCGTGGTTTCCGCATGAACGGGATGCTGGGAATAATTCCGGTGGAAGCGCGCAGCGGATGGGGAAACGCCTGCCGAAACAAGGGCCCGAGCTGGGTAAGCGGAGAATTTCCTTGATAAAGTAAATGACGATTTCTATAATTGCGCATTTAAGGCTATTCAATGGATCGGAAAACAAATGTCCCTGTTTATAAGCCTCGAAGGCATTGAAGGCTGCGGCAAGACCACGCAGATTAAAGTTCTGGCCTCCCGGCTCGAAGACCTCGGGATCAGGGTATTGGTTACCCGTGAACCCGGCGGCTGTCCCATTTCCGACCAGATCCGGCAGATTCTCCTGAATCCCGGCAACAACCTGCTGGTAGCTAAAGCCGAGCTGCTTCTGTATGCGGCGGCACGGGCGCAACATGTGGATGAAATCATCGCTCCGGCGCTTCAAAAAGGCGCCATCGTCCTGTGCGATCGCTTCAGCGACGCGACTCTGGCCTATCAGGGATATGGTCGCGGACTTGACCTGGAGCTCATCCACCTGTTGAACGATGTGGCGGCCGGGACCTGCCGTCCGCATCTCACCCTGCTGCTGGACATGCCCGCGGAGCAAGGCATCACCAGAGCCCGGGCGCGCAACGCCGCCAGTGCAGGACCGGACGAAGACCGCTTCGAGCAGGAGGCGCTGGCCTTTCATCTCAAGGTCCGCCAGGGTTACCTGGAACTGGCGCGCCGGGCACCCTCCCGCTTCAGAATTATCGACGCAGACGGTACCCCCGAGCAGGTTGCCGACCGCATCTGGCAGGTCACTTCGGCAATGGCCATGGCGGCAGGGAGGGCCTGATGTTCAACAGGATTCTGGGGCACCAGCAACAGAAAAACCTGTTGCAAAGAGCCGTCTCTTCGGGGCGGTTGCCGCACGCCTATCTTTTCGAGGGACCCGAAGGTATCGGCAAGCGCCTCGTCGCCCTGGCGCTGACACGCATGCTGTTTTGCGCCTGCGGCAACAGTTGCGGCAACTGTCCGGCGTGCCACAAGATAGACCATCATAATCATCCGGATCTCCATCTGCTCGGGCCGGACGGAGCATCCATCAAAATCGAACAGATCCGTGCCCTGCAGAAGGAATTGTCCTACCGGCCGCTGGAAGCTTCCCACAAGGTATGCATTATCGACGGCGCCGAAAAGATGAATCCCGCCGCCGCCAACGCCTTGCTGAAAACCCTGGAGGAACCGCGTCCGCAAACCCTGATAATTCTGCTGACCCCGGCACCGGATGCGGTGCTGCCCACGATCCGGTCACGCTGCCAGCGGCTGCCCTTTTCCCGCATCCCCAGGGAAAAACTGCAGGAAGTGCTGGCCGCGCAGCTGAACCTCGACGATATCCAGTCGCATGTTTTGGCAACGTTGTCCGAAGGCAGTTTCAAAAAAGCCCTTGGCAAGGACCGTGATCTGTACCTGCAGCGGCGCAGGGAACTTCTTAAACAAATCGCAGGGCTCAGCCCGGGGAGCATACTTCCCCTGCTCCAGCTCGCTCAGGACATCGCCGAAGAAAAAGATCTTGTTTTCGATATCCTCGAAATCATTCAGGCCTTTTACAGGGACCTGCTGCTGCTGAAGCACGGATGCACAGCCGAGGAACTGGTGAACATCGACATGCTGGAAACCCTCGAGCAGGTGTCTCGCAGGGAAGACATCATTACCATCGTCAGAAAACTCACCGCCCTGCTGGCTTCACGACGACACCTCGAAAGGAACGTCAACCGACAATTGGCAATGGAAGTACTGCTGCTGCAACTGGTGGCCTGAACCGTTGCCTTACAGGAATACAGCAACTTATGACTAGACTCGTTACCATAAAATTTCGCACCGCGGGAAAACAGTATCACTTCAATGCCGGGGAACTGGAACTCTCCCCCGGACAGGCGGTCATCGTCGAAACGGAACGCGGCCGCGCTCTTGGCACCGTCGTAACCCCTCCCCGGGAGGTTACCGAAAACGAAACACCGGAAAACCTCAAAAAAATCCTTCGCGTGGCAACAACCGAAGACATCGCACAGGCGGAAAATTCCGCGGCCAGAGAAAAAGAAGCCTTCCGGTTTTGTCTCGAACGCATTAAATCCCGGCAGATGGACATGAAGCTTGTTCGTGCGGAATATCTGTTCGACGGCTCCAAGATCATTTTTTTCTTCACCGCCGACGGCAGAATCGATTTTCGCGAACTGGTCAAGGATCTTGCGCATTATTTTCATACCCGCATCGAAATGCGTCAGATCGGGGTCCGTGACGAAGCGAAGCTTATCGGCGGCATTGGCATCTGCGGACGCTCCCTTTGTTGCTGCACGTTTCTCACGGACTTCGTGCCGGTTTCGGTGAAAATGGCCAAGGAACAGGGACTGGCCCTCAATCCCAGCAAAATATCCGGGCAATGCGGACGTCTGCTGTGCTGCCTGAACTACGAATACAAAACCTACCTTTCCCTCAAGCAGCAATTGCCCAAATGCGGGAGACAGGTAAAAATCGAAGGCCAGGAAGGGGAAATCGTCGGGCAGAACGTTCTGGACCAGACCATAACCGTTAAACTCGATGAAAATCAGCAGGTCGAAGTCCCTCTGGACAAAGTGGAGATTTCGGAGGCCAGAGAAAAGTCATCCCCGCCCGAGGAGGCTCCCGCGTCCAGAAAACGTTCCAGAGGGTCCTCACGGCCACGAAAAGGCCCGCGATCCGGCGATGACGCCAAAACCGCCCACAGCGGAGAACAAAAACCGGCTCAGACCTCATCTCCTGCACCGCCGGCCGAAACCAAGCGCCGAGAGGGAAAACCCGTGCGCCGTGGCGGAACGGCGCCGCAGGAAAACGAGTCGGGCGCACCCAAAAGGCCCAGGAGAAAAAACCGTCCCAGGAACCGCTCACCCAAAAATCCGCCTTCAGGAGATAAATCATGAGCCAGCGCTTTTATGTGACCACTCCCATCTACTACGTAAACGACGTGCCTCACATCGGTCATGCCTACACCACCGTCGCCTGCGACATGCTGGCCCGCTACAAACGCGCGCAGGGCAATGAGGTCTTTTTTCTTACCGGCACCGACGAGCACGGACAGAAAGTCGAAAAAGCTGCGCAGACCAAGGGGGAAACACCCCTCGAACTGGCTGACCGGGTGGTAAAGCGCTACCAGGCATTATGGGAAAAACTGAATATCTCCCACACCGATTTTATCCGCACCTCACAGGAGCGGCACAAAAAGGGCGTCTGCAACCTGTTCGAAAAACTGCTGGCATCCGACGATATCTACCTTGGAGAGTATGAGGACTGGTATTGCACGCCCTGCGAAACCTTCTGGACGGAAACCCAACTGGTAGACGGATGCTGTCCCGACTGCGGCAGGCCGACGGACAAGCTTAAGGAAGAATCCTATTTTTTCCGCATGAGTCGCTACCAGGAAGCGCTGCTGCGGCATATCGAAGAGCACCCTGATTTCATCCAGCCCAGATCGCGGCGCAACGAGATCCTCAACTTCGTTCGCGAAGGCCTGCGCGACCTCTCCATTTCGCGCACCTCGTTTTCCTGGGGAATCCCGGTTCCGGGCAATGAGCGGCATGTCATCTACGTCTGGTTCGACGCGCTCACCAATTACATCACCGCCCTGGGCTACCCCGACGACCCCGACGGCCATTACCGGCAGTACTGGCCTGCCGACGTGCATGTCATCGGCAAGGATATTCTGCGCTTTCACACCGTTTACTGGCCGACCTTCCTGCTGGCCGCCGGTATCCCCCTGCCGAAAAAGGTCTTTGCCCATGGATGGTGGACCGTCGAAGGGCAAAAAATGAGCAAGAGCCTGCAGAACGTGGTGGAACCCAACATGCTGGTCGACAAGTACGGCGTCGACGCAATCCGCTATTTTCTGCTGCGGGAAGTTCCCTTCGGGCTGGACGGGGATTTCTCCCATGCGGCGCTTGTTCACCGCATCAACTCGGATCTCGCCAATGACCTGGGCAATCTGCTGAGCCGATCCACTGCCATGCTCAACAAATACTTCGACGGTCTGCTGCCCGAACCGAAGGATCGCAGGCCGCAGGACGAGCCTTACATTGCGGCCTTTGCGGAAACGGTCAAAAATGTGGACCATTTCATGGCCGACCTCGCCTTCAACAAGGCCCTGCAGGCCATCTGGGAACTCATCGGTCTCGGCAACAAGTACATCGACGACACCGCCCCCTGGTCATTGGCCAAGGACGATTCCCAGAAGGAGCGCCTCGGCACCGTGCTGTACAATCTGCTGGATTCGTTGCGGCTGATAGCGGTTCTGATCGCCCCGGCCATGCCGGAGACCGCCTGCCGGATCCTCGAAATCCTCGGGTGCGACCCGACGGCCCTGTGTCTGACCGGCAAGGACAGCTGGGGCGTCCTTAAACCCGGCACCCACATTGCCAAAGCCAGGCCTCTTTTCCCGCGCATCGAATCGGACTGAAACACCCGTTATGCCAGCAACCTTTGCCGGGGGCGCGTCAGCGCCCCTTGATTTTTGGAGCCACATCCCATGAGCCAGACACTGCCGCCGCTTATCGACACCCATGCCCACCTCGACAGCCATCAGTATGAAGGTGACCGTCAGGAGGTGATCCAGCGCGCACTGCGTGCAGGCATCTCTCATATGATCACCATCGGTTGCGATCTTGCCAGTTCCCGTGCCTGTGTGAAGCTGGCCGAACAATATGAAACCCTGTATGCCGCCATAGGGGTCCACCCGCACGACGCTGCAACCCTCGATGACGCGGCCCTGGCGGAGCTGGAACAGCTGGCGGGCCGCTGTTCCAAAGTGGTAGCCATCGGAGAAACCGGGCTTGATTACTACCGCCAGCACTGCCCCCGGGATGTTCAGCAGGAAGCCTTCCGCCGGCAGATACGCCTGGCGCGAAATCTCGGCAGGCCGGTGATCATCCATGACCGCGACGCGCACGAGGATGTGATCGCCATCCTGCAGCAGGAAAACGCTTCAGAGTGTTGCGGCGTGCTGCACTGTTTCAGCGGCGATTCGGCAATGGCCCAAAAATGTCTCGACCTGGGGTTCTACCTGTCCTTTCCCGCCACCATCACCTATCCCAAAAACGACCAGCTGCGCGAGGTTGTCAAACAGCTTCCGACCGAGCGACTGCTGATTGAAACCGACTGCCCCTATCTTTCGCCGCAACCTTTGCGCGGTAAACGCAACGAACCGGCCCTGCTGCGCCACACCGCCGAGGAAGTGGCCCGCATCAAGGGCCTGAGCGTGGTCGACGTATCGAGGATAACCAACCTCAACGCCTATCGACTGTTCGGCATCGGGCAAGTTGATTTATCCGCCAAAATAGCCTACAGGATTCGCAATTCCCTGTATCTGAATATCACCAACCGCTGCAGCAATGCCTGTGTGTTCTGTGCAAAGTTCCGGGATTTCGCGGTCAAGGGCCATCAGCTCAAACTCGATCGCGAACCGTCCTGCGAGGAAATCAAGCGGGCCATCGGCAACCCCAAAAATTATACGGAGGTTGTCTTCTGCGGCTATGGCGAATCCTTGTTGCGGCTGGATGTCGTGCGCGAAATCGGGCGCTGGCTGCACGCACAGGGCGTACCGGTCCGGATCAATACGGACGGTCTGGCGAATCTGGTTTACGGCCGCAACATTCTCCCGGAACTGGGAGAATTCGTGGACGCCATTTCCGTTTCCCTCAATGCCGCCGACGCGGCCACCTACCAGAAAATCTGCCGCTCATGCTTCGGCGACGCCGCCTACCAGGCCGTCAAGGATTTCATCCGGGAAGCGGCAAAATACATCCCCTCCGTCACGGCCAGCGTGGTCGCCATGCCCGGCATCGATGTCGAGGCTTGCCGCCGGATCGTCGAGCAGGAACTGAAGGTCGATTTCCGGGTGCGCCCGTACAATGAGGTCGGATAAACCCGATCCGGAGTCCAGGGATTGAGACCGGAGAAAAAACCGGTGGCAATATCACCCTTGCGAATATCGGTTAAAATGAAAACAGGGCGAAACAAGCCGGGTTCCTTTCTGAAACCTTGCCCTCTTGCGACAGCATCAGCAAAGGAGGTCTGACATGAAAGGGCTTCTCATCAAGGATCCGACCCATTGGCGCGATGCGTGGTCGGCTCACATCGCTACGCATATGGCAATATGCGATTCGACGTATAACCTGCTGATCTTTGACGAGCGCCACAGCGCCGAAGAAATCACGGCGCAGATCGCGGAGGCGCCGGAGCACGTCTTCCAGATCATCGATCTTGAAGAAGCAGCCGAGCATTGCTGTGATTTTGTCAGCGACGCGGGCAGATACTACAGACGCGTCTGAGCGGGCCGGCCGCGGACCGCCGGATAGCAGGGGAGCGAACAAAAAAAGACGCGCTACGCAGGAGGTCACGGTAACGCGTCAAAAGATGGAGGGTCAGACCTTTGCTCGCCAACCGTTCTAGCAACAGGCGTTTACGAACAGGTCTTTGTATTTCAATGCTAGCCGGAACCAAAGGTTTTCACCACGTCATTTCGCGTAAAAACCGGCAACCGATACAACATTGTCCGACTGTGCATTTAAACAGGACTCGCCGCCCTGCAGCGGCGAAGCATCCACCCCGGGAGCCGCACGGGCACAGCTTCAGTGCCTGGAGGGGCCGTGCTTCAGTGGCAGGATCCTGGCGCCCGGGCGCGGTTGAGCCTGCCGTTCAGCGAGACAGCTCAAAGGATCGTTCAAAACGCGGCTGAATTCTTCAAACTGTTCCCAGAATATTCCTGCCATGGCATTCATGCGGCTGACAGGATCACGGTAGCGCCTCAGTTTCATTTCCAGCTGAAACTGCAGGCCCCGTGCCCGCTGGCGATGCTCTTCGGGAAAAGTCTCGATGGTGCGCCGAATAATGTCCGCCCGCATTTTTTCGAAAGCTTCCGGGTCCTTCTGGTACAAGCCGATCATGGCCAGGATCTGGCTGTTTTCCCCGCGGTTCTTCATAGCGCCACCTCCTTCGCGAAGGTTGTCGAATGCGCCCTCCCTGGCAGGTCCTGTCACATCCTGTGCCGGCTCAACATTTCCGGGACAAGCCATCGAGTTCGATAATGCGGCATCCGGGCTGCAGCGCCCTCCACAGGGTATTGGCGTGCCCGCAGCAAATCCCCGCCCGCGACACCGCCTCCGCAAAATGCGACGCTGTCCATGGCGGCATCGCGGCGAGCCGGGTGCGCGCCGTCGCAAGCCAGTCGCGCAGCGTATTCTCGACGACAAAGATCCTCGCCTGCTGAAAATTGGATCCGAAAAACCTGACCATCAGACAATCCTGGTTTTCAAGCAAATGCAGAACCCGCCGGTCCGAATCCCTCTGAAAATCCAACCAGGAGGCATAGACATACCGTACCACCTCCCCCACGCTCAGAAGGATGCCGACCGCGCCGGTCTGTTCAAAAACAAACAGCCCCCCTCGCAACGCGGCTCTGGAGTCGCCGAAATAGGCGATGGTCGGCGTTCTTTCCAGTACCTGGATAACGACCTGATCCATTATCCGCCCGGAAAACGCGAACGCCATCTCTTCGAAAACATAATCCTTCAGAGGTTTTTCGGCCATCGTCACCGCCAAGCGGCACCCCCTGTTCCAAAGAATCGCGAATGCCGGAAAAGACGTGCTTGCCGCAAGAATTTGATTCTTTTATACTTGCACTTCATGCTGCATACCCGGATCCGGACTCCGGATCGGGCGGCGGCATAGCGTTGTGCCTGCGCGGGGTTTCCGAATGAAGTCTTTTTTCATTTTATCCTGCTGTCGGCATTCGGGAAAGCAACGGCAGAAATATTTTTGTTGAGTCAGCTTTCATCCGGAGTTTCCGGATGGGTACGAGTTATTATTCCGTGCGGACTCTTTTGAAGTTCGCGGATCAACTGCGACGCTTTCCCGGAAAAGCGAAACAGCTGCAACGGAGGCGGGATCCAACCATGCCCAGAAACGGCATCCTTTACGAGCAGGTCACCGAAGCCATCGCCGCTCTGCATCAGAACCGGAAAAAGGTCACGGTCAGGGCGATTCAGGCTCTCACCGGTGGTTCGATGTCAACCGTGCTCAAGCACTACCAGCGCTGGCAAGGCGAACAGCTGGGCCAAGACGCCGACCATCCCGGCATTTCGGACCAGCTGCTAGAGGCTTTGCAACGGGAACTGCGCAACCACGCCAGACGGACTCTGCTGAACACAAATGCCCGCCTTGAGCAAAACGATGAAAATTGCCGCCGCGCCGAAGCCGCCCGCGCCGCAGCGATGGCGCGCATCCTGGAACTCGAAGGGCAACTGCAGAAGGCCCACGGCCAGATACGCCTGCTGCAAAAGGAGCTTCGACAACAGGGGCTGCTCCTGGAGCAAACCCGCGACAATGCCGTGCGCCTGGAAGGCGAACTGCAACAGCAGCGTCAACAGAACCGGTCCCGTCCGCCCCGCAACGCTACGGTCGCCAAACCTGCGTTGCCCGGCACCTGCGACGACGCCCAGCAGGAAACCTTCGAGTTTTAACGATCAAGCCCTTCCCCGGGCGGTTAGCCCCGCCGGTCAACCACGATTCACGCACCCTTCCCTTCGCAAAACCACTCTATAAACCACTGCCTGCCGCAAACCGTTCCCCCACGCGGCAAGGAAACCCCGTCACGACGAAAATCGGGAAAAAGCAAATTCTTGACACCTGTCAAGGGAGCCTCCGGCCGTTTGTGGAAGGATACAGTCAACGAATCAACAAACAACACTGCCACGCCTGAGCGAAGGGAGATAGAGCATGAAACGGAATATCATTCATATCGATGAAGAAAAATGCAACGGTTGCGGTCTCTGCGTACCGGCCTGCGCCGAAGGCGCGATTCAGATCATTGACGGCAAGGCACGCCTGGTGGCGGACAACCTGTGCGACGGACTCGGCGCCTGCCTCGGCCATTGCCCACAGGACGCGATTCACATCGAGACCCGCGAAGCCGATGCCTTTGATGAAGCCGCGGTAACGGAAAAACTCGGCGGCAAAACCGCCACCGCCCATCCCCCGGCACACGGGCATGGCGGATGTCCTTCAGCGCGCACCATGTCGTTGAGCCGGCCGACTCCCGTCGTGGCGGACGCGCAGGCACCGCAGGCGTCGGCGCTGGGCAACTGGCCGGTACAGCTCAAACTGATCCCGGTGACGGCGCCGTTCCTCAAGGAGGCCGATCTGCTGCTGGCCGCTGACTGCGCCCCCTTTGCTTACGCCGATTTTCATCGCGAGCTGCTGGCCGGCAAGGTGCTGCTTATCGGCTGCCCCAAACTGGACGATGCCGCGGAGTACAAGGAAAAACTCGCGGCCATCCTGTCGCAGAACCAGATACGGTCACTGACCGTAGCCTATATGGAAGTACCCTGCTGCTCGGGGCTGGTACAGCTGGCGCAGCAGGCCCTGGCAACAAGCGGCAGCCCGCTTGAGCTGCAAAAAGTATGTATCGGCATTCGCGGAGAGCGGCGCTGACGAGACAATAAAAGCCCTGGCCGATTCGACTGCCGGCCAGGGCTTTTAAATTCAGGGGCGGGGCGGATCAATCTTCCGCGGTGGTCGGTCCGATAACCGTCGTTACTCTGGCGATGCTGTTGGCGGGAAAACCGCCTTTTTGGGCATGTTCCCGTATGGCATTTTCATCGGGAGCGATATACACGCAATAAATCTTATCGGCCGTAACAAAACTCTCCAGCCATTGAATCCGGGGACCCATGTCGTTCAGGATCGCACAGGAAGACTGGGAAATGTTCTGCAGGTCCTGGGCAGAAAGGCTGCCTGCACCCGGAAGCTCCCGTTCGATGATGAATTTGGGCATGTTTTTTTCCTTTCCTTGGCGGCAAGAGGCACATGACGATCGGATCGATGGCAATCCATCAAACACTGTTTCAAAATGCCTCATTTCCGGCCTGGAAGCAATCAAAAAAAACGGCATGCCGCATGGCTGCGACACGGCCGGAATCCGCTATTCCCGGATGCGGGAAATCTGGATGTCGGTGCCGCCCTGTTTCCCGTTTTCCGACAGCACGATGGTTTTGACCGTGGCATCTTTTTCGATGGTCAGGGTCACCATCCTGCCGGTCGGCATGGCCATTTCGAACACCCGGGGCTGCTGGTTTTTCAGCTCTTCCTTGTAGTATTGGGCCACCTTGTCGATCGCGTCGTTACTATGCACGGAAACCGAAAAAACCGAGCCGGCCCCCTGCTCGGCCTGGTTTTCAAACTGCATCGTGCCGCCCTGCCCCGCTGTGGCGCCGGGATACAGAGAGATGCCAAGATCCTCCGGCAGAACGGTTTTGCCATATTCCATAGTGGCGGTGCCTTCCTTTCCGGTTACCGTTACTTTGTCGGGTTCTCCAGCGGCATCCCGCGTTACGGTAACATCGCCCTCCTCGCCGGAGTAAACTGTTTCTTCCTTCTTACCGCACCCGCTCAGCATGACCTGCACACCGAACACGACCATCACCGTTTCGAGTCTCATGGAAACATCTCCTTTTCGAAAACAAGAAAAAGAACAAGCGCAGCCGGCAAATCCGGCTTTTCAGGTTCCGGCAGGCCCGTATAGCATACCGGGGTTACAACGTAATCCAACCATCAAACAGGGGAAAATACAATGCCGTCCGTACTTCGCGCCCCGGATCCATCGCCCGGTACAGACGCTCATAGATGTCGAGCTGCATCCGGTAGATTTGCGCCTGCTGTTGCAGAAAGATCTCCCTGTCGCCATCCCTGCTGTCCACGGTTTTATAATCGATGATCCACCGGACTCCAGCGCCATCTACAAAAGTACGATCGATTTCGGCATGTACCAGGCGGCCATCCAGCACACCGGACAGGGCTGTCTCGCAGCCCGCCTGCGCATGTTCGCCGAGAATCCAGCGCCCACGGTCGCTGCCGAGGGTCAGAACCAGGGCCGTCACGACGGATTCCACAGCCCCGGCCAGTCGATCCCGGGCCACGCCGAAGCGGGCCAGACGATGGGTGAAGTTCGGCCGCTGCCTTTCCACCCGCACAAGGTCCCACCCATCGAGCCCATCCGTTGCGATACGCTCCAGGCAGGCATGCACAAGCGTTCCGATGTGGCGGCCATCCTCGGTCTCCGGCAGCAGGGTTTCCGGTCCGGAATGCGTCGCGGTCGCGGAGGGCCGCAGAATGTCCACCGCTGCATCGTCGCAGCCGGAAGGCAGCTCCGGCAAGGTCCATCCGCAAGCCAACCGCCGCACCGTCATGACTGATGCCGGCGAGACCGGGGCAAGCGGCGTTTCCGCAGGCAGGCCCTGGAAACAGGCCTCGACGGCCGGCCAGAGCTTTTCCAGAAAAGATCCGGAGGCCGGGCGGTAATCTCCGGCGGCCGAAACCGATGCGTACCCGAGCAAATGAAGATACTTTTTGGCCCGGGTGGCCGCCACATAAAGAACCCGTGAAACTTCAAGATCGCTCTTCTGCTTTTCAATCCGACCGATGGCATCGTAGATGGGATCGCGACTCTGCCCGTCCAGAGGGGCCAGAGGCGCAAGCAGCAACCCGGCTTCGGGAAGATCGAGCCAGCGCATCAGGGGCGGATCCTCGACCCGCGGGCTGCGGCCCAATCCGGGCAGAATGACGGTATCGAATTCCAGTCCCTTGGCCTTGTGGATGGTCATGACCTGCAGCGTGTCGTCGGCTGCGGGATCGGCAGCGGCGAACAGCTTGTCCAGCTTTGCCGCCAGATCTTCCAACGGCAGCAAGTCACCGCCATGATCGAGCCTTTCCAGTACCCCGAACAGCGTGGCGGCATCGGCCATGCCTGCCTCATCCAGACAGGCCGGACCGCCGAGAGCCAGCCAGGCCCCTTCCACCAGCATGCGCAGCGGCACCCGCCCGCGCTGGCCGCGAGCCTGGTTTAAAACCGACAGGCAGCGTTCCAGGCGCCTGCGGCCATCGCCGGAAAGCAGCGCCAGCCGCTTCGGTTGCCGCAGCAGCTCGGGGAGCGTGGCGTCCGGCATGTCGCCACAAAGCGCGTGAAGATCGGCCAGGCTCAAACCACACCATGGCGCCCGTAACACCGCCAGCCAGGCAATGCGGTCGGCGGGATGCAGCAGGGCGCGGGTCAGCGCGCAGATATCGCCGGCGATGGGCCTGTCTTTCAAAGAATCGATTTCCTGGGCGCGAAACCGCAGCCCCTCCTGCTGAAAAACGCGCAGGATTTCCCTGAGGTGACTGCGCGCCCGCACCAGAACGGCGACGGTGCCCTGCGGATCATCGCGGCGCGCCTGGCGAACCAGTTCCACCACCCGCAGGGCCTCGACGCGGTCGTCGCGCTCCGCCTGGGGGTGAAACATCACCGCCGTGCCCGAAAGGCTTTCGCGCGCCGCGACCGAGGGAGCATAGGTCACGCTGCCCAGGGCCGCATCCTCACGCTCGGGAAACAGGACCGGAAAGACACGGTTGACCCATTCGACAATCCCCTGCTGGCTCCGGAAGTTCGCGGTGAGGTACAGCGGCTGCAACGGCAACTGATGCAGCCCGGCCTGCCGCGCCTCCAGGTAAAGGCCGACCTCCGCTTCGCGGAAACGGTAGATGGACTGCATCGGATCCCCCACCAGAAACAGGCTCCTGCCATCACCGTGCTGCCAGCCGGCGGTCAGTTTTTTCAACAGGATGAACTGCCCCCAGGAGGTATCCTGAAACTCGTCCACCAGGATATGGCGAATCCGGCTGTCGAGATGCAGCAGCAGATCGGTGGGCGCGTCCATCTCGCCGAGGGACCGGTCCGCGGCAAGGGCAACCTCGACAAAATCGCACTGCCCCGTCTCCCTGAAGATCAGCCAGAGCTCCGCGACAGCGCGCGGCAAAAGCGCGGTGAGCGCCTCCAGCACCTGCCACTGGTCCTCCTCATAAACCACCGGCGGCAACCCGCGAACCTTGTCAAAGCCCTCCACCACGCCGTCCGTGGCGGCAAGTTCCTCCAACAGCCGGTTCATGGCAGCTTTCATGGAAGCCACAGGCTCCTGCCGGCCGGCGGGAAACCCGCAATTTTTATCCAGACGTTTACGCAGGGTGCCGGCACGGGTCAGAAGCAGCTCGGCAAACCCTTGCCACTGCCGTAAACAATCCGCCGACGGTGCCGGAAAATCGTCCAGCCCGGCCAGACAGCGGATGCCATTTTCGATCTCTTGATCCTGCAGATTCGAAGCCGCAAAAGCGGCGAGGCGCGCCATCTCCTGCCGCTGCCGGGGGTCCAACCGAAGGTACAGGCGGCCGAGTTCCGCGTCCACCAGGTTGCGCAGACCGCCCTGCAGCAGCCCGCGCCGCTGATCGGGCCGGAAACCGCAGAGATGCCGCAGCCACTGATCCCGCCGGCAGAGCATGCCGGCCAGCAGGTCGCGCAACCGCTCCATGCGATTGTCGAGATGGGACAGCAGCAGACGGGCGGACGCACCACAAGGGCTGTCGTCATCGGCCAGGCCCAAAACCCTTTCGGCGGCCTGGCGATAAAGATCCCCGGCGTCTTCGACAACCGAGGCGCCGGCCCCAAAACGGGACAGCCACGGCATGCGGCGCACCAGAGCGGCGCAGAAACTGTCGATGGTCTGCACCCCGAGGCGCACGGGATTTTGCAGCAACCGCCAGTCGCGGCGCGCATCGTTGGCCAGCACCGCCCGCGCCAGCCGCCAGGTGGTGGCGGCATGACCGGCCTGCGGCTTTGGCCCTTGCGCGGCCTCCAGTGCCGCCACCAGACGATCGCGCATTTCACCCGCAGCCTTGCGGGTAAAGGTGATGGCAAGCACCTCTTCGGGTTGCGCCGCCGCGCCGAGCAGAGCGAGGATGCGCTGGATGAGCAGTTCGGTCTTGCCGCTGCCGGCCGGAGCCTGAACGATAAAGGATTCCAAAGGGTTGAGTGCCTGCTGACGCGCGGCAAGATCCGGCGGCTGAGTCCATCTCAGTTGCATGACAGGTCATCTCCCCCGAGCATGGCGTCCCGTTCCGACAAGCGGCATAAAGGCTGCAGATCGCAGCGTTCGCAAGCCCGGCGACTGTCGACGGGATCGACAACGGCCTTGCCACGGGAAAAATCATCGCCGAGTTGTTGCAGGGCAAGGCGCCAGGAACGCAACAAGCCTTCCCAGTCGGCAATCTCCGACCCGGCAAGCAGGCGATGTCCGCTTGCCGCGGCCACTCCGGGCAGCAGCTCGCCGCTGCGCCCGATGCCGATAAAACCGCAGTCTCCCCGGCGCAGTTTTCCGAAAGCCACGGCGGCGGGCCCTGCCCCGCCGCGGCCCATGGCGTACAACGGCAACTGCGGCTCCACCGGCCGGTCTCCAAGCCAGTCGGCAACGGAAGCGATCCCCGTCTTGTAATCGATAATAATCTGCGATCCGTCGGCCAGGCGGTCGATGCGATCGATGCGCGTCTGCAACGTCAACGCCCCGAAGGTCTCACGATGCCAGGATTCGAGCGTCTCCACTGTAAATGGCGGACGTTGCGCCTCGGCCTGCAGCCATTCCTGCAGCAAGGCGAGCAAACGCTCCTGTTCCAGCCGTTTCTGACCGGGTGGCAGCGCTATCCGACGTTCCGTTTCCATTTCCTCCAGAGCCCGCTCGGCCAAACCGGCGAGAGTTCCGCTCAACGTTTCCGGCGGCAGGGCCGTCAATGCCCACCAGTCCCTGACGTCCTCCCAGAACCATTCCAGCACACGGTGTACCAGCGAACCCCGGTCAAGACCGTCAAAGCCGAGACTGGCGGTATCCAGCCCCCTTGCACCCAGGCGGTGCCGGGCAAAGGCACGAAACGGGCAAAGCGCCTGATCCTTGAGAATCGCGGTGCCTCCCGAAATCCTGGCGCTAGCCGGAACAGGCGGCCCCGCTGCGTCGATCAGGCTTTCAAGACAAGCGTCCCCGGCTTTGATCAACCCGGAAGGACAGCGGCTTTCGGACAGTTCCGGCAGGATTTGCGGCAGGTGCCGCACCAGGGTAGCCGGGTGCCGTTCGCGGCCGTCCAGTTGCAATGGCCAGCTTACGACCAGTTCGGGAGCGCACACCAGCAGCCGCTCGGTGACTTTGCAGGCAAAATCGAGTTCCCGGGCGGCATCGGCATGCGGCATGCCGAAACGGCGCTGCAATTCGATGGGCAGCAGCGGATGGGGGCGCGCCGGTGCCGGCAGAACCTCCTCGTGAACGCCAAGCACCCAGGCCGCATCGAACTGCATGCCAGCCGCCTCCAGCGCGCCCAGAACCTGAACCCGTCCCGCGGAACCTTCCGGCTGAAAAACCGTATCGGCCGCCAGTCGCCTGAGTATCCCCAAAGCCTCGCCACGCTTCATCGGTTCGCAAACCGGATCGAGACGCGCCATGCCGGCCAGCAATTCCTTCCAGGCGGTAAAAATCTGGTACTCCCGGCTGTCAAGGCTGCGATCTCCGGGCCACTGGCAGGCCTCCAGCAGCAGCGCGAACTGCCGCGCCCAGGCCCCGGGCAGACGCGGGCTCGAGTCCGGCAGAATATGGAGGGCCGCATCCAGCTGTCGGGCCAGGATGTCCGAAATACCGATTTTTTTGCGCAATCCCTGCCGGGCAAAACGGACGACCTGCCGCAAAGGCAGTTGTCCTGCGCGCAGGCTGCGCAATTCGCGGTCGAGCAGCGCCCGGGAATGCTGTTCGACGAGGTGTCCCCAGATAAACGGGGAGCGCAGCAGGTAACCGAGGGTGTCGAGGGGCACGACATGGCCCAGCGACAGCCACTCCAAAGCCGCGACGATCATGGCCTCCTTCGCCAGAGGCCTTCCCAGGGACAGGTTGAAGACCTTTTCCGGTCCGGCTCCGGGAAGCAGCGCCCCCGGAGACAGCTCTTCGCAAAAAATCCGCTGCAGACAGTCCTGGTAGCCGCTCATGTCCAGGGCAATGACGCCGATGCTCCCGCTCTGGCACTCCAGCATCCGCCGCACCCAGCGTGCACAGCCACGCACCTCCTGCTCCACATCGGCAAAAGCGGCAAGACCGGCTTTTCGCCGGGGGCTGGCTGGCGGCATCCAGTGCCGGACGGTGGCGCCCCGTGCCTCGGCAATCGCGCATAACCGGGTGACCATCGGCGGACAGTCGTCAAACCCGGCCAGCCATATTTCATGCGGCAGAGGCACCGCGCCATCCTGCAGCGCCTGCAGAAAACGGCCCTGCAGCAAAGCCGGATCATCCCAGCCCCCTTCCAGGCAGAGCTGGTTGTAACGCTGACGCCAACGCAGAAAGGCCCGATGATCCGCACCGCCTTCCCCGGCCGGGAAGTCCGCGCCGTACTGGCACAACAGCAGATGGGCCTTGCCTGCCTGTCTCGCGGCCTCCGCAATCCGAAGCAGGCCACTGTCGGCAACCTCCGGATCGTCCTCGACAGCTCGTTCCCAAAGCCTTTGGGCCTGAACCGGGTCAAGCGTGTTGTCATCCAGCCCGAGGCGGGCGCACAGGCGTCGCTGCCATCCGTCGAAGGAATGAACCGCGGGGCTTTGCCAGACACTGTGCCCCGCCTGACGCTGACGAAGGTCATAGGTCTGTCGCAGGTAGCGGGCCAGGCGCTTGTTCACAGTCAGCACCAGCGCCCCCTGCTCAAGACGGGAAACCAGTATGTCCAGGGTAACGGCACTCATGGGCAGGATCCCTTTTGGCGCAAACGGGCAACAACAAACCAGATCAGATAGACAACCGCCGCGCCAATAATGTCGGCCGCGCCATCGGCAAGCTGGGGGGAGCGACGCCCTCCCAGCCCCTGCAGCACTTCAATGACAAGCCCGTAACCGATGGCAAGGGCAAAGGCCAGCCGCCAGGCGCGGGGAGCGCCAAAAACGGGCGTCAGCGCCCAGCCGCCAAGCAGCGTGAAGACGGCATAGGCCAGGGCGTGCTGTGCCTTGTCCCAGGACAGCACCTCCTGAATCATCTCCGGAGGGCTCGGCATGACGGACAACACCAGAATCGCCAGGGCAAAGGCGATAAACAGAAAAAGACGCAGGCCTGCGGGAATCCGGATCATATAAACCTGAGTGACGGCCCCGCAGCGGAGGCTGCGACAGGCGGCAGAAGGACAAAACGACTGGCGGTGCGCGACAATGAAAAAACGGTCACCATGCTGGCGACTGGGCCAAGGTAGCCTATTTCAGCGCAAAAAAAAAGAGGCAGGTCCCATCGCTGAATTTCTCCTTAAACAACAGATCAACCCATGGCGCCCGCGCGCTTTGATGTCATCATGCGGAAAAGGTCGAGGTATGCGCAATACCAGTCGTCTGGAGCGGCCGGAATCAATTTGTTGACAAAACTTGCGGGAAATCTCCTTTTATGATAACAAGGATGGACCACAAAGCGCGGTCAAGATCCGAGACGTGCCTCTCGCCGCGATGACAGGGATGCATGATCCTTTGTTGAGATAAAAACCGTTGAACTCTCGGCTGCCTGGCGAAAAACAGCCGGTTCTTTTGTGAGGAAACCCGTGAGACTATCGACAAAAAGCCGTTATGGACTGAGGGCATTATTCGACATCGCCTACAACGCCGGCAACCAGCCGGCCCAGATCAAGGATATCTCCAGGCGTCAGGAGATTTCTCCCCGCTATCTGGAACAGATATTCCAGAACTTCAAAAAAGCGGGCATCCTGAAAAGCAAAAAAGGCCCTCAGGGAGGCTATTTCCTGACCCGTAAGCCCGACCAGATCAGTATCCGCCAGATCGTCGAAGCGGCCGAGGGGGACACCTTGCTGGTTGCCTGCGCCTGCGAGGCTCCCCGGGACAAAACCGGATGCACCATGAACGGCCAATGCGTCACCCAGACCGTCTGGACCGAAGCCACAGCGCATCTCAACGGCTTTTTTGAGCACATGAGCCTGCAGGATCTGTGTGAACGCGGCCAGGACATGGGCGTCAAACGGGAAAGTGATCACCGCTTCATGTACTATATCTGATGGCGTCGCAAAAACTCGCCAACGGCCGGGCTGCATCGCGACACCAGCCGGCCTTTGTTGTTGACCCCGGGCGAAATTCGTTTAACCTGTTACGAATCCAGCCGCGTCCCCGGTTTTTCTGCATTGCACGGTCAGGGCTTCGCCGATGAGTGATTGGAAAAAATTCCTTACGGAACAGCGCATCGCCTATTTCTCCATGGAAATCGGCCTTACCGCCGAAATTCCGACCTACAGCGGCGGCCTCGGGGTACTGGCCGGGGACACCATCAAAACCGCCGCCGACCTCAAGATCCCCCTCGTGGCCGTCACCCTGCTGAGCCGCAAGGGCTACTTTCTGCAGACCATCGACGACCAGGGCCGCCAGCAGGAGAGCCCCAACACCTGGGATCCGGAAAAACTGCTGGAGTGCCTGCCCGCCAAAACCCTGCTCAGTATAGAAGGGCGGGACGTGAAAGTGCAGGCCTGGCTGTACCGCGTCACCAGCCCGAGCCGGGGCCAGGTCCCCGTACTGTTTCTCGACACCGACATCCCCGGCAACGCCGATGAAGATCGCGGCATCACCGATCATCTCTACGGGGGCGATCAGGCCTACCGTTTAAAGCAGGAAATCGTGCTCGGCATTGGCGGCGCCCGGCTGCTCGCGCAGCTCGGCTTCAGTATCCGCAAGTATCACATGAACGAGGGGCACGCCAGCCTGCTGACCCTGGAACTGCTGACCCGCAGCCGCCGCCCCCTGGAAGACACCTGGGACGAGCGCAATTCCTGGAACACCCGCGAAGTTATCTCCAAATGCGTTTTTACCACGCATACTCCGGTGCGGGCCGGCCATGATCAGTTTCCCTACGAACTGGTCGAGCGCACCCTGGACCATGAAATCCCCCTCGACCTTCTCAAGGGCCTTGGCGGCCAGGAGCAGCTCAACATGACCCTGCTGGCCATGAACCTCAGTCAGTATGTCAACGGCGTGGCCAAAAAGCATGGCGAGGTTTCCCAGGCCATGTTTCCGGGTTTCGAGATACACGCCATTACCAACGGCATTCACCCCTTCACCTGGACCTCACCCTATTTCGTCAACCTTTATGGCCGCTACCTGCCCAGCTGGGCCACCGAACCGGAAATGCTGGTGCGGGTCGACAGCATCCCCGACGCGGAGATATGGGAGGCGCACTGCGGCGCCAAAGCCTATCTTTTCCAATACATCTCCGAGACCTGCGGCATCGAGCTGGACCCGGATATCCTGACCATCGGCTTCGCCCGGCGCGTGGCCACCTACAAACGGGGCGATCTGATCTTTACCGATCTGGAACGCCTGCTGCGGATCGGAGAAGGAAAACTGCAGCTGGTTTTCGGCGGCAAGGCGCATCCGCATGACACCCCCGGCAAGGAACTGATCCACCGCATCATGGAGGTCATCGCGTCCTGTCGGGACCGCATCCGCATGGTCTACCTGCCCAACTACAACATGGAGGTCGCTTCCCGCCTGATCCCGGGGGTCGATTTGTGGCTCAACACCCCCATGCGCCCCCTCGAGGCCTCGGGAACCAGCGGCATGAAGGCGGCCATCAACGGCGTGCCCAACTTCAGCGTACTGGACGGCTGGTGGATCGAGGGCCATATCGAGGGCGTGACCGGCTGGTCCATCGGGCCGCCCTCCAAGGGTAACTCCACAAGCCAGAACCATACCGCCGAGGACGTCGAGGATCTCTACGCCAAGCTCGAAAACACCATCATGCCCCTGTACTACCAGGACAGGGCCGGCTGGATCCGCGTCATGAAAAACGCCATCGGCAAAAACGCCTACTATTTCAATACCCACGTCATGATGCGCCGTTACGTCACCGAGGCCTACTGCCACTGAACATTATCCGGGCCGGGAACATTGAACAATTGACCCGCGCCCGGCCAGCGGATAAGATGACGTGCCGACCCGCGATGTTTTGACCTCTGTCCCGGACTTTTCATTCATGCATATTCAGGATATTTTCAGCCACCACGCCACCACCTTTTCCTTCGAGTTCTTTCCGCCTAAAACGGACAAGGCGGCGCAGCGTCTGTATGAGACCATCCGCCAGCTCGAAACGCTGAAACCCCATTTCACCTCGGCCACCTACGGGGCCGGCGGCTCGACCCGCGAACGCACCCACGATCTGGTGATGCGCATCCGGGAAGACAGCTCTCTTGACCCCATCCCTCACCTGACCTGCGTGTGCAGCCCCGAGCAGGAAATCCGCCGGATCCTGGAACGCTACGCCGCGGCCGGCATCAGCAACATCCTGGCGCTGGCCGGCGACCCGCCGCCGGACATGCCCGGCTATGATCGTTCGCAGGACGCCTTTCCCCACGCCGCCGACCTGGTGCGGTTCATCCGCCGCTTCAACGACGAGGGCCTCCATCCCGACCGGCGCGGTTTCGGCATCGGCGTGGCCGGCTTTCCGGAAGGGCATCCCGCCACCCCCAACCGCCTGCTGGAAATGGACCATCTCAAGGCCAAAATCGACGAGGGCGCCGATTACATCTGCACCCAGCTGTTCTTCGACAACCGGGACTTTTACGATTTTCGCGAGCGCTGCGAACTGGCCGGCATCAAGGTGCCGATCATCGCCGGCATCATGCCCATCGCCTCGGTCGAGGGCATGAAACGCATGGCTGAACTGGCCGCCGGCGCACGCTTCCCCGCCCCGCTGCTGCGCGCGGTGGAGCGTTGCCAGAACGACCCGGAAGCGGTACGCCGCATCGGCATCCACTGGGCCACGGAGCAATGCCGCGACCTGCTCGACAACGCGGTGCGCGGCATCCATTTCTATACCCTCAACAACTCCGACGCCACGCGGCAGATCTTCCAGTGCCTCGGCCTCAACGCGAACACTCAGTAAAACACACCGCCGGCAGCCTCAGTCCTCCGGTTTTTTCGACAGCACGCGATGGCATTCCTCCAGCATGTCCATGATGTCGATGCGCTGGGGGCAGTGCTTTTCGCACTGGCCGCAGCGCGTGCAATGGTCGGCCAGCGCGGTGGCGTTCAGGGTAATGGTGTAGGCGCGGTGGGCAAACAGCATGTCATCGTAGATGAAACCATCGTTGTAAATCGTGAAAATTCTGGGGATGTTGACCCCGGCCGGGCATGGCAGGCAATAGCCGCAGGCGGTGCAGGGCACCTTGATGCGCTGCCGCAGGGTATCGCGCACCCGCGCGATCAGCTCCCGTTCCTGCACGGATAAAGAGCCCGGGTCGGCCTGTGCGGCGATGCGGCAGTTCTCTTCCACCTGGGCCGGGTCGTTCATGCCGCTGAGTATCGATGTCACCTCCGGATGATCCCATACCCAGCGCAGCGCCCACTCCGCCGGCGTCCTGCGCACCGGGGCACTGTCCCAGAGCGCCTGAATATCAGGAGCGGCGGCGCGGGCCAGGTGCCCGCCGCGCAACGGCTCCATGACCGTCACCCCGAGACCCTTCGCGGCAGCGTACTCCAGGCCCTGCCTGCCGGCCTGAACCTGTTCATCCATGTAGTTGTACTGAATCAGGCAGAAGCTCCAGTCGTAGGCATCGACGATTTTTTTGAACACCGGCAGTTCATCGTGGAAGGAAAAACCGGCGGCGCCGATGCGCCCGTCACGGATCGCCCGGTCGAGAAAATCCAGCACCCCCAGGCGACAGAGTTTTTCCCACCAGTCGGCCTTCAGAGTGTGCAGCAGGTAAAAATCGATGTGATCGGTCTGCAACCGCTGCAACTGCTCGTTGAGAAAACGGTCGAAATCGGCCGGGACTTTCACCGCCCAGGACGGCAGCTTGGTCGCCAGGCGCACCTTGTCGCGCAGTCCGCCGCGCAAGGCCCGCCCCAGAAACGCCTCGCTCTGCCCCTTGTGATACGGATAGGCCGTATCCAGATAATTGATGCCTTTCTCCATGGCAACCCGCAGCACCCGCTCCGCCCGCCGCTCATCGATCCTGCCCTCGTCGCCGTCGACAACCGGCAGACGCATGCAGCCAAGGCCGAGAATCGACACCTCCACCCCGGAACGCCCCATCGTGCGATATTTCATAAACAACCCTTCCGCATCGCTGTTTTACAAAAACGGACACAACTTCAGTCAGAGTAGGAACATTCCCCAAAACTGTCAAGGCGCGCAGGAGGGGGGGAGAAAGCTGTGAGCTGTAAGCCCCGCGTTCTCCCGAACCCGGATTTCCGCGTCCCGCATCCCGCAAACCGCGTCCCGAAAGCCCTTGCCCCTTGAACCTTGACTTACGCAAAACTTACGCATACACTTACAGCATCCGACAACCAGACAGCGAGGCCGCATGAGTCCCCTTACCCCCAAACAGAAACAGGTTTTCGACTATATCGCCCGGCACATCGAGACCCGGGGGTTCGCGCCTTCCCAGCAGGAGATCGCCCGGGCCTTCGGCTTTCGATCCCTCGGCACGGTGCAGAACTATCTGGTGCGCCTGCAGCGCGAGGGGTTGCTCGACCGTGACTGGAATGCCCGACGCGGCCTGCAGCTGCGCGCCGCCGAGGAGCGCGGCCTGAAACTGCCGCTGGCCGGCACGGTGGCGGCCGGCAAGCCGATCGAAGCCATCGAGACTCCCGGCAGCATCGAGGTCCCGCCTTCCATGGTGGGAGCGGGCGAGCATTTCGTGCTGCGCGTGGCCGGCGACTCCATGATCGGCGACGGCATCATCGACGGCGATTACGTGGTGGTGCGCAAACAGGCCACCGCCGAGCACGGCCAGACTGTCGTCGCGCTGCTCGACAACGAAGCCACGGTCAAGCGCCTGCACCGGCGCGGCGATCGAATCGAGCTGCACCCGGCCAACCCCGCCATGCAGCCCATCGCCGTCAGCGATGCGGAAACCTTCCGCATCGAAGGCGTGGTGGTCGGCGTGATCCGGCATTACCGAACGGCGTGATCCGCGCACCGTTCAAGAGCCAAAGCGTTTCAGGATTTTTCAGGATTTTTTAGCCTTGCGCATGATCCGCGACATTCTGCACATAGCCATCCCCGACTTCGATGTGGCCCTGGCGCGCGCCATCGACCCGAGCCTCAAAAACCGCCCCGTCGCCGTGGCTGCCGGCGTCAGTGACAGGGCGCTGCTGCGCTGCGTTTCCGCCGAAGCCCGTGGCGACGGGGTGCATAGCGGCATGAGCGTACACCTGGCGCGTAAATGCTGTCCGTCCCTGCGCCTGCTGCCGCCGCGGGTGGAACCGGCGCGGCGGGCGCAGCGGCACTTCGCGGAACTGGCCGCCAGATGCAGCCCCCTGTGGGAACCCGGCCCGCACGGGCGGTTTTTCATCGACCTGACCGGCAGCCGCCGCCTGCTTGGCGCCACGCTGGACATCGCCGCCCGACTGGAGAGGGATATCGTCGAACGCCTGCGACTGCCGGCCAACTGTGGCGTGGCCGGCAACAAACTGGTGGCGCGCATCGCCGCCGACTACCTGCACCGGCCCGGCATTTGCGACGTGCTGCGCGGCAGCGAAGGCTGTTTCATCGGGCCGCTGGCCGTGTCGGCCCTGCCCGGCGTCGGCAGCATGCGCGGCAGCCGCCTGCTGGAAGACCTCAACCTGCGCCGCATCGAACATATCGCCGCCCTTTCCGTGGCCCAGCTGACGCCGGTCTGCGGTCCCTTTGCCGCCCTGCTGCATCAACGCGCCCGGGGTATCGATCCGAGTCCGGTATGTCCGCCGCGGCGATCCTCCGCCATTGTCGAAGAGACCCTGCTGGCGCAGGCCGACAACGACGACATGGCGGTGCGCGCCGCTTTGGGGCGTCTCGCCGAAAACTGCGGATGGCGTCTGCGCGATCTTGGCCGGGGCGCAACCCGGCTGGGCCTGCAGGTGCGTTACATCGACGGTCCGTGCGAGCGGAAAACCGCTTCCTTTCCCACGCCGCTGACCCTCGATCGGCAACTCATGAGCGCCGCCGACCAGCTGCTGCAGCGCACCTGGCAGCGCCGCGTGCGCCTGCGCGCCCTGCAACTTGGCTGCGACCGTCTCGCCATCCCGGCACGGCAGATGCCGCTGTTCGACGATCCGGAAATCAACGAACAGACCGAACCCCTGCAAACCGCCCTGGATCGGCTGCGCCGGCAGTTCGGCCATGAAACGATCCAGTGGGGACGAAATCGGAGAGGATAAATGTCACGCGTTCCGGCCGTATTCCTCAAACCTTAGGCCTGAATCATGTCCTTCACCCATCTCCACGTACACTCGGCCTACTCCCCCAACTGGGGCCTTCACGCGCCGGCTGTCCTGTGCGCCGCCGCCAGAAGCGCGGGCATGACCCATCTGGCGCTCACCGACCGCAACGGACTGTATGGCATTCCGCGCTTTGTCGAGGAAGCGAAAAAAGCCGGCATCGCTCCTCTGATCGGCGCCGAAGCGGTCAGCGGAATGCAGCGGGCGGTGCTGCTGGTCAAGAATCAGAACGGTTATGCCGCTCTGTGCCGCCTGCTTTCGGCCCTGCATGGGCGACATCCCTTCGATCTTGCCGATGCCCTGACGACCTTCCGCGAGGGGCTGTACATCCTCAGCGATGATGTGACATTGCTGCAAACACTTGCGGAGCAAAGTCGCGCGGGCCTGTATGTCGAGATTTCCCCCGGCCACCATATGGAGCGGGCCATGGCCCTGGCCCGCAAATTGGAACTGCCCCCTGTCGCCACAACCCGTGCCGTCTATCTTGGCGATGAGGACATCGAAACGCACCGGGTATTGCGCGCCATCGCCGGCAATACCACCCTGCCGCGCCTCAGGCCCGGAAACTGCGCGGGGACCGCCGATTTCCTGCGCACCGAAGCGCAAATAAGAGCGCTGTTCCCCCACTGTCCCGAAGCGCTGGAAAACACCGCCCGCATCGCCGCCAACTGTCAAACGGATTGGGATTTTTCCAGAACCATCTTTCCCCGTTTCCGCGACCTTGCGGATCGCCAGGCCGCCGCCCTGCTGGAACAACGGGCACAAAAAGGCGCCCTGTGGCGTTACGGCCGTCTGGACGATAAAATCACGGCGCGACTGGACAAGGAACTGACCATCATCCGCGGCAAAGGCTTCGCCCATTATTTTCTGGTGGTGGAGGAGTTGGCAAAACGCTCGCCGCGCACCTGCGGACGGGGCAGCGCCGCCGCCTCCCTGGTCGCCTACTGCCTCGGCATCACCCACGTCGACCCGCTGCGCTACAACCTGTTTTTCGAGCGGTTTCTCAACGAAGAACGCACCGATCCCCCCGATATCGACATCGATTTTCCCTGGGACGAGCGGGACGGGGTCATCGATTTCGCCTTCCGGCACCATGGCACGGACCGGGCCGCCATGGTCGCCAACCAGATAGGCTTCAAAAGCCGCGGCGCCGTGCGGGAAGTCGCCAAGGTGTTCGGCATCCCCGCCGACGAAATCAAGGCGGTTACCGGCAGACTGTCGAGCCACGGGGCACCGCAACGGGGCATCGCGTCCATGGGCAGCCACCCCCTGTTTCGCGGAGAATCCCGCAGCAGCGACTGGCGAAGGATCCTCGCCATCGCGAGCCGTCTCGACGGCCCGTTGCGCCATCTGGGCCAGCATTGCGGCGGGCTGGTAATCGTGCCCGACGACATCCGCCAATACGTGCCGGTGGAGCTGTCCGCCAGCGGCCGGCCCCTCATTCAATGGGAAAAAGACCAGGCCGAAGCGGCCGGGCTGGTCAAGATCGACATCCTCGGCAACCGCTCCCTGGCCGTGATCCGCGACGCCCTGGCAGCCGTCGCCCGCCATACGGGCAACACCATCGACTATCGGGACTGGCAGCCGCTGGCCGATGCCGGAACCCGCGCCCTGCTCTGCGCCGGCGACACCATCGGCTGCTTTTACATTGAATCACCGGCCACCCGCCAGCTGCTGAAGAAGATGTGGAACGGCCGCCCCCTGCCCGATGAAGACACCCTGTTCGAACATCTGGTCATGGCATCATCGATCATCCGGCCGGCGGCCAACACCTTCATCCGCGAATTCGTCGCCCGCATGCACGGCAAACCCTGGCGCCATCTGCATCCGCTGCTGGCGCCGATTCTCGATGAAACCTACGGGCTGGCGGTCTACCAGGAGCAGATCACCCGGATCGCCATGGCCCTGGCCGGCTTCAGCGCCGGCGAAGGCGACCGGCTCCGCAAAATCATCAGCAAAAAGGACCGGGACCAGTCCCTGGACGACCAGCGCCAACGCTTTATGGACGGCGGGGTACGCCGCGGCGTGGCCGAGGCGGTGCTGAGCAAGGTGTGGCGGCAGGTGCTGTCCTTCGCCGGGTACTCTTTCTGCAAACCCCACTCGGCTTCCTACGCCCTGGTCAGCTGCAAAGCCGCCTGGCTCAAAGCCAACCATCCGGCCGAATTCATGGCGGCGGTGATTTCCAACGGCGGCGGTTACTACACGACCCTCGGTTATCTTTCCGAGGCGCGCCGCCTGGGCCTGACCATCCTGCCGCCCGACATCAACGCCAGCGATTGGGCCTACCACGGCAAGGGGCAACGGTTGTGCGTCGGCCTGATGCAGATCGCGTCCGCAGGCCGCCAAACCACCGAACATATCCTGCGGGAGCGTAACCGGGGGGGAGACTTCCGGGACTTTGAGGATTTTTTGCGGCGATTGCCACAGCTGCCGGCCGCCGATGTCACGACCCTGATCAAAGCCGGCTGTTTCGACGCCCTCGAAGGATGCCGACAACGCCCCCGTCTGATCTGGCGATTGCTCGACCGTCACCAACGCCCGGCCGAGCGGGACAACGGCCAGCTGTTCATCGCGGAGCCGCCGCCATCGCCCACCCTGCCCGCTTACGACCAGGCAACCCTGCACCGCCAGGAGCTTGAAACCTTCGGCCTGCCCGTAGCCCGTCACCCGCTCGAGCCCTTCGCGGCCATCATCCGCAACCGTCGCCTGATTCCTGCTTCCGACCTGAAACGCTGGGTCGGCCGCCATGTTACTCTGGCCGGATGGTGGGTCACCGGCAAACCGATCCGGACCGGCAAGGGCCAGCCGATGGAATTTGCCACCTTCGAGGATGCCACCGCGCTGTTCGACGCCACCTTTTTCCCCGCCGCCTATGCCCGCTTCTGCAAAAAGCTGGGTCAACCGCGGCCCTACCTGATCAAGGGCGTGGTCGAAGAAGAATTCGGCGTGGCGACCGTCAATGTCATGTGGCTGGGATTTCTGGATGAGGAAGATCAGAATGGGAAGACGGCGTGAATGAAACGACAAACAGGAGGCACCGGCTTTTCAACGCAGCGCCGACTTGACCCGCTCGCCGCAATGCCCCGAGGCGCCTTCGTCCGCGCCAATCCGGGGACTGAAAACAAATACTTTGTAAGCGTAGAAGTTCCAGACCATGCTGGCCACCGAGGCGGATAATTTAGCCAGATTGAGGTGCATGAAAAAAGAAAATGTCTCGGGAAAAACACCGGAGGATAAAAAATATAACACCAGACAGTTGATACCCAGACCGCCCAGGGAACAGCACAGAAACAGAAGATATTCTTTTTTCGACCAATGACTGCGATCCTCGAAGGTCCAGCGCTTGTTCAAAACATAGCTGTTAAGATTCGCGCCAAAAAAAGCGGCGATATTGCACAAGACCAACCCCACCGGTGAAATAATCCCCAACGCCAGCACCAGAAGATTCAGGACTACATAATCCACCAGCGTATTGGCGATGCCGACCATCCCGAATCTTAGCAGCTTCCTGCGAGTGTCTGAAATCATAAGGTCCCCAATACGCCCTTGCCTAAAATATGTTTAATCTAGTTTTCATCCGGAACCGGCCCTTTTCCGCCGTGGCGGCGTCAATCCGCGGGCTTGCTTGTGCGGCGTACCGATGTACGCCTCCGCGCACCCCCTTGATTTCCTTGCCACAACGAAAAATTGCTCGTTTCCCACATGAAAACTACGCTGTATCCATCCAGAGTTTCCGGATGGATGCAAACTATATCCAACCCGAGAATCTTTACCAGACATGCCTCGTTTTTCCGATTGTTTCGAATCCTTATGCTATACCTTCAAAAACACAACGACGCGATCTGTTTAAATAGATCCTGCATTACGGATCAGTAGTGTCCCAACGTTTAGTTGAATAAAAACAACTGGTTATCGTTTTCCGTTGATGCGGCTGTGTAATCCGCGTCAACAAGTAGCTGATTTAACTGAATTCTCTCGAACGAGGTTACGCTTAA
>Ga0265295_1000399_pt1 | contig 88843 bp, 94 predicted proteins | sample Munlansysbiofilm_FD_192503 | JGI IMG/M metagenome (GOLD analysis project Ga0265295, IMG submission 192503) | Leachate microbial communities from a municipal landfill in Southern Ontario, Canada - Methane capture system biofilm | ecosystem: Engineered > Solid waste > Landfill > Unclassified ... | reverse complement strand
CAAGGTGTGAAAGTGATGTAGTTGTTATTTCCATGCAGTTGGTTCATCCCCTCAAATGATCTTACTGATGAAATGGAAGAAGTATGTTAAAAAGGTTTAGATTTAAGATGTACCTGCGGAAAGTGAGTTGTATGAACTCCACGGCCTTTGCAACATTTAGCGTCTCAATCTCATCAATATTATTTGCATCCCCGTGGTGCCGGAGCAGCTCATGTACTTCCTCAGAACTTACACTCGAACCCTCTATAGCATTGGTATTGAAAACAAACTTCTCTGTGAAGGCTTTCCAGCCATCCACATCAAGATGAGCGACCTCTATCTCCCTGTCGTACTCATTCAGCTTTTCTATCTCTTTTCTGCTGAGGGAAAACTTCAGAAGATCGGTCTTAGCCTGTATCTGCTGCTCTATTTCCTTTTCAGCGTCTTCCCTGCGCTCTTCAATTTCTTCCTCTGTCAGGTTCAAGCCTAGGTAATGCCGTATCTTTTTAGTCCTTTTTCCGATACGGTAGGAATGGGACAGGTAGTATTTTGTGTTTTGTCCCTGCTTTCTTTTCTCAATATGCATACTTAAATGGGTGACCACATTCTATATAGCACTTTTGTGGTCACCTATGAGTATAGAAGGTCTGGTCGTATGTTGTTCCTATAAGGCTCTGGAAACATAATTTCATGAAAGAAGCATGAGATTTTCTTTCAGGACCAAATTCTTAATAGGTTTTAGATTCATCTTCAGATTTATATGTCATCATATAAACATGCTAAAAGGACACTGCCTAATGTAGGCAAAGTCGATACTGTCCCTTTAAGTGATGAAGAACTGGAAGGCATCAAAGAATCACTTGAAGATATAAAAAATGGTCGTGTATTTACACTGGACCAGGTAAAAAATGAACTTGGTTTTTAATGGCATGCGATATACTTTTTTCTCAAAAAGCACTACGATTTGAAAAAGTTTCCTGGGCATGTAGCTGTCCGCATAATTGATGGTTTGGAATCAATTAAAGAAAGCCCTTATTTTCATGTTAAAACTGTAAAAGGTACGCTTTAGCACAGTCATAGGGTAGGTAGCTATCGTGTGATCATGGAAATAATTGATGAAAAAATGCTTATCCATGTGATCAATGTAGGGCATAGGAGTAAAGTTTGCAGAGATTATTGACACATCAATTAATTGTTACTTTTGTACTGTTCTCCAGTGACCTCAAGCACCAGTTCAATGGCTTCCTTGATGTTTTCAATGGCTTCTTCTCTGGTATCTCCTTCACTGATAGCTGCCGGAAGTTCCAGGCAACGCACAGTGTATCCGCCTTCTTCTGCGATTTCAAGAACGATGGTATACTCCATAACTATTCATCAGTGATTCTGGTACATTATATTGATTTGTGATGCCAGGGCAATAATTTATCGTAAACTCTCTCTCTCAGGTGACCACATTCCAATTGTATTTTTGTGGTCATCTGTTGAGAAGGATGATTACTCAACCTTTATTAGTTGTGAACACATACTAAAATTTAGAAAACATTCCTCTTTGATATCCATGAACACAATCATTCAACCCCTTGAAAAAGAACAATTGCTCCCCCTCCTCAAAGACTTCTTTGAGAAAGAGGAATACATCGAGCTTGCTTACCTTTTTGGGTCAGTGTCAGAGGGGAAGGCCGGTGTCCTGAGTGATATCGATGTAGCTGTCTATTTGTCCGAATCGCTGACAAAAGCACAGAGAAACCATAAACGCATTGAACTGATAGGCAGTCTCACAACTTTACTCAAAAGCGATAGTGTTGACCTTTTGATAATCAATGATACCTCACCAGTGCTTAGTTTTGAGATAATAAGGCCAAACATCCTTATTTATGCAAGGGACCACAACCTGAGGGTGGATGTGGAACATCGTATCATGTCAACATATCTGGACTGGAAATACTATGAGGACCGGCTAAATCAAAATCTTCTCAAAAGAATTATGGAAAGAGGATTGACTTGAATGCGTGATGATTCTAAAATACTCCGGAAACTGAATTTGCCAGATATATTGCAGAATATCTAAGCACTCATCACTAGATATTCTTACACTATCTCACGAATTACTGGATAAAATATAAATTGAAGAGCCTGTCACAAGCTCTTCAGATTTCCTTCGCCCACAAAACCTCACCCTCTTGCATAGCATACAATATTTCCTGGGCGACCTCGGAATTTGTTCTCATCTTGATATCGCCATGTCTGCTTACAGTTGCTGAGAACATAAACCCTTCATCTGCATAGACTTCCACATCACAACCAGAAGCTTCGGGCATATTAAGTATGATATGCTTTTTTGTACGTTCGATGATGGGGTGGTGTTCTTTATTTGTCCGTGCTTTGCACTGTTCATTATCCAGGGATCCATGCTCCTCTCCATGCTCTAACTCACGTACATCGATATGAATACCAAGCACTCTCTCAATATCATCGATTGTTTTGCCGCTTTTGCCTATCACCCTGGGCATGTCCTTATCCCTTACACGCACCATAGCACGGCTATCTGAGACCATTTCCACTTCTATCGGACCGTTTGCATAGTTGCCGATCACATCTTTCACCTCTTCTTCTGCAAATTTCCAGGATGGGTTTCTCTTCTGCTCCCCACCAATGGGCATAACGACAACCTGCTCTCCGTAGGTATATATCTCGAATTCGTTCTTGCCTGTCTCAAGGTCCGATATAAGGATAACAGGTCTTGCAAGGTCTGCCTCCATCATGCCTGCCGGAACCTTCACAGTGAACTCAAGCACCTGCACCTTTGCGATCTCTCCCTTGTCGATGAATATCACTGTATCCACAACCTGTGGGATCACACCAAGCTCTACCCTGCCAATAAGCCTCTGGATAGCATCCACCGCGCGGTTGGCATGCACAACTCCGATCATGCCCACACCGGCAAGTCTCATATCTGCAAAGATCCCAAAGTCCTTGGTCTTGCGTACTTCGTCATATATAGTATAATCCGGGCGTACAAGCAACAGTACATCTGCCGTGTTCTCAAGGCTGCCATCAAGAGGTGCATACTGGGTGATCTCCTGTGGGACCTGCAGGTCGCGAGGTGATTCCATGGTCTTAACCACAAATCCACCATCATTAAGATAAATAGCAACACTTGCTGCAAATGTGGACTTTCCAGCACCGGGTGGCCCTGATATCAGAATGCCCCTCTGGGTGCTTATCCTCTCTTTGAGCATATCGCTTAAACGGTATTCTTCCAGTGACACAGAGGCCACCGGACGTACAATGGTGATCTCCACATCATCGGAAAACGGAGGGTTTGATATGGCAATCCTCATATTCCTTATCTGAAGCACCGCTGCACCGCTGAAGCCCATTTCCGTAAATGATTCCTGATCAGAACGTGCCCTGTTCATCAGTTCTCTGGATATCATTTTTAATTCCTGGTATGTGCAGGGCTCATTTCTTATCTTTACATATTGCACATTTCCTATGGAGCCTTTTTTTGCCATTGGGGGAACCTTATGCTTCAGGTGAACTGACATTGTGTCTGGTGTGAAGAAATCATCAACAAGCAATGGTCCGAATTCTTCAAATGGAGGTTTTACAAAGTCAACTTCAAGTCCCTTTGCTTTTGCAACGAGCGACTGCACCCGGTCACCGGTGACAAAACTTGCGCCAAGTTCTTCTGCGACCTCTCTTATTAGTGCATCTATCTCGCCGCCCTTGGCAAGCTTGACCTGCTCAAGGTTTGGCCTGGGCCCGCTGAAAAATATTCTGATTTTGCCTTTCTCTGCATATCTCTGGAGTTCCTGTATCTCCTCAAGGCCGTTGTATCCAATCTCAAGTCCCCTGTTGGCCTGGGCTTCCAATTCAGCCACCACTGCCTCTGGAACATGGATATCGACATCCCTTAGCCCATCATCACGTATCCTTGCAGAAAGGATACCATCGATAACTGCACTCGTATCAGGGACTATCTTTTGTCTGTTTCCTGCACTTTCTTCCATAGTTCTGATAGGGTAGCTGACTATTTAATTAAGTCGCCACAGCTTTAAATCAGGTGTAAAAAGAATAAAAGAGTCAATTAAAGGATTAGTGTTTAGTATTACTATAAAATATGCGATCAATACACATCTTCGGGGTTAAATACCTTTTCTCCTACTTCTTCGCCATCTATTGTTCTATAAAAGCATGAACGAAAACCAGTATGGCATGCTCCTCCTTCCTGCTGCACCAATAACAGGACCGCATCCATGTCACAATCTATCCTTATTTGCACAACTTTCTGCATGTGTCCGGAGCTCTCCCCCTTTTTCCACAGACCTTGCCTGCTGCGGCTCCAGTAGTGGACTATGCCGGTCTCAATAGTCTTCTCCATTGCTTCTTTGTTCATGAAGGCACACATGAGTACTTCTTTTGTCTCACTGTCCTGAGCAATGGCCTGTACGAGGCCGTCATCATACTTTAGATCATCAGGTTTTATCATGTCATCACTAATTGCTATATACTATAAAATACTATTATACTTCATTATTAATATAATTGATACCGAAATAATTGCGTAATATGGGGTCTAATTATGGATTATAGTTTTGATGGTACAGGCGGATATAGAATCCCAACAGGGATAGCCGGATTGGACGTGCAGCTTGGGGGAGGAGTTCCTCTTGGAACAACTATTCTTATCCTTGCAGAACCCGGTGCCAATTCTGATATTTTTGCCCAGCAATTCGTTTATGGCGGCCTTCTGAATGACGAGGAAGTATTCTACTTCACGTCAGAACATCCCGGACAGGATATAGTTCATGAGATGGAGAACATGAAATGGGATGTTGAAAAGTATCTTGAGGATGGGCGTCTTGATTTCGTTGATGCTTATGGGCCACGTTTCTATAATGTGCTTCCTAAGGATTTAACAAGTAATCTCTCTGCAAAGGACTTCCTTAAAAAAGGTACGGATTCGATGAAGCTACTGAAAGCCACAGTGATGCAAAAAAGAGATACAAAATACCGGGGTGTTGTGGATTCTATTTCGTATTTCCTGCGTGGCTACAGTCTTACTGCAGTAGTGGATTCCATTGAACTGATCTCTTCCATTGGCAGGGCAACAGGTGCTGTTCACTTAGTACTGATGACCAGTGGTATGCATGATACAATTACGGAGAACACTCTTCGCCATATATGCGACGGCGTCATTGAATTCAGACTCAATGAGCGTGGAAGCGAGATAGAGCGTACTATAATGATAAGGAAGATGCGTGGAATGCTTGTTCCTAACCGGACAATTTCCTATATGGTCACACAGAAGGGGATCGAACTTGAAACCACTACGCGTGTTCTTTGATATTTTTCATGTTTCCAATTAAGGAATCATTATTTCTAGTTCCTTATACTTTTTATTCATAGAAAGCTATTTTACTTAAGCGAAAAAAAAGGTAATGATCATAATGAAACAAGACTTAGTGCGAATTTTGAGGGATATTTTCACATCATCAGGTTATAATGTTACGGACTCTTTCCGACATGACCTAATTGCCGAGAGGAACGGTTTGAAGACATTCATTAAACTTTCATATTACCCGGACCTTACAGAGCTAAGAGAATTTGTAAGCCAGATATCAGAAGGTGAAGGTCTCTATGTGATTGCCGGAGAGGCAAATGATGAAGTCATTCGTCAGGCAGAGGCATCTGGTCTTAAAGTATGGCGTCGTGATGACATGGCTCTGAAAATAGGCAGGGCAATACTTGCTGACATGGAAGGATCAACAGCAGAACTTGATCTGCTTGAGTCAAGCAGGAAAAAACCGGTTAACAGATCAGATGAGATCGCAAAAGAAGCTATAAATGCTATATTTGGCACAGGTTCCTCACCCCATGTAGAAAAATCAGCGTTAGAGCAGCCAGTTTCACATTTTTCCAGACCATCTGAGCCAGTGGCGAATCGAGTAACAGAAATACAATATTATCGTCCAAGTGTTAGCTCTTCTGATTCTGAGGACGTTGAAATATCAGGGACGCCTGGTATATTAGAGTCACCTGACATATTTGAGGTGCCTAATGTTCCAGAGGAGCCATGTCTTGAAGCTCCTGCATCTCCTATTCAGAAAGTAGCAATGGATTCAGTTATCATGACTCTGCATTCACCACCTGTCAGTGTATCAAAGGACCGTGCAATTTCAATAGCAATGCCCCACGTTAGAGAAGCTAACACCGCAGTATTGAAATTCGTACCTTTCTGGCAGTATCATTATTCGCTTGGTGTGGAACATCGTTACAAATCCAAAATAATCGACATATCTGGTGATGGTTCCGGTTGTCTTAATGCACTCAATGGAAACCTAGAGGAAGTGCGTTTGACCGATGTGCGTGAGAGTGTTGTTGTTCCTGATGTGGAATATGATGTGAAAATACCTGTTACAACCAACGAGGAGGCTCAAAAGCAACTTCTTGATATGATCGTAGATGAATACACACGTGATCTGCGCTTCGATGCTTCCCAGGGTGATGCTATCATTTCTGAACATAAGAAATTTAAACCAACCCCATCAGATATTAATTTGCAGTTGGACCTTGTCTATGTACCCGTATGGGTAATAAAAGGTCAGAGAGACTTTTTAGAAATAAATGCTTATAGTGGCGAAGTTTTGCAGAATCCTGTGGATGATGATGTTGAGTTTGTGTGAGGTTTATTGCAGAAACATACATTAATGTTCGTAACCGTACGAATGATTTATATAGCAAAAACACATATAAGGGATTAACCGGTAGTCACCTAGTAGTAATTTCAAACAAATAATGAGGAATCAATAATGGTAGAAGTAACTGATAATGCAGCAGTCGAATTAAAATCACTGCTTGAAGAACAGGATAAGAAGGATGTAGCTCTCAGAGTTTTCGTTGCAGGCATGAGCTGTTGCGGTGTTCAGTATGGAATGTCACTCGAAGAGGAAATTAATGAAGAGAACGACCTTGTAGTTGAGGTTAAAGGTCTTAAGATCGTAATGAACAAGGATGATGCTGAGGGTCTTGCAGATGCAAATATCGACTACGTAGATGGTCCATCAGGAAAGGGCTTTGTCATTGACAACCAGTCCGGCGGTGGCTGTAACACATCATCATGTGGCGGTGGCTGCTGTTAAGTAAATATTAAATGAAATAAACTAATTGGGTAATTTATTCATACAAAAGGTGATTAGATGTTTCCGGGAATAGGTGGCAGGGGAATGAACCCTGCAAAAGTTAAACAGATGATGAAACAGATGGGTATTAACATAACTGACGTCGATGATGTTGAACAGGTCATTATAAGAACAGCTACAAAGGACATTGTTTTCAACGATGCCAATGTCTCAATAATGAACGCCCAAGGTGTGGATACCTATCAGATAGTCGGTACCCCGGAAGATGTCGCCAGGGAATTGCAAATCCCCGATGATGATGTGAGGCTCGTTGCAGAGCAGACTGGTGTGTCCGAAGATCAGGCCCGTGAAGCATTGAAAGATGCAAATGGTGACTTGGCAGAGGCAATCCTGTCACTCTCGTCTTAATTTATTTCATTTCTTATTTTATTTTTTATTTCCAATTTTATTTTTCAATTCATATGCGCTTGTTTTGCTGAGCATTTTTTGCCACATGTTTTCTTAATCTTGTTTTAACGTAACTATTCAGCCTAGCACAATCTGCCTATTGGTACTGATTTCTTCAAAATGGAGATATCTGCCCACTAATAATCTAAGAATCAAAAAAGCAATCAATAGTAACAATCAAAATAAATGTTCCTAATGAAATTTTCATTTCAACTTTTTGTCAAGATTGATATTGATAGCGTTTTTATCAGGCTGAATAGTTACGTTTTAACTTTTGTTTAAACGTAGTTTTGTTACTCTTTGGAGACCAAAATAGGTATATACTAATGTCATGATTATACATTATAATTGAAAAGATTCTACACATTGTCTGTGGTTCTTTTAACGCAGTCCTATTCATGTCCCGGGGTTCTTTCGTAGACCTTTGTTTGTTTTCCAAAATGACATGATACGGTTGCTCTGCAAGATAACATCCGACTGATCTAAAGGCTACGTGTGGTCATGAGGAATACACTAACGGTCAATAATAATGAAGGGAATAAACATGTCTGAGAATTTTGATGTCAAGCTGGATAGTAAAAGCTATCTTCCTGTTCCTTCTGTAAAGGAAAATTCCTGGTTGCAGGATTATGAAACTGCCTACAATGATTTTCTAAAAGATCCCGATAAACACTGGAGGAATGTTGCAGAAGAACTTGAATGGTTTAAAAAATGGGATAAGGTAAAGGAATGGGAGCATCCGAATGCAAAGTGGTTTACCAATGCCAAGTTGAACATCACTCATAACTGTCTGGACCGGCATGTGTTCAATGGTAAGAGGAACAAAGTAGCAATGATCTGGGTCGGCGACAGTGGTGAGGAGGAAATTCTAACATATCGCCAGCTTTATCGTGATGTCATGAGATTTGCCAATGGCCTGAAGTCACTTGGAGTGGAAAAGGGTGACAGGGTCTGTATTTATATGCCTCTTGTTCCTGAGCAGATCATTGCGATGCTGGCTTGTGCCCGTATTGGTGCTGTACATAGTGTCGTGTTCGGAGGTTTTGGTTCCAATGCATTGCATTCAAGAATAAAGGATGCACAGGCAAAAATCGTTATCACTGCAGATGCAACTCTTAGGCGTGGAAAGCGCATAGACCTCAAAACCCTGGTTGACGAAGCTGTTGTCAACGCATCATGCGTGGAAAAGATAGTGGTCCTTAGAAGAATGACTCCACAGCTGGAACTTTTCTCAGAGATAGAAGTTGATTTCCATGAGTTAATGGAAGACGTGGAAAAAGAATGTGACGCAGAGGTCATGGATGCCGAAGATCCGCTTTTCATTCTCTATACAAGTGGAACCACAGGTCCCGCAAAGGGAATCGTTCATGCCTGTGCTGGCTACATGGTTGGTACTTATTATACAACAAAGAATGTGCTCGATCTGAAAGAGAATGATGTTATGTGGTGTACTGCAGACCCAGGCTGGATCACAGGTCACAGTTACATTGTCTATGGCCCCCTTTCAATGGGTGCAACGATTATGATATCCGAAACAACGCCTGATTATCCAAACCCTGGTGTCTGGTGGAGCATGATAGAAGAATTCGATGTAACTGTTTTCTATACAGCACCTACAGCGATCCGTATGTTCATGAAAATGGGTGAGGAGTGGCCTGAAAAGTATAACCTTAGTTCACTGCGTATACTGGGTTCGGTTGGTGAAGCTCTCAGTCCTGAAGTATTCGAGTGGTATTACCGTGTCATAGGCAAGGAAAAATGCCCGATCCTTGACACATGGTGGCAAACAGAAACAGGTATGCACATGCTTACAACAATGGTTGGTGAGCCGATGAAACCTGGCTTTACAGGAAGAGCTGTCCCTGGTGTTATTGCTGACGTGGTGGATGAGCATGGTGAACCTGTCCCTGACGGAACAGGTGGTTTCCTTGTCATAAAAGAACCATGGCCTTCCATGATGAAAACCGTTTACGGCAATGATGAGAGGTATACTCAGTATTGGAACACTATAGGGAACTATTACACTGCAGGTGACCTTGCAGTAAAAGATGAAGATGGGTACATAATGATCCTGGGTCGTTCTGACGATGTCCTGATAGTTGCGGGTCACAACATCGGCAGCGCCGAGTTGGAGGGTACTCTGGTGTCGCATGGAGCGGTAGCAGAAGCAGCTGTTATTGGAAAACCAGATCCTATAAAGGGTGATTCCATCAAGGCTTTTATTGTATTACGTGTGGGTTTTAGTCCCAGTGACAAACTGAAACTGGCGCTTCTTTATCACGTAAGGATGAACATTGGCCCAATAGCAATGCCATCGGAGATCGAGTTTAGGGAATCTTTGCCCAAGACCCGCAGTGGAAAGATCATGAGACGTTTGCTTAAGGCACAGGAACTTGGACAGGATCCGGGAGATATTTCCTCATTGGATGATTGATCTCCTCTTTTTTTAAAATAGCAACTGTTATGAAGCATGCATTATTATTAGGTAACACAGGTGATTACTATGGTAGACTTTTTTGATATTTACCTTTCAGAGGATTGTCCTTACGGTGATGAGACCACAGAGCTCCTTGAAATAGAAGGGAGTGGAAGACTTCGTATAAAATCAAGGGAACATGGGGTTGCTGCATGTATGGATGACCTTATGGTCTTTTACAAAAAGAATGGTTTGGAAGTCACAAACATGGTTCCAAATGGTGCAGAGTTCAATCCAAACGATGTGATATTTGAGGCTCAGGGTGAGCTACCTACACTTTTCAAACTCTGGCGGGTATCACAGACCTTCCTTTCCATTGTGTGCTCAATTGCAGCCAAGACTCGTTTTGCTGTTGAGCTTGCGAGAAAATCAAATCCTGATATAATGCTAGCCACAAGTCGCAAGACCCATCCGGGGTTTCGTAAATATGAACTCAAGGCTGTAAAAACAGGTGGTGGGGATCACCATCGTAATTCCCTTAGTGATTCTATTCTCATAACGCAGAACCATCTGGATGTTATGGATAAAAAGGTAAAGCTCAAGGCAATGCGGAAGATAGAGATCGAACCACGGACCACTGAAGAGGCTTATGAGTCTGCTCCGGTGGCTGACATGCTTCTGCTGGATCACTATGAACCTCAGGATCTTGAATCACTTGTGCCGCAGCTGCGTGCACTTAATCCCAACCTGGAGATTGCAGTTGGTGGAATAGATATCAGTATGATCTCTGAATATGCAAAATATGTGGATGTTATTGTAACAACCGCGCCTTATTACTCAAAGCCTCTTGATCTGACTTCCAAAATAAGGCGTACTTGAATGCATAAGGTGCACGTAAACTTTATATGTAATTATCTACATGGTTGTGTGTGTAATTTGCATCACCATCTCAGAGAGCTCTCTGCCTTTAGTGGACTTCGGGTGGTAGAGCCCTCTTTCAGGATGATTTATGGTATCGATTAATAAATAATAATAATGATGATACTAGTAATAATAAATTCATTGATTATACAATACAGAGGTACTTAAATGAGTAAAGTGGAACTTTTAGATTTCAGTGCAACCTGGTGCGGACCATGTAAGATGCAGAAACCTTTCCTTGAAGAGGTTGAGGCAAAACTTGGTGACAAGGTTGAAGTTAAGGAAATAGATGTAGATAAGAACCAGGAGCTTGCAAGAAAGTACGGCATCCAGGCGGTACCTACTCTCATCATTCTAAAGGATGGGGAAGTAGCAAAACGCTTTACAGGACTTACTGCCGCAGCTATCCTTATCGAAGAGCTAAATAAGGTGCTTTAAGCACCGATTCTTTATTTGTAGTTTGTTTTCCAAGATATTTTTGAAAAAATGTAAATACCTTAAGATCAATCCAGTTTCGAGGGTTTAGGGAAATGAAGGAACTGGTCAACCTTGGCGTAATGGTTTTCAGGGAGAAGAACTCCCGTGGCTCTTTCAAGCCGCACCTCTCTGTTAAGTTCAGATCTGTTGAAGGGGAACTTGTCACGTTATCGATCGATACTTCAAGGACTCCTGCAAAATACCAACAGCCTGATGCTTATCTTATTACTCATGCCCATTCGGATCACAATGGGAAATCTGCAATGCTTTCCGAGCTTGCGGTATGTTCCGATAAGACTGCCCTGGCTCTTGAGATCCGCCATCAACGCAAGTATGCAGGCAGGACGTTCAAAGTTGGTGAAACGATCAAGGTCAAAGGTGTAAAGCTGCAGACATTTCCAAATTATCACACAGTTGGCTCAACATCATTTTTGTGGGAAAATGAACTTGGCACAAAGATACTTGTGACCGGTGATGTAAAGGATGCTTCCATGCTCCCAAAATGTGAGCTCCTGATAACCGAGGCCAACTATGGGGATCCTGGGGATGCAACTTGCTTTTTTGAGGATGACATCACAGGTTTTGAGAATGCCTTCAAAGCAGATCCTTCTATTGCTTTTGGAGCCTATGCATTTGGCAAAGCACAGAGGGCTGTGGAGCTGCTCAGGGAACTTGGTTATGATGGCACAATAGAAATGGACGATCAATCACTTTCACTTACCAGGACTCTCCTTGAGGATGCCGGGGAACTTGCATGTATCGGGGAAAGCTGTGGGGATTGTATAAGTGTTGTTCCTCCGTGGGACCTGGGTAAGCTGCCTTCTCACATTTCTAAATATGTCATGACCGGCCGCAACGATTATCGCTATCCTGCAATCCGGATAAGTGATCACCTGGATGCCAGGGGGCTTGTGGATATGGTAAAAGGTATAGACCCTGAATTCACGGTTGTCTATCATCCCAATGGACAGCGCCCTGGAATATTTGCAAAACATCTCAATTCGATTGGATTTAATGCCCTTTCTATTGACATGATCACTAATATACTGAGCAATGAATTTGTGTGAGGTGTCCTCTGGCAGGATAAACATTTATATAAGTATTGGTTTTTATAGTACCCACACTATCCAAGTTGTACCAGGAGATCAGATCAATTGTCAAAATCATCCAAAAAAAAGCAATCAGCGGCTTCATCCAAGCAGGTGTCCACTGATGTTGCGCAACCAGCTTCTACTTCATCCCGCTCTGCTAAGCCCTCGTTTAAGGTGAGGACTCCGGAAGAAAGGAAAAAAGCTCATATGGAGGGTATCATCAAAACGGCAGTTGCAGCTATTATCGGCGTAATAGCGGGTATTCTAGCCTACATGCAGCTTGGTATTGCTGATGACCCCACTCTAAAATGGTATGCAATACTTACCATCATTGCTGCACTTTCTTTCTATGCAATGAAACTGGTATTCCCAGTATTCAAGATCAAAGTAAAGGAGTTTGGATTTAAGGACTGGTTCTATGTTGAGTTCATCGTTATAGATTTCTGTCTGGTAACATGGACAATACTCCTTAATTGATCCTCTTTTTTTATTTTATCAATTTTATATTTATCACTGACAGGGATTTTACATGCGAATTGCCATATTGAATAAAGACAGATGCCAGCCAAGACGTTGCAGCCACGAATGTGAAAAATACTGTCCTCGTGTAAGGACCGGGGATGAGACTATTATTTTCGGAGATGATGGCAAGCCAATAATATCCGAAGAGCTTTGTGTGGGCTGTGGTATCTGTGTCCACAAATGTCCTTTTGAAGCTATAATGATCATTGGTCTTCCTGAAGCCCTTACTGAACCAACAAACAGGTATGGTCCTAACGGATTTGCCCTATATGGTCTGCCAATCCCACAGGTTGGCAGGGTCACAGGTATCCTTGGACCTAATGGTATCGGTAAAAGTACGGCAGTCCAGATACTTTCCGGCACTCTTATACCAAACTTCTCACAGGAAAGTGGCAATTGGGACACGGTACTTGAACACTATTCTGGTACAGCTCTCCATGACTATTTCAGCGATGTTATAGATGGCAACATCAAAGTTTCCCAGAAGCCACAGTATGTGGATATGATTCCCAAGGCTTTCAAGGGTAAGACTAGTGAACTTCTTGACAAGACAGATGAAAAAGGTAACCTTTCGGAGCTGGTTGAGCGTCTTAGCCTTTCAAATGTCCTTGACCGCAAGATAACGGAACTTAGTGGTGGCGAACTCCAGAGAGTAGCCATTGCCGCATGCGCTGCAAAGGATGCTGACTTCTACTTCTTCGATGAGATAAGTCCTTATCTTGATATCTACCAGCGTATCAATACAGCACAAATAATTCAGGAAATTGCAGAGGAAAAAGCTGTACTTGTTGTAGAGCATGACCTTGCTATACTTGACATGCTTGCCGATGTTGTGCATGTTGCATATGGTGAACCCGGTGGCTACGGTGTGATGACACATCCAAAGAGTGTGCGTGTTGCCATTAATCAGTATCTTAAAGGCTACCTCCCAGAAGAGAACGTGCGTGTACGTCCTGAAGCCATTAAGTTTGAGGTTCATCCCCCAAGAACAGAGGTTGACATCAACACTCTTGTGGATTATGACGCATTTTCCAAAAAGTATGCTAGTGGGTTCTCTCTTTCAACTGAAAGTGGTTCACTAAAGCAAGGAGAAGTTCTGGGGATAGTGGGTCCCAACGGTATAGGCAAATCCACATTTGTAAAGATACTTGCAGGAGAGGTGCAGCCGGATGAGGGTGACCTTGATCTTGACATAAAAATATCATACAAACCGCAATACATCAAAGCTGACACGGCTATTCCGGTGCAATATTATCTGCGTGGTCTGTCCAGCAGGTTCGACACAAGTTATTATCAGTCAGAGATCGCCATACCTTTGCAGATAGAACGGCTTTACGATGATCTGATGACAGAGCTCAGTGGTGGCGAACTCCAGAGAGTAGCTATTGCAGCATGCCTTTCCCAGGATGCTGATATGTATATTCTTGACGAACCAAGTGCTCACCTTGACGTAGAACAGCGCTCAATGGCCACAAAAGTGATCAAACGCTTTGCAGAGAACAACCGCAAGACTGCAATGGTCGTTGACCATGATATCTACATGATAGACATGCTAAGTGAACGTCTTATAGTCTTTGAGGGTGAACCTGCAGTCTATGGTAAGGCACACAATCCTTCAAGCATGCAGGATGGTATGAACAAATTCCTGGCAAACCTTAACATAACATTCAGACGTGATGAAGATACTTCCCGTCCAAGGGTGAATAAACCGGATTCAAGGCTTGACAGGGAACAGAAAGCCCAGGGAGAATATTATTATCACAATATTTTGAATGAGTAATTTCCCTTTTATCTTTTCCTATTCCTGTTTTTTCAAAACAGTTCATTTTCGATCACTTGGTATAACTCTTCAGAAGCATGTTTTTCTTGCAAGGGATACTGTCCACAGTTATTCAGCAGGGTAAACCTGAAATCTTTAACAAGCTTTGAAAGAGGGGCTTTTAATCCTTGAAAAGGATGTGGGTTATGATTTCCGTGAATTGCAAGTACAGGACTTTTTATATGTTCTCCCATATCAAGCATTTTTCCGCATCTTCTCAAATAGCTGGCTTCGTTCCGTGTTTTCTGGGATTTGGGTTCATGGTTAATTTCGGGGATCATCTTGCTTTTCAGATTTTTATCTCATCCATATATTAAAAAGGACATATTTATATATTATATATGTATATATATGTATTATGAATTAGTACCAATGCTGGTGTATTTTGGTGCTGTTTTTCTTTTGGATGTGGTATTATAGTAGAAACAAAATTTTATAACAATATAGCTGTCCTTGACAGTGTTGACAAAGGTGACTTTAAAGCAGAGATCCTTCAGTACAATTCTTTAAACGGAAGCAAGGGTCCAGGTATTGCAAAGAACCTGTATTATGTTCACAAAGCAGGCATGCATTTAAAACAGGTAAAAGTAACCTTGAATGGTAGTGGCGTTATAGTCGAACCGGGTGCTCTTTATTTCCACAAAGGGGATATTGCATGTGATGCTAATATAGGTGGAGTTGGCGGTCTTGCAAAGAAGATGCTGAAGAACAAGCTTACAAAAGAGTCTGCTTTCAATCCTCTCTACAAGGGTACAGGCGAGATATTCCTTGAACCCAGCTTCAGTCATTTTCTGGTAGTAACGCTGGATAATGGTACTATTATTGTAGACAAGGGTATATTCTACTGTTCCGAATCCTCTCTGGAAGTTGGTGTTGCAAGCCAGAAGAATATAACTGCAGGTTTATTTGGTGGTGAAGGCTGGTTCCAGACAAAGATCAGTGGTACAGGTACATGTATTCTTGAAAGCCCGGTTCCAATGGGTGAAATATTGAAATACACCCTTGACAACGAGAAACTTCAGGTTGATGGGAACTTTGCCCTTTTAAGGTCCGATTCTGTGAAATTCAGTGTGGAAAGATCAGGAAAAGGAATTGCGGGTAAACTTACCTCCGGTGAAGGTCTCCTGCAGACTTTCGAAGGGACAGGAACCGTATGGCTTGCACCTACACAGCCTGTTTACAATACCATTTCTGCAGGCAGTGTTTCATCATTGGCTGCTGCACCTTATAACAGGAACAATCCAGCATAAAAGAAGCTTTTAGCTCCCTATTTTTATTTTTTCTCAGCCCTGCTCATTATCCTGATGATTCCTTGCAAAAGTAAAAGCCTGGTATATGTTGTACAACCAGAAAACTATCAGTATCAATATAGGTATTATAAGATATGATGCAACTATCAATATAAAGGCAATTACAAAATAGTAAGAACCTCTGGCAATATCTCCGTTGTATATCTGCCCAAGTCCCGGAAATATCAGGGAATAGAGTGCGGCTTTCCAGGATACAAGATCTTTTTTTTCTTCTTCATCTACTACTTCTATAATGTATTTCTCCTCTTCATCTATCAGAATGATTCCCCCATCTATACAAAGAATGTACTCCTTTATATAACAAGGTTTTCTGAAATTTTGCATGTGCACTTCACATGATCAAAAAGTAAAAGTAGTGCCACCGTTCTGGTGACAGTTTCAGATTCACTTACGGCTTCTCTGTATAAGCAAAAATGCAGGATGCACCAGCAGACTTCCGCGGGGGTGTTGCAGCGCTGTCTTCTTCCCCGGCTGGCGGAAGTTCCTTGCCTTCAGGAAGATAAACTTGTGTCTCCTGACTCAGGACTTTGGAATTGGGATGTACTGTCCTTTAGTTCTTTCTTGTTTATGTGATAAAGAACATCGAATCAAAAGGTATAAATATACAATGTGCGTTATTTCTAATATTAAGTTTGAATTAGATAACTTAAGGAGACTGGGCAATGGAAATGGATATTTTTGCGAATACACCGGGAATTATTGGAGCTTCAACAGGAATTTTAATTTATTCCATTTACAATATCAGGCGTAGGAGAATCGGCATCAGGCGTAAAATAACCGGATATTATGAACATGATGAAAGGACAGGAACAGAAAAACTGAGAGGAATAGTCATATTATGCATGATTTCTGTGTTAATGTTGGTATTTAACCTTTTTCTCTTGGATTTGATAATCTATGAAAACACTTTCTGTTTGTTCAAACCAGCAACATGCGAAGCACTGGCAATAATATATCCGGTTTTACTGATTATTGGAGCTTCAATAGGACTTTTAGTTTCCACCATTTACGACATCAGGTACAAAAATATCGGGGAGCCTGAACATGATGAGCGAACAGAAAAAGTGACAGGAAAAGCTGCAAAAAGCACGATTATCGTGCTGATGGGAGCTATTGCCGTGATTCTCTGGGGAGATATTTTTGGCTTGTTCAAACTGGAATCCATTGAAATAATGGCAATACTGTTTCCTGTTTTGCTGTTATCAATGCTGGGTTTTGTCACTTACTACAATTCAAAGGACTTTTAAAGAGGAATTTATGAATTGCTTAAATTAAATGGAGAATATATAATGGCAGCAGATATAATCGATTTCATACCGATAATTGTTGGAGTTGCAATCGGATTTTTGATTTTCAACAGGAAATATAAAAAGTCAGAAGAGCCTGAGCAGGATGAAAGGACGGAAAAAGCAGCAGGGAAAGCTGCACATAGCACAATTATTGTGTTGATGCTGGCAATGGCTGTGATTTTTTATGGATATATTTTTGATTTGTTTAAATTGGAAACAGATCAATCTATAGCAATATTAGCTTTGACCTTATTGTTATCGCTGATAGCTTTTCGTCGCTACTACAACTCAAAGGACTTTTAAGGAGGAATTTTTGAATTGCTTAAATTGTATGGAGAATATATAATGGCAGCAGATATAATCATAATGTTAATGAATATAATCGATTTTTTTCCATTGGGAATCGTTGCACCTGTGTTAGTACTTTTAATTCTGTACAGGCAGTATAAAAATTCTGGAGAGCCTAGGTATGATGAAAGAACAGAAAAAATAACAGGAAAAGCTGCAATGTCCACGGTTTCTATGCTGATGGTGGCAATGCTTGCAATTCTTTATGGGGGAGATTTTGATTTGTTCAAACTTGATACCCAACAAACCATATCAATATTATTCTTAACCTTACTGGTATCGTTTATAGCTTTCTATCGTTACTACAATTCAAAGGATAATTCAAAAGATAATTCAAAAGATAATTCAAAAGATTTCTAAGGAGGAATTCGTATGAAGATCAGAAAAGACAAAGACACTTTACGTTTTTTGGGTGTAGCTTTGGGAATGCTGCTATTGGGTCTGGTTCTATGGCAATTACAGTTCTATGGGATTGGTACAGGAATCATTATAATGGGCTTAGTGCTCACGGTAATGTTCTTGCACACCGCTACAAAACCCCGGGAATATTTTATACGTGATGAAAGGTCTGTAAGAATAAATGAAAAAGCAGGATATCATGCTTTTTTGATACTTTTGATATGTATTTCAATTCTCTCAATGATGAACTGGTTTACTGACATACTTTACAAGGATGTGAGTGCGCCTTTAGTTATTATCGCAACGGGATCATGGCTTATTCTGAGATGGTATTATGATAAAAAAGGTTATGGGACAGATACATGAAAACCAGAATCAAAGAGCTCCGGGCCAGACATGACCTGACCCAGGAAGAGCTAGCGAAAAAAGTAGGGGTAAGGAGGGAAACGATCCTGTTTCTGGAAAAAGGAAAGTACAACCCTTCCCTGAAATTAGCCTATGCCATTGCAAAGGTTTTTGATTCAAGAATCGAAGATGTATTTATTTTAGATGATGAATGAGATGTTTTGGAATGAATAAACCAAAACATATCAATTTTATTTTACTCTCTTTCAGAGTTCTCACAGGCAAATAATGCAAAAAGCGGCTCTGTAGAAATCCTGTAAATTTCATTTTTAAACTCAGTAGTATTCAATAATTGTATTATTTCATTAGTCCTCAGGATGGAAGCGAAGGAACATGCCGCCTGCGGCGGGTGCTTGCATTGTTCTTTGTTTATCAATGATCTTGTATAAAGCTTCAGGAACACAAGGCTGCAGGGAACAATAGTTTATAATAATTTGAAGTCATGATTAACTTAAACCATCCCGTAGGGTCCGGCGAAGCCGGCACAATCCGAAAAGATGAATAAGATAATCTGTTGCTTTCAACTCTTTTTCTGCATACGCTAATTAAAAACAGTGGTTTTTTTCCTAAATTTGATAATCTGCAATCATGACAAGCATATACGGTCTCATGATCCATTCAACTGAGGGTTTCTACAGAGCCGAAAAAGCAGAGCTTTAAAGGCTCCTTTTCTAATCATACAATATTTTCATCTACAGAACAGTTATCCTATCAATTCTGGCAAAACGATACCTTGATACTTTGTATGTAATTTCGTCTCCTATCTTTACTTTATTAAAGTCTTCCAGACTGACGAAATAAGTGAATGCTTCCCCTTCCGGTACATCATTCACAGGATCATCGGAACTTACATGTATAGCAACATAATAATTAACACCTATATATTTCCTTTCCAGAAGTTCTTTCATTGAATCGTTGACATAGACATTCTTATCTTCTGGAGAGAAGAATTGTTCAAAGTCTTTGTTTTCCACAAAGATCCATGGCATACCAGGGTATTGCAGGTTCTCTAAAACCATTTCTCCAGTATTTCCACTCATCTCCCCATGAATAGCTTTGCGTTCAACTACACCTTCCACCTCAACGGGGAGTACGAAATAAAAACAAATGCCAAAGAAAAGTATTAAGGTAATAATTAGTTTGCTTTTGCTTTTCATATATTTCTAAAAGACCTATCCATCTTTACTCTAATTAACCTTGCCATTTTTCATTTTTGCACCCCTTGCAAGATACCATGTCAAAAATTCAGTGTACAGTATTATTCCTATAAGAGTGGACCAGAGCATTAACAATATATGGAAATTGTTTATGGGTACAAGTCCGTTTGCAAGGAGCATATGTCTGTAGGATAGGAAAGCAATCGATGTCCCTGGCATTAAGAGAATTAAAAAAAGGGGTGCCAAAAAGAGAATTATAAGTGCAAGTCTGGAAGACATATTGATCAGGACAAAAAGTATCAGCACGGCAAATAATGCAAAAAGCATCCCTGATCCTACAAAAGCTAGAATTTCCATAGTCCTTTTCTCCCTTTAGTTTATTTCCTTCGTTTATATTCTCTGCTTATATATAAATATATGAAACCAGGTACAACAGCAATTAAGAGAAAAAGGCTGAGAAATGAAGATACTAAAAAGCCTGCAGCTTCAACCCTTGTGATATCAGTTTGCGTTATTGGAGTTTCATCACTATTTTCAAAAGAGTTATCATATGGTTCATTATAGCCACTCTGTTCCATGTAAATATCATCTTCCACAAGAGCATCATCAATGTAGAGGAAAGGTTCAGCTGAAACAATGTTTTCTTTTTTCCCCTCTTTATCTGTAGTACTCAGTTCGGTCACAGGCAGGTAGTATTCTCCTGCTCTTTCCGCCCGTACAATGTAAGTGAAGTTCCTGGTCTCTCCTGCTCTTAGTGTTCCAGCCCACTTGTAATCCCCTTCGATGAAACTGAGTTCATCAGGGATATTTTCCTTGTAAGATACTTTGAAAGTGTTATCACCTTCATTAATTACTATGATAGTGACATTGATCTCCTCACCCACAAGCATATAACTGGAACTGAGTTCTTTTTCTACAATGACCTTTGAGCCACTTACGTGAAAGAGCGTATCAATTCTTTCAGATTCCAGTGTGTAGGTTTCTCCTCCATCTTTCCATATCACTGTTGCAGGCATGAATGTAAAATCCCCAGGTTCTGTAGGTGATACAAAGTATTCTATTGTCTTTGTGCTTCTGGCATCAAGCAATACTGCCCATTCAGTATTTTCTATATCATTGGGAATAAAAGATGGGGGCAATTCATCTGTGACTGTGACAGCTGTCTGGAACTTTGCCTTATTCTCAAGAGTAATAATTATCTGGAAATACTGTTCGGTTCCAAATTCGGGATCTTTGGATGCTTTTTCCTTTCTAATTATCTCTTTTTTGATGGATATGTACGGTTTGACGTTCACTTCAGTCGAGATTTCGCTTCTATATTCATTTCCTCTGTAATCATAGCCCTGAACTTTTGATATTATACTTATGTTCTTACCTGCGGGCTCACTTTCAGGTTTAATCTTGATAATGAATTTTATTTGTTTTCCGGGATCGAGTATCGAATGTTGCTGAGTTGATTCTTCTACGTATCCATCATCACATTCTGTGCTCAGTATTATCCCATGCAATGGTATTGTCCCGTTGTTTGTGACCAGAAATTCATATTCCACGTACTCGTCTGGTTCATAGCTATCTTTCACATCTGCGGGATCTATTTTTATATTTGGGGCTCCAGGTTTTAGTGTCTCTATAAACACTTCTTTTGTATCCTTCTTCAGATATATTACATTGAGTATGAACTCATCAGAGAATTTCTGATGATCTCCTGTTTTGTAAATTCCTTCAAACTGCTTAGCAGCATACTCTCCGGATATTGCTGCCCCGTCTTCATTGATATCGCCAAAGTTGATCTTGTACTTATCTCCTGTTAGTGTGTCACCTTTTTTAAATGATGTTTTGGGAATGTCAGTGATCCATACAAGCTCAGATTTTTGTTTGTATATTTCCAGTGAGACTTTCTCCTGGCTTATGGCAAGTACGTTGATCTTGAGCTCACCGTTATAGATATGCTCGCTGTTCAATCCACTATCGACCTGAACAGCCTCTTTGAAAATAGAGTTCCTGTATACCAACAATCTAGCCGAGGCTTCATTAACGTTGATATCATGTATTTTAATAGTGAAACCTTCCAGGTATGCTCTTTCTGCAATTCCCAGGTCATAAGAACCCTGGAAGATCCATATGTTCTCCTCCCGGATTCCATAAGCGCTTGCAGGTGCAATGAGAATTAGCAAGATTATGATTGATGAAAGGAGCTTTTTTCTTGGCATTATTATCATCTATGTATTTGTATGTTTTAAAAGTTATGTGCTTCTTTCCTGACAGCTATCATCATTGAGGCATACAGGAATATTGCCACAAGGATATAGATTCCCATCCATGTCCAGCTTTCCAGTGCTCCTATACTTTCTATGGAAAGACGGGTAACCATATTCAGTGGAGAGTTCGTGAAAAGATAAGAGGACATGAACAGGAAAATGAGGATTAGTGAATACAATAGCTGTGCAACTCCTCTTTCTCTGAACAGGACTGCGATTATAGTACTTGACAGTACAAGTACAGCAGCAATAACTGTCACAAGTAGTAATATCTGCAATGAATTTTGTATAGATATCCTGTTCATTGAAAGTAGCAGCATCCAGACAAACGATTGCAGGGGAACTATCAATGTTGCCAGTATCACTTTTGCGTTGATGATATCAAGCATTGAGGCCGGAGACACAAGGAGCATATCCATGGTCTTGCGTTCGTATTCCTCTGTAATGAAATCAATTATCAATCCTCCTGATATGAATGCCGGAGTGAATACAAGTAGTGGCAGAAGTGCTACATAAATGAACTCAAAGTAGGTGGAAGATGTTTTGATACCTCTTTCTATTATGTTGAACTCGATAGCTGCGTACCCGGGCAATCTCTGCGTCCTTACATCCCTTACACTCTGCTCGTACATCTCAAGTGCTTCCTTAAGCTGAAGGGAGACAATAGTTGCCTTTATTTCTGATTTTGGCAGGTATATATCCACGTTAAGCAGATCAGTTCCGGTGGAAGTTCCCAATGGCGCCACAACAATCGCATCTATCTTATGCTCATAGAAATCTATGTATGCTGACTGGTAGTCGTCATAAAGATATGTCCTGATATTGCTCTGTTGTAATATCTTATAAAGCTCATTATCCTGGGTTCCAACCACAGCAATGGAAGTTCCTTCCAGTTCCATATTCCTCAGTGTGCTTGGGTCATAGAATGATGTAAGTCCGATTACCAGAAAAGTTGCAAACGATGCTATGAAAAGCTGAATTATAATGGCAAGTATGAATGTCTTTTCCCTCATGAGCTCTTTGAATTCCTTTTTAGCTATGGTCTTCATTTTGCTGCATGAATTTCTGTGTTTACTCAAAAGAACAGCCCCCTGAGGATTATGATGTTATATATACTGTGAAAAAGGGTAGCAAGCACTACGGATAGCCAGTAATAATGTGGTCCTTTCCTGTACATTATCAGTGAGCTGATGAGAACTGTTGTGATATGCAGGAACAATGGTATCAATAACAAGGTGCCCATTGTCATTACTGATCCGAAAGCCGAACTTGCAATTGGTGCCAGTGTGAGAACAGCAACAGCTTTTTCCCCTACGAAGAATCCTGCACCTGATAATATGGAATACTTAATTGCGTTGTTTAATGTGATCTCAGCTATCTTCCTTTTGAAAACTGTGTAGATACCGATTGACTTTACAAGTTCTTCCGCCATTGCAGAGAGCAGGATCATTGTTATTATCGAATATGGCACAGGCAAATTGAAAAGCATGACTATGAGCATCAGTTGTGCCATATACACAAAAGGAATGAATATTACGCTAAGCAGGAACACGGAACCATACGGATATGAAAGAAAGAGTTCGAAACAGTCAACTATTTTTCCGCTGATGGATTTTTGTGTGAACAGATCCTCTTCCCTGAAAATGAAGGTTCCAAAGGCATATACTGAGATTGCTACGAAATAGAATGGCAGGGTTGAGAAAAGATATGTGTTTATCAGCACTTCTTCGTTCTCAATGAGTCTGACCATGAGCGTTATAGGAGAAATGGAACTTATAGCATGGATGTTTGCAAACATTGCAGGGAAGAACAGGTATCCTGATATGATCACTGACAGGAATACGCTTGCAAATGTGAGTTCCTTAAAACTTCTGGAAAGGATAGCGCTGTAGAATGAAAGTGCAAAGAAGAGAAGAACTACAGGGAATATGGCTGCGAGTACAAGCAATATTCTCTCAAGATCTGCAAATGTGGAAGGTATTCCGATTATGTACAGGATGATGGCGGTCTGGATGACCATTGTGCTTAGAATATAGGGGATCGTTTTTCCGATCACGACATCTATTCCACGCAAAGGTGCAACAAGTACAAGTTCTCCTTTCTTATTGGTACGCTCATCCATCAGGCTGGTGGAGTAGAACTGTGAAATGAAGTAAATCGGGAATATGAACAGGAATGCGTAAAGTATAGCTGTGAATGGGATAGGTGGTGAAAAGTTAGAAGGTGTGGATATTGTCTGCCTTTCAAAGAAGGTCTTTCCTTCCATGGCATCAAGAGCTGCGATATCTTCCGGGGAGATAGTTGATGATCCTGTTCTTACAGACTCGCCACTCTCCCGTTCGTTTATACCATAAGCACCGGGTACATCGTCAGGACCTGCAGATGTGCTTGCTCCTCTTCTAAGGCTATTTACTGTTTCTTCAGTTCCTGGCAGCTGGAAGTTCTGCGGTCTTTCCAGGTCATGGACAGTGACCCATACAGGGTGGCTATTGTTAACATCATTATATGAACTTAGCAGCATCTCGCGATATGTTTTAAAAGTGCTGTCTAGTGAATCGCCAGCTGCTGCTGCTTTACGTGTATCGCCCAGATACACATTGTTTCCTATGATAGCCATATCAGCACCATATTCATAATAGGATTCTGCAGTGAATCTGTCTACGAGAATATAATCGAATCTCTGGTCGCTTTCGATAATAGGCTGGATGTCAGGCTCTGAAATAGCTACAAGGTACATATTTTGGTTCATACTCATCCCTGTCTGGGATGCAGCATAAGATGCAATTATTACCAGTATCAAAGACAGTATGAGCATGATCACTGATCGTGCATCGAATTTAAGTTTTGATCTAAAAAATTCCCATTTTGCAATAGTGAACCAAGCAGGCATTATCTTTATATTACGCGCTTATTATATTAATACGTGTTTCCTACTTTATTTTATAATTACGAAGGATTATATGCAGGCAATTGTCTACATTTATATGATCATTCATTAATAATACACAGGAGTGATAGATTGGCAGACATTTTAGCTCAAACTATACCTTATACAGAAATTACTATAGCAGAAATTGTGTTTGCACTAGTGGTACTGATTGCAGGTATCATTATTGCCGGAATTCTTTCAGGCATGTTTAGAAAAGGCTTGAAAAAGACTAAACTTCCTGAGCTTGTAACTGAATTTCTGGTTCGTTTTCTGCGTGCATTGCTCTATGTGGGTGTATTGCTTGCAGTTATAGCGACTCTTGGGGTTGATACAAGTTCAGTTGTTGTAGGTCTTTCAGCAGTAATAGGCTTGATCCTTGGTTTTGGTATGCAGGATTCATTGAATAATCTGGCAGCAGGTGTGTGGATAGCAGCCCTGAGACCCCTTGATAAAGGAGAGTACGTAACTGTCGGTGGTCTTTCAGGTACCGTTCATGCAGTTGGTATCATGGCAACAGAACTCCTTACCCCTGACAACCAGTTTATCACGTTACCTAATAAGCTTGTATGGGGGAGTCCTATTGTGAATGCAAGTCGTATGCCCACACGCAGAGTATCAGTAGATGTTGGCGTGGGTTACAGCACGGACATTCCAAAAGCTGTACAGATCGCTCTGGATGTCATCAAGCAGGATTCCCGTGTGCTTGCTGACCCTGCGCCGGCAGTTATTACGACCGAACTTGCGAATTCATCTGTAAATCTACAGCTTCGTGCCTGGGTCAATACCGCTGATTTCTGGGCTGTGAAAAATGATCTGATAATAGCTATACATGCGGCTTTTGGCAAGGAAAATATTGAGATACCCTTCCCACAGCTGGATGTACGTATGTACAAGAATTAAACTGTCTTCAGGCATAGTTGATCTGCAACTATGCTTTTCTTCATTTTATAACATCGTTTATATATAGTGAAGCATATATTCATTTTGTGGAACCTGATGTAATCGAAGTTAACGGGCTCAGGAAAGAATACGGCGATTTCGTTGCTGTTGATGACCTTTCTTTCTCAGTGGGCAAAGAGGAGATATTTGGAATAGTTGGTCCAAACGGTGCTGGTAAAAGCACCACACTAAAAATGCTCAGCAGTCTTGTCAGACCAAGTACCGGCAGTATTTATATGAAAGGTCTGGATGTCTCAAAGGATGCTGTTGAGATAAAATCATTTCTTGGTTTTCTTCCAGAAGAGTCTCCTCTTTACGAGGGTATGGGTGTAGAGGATTATCTTCTTTTCTTTTCAGAGTTATATTGCATTCCAAAAGACCGCGCAAAGAAAAGGATACGTGAGCTTCTTTTTGACCTTTCTCTCAATGCTGACGGTAAAAAGATAGGTGATCTTTCAAAGGGAATGAAGCGCAAAGTTGCCATAGCTCGTTCTCTTATCAATGACCCTGACATTTTGATATACGATGAACCGGCATCAGGCTTAGACCCAATGACTTCCCGTTATATCACTGATTACGTACGCTCACTGAAAAAATCCGGCAAGACCATCATATTCAGTGCTCACAATCTTTTTCAGGTTGAAAGTCTTTGTGACCGGATACTTATTCTCAAAGCAGGAAAACTGGTAACATTGGGTACTGCAGAGGAAATAAGAACAGAGTATGGCAAGATACAGTACCGTCTTGAGTTTAAAGTGGATAGTATTGAGGAATACGCTATATCAGAGCTCAAGATGGTGAACGATAACTATGTCGCTACAACCAGTGACATCAATGTGATTAATCAGACTACCAAATGGGTTGCATCAAGAGGTGGGGATATAGTGGAGATGCGAACTATTGTACCTTCCCTTGAAGAGATCTTCCTTGAACTAATGGGCGTTGAACTTTTTGTAGACTGATTCTCTCAAACGATTACTGTTTTGGAGAATGCTTTTTTATAATATAGTTGTATATGCAACAATTGCAAACGCAACTAATAGGTGGTAGTTCTGACAGAACCCGTTAAACATGAAAACTTTTGTAGCATTAAAAAACATGAATCCATAGGCAGGGATATATCCCATCTTTTCAGGTCAATCAACATATATCTTTCAAAAGAGCTGGAACCGCATAGTATTGGAAGTGGTCAGTTCCCTTTTTTTAAGCTTTTGATGCATAATGAAGGAGTGAGTCAGGAATCATTTGCAATTTCATTGAAATATGATCGTGCAACTATCACTCGCTCTGTTAATAAACTTGAAGAAATGGGCTATGTTATCAGGAAAAGGGACCCTTATGATAAACGTGCCTACTGTGTTTACCTTACTGATAAAGGGCGCGAAATGAAGCCTGTGTTGATCGATATAAGCACAAAGCTCAATGATGTACTCTTGCATGGCTTTAGCACTGAAGAAAAGCTTATGTTTATTTCCATGATGGAAAAAGCTGCCAAAAACATAGCATCTGAAAACAAAACGAAGAAGGTTTCAAATGAATAATACTACAAATAATGAAAATAAGGAACCTGCAATTGAGATTCCAAATGTAACTTCTGGAATGAAAGCCATGCTGGGTGACCCAAAAAAGGCTATAATCAAATTAGCATTGCCAATGATGCTTGGTATGTCCATCCAGACCCTGTACAATCTTGTGGACACTTTCTGGGTTTCCGGTCTGGGTTCGGATGCTCTTGCAGCAGTGGGTTTCGTATTTCCATTATTCTTTATCATTATTGCATTATCAAACGGCCTTGGTGTCGGTGCCGGCTCAGCAATATCCCGAAGACTTGGTTCAAGGGATAAAAAAGGTGCTGACAATGTTGCAGTTCATACGATGATCCTTATGGTTCTGATGTCTGCTGTTTTCACTATAATGCTCTTTACATTTGCTGAGCCAATATTCGCTATGATGGGTGCTGGTAAAACAACCGCCATGGCGACATCATATGGTCGTATTATCTTTGGAGGCAGTATACTCCTGTTCTTTACCAATGTTGCAAATGCGATCCTTCGCAGTGAAGGGGATACAAAAAGGGCTATGAATGCCATGATATTTGGCTCAGTTCTGAATATCGTTCTTGACCCTATCTTCATTTACCAGTTCAATATGGGTGTTGCCGGTGCAGCCTGGGCTACAGTTGTATCAATGGGAGTGACAGCAGTTCTCATGTCCCGCTGGTTGTTCTTCAAAAAAGATACGTATCTATCTTTTGATTTCAATGATTTTAGTTTTGAGAGGAGAATTCTCAGGGATATATCCAAAGTGGGTATTCCTGCTACTGTACAACAGGCATCTATGGCATTTATGATGCTTGTAATGAATGTCATCATAATAGCTGTCAGCAATACTGACGGAGTAGCTGTTTACACTGTTGGATGGCGTGTTGCAACGATTGCAACGGCTCCTCTTATTGGCATTTCTACAGCTGTTGTGACAATGACGGGTTTTTCATACGGTGAGGGTTCATATGACAACGTCTCCTTCTCTCATATGTATGCAGTGAAAATCGGTCTTCTTGTAGAAACAGTCATTGCATTTCTAACTTTCATCCTGGCTCCCCAGATAGCTTCCGTATTTACCTTTTCTGAAGGTGCTTCTCATATCACGGATGACCTGATTATATTTCTAAGGATTATTTGCATATTCTATCCCACAGTCTCTCTTGGTATGCTTTCTTCATCTCTTTTCCAGGGGGTTGGCAAAGGATTTTATGCGCTGGTTGCAACAATCCTGCGTGCTGTCATATTCGTACCCATTTTCGCTTTATTTTTTGCTTTTAATCTGGATATGGGACTTACCGGTATCTGGTGGGGTATGGTCATAGGAAACATCATGGGTTCGCTGTTCATCTTTGTATGGGCAAGGATTTATGTAAGGAAAATGCTGAAGACCAAAATGCAAGCAGACTCCCAACATTAATTATCTGATAATGAAGAACTAAGGGTAGGATTCCCTTATTTTTTATAGATGCCTTTACTGTATTCTTTTTTAGTACAATATTTTGCATTGGTAAATGAAAATATTCAGCTACTTTTTGAAGTAGTTGCTTTTCAAAAGATATTTAAAATCCGCCGGATATAGTCATTAATGTTCTTGTGTGACCACACTCTCCCAAAGATATATATTCGTGAGATTTGAACGTTTTAGGATAGAGGAGAAGAATTAATGGAATTAACATCATATATGGTTGGGGATAATCAGAAAGCGGTTTTTAAAAATCGTGATCCTAAAGATATTTGTAATTTCAGAAAATGATTCCTTAAGGGTGCACAAATGAAAGAACTTATGAATTTTTCTCTTTTTGATGATGACATGAAAATGTTTGATTATAATTGGGATATGATACGGAATTTCCTTGTCAGGCATGACCTGGATGGGCTGGAACTCTTTGTGGATTCGTCTGCGCTTCCAGATCTGCCCAAGGATCTTGTAGTGGGCGTACATCTTCCTTATTGGATGGGGCGACATAGAGCTTGGGCTAATCCCTCTACATTTTCACAGGAAATGGAAAAGCCTGAGATGGACTACGCTTTTGGTGGTAGCAGCCGCGAGGAAGTTATTGACAATTTCAGGGGATCACTTGAGAATGCTGCACGTCTGGATGCTTCGTATGCAGTGTTCCATGTTTCCTATGCCGAACTGGAACAGGTCTATACACGTTGTTTTAATTGTAATGACTACGATGTACTTACAACAACTGCTGAATTTCTCAATGAGGCTGTTTCAATCTATCAGAATGCTGAACCACCGGTCAGGATATTCTTTGAGAATCTCTGGTGGCCAGGTCTTACATTCTTGGACTCCAAAAATGTTGAATATTTTGCAGACCTTCTTGATTTCGATAACTGGGCTTTTGTGCTGGATACCGGTCATCTTATGAATGCTACTATGAAGTGTGAAGATGAGGAATCCTCCATAGACATTGTGTTAGATCTGCTTTCCACTCATTCTGAAGATTTCATCAAGCGAATTGAAGGCATGCATTTCCATTGTAGTTTATCAGCCGAGTTCATGCGTAAGTCCATGGGAATGGGTCTCCCAGCAGGATTTGATAATTTGTCATTTGATGAGCGCCTTTCATCAGTTATGGGAATCCTTGAACAAATAGATCAGCATATGCCGTTTACCAGTGAAAAATGCTCTCAAATAGTTGAATTCGTATCTCCCGATTTCCTGACCCACGAATTTATTTCAACTGATCTGCAATCTCTTGATATGAAAATAGCTACCCAGAAACGGGCATTGTATGGATGACTCTTGCATCTATATTTTTGTGTTTTTGTGTATATATTTATATTTTTGCTGCAATAACCATGAAATGAGCTGTTAATTGAGCCGTTTGCATAGATAGGTATATATTGAACCCTGCGTTTACTCTTAATCATGAGTACTTTTGATAACAATAATTCTGAGAATCCAGAAAAGATGGATCGTTTGAAACTTTTTAGCGCACTTGGAAGTGAAACCAGACTCAGAATGCTACAACAGCTTACTGAAGGTGAAATGCATATATCTGAACTTGCAAGGATGCTTAGTATTTCAGTTCCGGTTGCTGCAAAACATGCAAATATACTTGAAGCAGCTGACCTTATACAACGCAAGATCTACGGTAAAACACATGTACTGCAATTGAACAACAAGAATATTTTTCATGCTCTGGATATATTTGCACCTTGCAGAACCGTTGAAGTGGAAAAGGGTGCAACACTTCTGCAAGCGCTTAAAAAAGCTGCAGTAGTGGAAGTGAAGAATGTTCACGGGCAAGATAACATTGTTTCCACAAATGGTGAAGAAGGTTTCTTTGTCTATGAGGTAGATGGTGAATTCTCTGAACAGAATGTCAGTGAGTATAAATTTGACAAAGAAGGAACAGTCATGTGGAAGAAGCTGGAACCAATAAGCATCTTAAAGGTGAACGTCAAATTCAAAAAAGAATGATATTCCTTTAGTAGTCAGGAAGCATCAAATTCATTATTTTTTCCTTATTTTTCCCTTATTTTTCAATCATTATTATTTATTTGTTTATTTATTTATTTATTTATTTACTTATTTTAATATTTATTGTTTTGTCTTTTTTGTTCAGATTTACATCTATCTGTTCTGATGAATACTTTCACTCTGCTTACCAGTTGCTTATATCCGCATCTGCCATATTGTCTTATTAATGATTCCCAGAAGTCCTGTTAATGAGCAGCATATGACGCTTATGGAAAGGATGAGATTGCTGTCCGAAGGTACCAAATATGACAGTTGCAACCAGAGTGCAGTCTGTCATGCTTTCGGGCCTGATGGTCGTTGCATACAACTCTACAAGACGTTGATGACAAATGCATGTTCCAGGGAGTGCACGTATTGTCCGAACAGGTGTGGCAGGGATTCTGTGCGTGCATCATTAAGTCCGGAGGAAATCGTAAAGATCACATGGTCCTTCTACCGAAGGAATGCAATAGAGGGTCTCTTCCTTTCCTCCGGTGTGACCGGGGATTCCGAAAGGACGGCAGAGAAGCAATTAGATGTTGCAAGACTTCTAAGAGGTCAGGGCTTTACCGGTTATATCCACATTCGTGTAATGCCAGGTACTCCGAAGTATCTCCTTGAGGAAATTGCCGATTACGCAAATAAGTTCGGTGTGAATGCAGAGACTACAAGTTCAGTTAATTACTCGGAAATATGCCCAAACTTTGATTATCAGAATGATGTACTCCAGCGTTTACAATGGACACGGGATCTAATTAATAAAAAAAGACGAGAGGCAGGTTCCAGGGGACGCATCATTGGTGCCAACGATACTCAGTTTGTGGTTGGAGCTCTGCAGGAATCTGACAGGGAGATAATCGGAACTGTTGAGAAGTTCATGGACAAGTATGAATTGAGAAGACCTTACTTTATGAGCTTCGACCCGGTTCCGCTCACTCCGCTTGAAAACAATGAGCCTTCACCCCAGTGGAGGGAAACAAGACTGTATCAGACTTCCTATCTTTTGAAGGATTATGGTGTGAGTGCCAATGACCTGAATTCTGTTCTTGATGATAATGGCTTTCTTTGTGATACTGATCCTAAAATGCTCCTTGCATCATGCCGTCCTGATATGTTTCCGGTTGACATCAATTCTGCAGGCAGAGAAGAATTGCTTATGGTGCCGGGTATTGGTCCTGTGGGCGCAAACAGGATCCTCCAGTCAAGACCCATAGCATCGGAAAAGGAACTTGCACGCATGGGTGTCGTTCTTGGTCGTGCACGCCCGTTCATTGAAATAAACGGGAAAAAGCAGACAAACTTATTCTCGTTTACGGGGGTAGGTGCATGATCGTAGCATTCAGGGAAAATGTAGAAGGTGTCTTGCTTGCCTGTGATGAGCTCTTAGCTAATCCGGATTCTGATCTCATTTCAGCCAATAACAGAGATGAGCTGAAACAAAAGATGGAGTTCACAGGAGTCGATGAAGTGAAAACTCTTGGATTTAGATCTATGGCAGACACAACAAAGCTTGTAAGCAATATATTTGGAAAACAGGGCTCAAGAATGTTTCAGCGTGATCTGGATGTTGAAGGATACATAGCAATGGTATTAAGACATAAATGCTCGCAGCCTATCGAATTGGTACATTTTCTGTGTTCTTGCAAGGGAAATGCCGAACTTCTTTGTTCAGGTAAGAGCAGCACGGGTAAAAAATATTACAATTACATGCGGGATGTAAGTCGGTCATATCATCGTTTGTGCATGTTTGCACGGCCTGCTTTTGTTAATGGGATCTTGTCTGTCAAAATAGAGTCAGCACATCAGGTAGGGGATATGTTCTGTCGCTGGCTTTCAAGGAAAAACCCGGATCTTCCTGTTTCAGTAATAGAGGGAGACATTGCCTGGATAGGGAACGGTGCTCATGTAGGCCTTGAACATTTCACAAAGCTGCCTTCTTCATTGGTAGCTAGCCTTGAGTTTGCCAATGAGCGTGATGAGGTTGATGATATGTGGGATATGTACTATGATTCTCAGATGATCCACAACCGGAGAAACAAAAACTACGCTCGACAACTGCAGCCAAAAGTTTCAGCATCCATGAGTAGGATGTCGGAAAGGGACAGGTACAAAATTGAAAAAGGTATCACAAGCTGCACCCTGGATTCTTTTGTATCTTAATTGGAGGTATAATGCTAGCTGATCTCAGGACCTTACAGGACATTCCCCGCATAGGGAATAAAATGTCAAAACGTTTTATAGAGCATTTCGGTAGTGAAAATCAGGCCCTTGATGCTATACTTGCCGGTGATATTGCCAGTATTTCCGAGGTAGAGGGTATTGGTCAACGCTATGCCATATCGCTTATACAGGATGTAGCTTCCAGGGTTGAAGGAGTTAATATCTCTGACTTTTTGAGAAGCAAGGAGGCAATGGATGTCTATGAAAAATTGCTTGACCTTGTCAAGGAGTTTGCTCATACCCGGTATTCCAGAGATAAATTGCATGTTTTTTTCCCGTATCCTTCTACGAGGATTCAAAAGATAATGCAGGTACGTGAATCTGTTTCATATTACATGGAAACTGCCAATCTGCTTGAAGGGGATGAGACCATTGCTGACCTGTTGTCAAAAGCCACACAGCTTAATTTTAAACACCAGTGCCCAAAGGTCCGTGACAGAGTTATCATAACATCTGACCAGGATAGTTACGAGTATGCGAAAAAACGCTTTGCAGGATTGCTTGATGTGACTTTTGCCCGATCCCTTTCTGAATTCATTGATGTTTCAAGGGGTTTCTCCCAGGTTATTGCTCTGGGCGATGATTACCTGTCATTTGATCTTCCTGAAGATGTGGACCCTGAATTCTATTCTGACCTGCAGGAAATAGATGATTTCAAGCTTATACCTGAAAAAGAAATACTGACATTTTCCAGGAATCTCAATTCAATAGAATCTTCTATTAAAGTGATAAGGCTGCTCCGTTCCAGGGGGATTAGTTTCTTTGACAGCATGGATGATGATGAGCTTGAGTTGCTTGCCTCTACATTGGGCCTTATAGACGATAATGGCGATATTGTCCATGGAATTGATGAAGAAGTAGACCGAATTTCCGATGCAGTAGATAAGCTTAGTTCTACTGTAGCAGAAACTGTCCGTATTGTTAACGATGGTCTGAATTCCTGTCTGGAGAACAGTCAGATGACACTTAGCGGACAGGATATGCTGAAAGTGATGAATGGTTCCATTGAGCTGAAAGAAATACTTGGAAAGAAGCTGCATAAAAGATATTATTCCATTGTTAAGGAAGGTGCGGACAGAATATGCAATGAACTTCAACTTGAAAAAAAGGAAAGATTGATGGTTGATTCTTTTTTCCCTGAAGAGATTATACACCCTGTTGAGGTAGATGTTGATAGCCTGAATGCTTTGAAACAGCATCTGAATAAAAAAGTTCTGAAAAGAAAATTCAATCATAAGTGTGAAGTTTCGCGCATATTGTCTTCCTACAGAACAATTGTCCGGGAAATGGTCCGCGAGGTACTTGAATTTGATGTGGGATTTGCAATCGGTTCTTTTGCTCTGGCATACGATCTTGTTATGCCGGAAATAATAGATGATACTGGAATTGGTTTTGAGGGTGGAAGGAACCTGTTTTTACTTTCCAGACACGGTGATGTGATACCAATTGACTATTCTGTGGGTGAGAACAGTTTCAGTCCTAAAAACGAGGCCAGCAGGGTCGTGCTTTTGAGTGGCGTTAATTCAGGAGGCAAAACATCACTTCTGGAACTTCTTGCCCAGAGCAGCATCCTTGCGCATATGGGATTTCCTGTTCCTGCACAGCATATGGAACTATCTCTTACTGAGTCGATGTACTATTTTGCTAAATCAAAAGGTACATTAGATGCAGGTGCATTTGAAACTACCCTTACTGAATTCTCTGTGGTGGCTGATGATTCTGCAAAATTTGTTCTGGCAGATGAACTTGAATCCATCACAGAACCTGGAGCTTCTGCAAAGATAATGGCTGGAATACTTGAAGTTTTAACTGAGAATGAGAGTACTATGTCTATATTTGTTTCACACCTTTCAGAGCAGATAATGGAAAATACTGCCTGTGATATAAGAGTTGATGGGATAGAGGCAAGCGGATTGGATGCTGAATTGAATTTGATAGTTGACAGGAGTCCCCGTTATAGTTACATTGCAAAAAGCACTCCTGAACTTATTGTGGAGCGGCTTTCAAAAAAGACGGATGGAAAAGAACAGGCTTTCTATGATAAATTAAGGAGTAAGTTTCAGTAGCTGAAACTGTACTGTTTGGATTCAAAGCACGCCTTTGGTGCTTTTTATTCCTTCTCCTTCGATGACCATGGCTCTTCTAAGGGCGTAGGCGAATGCCTTGAAAAGTGCTTCTATCTTGTGGTGGTCATTGTCACCGTAAACGTGAGCATGTATATTTGTCTTTGAGTTCTGGGCAATGGCTTCAAAGAAATGAACTAGCATTTGTGTGCTGAATTCCCCTACTTTTTGAGCTTTGAACTCTGCATCCATTACCAGATAACTGCGCCCTCCGAGATCAAGAGCCACACTTGCCAGTGCTTCATCCATTGGTATACGTGCCTCTCCGAACCTTGCAATACCGGATTTGTCAGCAAGTGCCTCTGCGATTACCTGGCCCAGGACGATTCCGGTATCTTCTATAAGGTGATGGTCATCAACAATGAGATCACCAGTAGCTTTTACAGTAAGGTTGAAGTTTCCATGCTTTGTGAATGCAGTGAGCATATGGTCGAAAAATCCAATGCCAGTACTGATGTCTGCAAGGCCTTTTCCATCAAGTTCCAGCTCGATGTTGATGTCGGTTTCACTGGTTTTGCGTGATATGTTTGCTTTTCTCATGGCTTCACCTGATTACTCCGGTGTATTATAAATCTTTTCTGATAATATTTATTGCTTCTGGAAGTGTGAACTTTCCTTTGTATAATGCAGTTCCGACAACGACTGCATTTGCACCGGTCTTTTTCAAAGCAATGATGTCATCAAGGCTTGTAACGCCACCTGATGCGATTACAGGAATACTGACCGACTTTACCAGTTCTTCGGTAGGTTTTGTATTGACACCTTGCAGCAATCCTTCAGAATCTATATTTGTAAAAAGGATACTTCCGGCACCAAGTTCCTGAAACCTTATTCCAATCTCAACGGCTGTGAATTCGGATTGTTTTTTCCACCCTTCAATGGACACTTTGCCATTTTTGGAATCAAGGGCAACGTTGATATGTTTGCTTCCAAATGCATCTGCAAGCTCTTTGATGAGTTTCGGATTATTTATGGCTGCAGTACTAAGTATTACTCTATCCACTCCGATATTCAACAAATCAGCTGCATTCTCAAAAGAGCGTATTCCTCCGCCAACCTGTATCTCCATTCCAAGCGGTTTGCACTGCGTTACTATTTTTTCGATGATTGTAGCATTCTTGCGTTGACCGTCAATGGCACCATCAAGGTCTATGAGATGCAGTGTTTTTGCACCCTGGGATGCCCAGTCATTTGCTACTGCCACTGGGTCATCTATTGAGATCATTTCACTGCCAGGAATTCCCTGAACCAGTTGTACACATTTGCCGTTTTTCATATCAACGGCAGGAATTATTTCAAAATTCATGCTACCTCAGGGCATCATTCTCTCGATAGGCACTACCAGTATGTCTTTGGCACCTGCCTTCTTGAGTTCATCAACTGTAGCAAAGATAGTGCTGGCATCAACAACTGCATGCACTGCAAGTACTGAGCTATCTGATTCAACTTTCATTACTGTTGGGCCAGCCATTCCTGGAAGGATCTTCTTGACAGTTTCCAGTGAATCAGTGGGTACATTCATCATAAGATAGCGCTTTCCTTTTGCTCTTATAACACTCTCAACGGCGGTCTGTATCTGCCCGATCTTATCGTTGTTTTCCTGTTTCTTCTTATTTGCAATAAGGTATACTGATGACGTGAATGTTTTTTCGATCATTTTCAGATGATTTGTGACAAGGGTTGTACCTGAGCTGGATATATCCACGATAGCATCGGCAATACCTACGTGAGGTGTCATTTCACATGCACCACTAACTTTGACCACTTCAATGTTTATTCCAAGATTATCAAAGTATTTGGCAGTGATATTGGGGAATTCTGTGGCAACACGCATTCCTTCGAGTTCTTTTGCAGAAGTAATGGGGGAGTCGTCAGGTACGGCCAGAACAAGATTTGCAGCTCCAAATTTAAGGTCAAGAAGTATCTCCACATCTGATCCAGTTTCATGTATAAGGTCCAGGCCAGTAATGCCTACATCGGCTGCTCCATCCTGTACATATTCAGGAATATCTGCGGCTCTTGCAAACAGGTAAGTGATCTCAGGATCGGTTGTTTTGGCAAAAAGTTTCCTTGTCCCACCTTCAATTACAGGCAATCCTGCCTCTTTGAGCAGACTTACAGTGGGGTCATGTAAGCGCCCTTTATTGGGTATTGCAATACGTATCATAGGAATCCTTCTGTATAATTATAATCAGTGTCAATTGAACGTTATTTGAAAGACTTTTATAGCATATAGACTTCACGCTGATTCAATATTCTTTTTATGAAGCTAATAAACAGATTATAATTACTTGTAGTTATAATTATAATCAGTTATTATTAAATAATATATGGGTGCTAGGTATAGCGAAGGATACTTAGTTAACTTTAATTATCTATTCTTATCTTTTACTTGTTTATTAATTGATATTCTAGAGGACTAATATGATGCGAAATATCAAAGTTGAACACCTGATAGAAACGCCGGTGGAAAAACAGCAGATCGAACTTGTGGAGAGAAAGGGGGTGGGTCACCCTGATAGTATCTCAGATGGTCTTGCAGAGGCTGTAAGCCGCGCATTGTGCAAGGAATATATCGATAAATGTGGTGTAGTTCTTCACCACAATACCGATGAAGCCCAGATCGTGGCAGGGAGGTCAAATCCTCAGTTTGGTGGCGGAGAAGTTATTCAGCCGATCTACACTCTGCTTGTGGGAAGAGCAACAAAAGAATTTGAAGGCGTGCAGATCCCTGCTGAGTCTGTGGCACTGGCTGCTGCAAGGGACTATATCAGAAGCACAATTGTTGATATTGACCTTGAGAGGGACATTATTGTTGACTGTAAACTTGGTACAGGTTCATCAGATCTTAGGGATGTTTTCCAGAGGAATAGAGTTCCTGTGGCAAATGATACTTCGTTTGGTGTTGGGCATGCTCCATTTTCAGAACTTGAGCAGATCGTGTACGAGTCTGAAAGAAAACTGATCACTGATCTGAAAAAGAAAATACCTGCTATTGGAACAGACATTAAGGTCATGGGTCTTAGAGACAATGATGATATAAACCTGACAATATGCTGTGGTATGGTTGGAAAGCATGTTGATGATATGGATCACTACATCAATATCAAGGAAGAAATGACTGACTATGTTACTGATCTGGCACTCAAGCGTACGGATCGTAAGGTCAAGACCTACATCAACGCAGCAGATGATATAAACTGCAAGTCTGTGTTCCTGACGGTGACAGGTACTTCAGCTGAAATGGGTGATGATGGTTCTGTAGGTCGTGGTAACCGTTGTAACGGACTTATTACTCCAAATAGGCCAATGAGCATGGAGGCGACCAGTGGTAAGAATCCTATCAACCATATTGGTAAGATCTACAACCTTCTTTCTACTCAGATGGCAAAAGATATTGTGAAGGCTGTTCCTGAGGTTCAGGATGTCTACATTAAACTTCTTTCACAGATCGGCAAGCCAATAGACCAGCCACTTGTTGCAAGTGCACAGATAATTCCTGAAGATGGTGCAAACTTTGCTTCCATAAGGGCGGAAACAGAGCTTGTTATGGATGAGTGGCTCGCAGATATCACAAAGATCACCACGATGGTCATCAACGGTGAACTGGATACTTTCTGATATTGATATAGGAGTTTATCCTAAATTCAGGATGAACTTTTTTCTTTTTTCTTTCCATCGCTTGATCATTTCTCTTTATTTTATACACTTATCTGCGTCATGTGTATTTTCGGCGAAAGAGATAAGTATGATTGTGCGCATTGGAGTGTTGCATCGCACGGCAGCGTCGTGCTGAAGCATGATTTGTTAGACCCGCCTTAACTCAGTGGTAGAGTGCGCGGCTGTAGTTTGATTCATGTGACATGATCACATTACGCGCAGGCACCGCGATGTCCCCGGTTCGAGTCTGGGAGGCGGGACTTACAAAATCAAGAAAAAGCCTTAAATATAAGAGCCTCCTTTTAGGGGGTGCTTACAAGCGAAAAAGTATTTCATGTCCGAATAGTGTAGAGGCCTATCATGGAGCCCTGTCGAGGCTCCGACCCGGGTTCGAATCCCGGTTCGGGCGTTATTTCTTAAACCCCGGATTGTCCGGATTTTTTCACTTTTAATCAGATAACAGCAATTTGCGTTTTCCCAGTATTTGAGATTAATTTTTAAGCTACTGCTTCTGCTATTAGCTCGCTTTTTTGCAACTCTTATCCAATATTGCAAGGCAGTGCCTGGTGGGTCTTAGGAGTACACTACATGTATGTTTAAAAGCTGTTCTCACAGATCAGCCATAAAAAAGAAAAGGATAAATAAAAAAGTCACTCTGACATTACTTTAACTGCGACCAGAGAGCGACCCAGCTTATCTTCCAGCTTTTTGATATCTTCCAGGTCACTCTTGCTAAGTTCTGCATTAGTAATATCAATACCTGAAAATGATAATAAAGTTACATTCATTTTATCTTCCAGTTCTTTGATGGATTTTACTTCTTCATCTTTGAGTGCAGAAAAGGCCCATATCATATTTTTATCTCCTAAATATTGTAACATGCTATTCCATGCTTTCTTCTCATAAGTATCTGACAGGCAAAACTACTTATATGTCCTTCTATATTTTGATTACTGTTATGTTTAGTAAGCAAGCTGGTTTTAATATACAGAGAGTTATACTTTTGGTATTTGTATATCTTGCATTAATGCTAAGTGTTAGTTTGTTCTCTGCCTTTTTTCAAGTGATCTCTTGAGACCAGGCTATTAATATAATTGCAATGTCAATTTTGTTCTTTGTTTTTTACTCACAAATAATATGCAAAAAATAAATATGCTCTCGGCTATGCTCGTTAAAAAAACGGTGAATTAATCGTTTTTTTGGGAGTCAAAAGATCACTGTATGGATAACCTGCAGCATGCTGCATTCTATGAAAATGACCATTAGATTGTTCACCACCAGGAACAAGCCAACAATTACAATACCTTTTCTGGACAATGTCCACAGAAGCTTGGTCCACCTGGAACCTGACTCTCTTAGGACTCTGTAGTTCCAGTAGACTATTGCAAGGAAAAATACCTTCAGAACAAGAAGGGATTCAATTCCATAGCTCTGGAATACTGCTGCCAGAAATTTATTTTCTTCAAATCCATAGTTGAGAGCCTGAACAGTTGTCAGGAAATCACCAAGTACGTAGAACAATATTAAATATTTGACATCCTTCAGGAAGTCCCATATATTTGTGAATTGTGAATTGTACTGGCTTACGTTATCCATTCTACTTGCTAGTAATGGAGCTGTATATAAGGTGGGTGTGGATGTATTGCATATCTATGTGCATAAAAATTAGTTCTATGTAGTAATTATCTATGAAATGTATGCATGAAAATATTCTATATGTTCTTCGTTTTGACTGTCCTGAATTTCTGTTTGATTTTTAGCCTCTACATTTGATAACAATTTTGTACTAGTAACTACTAAATGATATCATGGCCTCAACACAAGTTCCTATTGATATCTCCACATCACTGGAAAACCACAAGTCTGATGTGTATCTGATAGTGGGGAATTCGAACAATGCAGACATCTATTACGCAACCCGCTTCTTTGCTTCAGACGAGTTTGCTTACTTCCATACAAAAGAAGGCGCTGAAACGATTCTTGTTTCTGATATGGAAAAAGGCAGAGCAGAGATCGAGTCAAGAGTATCTGATATTCGTACACTGCAGGGTTGTGACTACAGGTCAAAGGTAAAGGAAAGAAAAGATCCATCTCTTGCTTATTGTGACTGCCTTGCAGATATACTGCAAAAAGAGGGTGCAAGACGAGTAGCAGTTCCAAGAGATTTTCCATACCATATCGCACAGACCCTCAAGGAAGAGGGTTTTTCCATAAAAGCTATCAAAAGTCCATTTGCAGAGTTGCGCTCACGAAAAGACCCTTCAGAGGTCGATATCGTAAAAAAGGTTCAGGATGCCTGCAACAAAGCAATGAAAGCGGCAGTTGAGATGGTCAAAAAATCAGAAGATGTTGAGGGTATACTCAATTATCGTGGCTTTGCCCTGACATCTGAAATCTTACGTAAAGAAATAGATATGACACTTCTTGAACATGGATGTGAGGCAGAGGGCACTATAGTTGCCGGTGGTACTGACTCTGCAAATCCTCATTGGGAAGGTGCAGGCCCTCTAAAGGCAAATGAACCTATTGTCATAGATATATTTCCACACAGTAAGAAGGACAGGTACTATGCTGACATGACCCGGACAGTGCTTAAAGGTGAGCCATCAGAAAAGTTGGCGGACATGTATGAAGCTGTCCTTGAGGCACAGAATGCCGGGATAGAAATGGTCAAACCCGGTGTCAAATGCAGTGATGTCCATAACAAAATTTGCGATGTATTCAATGAGAGGGGTTACGATACCATCAGGGAAGGCTCAAATGTTGGTTTCATCCATTCGACCGGGCATGGCGTAGGGCTTGAGATACACGAATTACCATCTATAGGGAACAGCGATGTTGAGCTTGAGGAAGGTAATATCATCACAATAGAACCGGGCTTGTACTATCCTGATGTTGGTGGCATACGTCTGGAGGATCTTATCCTGGTGAGCGCAGATGGTTTTGAGAACCTCACGGAAATGGAAAAGAAATTTGTATATTGATCCAAGAAGAAGGAGAATTTAAATGGCTGACAAAGTTAAGGACATCGATGAGATAATTGACAAATACATCAAAGCAGGAAAGATACTGTCACAGGTAAGAACTGAGGCAAAAGAACGCATAAAGGTGGGTGTCAGCCTGCTGGAAATTGCTGAGTTTGTGGAGAGCAGACCAATGGAACTCGGAGCAGATGGCTCAGCATTTCCCTGTAATATTTCCCGCAACGATGAGGCAGCACATGCAACTCCTATTGCAGGTGATGAAAGCGTCTTTGGGGAAGATGTGATCAAACTCGATCTTGGAGTTCATGTGGATGGTTATATCGCAGATTCTGCAATCACCATAGATCTTTCGGGTAAATATGGTGAGCTTGTAAAAGCTTCAGAAGAAGGTCTTAAAGCTGCCATCGATATTGTCAAAAATGGTGCTGATACAGCAGATATTGCTGCTGCCATAGAGGATGCTATTCTTGCCCACGATCTTAAGCCTGTGGGGAACCTTACAGGACATGGGCTTGCACAATATACCCCACATGCATCTCCCAGCATACCCAATAGGAGAGTAAGCAAAGGTGTTATACTTCATACAGGTGATTCCATTGCCATAGAGCCATTTGTAACCGATGGTGCCGGAAAGGTCGTTGATGGTTCACTTACAGAGATATATCAGGTAGTACACAAAAAACCTGTGCGTTTACCAGCAGCAAGATCTCTTCTTAAAGAACTTGAACAATATAGGACGCTTCCATTTGCAAAAAGATGGCTCAAAACCCCGCAACTGGACTTTGCCATGATGCAGCTTGAAAAGGCAGGAATCGTCCATTCATATCCGGTACTCAAGGAAGTAGCCGGAGGGATGGTTGCGCAGACGGAGCACACGCTCATAGTCACAGATAATGGATGCGAAGTTACAACCAAATAAAAAAAGGATGGGATAAGATTGAGGCTTAGGAATCTGTTATTGCTCATTGTCTTATTTTCAATGTTATCCACTCCGGCAAGTGCTGCATATGAATGGGATAACACCATCGATATAGGTACAGATGGCATGGTTTGGGAGTACACTGAAACATATTCCGGTGACCGGTCTGTAATATTTAAGAACTTCATTGATACGGAATTCGGGGATAATGATGGATTTGTTAGTTCATGGGAATTGCTAAAAACCGATGTAATGGGTAGTAAATCATTTCTCAAGAGCATAGAAAAAAGTAAGGATGTAAAAATAGACAATTCATCAAAGAATGTAACTCTTTTGGATATGGAAACTGATATGTCTGCTGAACTTATAGGACCGGTAGATAATGAAAAAAAGATAATAAACAAGTACAAGGTTTTTTATGCTTTCAAAACAACACTTTCAGACTCTGATACGAGTATGTGCTTCCAGGGTCAACCTGGAACGGATGTAACTATAAATCTTCCATCTATGATGAAATTAATTTCCCTAGAAGGCATTGAAAGCCAAACCACAAAAGAAAGTTTACAAGGTACCAGTGTTTCCGGTCAGTTTGGATCTAGCGGGGAAATTATTATTGAGTTCTTAATTGAAGAAGCACCCGTTCAGGAAAAAAAGGAAAATATAACAAAAACAACTCCTGCTAACGTCTCAAATACAGACTATCCATCATTGCTGGATAAGATATTCCCAGGGCTTACAGATAATTTTCTTGAAAAATTGAAGTCCGACACATTTAAGAGCTTTTAAGCTCACTAGAAAATTGGTGTTCAGCTTGCTGGTAGAGAAAATTGAACTTGAAAATGGTTCAGCAATGGGCCTTAACTTTTCTATGCAGACCGCTCCCTTGCTTGTTATCAGGGCAGACAGGGGTTTTGTTATGTGCGCTTATCTTGATATGGACACAGCAGGAAATCTTGGTGATGTTGCAGTTAAGGTAAAAGGTGTCAGCACTTTTGATGATGTGCTTCAGGCACCTGTTGTTGGTGCTACCCAGAAAGCCATCGATCTTGGTATCAAAGTAGGGATGACAGGCAAAAAAGCATTAGAATTGATGTTCTGATGGCCGACGCATTTTTTCTTTGTTTTTTTATGTTTTGTTCTAACCGCCCATTGAAACGCTTTAAATAGTACTACTATTCTCTATTGCAGTTATTATGTTGTATGCTTTTGAGTTATCCGGGGAGCACGCTGTCCTGCCATGTAAAGAAGTATTTGCATGTCTTTCAATGGCAGGTCTTGAGTACTGTGAGCACTCCTTTTTTGATCAATGCCTTGTTCTTGATATTGAAGGTGAGTCTATTGATGAGAAACTTCTCTTTATCGCTGATCGGCTTGCTATGTCCCATCACATACTGAAAGTGCTGGGAATTTGTGTTCTGGACAATGATTCAATCATAGCAATGTGTGAGGACTCTGATCTTAGCGGATTTTTGTCCGAAGGTCAGACATACGTTGTTCGCGCAAAAAGAATCAATCACCATGGTGATATCAACAGGGAATATATTGAAGGCATGCTTGGGGGCAGCATTTTCCGCAAAGGATTCAGGGCAGATCTCAAAAATCCTGATGTAACATTTCGGATTGTAATGACTGATCGTGCAGTCCTTGGTACGATTGTGCATTCTGTAGACCGGAGTGCGTATGAACACCGTGCCCCGCATAAGAAACCATTCTTCTATCCAGGTGTGCTTATGCCCAGAGTTGCAAGGGCCTTAGTGAACATTTCGCAGGTGAGGGCTGATGAAACTCTTTTTGACCCTTTCAGCGGTACAGCCGGTATCCTTGTAGAGGGCGGCCTGGTGGGTGCCCATGTCATTGGCATCGAAGTCCGTCATAAGATCTCTCACGGAGCCAGGCTGAACCTTGATGAGTATGAAAGCAACTATTCTCTGATGGTGGGCGATGCCTGCCGTGTTTCACTCAAAGACTCATGTGTCGATGCAATTGTGACAGACCCTCCATATGGTCGCTCTGCTGCCATAAAGGCTGAGTCCATGCATCATCTGTATTCGGATTCTTTTGCTGAAATGTACAGGGTACTTCGACAGGGGAAACTCGCAGTAGTGGTATCTGAGATAAAAGTACTAGAATTTGCAGAGAATGCTGGTTTTAGAGTTCTTGATGCATTCACTCAAAAAGTCCACAAGAGTCTTACAAGGACCTTCACCGTTCTTTATAAAGACTGATCAATGCATTGTTTCTGTATAAGTGACCAGTATGCTGCAAGCATTGTTTCGTATTCCTTATGATCTGAAAAGCGTTCTTTAATATATTTCCAGAAACGAGGACTGTGGTTGAGTTCGATGAGATGTACCATTTCGTGGAATACTATATATTCAACGATTTTGTCTGGCAGGTGTCTCATATGACTGTTAAAGTTCAGGTTTCCTTTTGAGCTGCAACTTCCCCATTTTGTTCTCATTTTTCTGAATCTTATCCTTTGTGGTTTTACTCCAAGCTCCTCTTCGATTCTGATGACAAAGGAGTTTACAAGTTCCTCCAGTTCCTCGACAGACCTGCCTTTAACTAAATCCACACTTGAACATAGTTCTTTTAATTTCTCCATCTGGAAATATCTGTTATATATCCATCTCCGGTGCCTGTGGATGATCATCTCGTGATCCCTGTGGTCATGGGGTACTATCAGGTACAATCGATGGTCTTTGAACTCAAGTCTTGGATTTTTTACATTTCTGCGTATGATCTCATAATCTATGAGCATGTCCTTGATATTTGTCGTTAAATGCATTATGTATGATAATTTATGATAAAAAGTAAAGTTTATTCCATGGGGATCAGATTATCCATTACTTCTGCCATGACGCGGTGGCGTACCATATATTCGTGTACTTTCTCATTTGCCCTTCTTATGGCGTAAGCATCCTCACACCAGTCTATAGGTTGCATGTATTCTACTTCCATAAGGGTCAATCCATATGCAGGTGCAGGCTCCAGTCCTTCTTCGTAAGATTCAGGGTCAAGCATTTGATTAAGCCACTGCTCGTCTCTTACTCCGCTTCCCACCAATGTAAGGGCAGCAACCATCTTTCGGACCATGTTCCTAAGAAAACTGTTTGCCTGTATGTCGATCTTTGTCAGGGTTCCGCTGACACGTACATCTATTTTTTCGATATTACGGACTGTGCTTCTGTCTCCCTGTTTGCTACAAAAGTTTGCAAAATCGTGTTTCCCTACAAGTATCTTAGACGCAGCTCTGATCTTTGGAATGTCATATTGCTCCCCGCCCATGACATATCGGTACTTACGGTTGACAGCCCATCTTCTGGGATCGAATTCATCGGGGACTTCTGCATGTGCCCACACCCATATTGAGTTTGGGAGGCTGGAATTGATTACCCTTGGTATGGCAAGGTTTGGCTTATCCGTGTCAAATGCAACTACCTGTTCCCTGGCATGAACTCCAGCATCTGTCCTTCCGGAACTTGAAAAACGTGCTGATTTCGGGTCTTCAATGATTTCCAGTTCAGTGAGTGCATTGAACAGCTCACCTTCTATCGTTGCAGCATCCGGTTGAATCTGTGATCCATTATATCCGGTGCCTACGTATGCTATTTTCAGAGCAACTCTCATACCGTTCACTCTGGCATCATATGTTCTTTTTTCTATAATACATTTCTCTTACGAACAACAAAGCGATAATGAACATACATCCAAATAAGAACCAAATGCTGACATGTGACAGGAGTCCATGCTGAAATATCCCTGATACCGGTTCGGCAAGCGCTGTCATGTTATCAGTGGACCCAGTTGGAGTAGGGATTGCCGGTGTCTGGTTCCCAGCAGCTGTGCTCACGCCTTCTCTTAAAAGATCAGTTCCTGCATCTGTTCCATTTGGTGCAGATGATGCAAGCATCTGCTCGTCAACATCAAGATCCATGCCTTCTTCTTCGGCGATATTTTTATTCATGCCTGTCATTGGTTCTTCATCAAACATTGGTGCAGTGGCAGCTTCCTGTGACATTGAGGGTCCGGGGCCCATACTTAGGTTTCTTGTTATGGCTTCAAGTCCGGTGGCTGCAAAAGCAGCACCTGCTACAAGCCCCAGGTATTTTTTCAGCATGCTTAAAATGGATGACCTATCGCTTTTCATATTACCTGGAGTGACGACTATCAGTTTTTGTACTGGTTCGTATATCTTTACTTCTCTTCCCTTGCGGCTCCACTTTGTTTCTTTGACCTTTATGAGGTCTGCTTCTATGAGTCCGTCAAGATTGTACTTAACAGTTGTAAGCGGAATTTCTAATGCTTCGGACACGTCGCTTGCAGACATGGGCTTATCTGCAAGTATATCAAGCATTTTCATTGCTTTCTCATTGGAAAGCACCTGGGTGATCTTTTTGGATCCCTCTCCAAGGGGTAGAATAAGCACTTTTTCGGAATTTGTGTTTTCTTCGTTATCTCCCATATGGTGCAGTATATTGATCCAGGCTTATAGTTTTTCCTTTAAGTTCAGTTCTATTTGAAGTCTTGAATATTTCAAGTGTATCTCGTAAAGTTAAAGAATAGCTAGAACAATATGAGGTAAATTCTAGGGGCTTATTATGATTACAAAAGAAAACATCATGGAAATTGTAGGGAACTATGATCTTGACAATATTACTATTGCAACCGCATGTTCCCACTCCAGTCTTCAGATCTTTGATGGGGCAAGAAAAGAAGGTTTTAAAACAATTGGAATTTGCGTGAAAGAGCCACCAAGATACTATGATGCTTTTCCACTGGCAAAGCCCGATGAATTTATTGTGGTCAACAGTTATCAGGATATCCCAAATATAGTCGATGAACTTGTAGCTAAGAATGCTATTGTGATTCCCCATGGTTCATTTGTAGAATATCTGAGCATTGATAAATTTGCTGAACTTGCAGTTCCTACATTTGGAAACAGAGCAGTTCTTGAATGGGAATCTGACAGGGAAATGGAAAGGAAATGGCTTGAAGGCGCTGGGATCCACATGCCAAAGCAGATCAAACCGGAAGATATCGCTGGTCCTGTTATGGTAAAATATCATGGTGCCAAAGGTGGACGTGGTTTCTTTATCGCGAAGAATCAGGATGAGTTCGAGGAACACGTAGATCCCAATGAGAAATACACTATTCAGGAATTCATGGTCGGTACACGTTATTACTTGCACTACTTCTATTCTCCTCTTCAGGAGGAAGGCTACCAGTTAAGCGAGGGTATACTTCAGATGCTCAGCATGGATCGCAGGGTAGAATCAAATGCTGACGAGATTTTCAGACTTGGTTCGCCAAAAGAGTTGGGAGAGGCAGATATCCACCCAACATATGTGGTAACAGGAAATGTTCCGCTTGTTGCAAGAGAATCTCTTTTGCCGTTGATCTTCGAACTTGGTGACAGAGTCGTTGAAGAGTCTATCAAACTTTTCGGTGGAATGATTGGTCCTTTTTGTCTTGAGACTGTATTCACAGATAAGCTTGAGATCAAGGTATTCGAGATATCTGCAAGAATCGTTGCAGGAACTAATATCTATCCAAGTGGCTCTCCGTATTCAGATTTTGTGGAGCCGGGACTTTCCACTGGAAGGCGCATTGCACAGGAAATCAGAGCTGGCATAGATTCCAAACAGCTTGATAAGATTATCTCATAAAGAGATAAGTCCATGATTATGCAGTTTTCATGGATTAGCTGACATTTTTGTTTTCTTTTTAAAAGATTTGATCTCGTTACTTTTTAGTCTGTTTAACGGGTTTCTGCCAATCAAAAAAGCATTTTGCTACTTAGTCATTGTGTCAAAAGAAAAGAGGAATCTCACATAATGACGGTTTGGGTGAAGTTTGGGGAATGATACATTTAAGAATCAATGCATCTGAGGGGAATGATGTTATGGCGGAGATTCCTCTTGCATCTAAATATGTATAGACCTATATATATCTTGTTAATTTGCTTTGTTCCATATTTTTATTTTTTAGTGTCTGCTGCAGTTTATTTTAATTTTTTAAAATAGCAGATTTTACAAATTGGACGCAAATGAAAAATACTATATACGGTGGGCATATTTCTTTTTCTAATATGAAAAACTCTTCAAACGCAGGTGTTTCAAAAAAACAATACATCCTTGGTGGAAATGGTGAAGATGTTCTCCTTTATCTTGGGAGGTATCTTGCACGTGACAGATCATCAGGTTCCCATGTTTCCATGGATGTAAACCACCCTCATGCTGTATTCATTGCAGGGAAAAGAGGCTATGGTAAATCGTACACCATGGCAGTGCTTATGGAAGAAATGATGATGCTTCCTGATGAGATCAAAAGTAATGTTTCTTCTGTTGTCATTGATACAATGGGAATTTTCTGGACACTTAGAAAGAGCAATGAGGTACAAAAATCCATAGTTCATGAGTGGAATCTGGAAACAAAGGAATTTGATATTGATATTTTTGTACCAGCAGGAAGCCTGAGTAGCTATGAAGAGCGGCATATTGTAGTTAAACCGTTGTCCTTGCCCATATCACAAATGGATGGGTATGAATGGTGTGAATTGTTTGATATAGAGGCTGTTTCTCCCCCAGGTGTTCTGACCATTAGAATTATTGATGAACTAAAAAAGAATATGACTTTTTCCTTTAATGATATTATCGATCTGGCAATGGAGGATGAACGTTCTGATATAGTGACCAAAGGTGCTGTGGAAAACCATTTTAGAACTGCTATATCATGGGGCATATTCGCTGAAAAGGGTGAGGGGATCGAGGAAATGGTCAAGGGCGGCTCTACGTCTGTTATTGATGTAAGTACGATCAGAGGTGAAGCTCTAAGGTCTGCGCTGGTCAGTTCCATTGCCCGGAATATCTATCATCTAAGGCTTGAAGCCAGGCGTTCCTATGAGCGAATAATGATGGGGGATAAACAGGTTGAAAAAGGCATTCCTATGGTATGGTTGTTCATCGATGAAGCCCAGCAGTTCTTACCATCCCAGGGGAGTACTCTTGCTTCAGATGTCCTGTTGAATGAATGGCTAAAACAGGGACGTCAGCCCGGTCTTTCATTGGTGCTTGCAACCCAGCGACCTTCTTCCATACATCCTGATGTGCTTTCACAGTCAGATATTGTTATATGTCATCGTCTTACATCCCAGGATGACATCAGTGTCCTTGAGTCTGTCAGACCAAGCTACATGAAGGAAAACTTTGCTGATTCCATTATGAAAATGGGCTCTGAGAAAGGAGCAGCATTCGTTGTGGATGATAACACAGAAGCAGCTCACATAATCAGGTTGAGGCCACGTCTTAGCTGGCATGGTGGAGACGATCCTTCAATCATTTCCTGATTCTATCTCTTTTCTGTATCCTCATAAATATGCCTGTATATTAGTGGAATCCTCAGATAACTTATATATTCTAATAAAAGCTTTTTTATGAAAGGCCATGTATGTATATATACGTATAGAAGATCAACCACTAAAAATTGTTTATGGTAAACAGTAAGTGTTCTAAAAACCGGAATTATTTACTATGTGGTATTCTGTTTTTCATTATCTTCTGTATACTTAAATCCTATATTGATAAGTGATTCGATGAAATCATACCAACGCAGGCAACAAAATATTGTAGATAGAATTGATTCTGAGGAACCCCTCACAAAATGGAATGACTGGAAATGGCAATTGAGACATTCAGTCACTGATATTGATACATTTGAAACGCTTCTTAACATTAAATTTGAGGCAGACGAAAGAGAAGAACTTGAGAAAACACTGGATACATTCCCTTTATCCATAACCCCTTATTACCTTTCACTTATTGAAGTAGAAGATTTCAGGAATGACCCAATTTTCATGCAATCCTTCCCTTCACCTAGTGAATTAATCATTTCCTGTGATGATATGGAAGATCCGTTAAGTGAAGATCATGACAGCCCTGTACCTGGAATTACACACAGGTATCCTGACAGGGTGCTTTTCCATATAAGCAACGTATGTTCTATGTATTGCAGGCACTGTACAAGAAAAAGAAAAGTGGGTGATGTGGATTCCATCCCTGCAAAAGACGAAGTTCTTCAGGGAATTGAATATATAGCCAGTCACCCGGAGGTAAGGGATGTTCTGCTATCAGGCGGTGATCCCTTTATGCTTTCAGACGAGTATCTGGACTGGATCCTCACAGAGATCAGGGCAATTCCACACGTGGAAGTCATAAGAATTGGCAGCAGAATGCCTGTTGTTCTTCCATTCCGTGTAACTGACAATCTTGTGAATGTATTGAAAAAGCACCATCCTGTATGGGTAAACACTCATTTCAATCATCCTCGTGAAGTCACAGCTTCTTCAAGGGCAGCTCTGCGAAAACTTGCAGACGCAGGAATTCCTCTGGGTAACCAGACAGTTCTGCTTGCAGGTGTGAATGATTGTTACAGGATACTGAAGAGTCTCTTCCATAAAATGGTAGAGAACAGGGTCAGACCATATTATCTGTACCAATGTGATCTTTCAGAAGGTCTTTCACATTTCAGAACCTCTGTAGGTAAGGGTATGGAAATAATGGAAAATCTGATTGGGCATACAAGTGGTTTTGCAGTTCCGTCCTACGTGATAGATGCTCCCGGTGGCGGTGGAAAGATCCCTGTTATGCCAAATTATCTTATTTCCTGGTCCACTAACAAGGTTATTTTGAGAAATTATGAGGGTGTGATCACTTCATATGCGGAACCGGATTCATACGAAGCTGTATATTGTGACCGAAAATGTGATGACTGCAAATTACAGTTAAAACTTGATGATGCACAGGAATCAAAATCAGTGGGTATTGCAAGTCTGCTATCCGATTATGACGATGCATTGAGTCTGGTACCTGAAGATACCGCACGCATGGAGAGAAGGAACCATGAGTGATCAGATCGTAAAGATCGCAGGTTCCCTGATACAACATGGTCCATTCAATGACCGTGTGTATCTCATGAAGCTTGCGACAGATGATTTTGAATATTTGCCATCCATCATTGAAGAAATTGCGCAGGAAAACAATTACTCTAAGATCTTTTCAAAGATACCTGCGTCTGCACAGGAATATTTTCTAAGCAGGAGTCACATAGAAGAGGCCCATATTCCTGGTTTTTTCAACGGTGATGAAGATGCAAGTTTTATGGCAAAGTATCTTTCTCAGGCGCGTATGCAGGAAACAAATTCTCAGGAGAATAGTTCCGTTCTAAAGGCTGCTATCTCAAAGTTCAATGTTTCCAAAGATGTGGGACTTTCAGATGATGAACAATTCATTGTTTGCAGTGAAACAGATGCCCCTCAGATGGCCGATTTGTACAGACAGGTCTTCCCAAGTTACCCTTTTCCCATAAGTGATGCCAGTTATTTGCTTAAGACAATGTCTGAGGATTTTGTCTATTTCGGAATAAAGAAAAACGGTAAACTTGTTGCTGTTTCTTCATGCGAAATGGATATTTCCAACAGCAATGTTGAGATGACAGATTTCGCCACAGTTCCTGAATCACGGGGAAAAGGCTATTCCTATTATCTGTTGGGTGAAATGGAAGATCATATGCGTGGCATCGGAATCAAAACAGCATACTCCATTGCAAGGGCCAGGTCATATGGTATGAATACGGTTTTTTCACGTCATTCCTATATCCATGCAGGAACTCTTGTAAACAATACCAATATTTCCGGGGGTATAGAAAGTATGAACATATGGTACAAAAAGCTCTGATCAGACATAATAGATGCTGTCCTTGATACTTCTGGTTATGATCTCTACACTGTAGTTCTGTACTGGTATCTCGTAGAGAAGCCGATTGTTTATGAAACTGGTCAATTCTTCTTCATTATTGAAAAGACCGAATGCTTTGATGGAGTATTGACCGGTTGTCTGGTATATTTTGATGAATTCATCGACTTGCATAAGTTTCTTTATGCTTTCGTTTGTTTTCTTGGGCTCCATTTCAAGATTGAATATCGCAAAGGTATGTTTGCCAAATTTTTTAGGATTCAATAACACTGTATAATTCTTGATGTATCCTTCATCCTCCAGCTTTTCAAGTCTATATCTGACTCCATTCTCACTGAGGTCAACTTCTTTAGCTATCTCTGATATTGGCGTCCTTGCTCCATTTTGCAGCATGGAAAGTATGACTTGATCCTTCTTGCTGACCATCTACTTTAACTTAGCTTTGCTATTATTAATGACTTTTCTTTATGGTGTGTTCTTGCAGCATTCTTTGTTAACGTTGAGTAATATGTATGCAACTCTGAATTTGCCAGTAGTATTATTTACTATAATGGTATCTAATGTATAGTTTCAACTTTAGTATTGATAATCATTAATAATCTTAATCTGGTGTAAATATGAACGGAAAAGTCTGGAAATTTGGAGACGACGTTGATACTGATGCTGTAATCCCGGGAAGGTATCTTATCATGAATACCCCTGAGGAGCTTGCAGCACATGTTTTTGAAGGCGTAAGACCAGAATTTCCAAAAGAGGTCAAAGAAGGTGACATCATTGTTGCCGGTAACAATTTTGGATGCGGCTCTTCAAGAGAACACGCTCCGATTGCATTGAAGGGAACAAAGGTTAGTTGTGTGATTGCTAAATCATTTGCACGCATCTTTTTCAGGAACTCAATTAATATAGGTGTGGCACTTCTTGAGTGCCCCGACACTGACAAAATAGACGATGGCGATGAATTAGATGTTGATCTTGCTTCCGGTACGATCAAAAACATCACAAAGGATGAGCAGTATCATGCAACACCTTTGCCGGAATTCGTAAGGGGTATTATGGATGCTGGCGGTTTGATCGAATACACAAGACAAATAATTTGATTATGTTCTGATCATTATTTTGTTATAATTAAGGAAATATTATCTTAGGAGTAATCATGACACAGTATAAAATACCTGTAATTCCAGGAGACGGTATAGGACCTGAGATCATTGCCGAGGGCCGAAAGGTAATCGATGCTGCAGGTGAAAATTTTGGATTTGATGTTGAATGGACAGAATTTCCACACGGCGCTGACCACTATCTTGAAACCGGGGAACTTATTTCAGAAGACTCTCTCAAAGAGCTTTCTAATTATTCCGCTATTTATCTTGGTTCAATAGGCGACCCAAGGGTGGCACCAGGTGTCCTTGAGAAAGGCATATTGCTTGCTGCCAGATTCTACTTTGACCAGTATGTGAACCTTCGTCCTATCAAGTTGCTTGAAGGGGTATGGACTCCTATAAAAGACAAGACTCCTGCAGATATTGACTTTACAGTTGTAAGGGAAAACACCGAAGACTTCTATATCGGTATAGGTGGCCGTGCAAAGAAGGGCGTCAGCAAGGACCTTCTGGAGGTCTCAAGATCCCTTTATTCTGCAAAGTTCGGTCTTGACATCGAGACTGACAGTGAGGAGATCGGCTACCAGATCGGTATGATCTCAAAGGAAGGTACACAGAGGGTCATAAGATACGCATTCGATCTTGCTGAGAAAAGCAAGAAGCACGTATCATCCGTTGACAAAGCAAATGTGCTTTCCGATATCTATGGTTTCTGGAGAGAAGAATTTGAGCTTGTTGCATCCGAGTACCCTGATGTTAGCACAGACTCCAACTATGTTGATGCAATAACCATGTGGTTCGTGAAGAATCCTGAGTGGTTCGATGTTGTGGTAACGCCAAACATGTTCGGCGACATCATTACTGACCTTGGCGCAATGGTCCAGGGAGGAATGGGACTTGCACCAGGTGGGAACATCAATCCAGAAGGTACAAGTATGTTCGAGCCTATTCACGGTTCTGCACCTAAGTACAAGGGAATGAACAAGGTCAATCCAATTGCTACTATCTGGGCAGGTGCTATGATGATCGAGCAGCTCGGTGAGAAAGAAGCTGCCGATTCTATCGTTTCTGCCATCGAGACAAACATACTTGAAGCAAAGGTCCGCACCTATGACATGGGCGGCTCAGCAGGCACTTCTGATGTTGGTGACGACATCGCAAGAATAGTTCTTGGGAAATAATTCTTCCTGTGCATCCATTCAGGATGCATTTTCTTATATTTTTCTTATTTTTGTATTTACATATGATATTTGTTTCATTTTGAATATATTGTACATATACCCTATGATTTTCTCATTTTATTCAGTTCATTGATTTTTTTTTAGTTTATTTAGTATATTATTATTTAATTGTGAGTATAAATGAATCTTTTCTCCCGGGCTGTCGATGACTTTATAATCAATGGCAAAATTGTCACAAATGCTACTCAATTGCACGTAACTGCTGCAATTTGATATTATTTGATCCAAATGAGAGGGATGATCAAGTGTCTCAGGAAAAAATTAAAAAACAACTTATAGAGAAAGCAAGAATTTCGGTTCTGGATTTTGATGAGAAGGGCGCAGAAGATGTCTCCAGAGATGCTCTGGAAATGGGTCTGGATATCAATGAGTTTATTGAAAATGGGTTTATAGAAGGCATGAAAGCAATCGGGGACATGTTTGAAGAGGGAAATGCATGCCTGCTTCATATTTTTGCAGCATCCAGTGCTATGAAGGCAGGTCTGTCCGTTCTTGAGGATCATGAGCACTACAAAAAAGCAAATGGTGCTACGGTAATAGAACTTATCAATGAAAGCAATAGGGATAAAAAGACAGATGTTCTTGAAACAATGTTCAGGATAAACGGCTATGACGTCGTAGAGATTCCGCACAATGTTCCAATAGTTGATTTTATCGAACAGGACAGGGGATTTGTTGACATTCCCAGTTCATGCAAAGAAGAACTCATAGCAATACTTGCAGCCAATCCCAAAGTAACGACTTTTCAGCTGTGTGATATGACGAGCAATACTATTTGTTAATTTCTCTTTATTTTTCTTTTTTAGGATGTATATCATCATAATGATGGTGATTATATTGTTGGAGATAGATATTCTTATATATTTGAAATCTAACCCTTAAGTATGAACTTATGGCTTAAATGGGCCTGTATTCTAAAATGCTTTAATAATTGACCTTTCACTAAAGGAGTGTGACCTCGTATGGCAAAAACAATCGCAGAACTGGAAAATGACCTTGATGTCATGAACGAGATGTTTCGTAAATATATAAAAATCTCTTTAAATTATCAAACACAGATTAATAACGCTAAAATTCCTGATGAACAGCGTAATGCCCTGATGGAAAAACTTGCAGTTGAAAATGCGAAGGTTCAAAAAGCAAAAGAGCAAATGAAAAAGTTCGAACAGACTCTTGAATCTCTCAAAACGTCCAATCAGAAATTAAAAGAGATTGCTTCCTGTCAGGAAACTCCTAAAGAATCATCAGAATCAGAATATCTTGTGGCTTATATGTGAAAAGCCACAAATTGTATTTTCAATAAAATTCAGCCAATTATTCTGGTTCCAAGACAAATTTCTTTTTTATCTCCTTTATTCTCGTTTTCCTTCAAAATGACTTTTAGGACCTGCTGTGGGTCACTGCCTTCCATTACTATGGTTTCAATTTTGCAGCGCTCTATTATTTTTGCAGCCAGTGGGTCAACAGGTGATTTTGATCCTGCTTTCATTTCAGTTGTCATCACTGTGTTCACGAGCTGCTTTGCTGTCATTGTGTCATATTTGATTGCTCGCGGGTCCTTACGTGGGTCTGCAGAATAGACTCCGTCAATGGCTGTGGATATGACCAGCATGTCTGCTTTGAGATATTCTGTAAGGATTGCGGCTACAGCATCGGTTGTTTGTCCGGGGATAACCCCTCCCATGACAATTATCTTTCCAGAAGACAACACTTCCTGAGCTTGTTTGTAGTCCTTCGGGGGCTCAGGATAAGCTGCATCCCCAAGTGCGCATATCAGAAGTTTTGCATTCAAGCGGGTTATGTCTATGCCTATATAGTCACATTCAACCTCGTTTGCACCTGTACTGCGGGCCACATTGATATAATCTCTTGCAGCGGCGCCACCTCCGGTTACTACTACTATCTCATGCTCTTTTGCAAGCTCTTTAAGTGCATTAGCATATCCGAGAAAGCTATCCGGACTAAGTTCTTTTGCCAGTATCGATCCACCGACTGATAGTATAATTAACATGATAATCTCTAGTCGTTACGCTGTTTTGATTTTAAAAGTAATGCTATGGATAGGATTGCGAGAGCTCCCATAATTGAAGAAAAGCCTGGAACAAGTGTTGATATTGACAATGACCTGTTCGGGGCCATGCTTTCACTATGAAGGGCGTTGCCATTGTAAAGTCCAAAAACCTTTATGTCGTCTCCTGATCCAAGGTCGGTAGATCCATAATAATAGATTTTCAAGGCATTATTTTCATTATCCACAATAGTAAGGATATATCTTCCCATGTTCATTTCAATATTTGATACATTCCCCACAACGGTCATGTATCGTCCATTATGGGCAACTGAATCACTGAAAATGCTACTAATATTAACAAGACCCATATCCTCAATTGGGTAATGGAGGACATATATGGGTGTTAATGTACTTTCGGCTATCGGTTCATGTATGAATTCCCCGGTAATCATGGTTTGATCCTTCAGATCAAAACCATCGAAAAGTTCTTTCTTTGATATGTCGACCTTCAGTGAATCCGGACCATCTGCAAGTGTTGCAGATTGCTTGCTTAATTCTGTAATATTCCCTATGACACTTATCTTGCGATAAGCCATTGTGCTATCGTAGGCTGTGGGATCTTCCTTTATTGTAGAAAGAGGCACAATTTCCAGTTCGAACATTGATGCATATGTGCTTGTGACAGTACAACTGAGTAAGAGCATTGTCATGAATATCGTTCTTATTGTACTGCCAGTTTGCATTATATCGCCTGTTTACAGTTTTCCTATTTTGTGAAGTAATTCGGCATTGAGCACGCTGGCACCGGCTGCTCCACGAACGGTGTTATGTCCCATTACGGTGTAGCGTATACCTTCTCTTATGCGGCCTACTGAAATTCCCATTCCATTGCCCATATTTCTATCAAGGCGTGGCTGTGGCCTGTCCGGTTCATCTCTTACGGTAATGACTGGACTAGGTTCTGTTGGAAGGTCTCCAAGCCCGGGATTGAAATTAATGAATGCTTCTCTTACCTGTTCCGGACTTGGGTTATGTGTCATCTTTGCCCAGATGTTCTCGGTGTGTCCGTCCATTACTGGTACTCTGTTACAGGAGGCACTTACCTTGATGTCAGCATCTATTATTTCTGCACCATCGAACTCTCCGAGAAGCTTAAGTGGCTCGGTTTCCACTTTTTCTTCTTCACCGTCAATGTATGGAACGACGTTGTCAAGTATTGCCATTGAAGCAATTCCCTCATATCCTGCACCGGATATTGCCTGCATGGTGGCAACTGTGACAGACTCAAGTCCAAACTGCATGAGCGGTTTGAGTGTTGGAGCCATGACGATTGTCGAACAGTTTGGATTTGTTACAATGTAACCATCCCATCCGCGTTTATCCTGCTGCACATCAATGAGTCCAAGATGGTCTGCATTGACCTCCGGAATCACAAGAGGTACATCTTTTTCCATTCTGTATGCAGATGCATTACTTGCAACAGCGACCCCTTCCTTTGCAAACTCAGCCTCGACTGTTTTTGCGTAGTCTGATGGCAGTGCTGAGAATACAACATCAGCATCAACTTTTTTTGGGTCTACCGGGACAACTTTCATGTCCCTGACTGAGTCTGGCAGTTTGCTCTCAAGTCTCCAGTTGGCTGCTTTCTCGTATGTCTTACCCGCGCTTCTTTCCGATGCTGCAAGTGATGTTATCTCGAACCAAGGGTGGTTTTCAAGTACCTGGATGAATCTTTGACCGACGGCACCTGTTGCCCCTAAAATACCTGCTTTGATTACTTCTGGCATAAGTCTCCCTCTGGGATAAAAAAAGAATAAAAAAGCAAAGAATATTGGATCAAATATTATTTTTATTCCATTGCTATTGCGTCTGTTGGGCACACGTCAACACATGCACCGCAGTCCAGACATTCGTCTGCTTCAACAATTGCAATGTTTTCACCGTTAAGTGTAATTGCCTCTGCAGGGCATTCATCTATACATGTTCCACAACCGACACATTCATCGACAGTAATAATTGCTACCATTTGTTGTACACTCCTTTGCATTGCATAACAATGCACTTTCGTTTTTATATGCTCCCACTATATAATAGTAGGCTTCTACACACTATCATAACACAAGTGGGATAAAAAGCTATCGTTATCAGTCTGAAATCAAGTAGCCTGTACTCTTATTGCTCTGTCTGACCTATCTTAGATATGTCTGTGAACACCTGCGTTTTTAATTAACACTGTACTATACCGGTGATAAATATATTAGTTCTATTAAGATTAGTTTATATAGCACGTATCAAAATTATGCTCATGAAAAAACAAATTTTGAATTTCAGATGGCATACAGGAGCTGTGTCGCCTGTGATCGGAGTTATAATGTTGCTCTTTCTGACAATATTATTGGCAGGCATCACAGTTTCTTCAGTGTATAGCGGGGATGCTGTATTGTCCTTAAGTCAAGCACCTATGGCTTTAATTGAGGTGGAATATGTGGAAGGCGGTGTTCGAAATTACCCTGCTTATGTAAGATATGAAGAAAACTTCATATATCTGGAACATATAGGTGGTGATCCTTTGCAGGCAGATTCCACCAGGATCATAATATCCGGCGAAGGGAGTAGTTATGAGGGTGTTGTTCCACACGGGACACGACACTATGGTGAAGTTTCTATTATCTATGATTCTCTCCTGTTTGAAGGGAAGAAATCCGCATATGCTTCAAGGAATCCGGACATTTCAGATGGTGTTTGGTCTGCAGGTGAAGAACTGATACTCAACGGCGATGATGCTATCAACGGTAGCATATTTTCTACAGTATCAGTGGGCATAAATGATGTGGCAAACACTGCAAATCACTATGGATTGAAGGAGGACAGCATGGTCACTATTAAGGTATTTGACAAGGAGTCCCAGTGTATCATCTCTGAATTTGAATATGTGGTCACTCCGGCAGATTGACGTTTCGTAGTATCAAAACCGTTTAAGTAATGTGAGGTCATAGGGGTAGTCGATGAGCGGTAAAAGTGGATATATGAGATATTTTCCAAAAGAAACCTGTTATCCAAATCAGCAGGAAGCAATGGACAAGATCCATTCTTCCCTCATAAACAAAGAGATCATACTTTTTGAAGGGGCATGTGGTACAGGTAAGACTCTCAGTGCCCTGGCACCTTCTCTGAATGTGGGAAAACAACTCCAAAAAACTGTGATCATAGCCACTAATGTTCATCAGCAGATGGTGCAGTTCATCAACGAGGCACGTGATATCAGGCAAACGAACGACCTGAAAGTTGCAGTGGTAAAAGGCAAGTCTGCAATGTGCCCCAATGAAACTGATTATGAAGAATGCAGACTCAAACGCGAGAACACTTTTGACCTTCTGGAAACCGAAAGGGAGCTCGTTCTTAAGAAACAGGAAATGAAGTCTGCGTTTGAGAATTACAAACGGTCAAAAGATCCTGCACTGGTGGCACTTCGCGATGCTCTTTCAAAGGAGCTGGATCTTGCCGAGGAAAAAGCAAAAGAGCTTCGAAATCGCTCATGTGATGAACTTTATGAGGTGCTACGTTACGATAGTGAAACTTTCAGGCAATGGCTGTTCGCTGATGTGCGTAGCCCTGAGGAAGTAAATGAATTTGCTTTACAGAAAGGGATGTGCGGTTATGAGCTGCTCAAGCGTGAACTTAAGCATGCAGAACTTGTAATTTGCAATTTCCATCACGTATTGAATGCGGATATATTCATGAGTGTGCTCAACTGGCTTGAAAAGGAACCACAGGATGTCATTGTTATATTTGACGAAGCACATAACATTGAATCTGCTGCAAGATCGCATTCATCTATCACTATCACAGAGCACACGCTGGAGAAGGCAATTGCAGAGATCGAGGCGAATATCGATCAGATGCCGGATGGCGGTGCTCACAATTTGTTAAAGATACTTCACAATATCATGAAGGAGATCTATAACTCCCGGTTCAAGTTCGGTGAACGGGAAAGGGTTGGAAGGCACTGGTACGATATGCGTATAAGTGACCCTTACGAGCGCAATGATATGGTCGGAGGCAAATTCCTTAAACTTGCAAAAGATGCGGGTTTTGGAGATGAGGCCTCCATACAGAAAACACTCTCAGAAGCAAGCGCATTTGGAGAGATGCTTGATGAGAATTATCGTGAACAGTACAAAAAAGGCTTGAGTGGAGTCCTTAAGCGCTCAAACATACGCTATGCTGCAGATTTCCTGTCATCGTATCTTGTGCTTTCTAATAATCTTAACTACTATCCGGTCTTGAATGTCAGGCGTGATCTTAGTGATGAAATATACGGTCGCATCGAACTTTTTACATGTATTCCCAAGAATGTGACAGAACCTCTGTTTGATTCCCTTTTCTCGGCAGTTCTTATGTCAGCTACCTTGCGTCCGTTCGATATGATAAAATCCACTCTGGGCATCGTAAGACCTACCTGTGAGATTGCTTATGCAACATCCTTCCCTGAAGACAAACGTCTGACACTATCTGTTTCAGTTCCACCTTTGTTTGCAAAGTCCAGAGCTGACCCTCAGACCTCACAGGTTCTTGAAGAGGTCATATTTGATGCAATTGAGTACAGTGAAGGCAATGTTATCATCTTTTTCCAGAGCTCATTTGAAGCCAGAAGATACTATAAGAAACTTGAATCCAGAATAGACGCTCCAGTTTTCCTTGATGAGGTCGGTGTTTCATCTCAGGAGATAAGGGAGGACTTCTTCAAAATGGGAGAATCCGGTGATAAGGCTGTACTTGTTTCGTATCTCTGGGGCACACTGAGCGAAGGTATCGATTATCGTGACGGCAGAGGCAGGACGGTAATAATAGTAGGTGTGGGCTATCCAGCCTTAAATGATCGTATGAATGCTGTGGAGTCGGCTTATGATCATACATTCGGATATGGTGCAGGATGGGAGTATGCCGTGCAGGTGCCAACCATCCGTAAGATACGTCAGGCAATGGGTAGGGTCGTACGCTCTCCGGTAGACTATGGTGTGCGGATACTCCTTGACGGGCGTTTTACTACAACTGCTCCGAAGAAATTTGGTAAATTCTCAGTGTTTGAAATATTCCCTCCAGAGGAAAGAGAAGAGTTCATTGATGTGGAACCGCAGAAGGTGAAATACTCCCTTATGAATTTCTTCCAGGATAATACAGAATCCCAATGACTTGTAGGGCTATGGTTCAGTATAGTTCCGATATTTTATAGAACATGTTTTTTAAATTGCACTCCACCACCTTTATATACAAGCATAATTAACCCTTAAATGGGAGTTATTGTCTGTGTGGAGTCAGCACAATAATATTATTTTAGGCTTAGTTTGAACGGAATTTAATTCAATTAGTTTACACTTTAGTCTGATTTCATTAACTATCACATGCAGACAAGAACCCAATATAAGCTTAAACGCAAATTGGTGGTATGATATGAAAATCAAATATATGGCAACATTAGTTGTCTTAATAGTACTTTTGGGAGCAGGAAGTGCATCTGCAAAATCACTGTATGTGATTGATAACATCAATGCACATCCAACTCCAATAAGTGCATATGACATAGTCGGTAACCAAATAGTTTACCAGACTACAAACACAGTTCCAGCCTTTGCAGGTGGAGCCGTTGGCCTTGGCATTGATACCGATTCAGCGTATCTTTTTGTGACCTACGAAAACTCAAACCTGATAAGCATTATCAATGCTACGAGCATGACCGTGCCGGCGTCAAGTCCGGTAACTGCACCTGGTGCAAGAAACCTTGCAGGTATTGTAGTTGATCAGGATGCACAAAAGGTCTATACCATGGACAGGAATACAAACAAACTCTATGTCTATTCCTGGGATCCAACTGGGCCTACGCTGAGTCTTGATGGCACTCAAAGCTTAACTGGTGTTTCGAAAGCTCACGGAATTGCACTGGATGAAACAAATGATCTGCTTTATGTTGGAGACAGAACAACCCAAGTAAAGATATTCAACACCGGAACATGGACTACAGCAGGCAGTTTCACAGTTTCACAGGCAGTAATGGGAATTGCTGTTGATGTTGCAAATGGATACGTATACACAGGGAACGCATATCCAGGATATGGAAGTATTGGTATTCTGAGTCAATACAACCTTGGAACCTCCACTGAAGCAACCGTCAATATTGGTGATCAGACAGGTTATTCGGGTGATAATGCAGTAGGTGTTGCAGTTGACCAATCAACTGGACTTGTATATGTAACTACAGGAAATCAGGGAAGCGGTGGTTCTGATAAACTGCTGGTACTCAACAGTGCCCTCAGCGTTACCGATACAACCGGAGATATTGGGAATCCTACCGGACTTTGCATACCTGCCACAGGGATATCCTACAATCCACTAAGCTTTGGCAAGGATGATGGCCTGCCAACAACTGCTGCCAGTAGCCAGATTACCTATGTCCTGAGTTACACCAACACCAATCCAACGCCTGTAACAGGGGTCACTATTACTGATACTCTTCCAGCAGGTGTTAGCTTTGTATCTGCTACAGGAGCTTATACACAGAGTAGCGGTGTTATTACCTGGGACATTGGAACTCTTGCACCCGGAGAGGCCGGATCAGTCACACTTACAGTGCAGGAATCTTCAGGTGTAGCAAGGACATTGACCAATTATGCTACAATTGACAGTCTGGAGACCGCTCAAACCACACAGTCAGATGATACAGAGATCACTGCAGGTGGTAATGGTGGTAATGGTGGTAATGGTGGTGAAATCCCAGAATTCCCAACCATTGCACTTCCAGTGGTAGCTATACTCGGTCTGGCATTTGTAATGCAGCGTAGAAAAGAGGAGTAAGATCTAAATTCTTACTTTTTATTTCTTATTTTTTGGCCTTGTAGAATTCCTCATTTGAACAGCAAATATGGTTTGACATACTGTCAAGGCTATGAACTAATAATGAGAGTTCTAGATTTCCAATCTGGAATAAACACAATCACACCTTTGTGCTTTCTTTTGGTAGGTAACACTCAAGATGACTAATTATTTTTAAATAATGATGTTAATATTAAATATAAGATACGTTTTCTGGTAGTCATGTATTAATTAGTTGATGTTCTTGAACACTTGAATGTCAATAGTTCTCTTAAAGTCCACTTCTTTTCAACAAATCCTGATTCCTGAGCAGGTGTTCTTTTGCGTTTTACACCATCTTTATCATTTTTGACTAATCCAGCATGTTCTCTACAGAAGTTGAAATGAGTGCAGTATAATCTGAGCTGGTTATATAGGCACTCGAGTTTCTTTGAGAAACCTATCGTTTTTCTTGAAATTTTATTGTTGTCCTGTCTGAATGTTAGATTCTGTCTTTCGATCAAGCTTGTTGATATCTCTTTTTGCTCTATGTTGTTTCCAAAGATAACTTTTTTTTCAATGTTTTGTAGCTTCCCACCTTCTCTTTCTTTGACTATCTGAGCATATTTAAGATATTTATCAGGAACAAGCTTTGGTATTTTAGGTCTTCCTCTTTTTCCCGTTCTTGGAAACTCCACCCATTTACCGTATTTTTGTAAAAGTGCTTCAGAATAGAATCTTAATCCATCTGAAACAAAAAGTGGTTTCAATCCTGAAAGACATTTATCGGTAAGTTCAACTAATCTATTAGCTATATATTGTTTTCTTGGTCCGATCGTGAAATCGATTATCAGTCTGAATTGAGGTGCAAAACTTACCCATAACCATGATCCATCATCATCGACAAAATTAGCTGTTGATGGAACTACTTTTTTTTATTATCATCCAGAGTTCATCCATCTCTACCTTTGCAATGTTCAGATCTTTCATCTTTTCCTGAGGTATATTGTCACATTGTTTTGCTGCACGGGATATCCATTTACTTACGGTGATTGGTTGAACTTCCAGTACATCAGCAATTGCTTCAATACTCATTCCTTTTATGGACATTTTCAAAGCTAACAGTATGATTGATTCTTCTTTTCGCATATCATAAAAAAAGGTGTTTGTACGATCACAAAATACTCTGCCGCATTCGCGACAGAGGTATTTCTTGATACGTTTACCTTTGATCTGATAAGTTCCATTGCCTATGACATTGCCTTTTCCAGCAAGACCGAAATATTGACAGTCTTCGTTAGGACAAGCAACATCAGTGAATTTTGGTTTTGGTCCTCGTTTTCCCATGATGAAAATATCTCTAAGTCATATTATATAACACCAACTGAATGATATTGGACTACCCGTTTTCTACAGAGCCGAATATTCTTTTTAATCAGAAAACTATATCAGCAATAAGGGCACCTTACTCTATAAGGGGATTTAGCATGTCACTTGAAAATATTATGAAAGAAGTAACCGCAGAACTTGAGAGACTTGTAAGCACAAAGACCGTTGTCGGGGAAACAATGGTTGTTGGAGATACCACCATTATTCCAGTTACCAAGGTTTCATTTGGATTTGGAAGTGGCGGCGCCGAGGGTAAGAAGAAAGGTGAGGAAGAAGGCTTTGGTGGCGGTGGCGGCGCAGGTGCAAAGATAGAGCCTGTGGCATTCATTGTAGTTTCACCAGAGGGCACACGCCTGATGTCTTTATCCGGTCATACCGATTTTGGAAAGCTACTTGAGTCTGTTCCGGGACTGATCGAGAAGATCAAGTCCATGAAGAAAAAATCAAAGAAAGGAGGGAGCGGCCATCAGGACGATTCAGAACTCTGTGAAGGGACTGATGAATCTTCTGAAGACTGATCCTTCTATTTTTATTTATTACCCTTCCGAGGTGCAGTCATGTTATCTGCCTTAATGGTAATACTATTACTTCTTATAGCGCTTGCTGTACTTGCAGTTTTACTTATTCTCTTTACTGCTATTGATATTGTTTTTGAAGCACAGGGCTCCGGTAGTGATATAGAACACAAGGTATCTGTGCACTGGTTACTGTTTTCCTATTGTATCCATCCAACAGAAGACAAAGAAAATGAATTTGGATCTAAAGAGGATCAACTTTCTTCCATTTCTAGGCCCGATGTTCCTGAGCTTAAAGGGCTGGATAAGAAAACAGTTAAGAAAGAAGTTAAAGATGGCAAAGAAGAAGAAGAAGAACCTTCTAAGTCCAAAAGATCAAAGGACATGTCTTTTTCAGAGATATTACAGACTTTCAGGCAACTGAGATCACCTGTACTCCGGTTATTGCAGGGAATGGCCCGTGCTATCAGGATACCATATGCACGGGTCAATATGGTTTTTGGCTTTTCTGATCCTGCATATACAGGAATTGCATATGGTTATGCCCATGCGTTGAAGGGTTATTTTGCCTGCCATTCCGAGAATCTGAAAATGCAACTGGAGCCGGATTTTATTGACAGCAGGCTGGACCTTGATGTCAAAGGAGCTCTCAGGATCAGGTTATATCGCTTTGTTCTTGTGATTCTGTTCTTTGTTCTGGACAGGAATGTGCTGCGTTTTTCATGGCAGTTTTTTATAAAAAGACATTCTAAAAGGTCAAGTGTTAATCTTTAATAGTATGTGCCACTGATACTTTAGGACATGATTACTATTAAATCCTCATCAAGGCTCCATTTCACTCTTATTGATATGAATGCCAGTCTTGGCAGAGTGGATGGTGGTGCAGGTATTTCTCTAGCCTCACCTCATATTGTTATCAGTGCAGAGAAATCAGATTCTATTGAAGTGGTGGGTGATTCGTTCCTCGGGGAGCGAATGGAGCATGCTGTGAAGCAAGTACTTCCTCAAGGCGAGGGTATTAATATTAAGATCGAAGAAGATATGATGGCACATGTCGGTTTTGGTTCTGGTACGCAGGCAGGATTATCTGCAGCTGCGGCTGTTAATGAATTATATGATCTGGGCATGAGTGTAAGAGAGCTTGCAATTGCAGTGGGACGAGGAGGCACTTCAGGAATTGGTGTAGCGTCATTTGAGATGGGTGGTTTCATTGTTGACGGAGGCCACAGATTCAGTGACAAGGGTTCATTCTCCCCATCGTCTGCAAGCAGAGCAGATCCTGCTCCGGTCTTGTTCAGGCATGATTTTCCTGACTGGGATATAGTGCTCGCAGTTCCCGATACCCTGGGGGCACATGATGCAAAAGAGGTTAATATATTCCAGAAGGAATGTCCCATTCCCATTAATGAAGTGCAAGAACTGTCACATATCATCCTGATGAAAATGATGCCTGCTGTAATGGAGAAGGACATCGAAGCTTTTGGTTATTGCATTAATCACATACAGAATATCGGTTTTAAGAAACGTGAGGTACAGCTTCAGCATCAGGCTGTGAGGGATGTTATGATGCTGATGCAGGATAATGGTGCATATGGTGCAGGCATGAGTTCATTCGGGCCTGCCGTTTACGGCATAGTCGACAACAATGAGGATGCTGCGTATCTGCAGGAGGATGTGCAGGAACTCCTTGACAATACAATAGGTGGCAGGGTCATAGTCACACAGGCAAATAATACCGGTGCAGAAATAAGGAGGGTCTGATATGGAATTCACTACATGGTTTGGAAAGCTTCAGCTGGATGCTGAGGGTGAGCTAGAGGATTACAGTCTCTTTGATAAAAACCCGCAAAAGCTGGCTGTACTTGCTGTAGAGTTGCAGGAAAACGTACAGAGCGTTCCGCTTAAGCGCCCAGACCTGCGTGAGGCTGCTCTGGAATCTGGCTTTGTCGAGCTTGATGAGGATTATGATATACTCCTGAGGGATGTGTGTATCAGGGCGGCAAAGAGCCAGATATCGCAAACCGATACTGATGATTCAAGGATTATCCAGGCGGTTGAGGCGCTGGATGATATCGATAAGAATGTGAATGAACTCAGTGAGCGTCTCTTTGAGTGGTATGGAAGGTATTTCCCGGAACTGGATATGACAGGCGAGAAGCTTGCAAGATTTGTTTCTGCCTATGGTTCACGGGCAAATGTTCCGGAGGATCATGAATTGTTCGAAAAGTCATCACAATCCATGGGTGCTGAGATATCATTTGCAGATGAGGAGCTTTTGAGGGCTCTTGCCAACAACATTTGCAGTCTGTACGATACCCGCAGGTATATCGAAAATTACATTAACACTAGCATGGGCTCGGTTGCACCGAACCTTTGCAACATTACAGGAGCATCTCTTGCTGCCCGCCTTATGAGCATGGCAGGAAGCCTGCAGAAACTTGCAGCTTTCCCATCCAGCACGGTCCAGGTGATTGGTGCGAACAGGGCGCTTTTCAAGCACCTGCGCTCCCGGGCACCATCTCCTAAACATGGAATTATATTCAACAATCCGGTTATCAAGAATGCGCCCTGGTGGCAGAGAGGAAAGATTGCAAGGACACTTGCTTCCAAGATAAGCCTGGCTGCAAGGACTGATTTCTATTCCGGTGAACTGGAGCCATCCATTAAAGAGGCCCTTGAAAAGAAACTGGAACATATTAGAAGCACTAATCCAAATCCGCCAAGGAGGGAACCAAAACCCCAGTCAAAGGGCAAGGGCGGCAAAAAAACACACAGAGGCAAAAGAAAAGGAGGTAAGCGTTGATGTCAGTTAAAGAGTTGTATCGCGGTATCTATGAATTGGATATTGATGACAGGAAGATGCTTGCAAGCAAAAATATAATGCCTGGTCTGAGTGTCTATGGTGAGCGTCTCATTGTTGACGATGGTATTGAATACCGCCAGTGGGACCCCAGCAGAAGTAAACTTGGAGCCATGCTGCTCAAGAACTTCGAGATCCCAATAGAGCCTGATTCCGTAGTACTCTATCTCGGTGCAGCCTCAGGAACAACAGTGAGCCACGTTTCCGACATACTGACAGATGGTCTGGTCTACGCAGTCGAGTTCTCCCCCCGCACAATGCGTGAGTTGATCCAGCTCTGTGAGCAGCGCCCAAATATCATCCCAATTCTGGCAGATGCCAACAAACCCCAGTCCTACGCCCACATAGTGGAAAAAGTGGATGTCATTTTCCAGGACGTAGCCCAGCCCAACCAGGCCGAGATAGCAGCTATCAACTCAAAATACTTCTTAGATGAACAAGGCCAGCTGCTACTCTCTATCAAGTCAAGGAGCATCGACACCACAGCCAGTCCAAAAAAGATATTCAAGGAAGAGGTCCGCAAACTTGAAAGCGACTTTGACATCGAGTTCGAGGTGCTGCAAAGAAAAGAGCTTGACCCGTTCCACGAGGATCATTTAGGTTTGGTGGCACGGATGTTTGTTGATGAAGAATGAGGTTAAATGTCTTTTGTTCATCAATGGTATATGCATCGTACTTTTATTTTGCGAGCTCTTCGATTATTGATGACATATCCCATCCCATTTTTGTAGATATTTCCAATAACTCTTCAATGTAATTATCAATGACTCTCGTCATTTCATTATAGTTACAATTTCCTTTAAGATTCTTTAGTACTCTAATAGAAGTCCTGGTGGCTAACTTTTCCCCCTTTTTAGCAGCTACTGTCCCTATATTATTAATATCGCTTATTATTCCAAAAGTGGAATAATAAAGGTCTTTATGAGCTGTTTTTATTCCAATTTTTCCAAGTGCAATTGCTGCATTCATTGTAACGTGTTGATTATCATTACTTTCTATTTCTGTTCCTAACTGCTTAAGCTTATCAGAAATCGATATTAATGCATCTTCAAGTTGAAAATCAGCTGCTTCCAAACCTATTTTCGTGAGTGCTCTTAAACAGACATCCAAAACCCTTCTGTCCTCATATCCAATTTTCATGATTACATTTGCAGTAGTTCCAATATCCCAATCCATTTTTCTCTTGGCTTGTTCAATTCCTAGGGTTTCAAGTGCATTTACACACTCTGGAGGCACAGATTCTAATTTCTGCCTTATTGATTGTGTTCCAATTCTTTCCACAGAATAAATAATATCTCTAGTCGCAAATCCAAAATCTTTTGGGGCTGCATCACGTGCAAAAATGTGTAACGTACTAATAGTTCTCCATGTGGTCCATTCAAGGTTTTTATCTGCAGCTTTCATCCCTATTTCTTCAATTACTTTAATACTTGAAATTGTAGACCTCTCATTACCATTTTTAATTGCAGTTTTTCCAAGCCTTTCAACGTGCTCTATCAAATGATTTGAAAATATTTCCTCCTCTTTTTGATCAAAAGATTCGTTTTCTATTATTTGATTTGCCGAGTTTTTAATTCTCACAAGTCCATTTTTTACAGTTTCATAGTCATTTCTGACAAGAGCAGCGTTTATCATATCGACAATTGGTTGAATGGGATCATTCTCAGCGATTTCGTCATAATCTTCTAGGGAATCTAATATATTTTCTTTTGTAATCTCCACCGCCAGCAACTCAATCACAGTCGAAGGCTTCAGCAAATCCAAAGTCTTGAGCATATAAGGCACAAGACAAACAAAAGCAAAGAACCCTATGAAGTAAGCTACAAAAATGGCGCCCTCCATATTAATTCCAGCAATGCCAAGCTCTACAACTTTAATCAACCCAAGTCCATAGAATATGGTAATAATGTAGATGCACAGAAGAATCCACATATCGGGGTTCCTTTTGTAGACATCAATGACCCTTGCAGAATAAGATTGGGCTGCGAGCTGTACGGCTACAAGACTGAGTGTGATAACTAATGCAATGGTGGCTGCCAGGCTCTGGACGAGGGCGCTGAGGAGATAGCGCTCGTTGTCGAAGAAGCCCATGTTGCTAAGTTCGGTGGCATTGTATTGTGTGTAAGCATTGTTAGTCCAGAGTGTGTGAGTAAAGGGAATTTTCCAGAGTATAAATGCAAAAATTGCAATTCCAGCGAATATTTTAAAGTAAACCCATATTCTTTTTAGCCATACGGGTAATTCTTTTTTAATATTATCCAATTGCATGCCCACATAAAGTACACAGTTTCAATAAATAAAACAGTATTGAAATGATATTGTTGGCAGCTGCCAATTGAAGGACTGCTTTATTTCAGATATTCAAAGATTTGATGTATCTTTTCTTTTAGTTCAGGCAGATCATGCTGGATAATATCCCATGTGAGTTGAAGGTCCACACCGAAATATCCGTGTATGAGCTTGTCTCTGGTTCTTGCCATTTCACTCCAGGGTACAGCAGGATACTGTGTTTTGAACTCATCGGGGATATTCTTTGATGCTTCGCCTATGATCTCTATTCTTCTAATAGTTGCATCCTGAAGTTGAATGTCTTCCAGAAAATCTTCTTTAGTTTTGTCGTTAGTGAAGTCCTCTATTTTTTCGATAGAATCCATTATGTGCATCAGAAATACTTCAGGGTCTTTCATAATATCTTCACTTCTTCTTTCAGGATTCTTTCTTTGATTAGAGGGTTTATAGAATCATAGGTGATGACTTCGACTTTCCGGTTTGATTCCTTTTCAAGTTCCAGTTCTAACCTTGCAAGATCAAAAAGGCTCTTTCTGCTGTTGAACTTTACAAGAATATCGATGTCACTGTCTTCTCTTGCCTCGTTCCTGGCAAATGAACCGAAGATTCCTGCTTTATCTACATCATTCTTGATAAGTACCGGAATAATTGTCTGTTTGTACTTGTCGATTTGATTCTCTGTTGTTTTATCAAAACTCATGTTAATAACCTTATTAGTTATCATTCTTATTAAGTTTCATGCAGGAGTCCTTTCCAAACTCCTCCAAGTTGCCAAATCAAAACCTTTATCTATCCACCTCTCATAAATGAGCTAGTACTCAAATATGAGCTGCACATGGTGAGGCGATGTACGGAACAAAATCTCTTAAAAAGCTGGCACTGATTGGTGCGATCGAGAACCCTGTGAAAATATCTTCCAGTGAGTTCATGCATCACATATCCGCCAGCTCCCAAACCGCTGCAAGGATGCTTAAACAGCTTGAAGAGGATAGTTATATATCCCGGCAGCTTGTTGCAGGAGGGCAAATGGTACAGCTTAGCAATGCCGGTGTCGAGCTTCTCAAAAAGGAGTATGTCGATTATCAGCAGATATTCTGCAAAGACCACAATGACCTGGAACTCTGTGGACATGTAATAACAGGTCTTGGAGAAGGACAGTATTACATTGCAAAGGACGGATACATGTCCCAGTTCAGGGATAAACTCGATTTTAAACCATTCCCCGGAACGCTCAATATGAGACTCACGGAGCAGAGTGCCCGGGTGCGCAATAATATGGATTTCCTCCAGCCTCTTATCATCCAGGGTTTTAATGATGGTGAGCGCAGTTTTGGTGGAGGGAAATGCTATCCAATAGAGATCGAAGGAATAAAAGCTGCTATCATCATACCCGACAGGACACATTATCCGGCAGACCTCCTGGAGATAATCGCACCTGTAAAGCTGCGTGAGATGCTCGGGGTAAGCGATGATGATGAAGTTAAGATAGTAGTGAATAAATCTCAAAAATTCAAATAATAATCGAGAAGCGATAAATATGAGTGATAACATGGATTCAGGTGCAAAAAAATACAGCGAGAATATACAGAGAGCCATCAAATCTCTTCAGAATGGTGAGATGATCCTCCTTTTCGATCTTGAAGGACGTGAAGCTGAGACAGATTTCACAATTCCTGCAAATGCTGTAACTCCTGAGGCTGTCCGATGGATGCGCAAGGATGGCGGTGGCCTTATGTGTGTGGCTCTAGATTCCGAAGTATCTGAAAAACTGGGACTGCCTTTCATTGCTGATATCATGAGGGATGCAAGCAAGCAAAATACATCACTTAGTAAGATAGTTGAAAAGGGCGGTGATCTCAAATATGATTCACGCTCATCATTTTCGATCTGGGTGAACCACAGGGACACACGCACAGGAATTCCTGACAATGACAGAGCACTGACCATCAACAAGCTGGGGGAGATCGTTGAAAATACTCTTAATGGTGGAAATGTTCATTTTGGCAGTGAGTTCAGGACTCCCGGACATGTTGCAACCCTGCGTGCTGCAAAGAGACTTGTCCATGAGCGCATGGGCCAGACCGAACTATCCATTGCACTTGCAAAGATCGCAGGCATAACTCCGGCAATGGTGGTCTGCGAGATGCTGGATGATAAGACCGGCAGGGCTCTTGCAAGACCGGACGCAGAAAAATACGGTGTTGACCACAACCTTGTATTTGTTGACGGTGAGGAAGTCGTTGTGGCATATGATCTCTGGCTGAGTTCTCAATGAGCGCTTCTGTTGCTCAGCATTTTTCCATCCATTCATTTGCTATAAAATATATCTCAGGACTTATTCATTGGTATCAAAGACAATTTCAAATCAATTTAGAAAAGTTTAATTAGCACCTCAACATTGCAATACATGTGAAAATATTATTTACATAATATGAATTAAGGTGGTGCTAGTATCAAATACATATTTAGTTTCAAAAAAATATCATTGATTACTATTTTTCTTATATCATTTTTTGTCGGCATTGCATGTGCAGTGAATAGCAGTCCACTGGAAGAGCAGTGGAATGTAACTTTTCATGAAAAAGACGATGATTTTATATCATCTGTCATTGATTCTGGGTCAGGTGGATATGTTTTAGCTGGAACCATGGGTTACAGCGCTAGTAGCGCTAATGGTGATGGTTTTTTGTATGAAGTTGATTCAGATGGGGACCTTGTATGGAGTACATATTTTGGCGGCGATCAGGATGACTACTTTTCAGTCGTTCTTGAAGATGGTGAGCAAGACTATCTCATAATAGGGAATACAGTTTCTACTGATTCTGGTAAGAGGGATGCATTGATAATCAATGTTGATTCTGAAGGAAATGAGATTTGGAATCGGACCGTTTATGAGGATTCTTCCATTATCAACTCAGCCCAAAGGACATCCGATGGGAATTTGATTCTTGCGGGAATGCGAGCTCCTTTAATAACAGCCGGTGGAAATCTGGTGGCATTGCTGATTAAAATTGATTCTGAAGGAAATGAGTTATGGGCAAAAAGCTTTGGACCGGGATGGATTCGTACATATGATTCTTTCAGTTCAGTACAGGAAACTCCAGAAGGGGGTTTTATAATGGCTGGAGTCACAAATTCATTCAGCTCAAGCAACATGGAAGATGGCTGGCTGGTCAAAGCTGATTCTGAAGGAAATGAAGTTTGGAATCGGTCTTTCGGTGATGTGGATATTGATATGTTGAACTCAGTTACCCTATGTTCTGATGGTGGTTATATTGCTGTGGGCAAAAGCAAACCGTATGGTCAGTCTCTTTTCAATGCATGGATAATTAAAACAGATGAAGATGGGAATCTTTTGTGGGAAAAGAGACACTTTGACGGGTCAGATTCCTACTCAAACTCAATTATTGAAGTTTCTGATGGAAATTATGTTATTGCAGGCTCTATAGGTAGTGTCTCAGAAGGGTCGGTACAGGCTTCTTTTGGTGTTGATAACTATCAGGGGTTCTTACTGAAAGTAGATGGAAATGGAGAAGAAGTCTGGTCCCATATTTTTGAAGGCTATTCAGACTCTGCTTTTATTACAGTCATTGAATCAAGTGGTAGTTATATTGTAGGTGGCTTTATGACCCCTGAAGGAATGAGTGAAAGTGATTCTTTGTTGGTTGTGTTGAATGACCCCGTACTACAAGAGGAAAAAGTCACTAATGATGGGGCATATGCTCTGGATTCGGAAGAACAAAGCCCACTTTCATTTACAATAATGCTTGCGTGCCTAGGAGTTGCATTCATTGCAACTAGAAGACGTTTGTGATTTTTGACAGGGTCTATCAACCCTGCCTTCCATATTTACAGGAGAAATGTCCTGTTTTCGGAAACACTAAAATACTGTAATGTATATCTAGTAACAATCCCGTGGGACTGTAGGGTAGCCTGGTCCATCCTGTTAGGCTGGGGGTCTAGCGACTGGAGTTCAAATCTCCGCAGTCCCATCAATTTCCATTTTGTTTTTTCTGGAGCTATTACACGCAGTGTCATAGCTCTTTTCGCGCTCCAGAAGCGTCATCTGGGATGCGTTCCATCACAAAATAGAATTGGTTCAGGGAAGCAGTATCTCATCGATCGCATGGAGTATCCCATTATTGCATTCAATATCTCCTTCGATGATCTTTGCATTATCGACCTTTATTCCATCCTTGACAACGATCTTCAGTTTTTTCCCATTTATCGTTTCAAGCTCTCCAAGCTCTTCAAGTTCCGCGGTGGTATACTTTCCTTTCACGATATGATAGTTGATAATTCCAAGAAGGTATATGTGGTCATCAAAGGATTCGTCTATAACATCATCCGGTATTGCTTCAAATGCCGCTTCCACCGGTGCAAAGATAGTGAAAGGTCCTTCATTACTGTACGTATTTGTGAGTTTTAGTTTCTCTGCCGCTTTGAGAAGGGTAGGAAAAGATCCTTTTTCCTTTGCTGTTGCTATTAGGTTTTTTAATTCGGTCATGTTCGATCCTCTTATGCCCTCCATATATCCCTTATTATTCAAAAAAGACGTGAATGCATATGACTCATTAAAACAGATCAATCGAAATGATTAATACAATGTCTCCTCATTTCTTTAAAAGATGATATATAGCTGCGATAACTCCAAAATAAAGCTTCTTATTTATCCGGTACTCACCGAGTGCCATACATGTATTTATCCAATGCTCACAGAGTTTGTAGCGATAGTTTGATAAAATAAATCATCAATTGGTGTAGCAATGAAAAAATACTTGATCCTGATTTTGTGCCTTTTCGTTCTTGTGATCTTTGCAGGTGGCTGCATCGATGATCTTGTGCCAGCAAACGATGAAGGTACTCAGCAGGACTTATCTGCATACGAGTTTGAGGTTTTCCTGAACAATAGTTATGATGGCGGGGAATTGACTCCAACTCACACATTCTATCTCTCGAAGAACAAGTCTGCAAAGGTAGTTTCAATAATTGAGAACGAATCTGTTATTGATATAATCCCTCTGGAAGATCTGAGCACTTCAAACGATGAAGTTGTAAGTAATATGGTTATACTAGGGGACTTTTCCAACAAAACAAATGCAACTCAGGAAAATTTTACTGGATTTTCACTAATGGAAGAAGCTTCTGAGATTAATTATACAATTTCAGAAGATGTTATTCGTGGACAAAAGCATGTGTTCATTACATTTGAAGAACCAATAACCGGTTTTGTGGCTTACACAATGTCAACACCACCAGGCCAGGATTTTATATACATCACAACACCTCCGTCTGTAGTTCGTTTTGTTTTGCCAGAGGGATATACCACGGGTAATCCTCTTATAGGCAAGTCCAGGCCCTCACCGGATCATTTATATCTTGATGCATCAAGTCGTGAAAATCTTGTGTGGTACAATGAATTGGAAGCAAATAGTTTCTTGAGCATGTTTGGTAATTATTCTGCAGAAGAACAGGCAGAAATAGAACCGATTCCAAAATCCATCACAGTTAAATTCTACACAAAATCCGCACCAACAGGTCTGACCGTTGCTGCGTTTATTCTTGGTATGATCGCACTTTTTGTCATTTTCAGGTATAGACTTCAAAAGAAAACACTGGAAATGATTCGGGCTGACATCGAGAAGCAGGCAGTTGCTCCCAAAAATAAAGGAAAGGATTGAATTAAAGGTATTCAAAAACCATGCCATCATATCCAAGTGGATATTCTTTGACTGCCTCGTCATGGGGTTTGAAGAAATGGCTAAGGTGTGTGAATACCACTTTTTTTGCTCTGATTTCCAGAGCAAGGTCCATAGCTTCTGTTGTATTCATATGTTTTTTGATATTTACAGTAGGTGGAACAATAGCATCAGCAATTAACAAGTCTGGTTCCATAATAGTATCAATACTCTTTTTTGGAATATCCCTTTGTGTATCTCCTGTGATAACCACTTTTGTATTGCCATCTCGTATCATCACACCGATTGATTTCTTAACAGGTGGGTGTATTACCTCAAAAAGAGTGAATTCCAGGCCAATGAGCTCAAAAGGTTCATACATGTTCCTTTCATGCTTTTTAGGCTGGAGGAACTGCAGATAATCAAGAATATATTCCAGTGTTTCAGGTAGTCCGTAAACATCCACATTGTATTGGACCCTGTGGAATTCGGCAAAACCTGCAAAATGATCATAATGACCATGTGTCCAGATTACTCCATCAATGTGTTTTGTCCCAGCTTTAAGCAGCTGGTATCGAAGATCAGGACCGGTGTCTATCAGGACCGTCCCCTGCGATGATTCCACAAGGATTGCAAATCTGCTTCTCTGACTTTTACCGCCGCTATGTGCATCATGGCATGTAGGACAATTGCAACCAATAACAGGGGTACCGGTGGCATCTCCCGTTCCAAGAAGTGTTATCTTCATGAATTGTCCTGTATTTGCTCAATCTTCATATTCATTGGTTTTGATGACTGTTCTCTCATCGAATGCTGCGATTGCATTGAGCATATCCTTTTGTGTAAGCTCGGTCCTCTCTGTTATAAGTGCAGTGAGCACTCCTTCCCGGATGACCATGCGCAGATCCGAACCACTATAGCCATGCGTCAGAGCTGCCATTTCCGTTGTATCAAAGTCTCCTTTGATCTCTTTTGTAACAATGTCAAGTATCTTCTTGCGCATGTCCACATCAGGCAACGGGAATTTCATAATATCATCAAAACGTCTCCATGCAGCAGAATCAAGCATCTTTGGGTGGTTTGTCGCAGCCAGAAGAAGCACACCGTCCGTTGTAAGGCTAATATCATCAATGGCCTTAAGCAAGGTGTTCACAGCTCTTTTTAGGGCTGCATGCTCATCAGACGAGCGTGTCTTTGCGACAAAATCAAACTCGTCAATAAAAAGTATGCATGGACTTAGTTTTTTGGCAAGTGAGAAAACCCTGTCTATATTTTTTGCAGTCTCTCCCAGATACTGGTCTGTTATCATTGAGAGCCTGACCTCTACAAAAGGACTTGCAAGGTGTTCTGACATTGCTTTTGCAAGTGACGTTTTGCCTGTTCCGGGAGGACCGACCATTAGTATCTTACCGACGTCATAAAGACCAATATGCTTGAGATAGTCTCTGTATTGTATTGCCTTGACTATCTTCTTTGTTTCTTCTTTCTGTTCATCTGTAAGCACAAAGTCTTTCATTGTCTGGCGTATGTCCTCCGGTGCGCTGATATGTACCAGTTTTAGCATATCAGGTCCGCCTTCCTCTTTTTCAATATCTGCTATCAGAGACTCTATCCATTCCCTGTCAACTTCTTTTGGTCTGACCTTTGATTTTGCACTGCTATAGTCTGCACCATGGGTTTTATTTTTCTCATAATAAAAAGCAAGAACCGGATTCTGTGATATTCTTTCCCGTTTTTCATCTTTTTTCTGGAACCATTCTGCTCCAACTTCAAGAGCGGTTATCTTTACGGAAAATTCCATGTCATCGATTTTGACAAAAGGAACTGGTACTGATCTGTTATTTATATTGTCAACATCAAATATCTTTTCAATATCAGCAACACTAACCCTAATAGGTTTTGGAACTGTTTTGTGGTCCTTGCTCCAGTAATATTTACGTATATTCTTGGGCAGATCACTCACATCCATTTCGGGATATTTGTTATATATTTGTGCTGTAAGCAGCAGTTCCACAATATCGAGGGTTATATCGGACATATTCATACCTGATTGAATTATTTATTAATTGGAAGTTAACTATTCAGACATTACTTATTATACATCTTTTTAGATATATTTTTTGTATACTCTTGCTAAATATATTATGTTTATATTATTATATTCACCTTTATCTTTTCTGTTTTTGAAGAACAGACCAGCTTATATAAGTCTGATAAGATCTTTTGAAGGCGAGTATATCTCTCCTGCCTGCATCATTTTTTTAATAAGATCATCAAACCTGTCTTCATCAACGTCACTGGCTACGACCATTTTTTTCAGGTCAGCATAAAGCATCTGCTTCTTATTGGATTGGAGTACTTCAAGTATTATATCGTCCGCTTTTTTATTTTTCTGATATTTTCTCTTGTCAATAAAACATGCAGCCTTCTCATCAATCTCCTCACCAAATGTCTGATACTCATTTTTGAAGCCACTCTCATTTTCAGGCTGTATGCTGTATGTTCCACTCTCTGTTATACTGGCCTGTACCTGCGTCCTGAAGGATATTGCTTCGTTAAGGTCTTCTGATGAAAAGAAGATGCGCAGCTTCCTTACCATTAGTGTCGCGTTGCACCTCTGGCAGCGAGTGGTCTTTGAACTTTCAAGTTCAATGATCTGTGCATTCTTCCTGCACTTTGTACATATAATTACCCCGTATAACATCGGCAGCTTTTTGGTGTGTATCCTATAAATAGTAAGCCTCACAGAGAAGGAAACAAAAAAGTAAATTCAATGGTACAATGATAAGAAGAGCATTAGTTTCTGATATTCCTGAAATTATTGAGATAGAGAATTCTTCCTTTGCTGTTCCCTGGCCGGATTTTCTTTTCAAGGCCCACCTTAATAATCCGGGTTTTGTTGTTTACGAGCAAGACAAGGTACTTGCTTATGCAATAGTTGCTTCATCAGAAGATAAAAGAAAGGCTCATTTGCAGAGTATTGCAGTTCACAAGGAATACTTGCGGCAGGGAATTGCCAGCAAAATGCTTGAATGGTGCATTGATCTTGTGAAGCTTTATGGTTTTAATAAAATGATGCTTGAAGTGAGAGAATCTAATGTTGGTGCTCAGCTTTTCTATTCAAATAATGGCTTTCTGGTTGAGGAAAAAATAGATAGCTACTATATTGATGAAAATGCCATTGTAATGGGCAGGGAGTTCTGATCTATTTACCAAATCTTCTCTGACGCTTTTGAAAATCCCTTATTATCCTGATTATATCCAGTTTTCTTACGTTGTACCAGTTGACATCAGTGAAGTAAAATTCAGAATAGACTGTTTGCCATATCAAAAAATCAGATAGGTGCTTTCCTCCTGAACGAATGAATATGTCTGGTTCGTGTTTCATCACCAGATGAAATTCTATATCTTCTTCGCTTATTTCTGAGGCTTTTATCTTCCCTTCTTTTACGTCTTTCAGAACGGAAATGACTGCATTTGTAACTTCCCTGCGCCCTCCAAAACCAACTGAAACAAAGACCTGAAATCCTTTTCCTTCTCTTTTTGAGCAGCTTTCTCCACTTTCTTCGTATATCTCGTATCCCATATCTTTGGGTAGTTTCAAAAGGATATCATTGAGTTTTGCAGCTAATTTTCCAATCATTTCAGATTTGAGCTTTTCCTCGGTGTCCAGTACATCGATATAGATACTGGTCCTCTTTATTCCAAACTGTTTGCACCAGAGGATATAATCTTTTATTTTTCTGAAACCACCTTTTTCCAGCAGGTCGGTTTCAGAAAGTGCAAGAGAAACATGCTCTGGACTGGGATGCTTTGCGACCTGCTGTAGCAAACACTTCTCATAGATGGAAGTTACCAAGCTCATGCTTATCCTGATACTTTATTTTGTTTTTATTTTGCAGTGGAAACTATCTTCACAACATCCCCGTCGTTGAGTTCGTGCTTTTCTCCAAGTCGCATTTTTGTTCTTCCATCCACAGCATAGAGGAATCCTTCACCGATATCTGAATGGATCTTGTAGGCAAGATCATGGGCATTTGAGCCTTTTTTCATGAGGAATGCATCAGGTAGCATCCTTCCATTCTTATCGGCCCATTTTCCTTCATCTTCTACAGGATATACGATTATAAGGTCAAGAAGCTCAAAAACAGATTTGTTGATACATTTTTGTATACCTGTACCCCCCATTTTCTGTATGAGGGTGCGAACATTTTCAAGTCCTTTTTTCTGGGCTGCGTTGAGTTCTTCAGACTGGATGCTAAAGTCATTGTCTCCTGGCTCATATTTTATGGCCAAACTCTTGGCCGCTGACCTTAGGGCAAGCTCTGCCGCTGCACTTGTGGCTACTACCATCTGGTCAAGAGCCTGTAGTTTAGCTACATTCTCAGCTGGTGCAATATCTGTTTTGTTGGCGGCGATTATCATTGGCTTGCTCAGAATGCGGACTGCATCACAGAAACTGATTATGTCTTCATCGGTCCATTTGGTAAGGTGGTTCCTGTCCAGTTTGCATTGGTTAAGCGCGGCATTGACCTGTGGCTCATCCACTCCTGCCCCGGCAAGCTGGTCTGCGAGTATGTGCTCTATTGAGAGTCCTTCAGCCTGTATCTTGCGTGATAGTTTTGTCCAGTTTCTCTTGACTATGCTGTAAATCCACATGGTAAGTTCACGGTTGAGAAAATCAATATCACCAAGTGGGTCGTGGTCTCCTATATCAACTGGATTACCTTCTATATCAGTGCCACCGGAGGCATCGATCACGTGGATGATTGCCTGTGCCTGACGAAGATCATCAAGGAAGGTGTTACCAAGCCCACGTCCCATATGCGCATCAGGTACAAGGCCTGCAACGTCTATAAGCTCGATAGGAACGTAACGTATACCATCAGAGCAGTTGCCACAGCGCTTGTCACGGCTTACGCAGGGGCACTCTGCCCTTACGTATGTTACTCCTTTGTTTGCATTAATGGTTGTAAATGGATAATTTGCTATCTCCACGTCTGCCAGCGTTGCAGCCTTGAAAAATGTGGATTTCCCTGCATTGGGTTTCCCTGCAATTCCTATTGTCATCGACATGATTAGTAATCACTTTTGAAGGATTTAACTGTTATTGATTGCAAGCTCTGAACAGCTATTCTCCAAAGCTCATTTTCTCCATTCCATTGATAATCTTTATATTGGATTAATACGTTGGAGGAGACACATAGCGTCTCGGTAGGGTAGAGGATATCCTTGGGGCTTGCGGAGCCTTAGACCCGAGTTCGATTCTCGGTCGGGACGTACATTTTTTTATTTTTCTAACTTTTTGATCGCTTGTGAAGAACATTTTTAAGTATAGCTCTGCTCCAGTTGTTCTGCTAAATCTATTATAATAGCATTTCCAATAGTTTCAGACTGAATCTTTGCACTGGCTATTATAGAAATGACACTTGAAATCAAATCTTCCTTATTGTTTGTATATTCGAAAATAGGTTCCCCTGTTTCATCGGAATACATGGCCATTATGTAATCTTTTCCTTCATATTCAATGGCATATAGTTGAATTATTTGATCGACGTTTATGTATGAACCATTCAGCGTTGCAATGTAGACAGTATACATTTGAATCTCCCCATTAATTATTATGTTCTATACTAATCCATAAAGTCTATTAATGGTTCTGATTAGAATCACATCTATGTTTCAAGTGTAACTTCTAACATTTATAGCACCAATTTTTTCCGATTATACAAATCAGTAGGAAATTATTTTCCATTGGGTTTGCATGCTTGCTGTAAATTCGAGATTGATATAAGTAAAAATGGATTTTTTGGAATATTGTTGGAAGTTTTTCTTTAATTGGCGGTCTAGGCTGTAAGAAGTGAATAAGCCTCGAGTGGGATATCAAGGCCAAGATAAACAAAAAATAGGACCTATAACCCTTTCAAAGCCAAAATTGTTTGTTTTTGCATTGTACTCACTGAAATACATAAATATGCCTATAAATATTTAATTGATTAGTCTAAAGTGCATTTTCGCACCTTCCTTTATTATTGGCTTCTAGGTAAGGAGACCCTGACAAAGGAGAACTGGCCAGCTCTCAAAAGCCAATGGCAGATCATAATGTCTGAATACCTGGAACTTTCAATCGGTCCAGATAGATTTTATTCATAGGTGTTTTACTCCTATCTAATGTGAACGGTTAGTATGCTTCCCGATGACTGGACCGCAGGAGTACCAAATACTCAACGATATAAATATTTGGGTAATTCTGTTTCCCCTCCGTTTGTTCAGGTCATCGTTGAAAGAAAGATACTATCCCAATCCTGTATTAATTCAGTTATTGATAGAATTGTATATTCATATGCAAAAACTATATATTACATAAAATATTTAAAAGACGTAATGGAATCGAAAATCAGATACTATTTTGGATCGATGGTATTTCTGTCTGGCCTCGTTTTATCAATAGGCGCAATTGGATTTGCTATAATGGTTCATCTCAACAGAACATCTGATCCTTCGGAAATAATAACCACTTATGGTTTTCTGGGCACTGGCCTTTCTTTTACATTATTGGGAATTAACCTAATGATAAGTCAGCGCAGACCTTACGGTCTTTATAGTAATTTGGTTATGATATTCGGGTTCTTGTCTTCAATTTGCGGTGTCGTTTTTTTTGCAACGATTTATTCAAATAATTGGGTATATCCAAATGTTAGCTATGTAGCTTTCGTGTATGCTTCAGGTATCTGTCTCCTTTCAGGAAATGTCTTTGGAAATGCAGTTGTAAAGCTTATAGAAGAACGTTCCAGATTGTTGCTTGAAACAGATACAATCAATCAGTATTCTATAGAGGATATTGAAAAAGAAGTCGAAAAGACTTTAAACGAATCTTTATCTAATGATAGTGGTTTTTCTGCATTTAGTCTGGACATGAAGGAGGATATATCGTCTTTTGTTCTGGGAAAAGCTTTGAAGGAATCGCCACAGAACAAAATTGAAGTAAAAGATAGTATCAGGGAAGTCGAATGTCTACAAAATACTATTAGTGGAAAGATCAAAGTGACTGATTCTGGTATTGATCTGACAAGCAAAATGCTAAGCGCAACAATGAAACAAAGTGTGTTAGAACAAAATAAAAGTTTATCTGATAAACTTAAAACTAAATTTAATTCAATTAGGAGATAAAATATGGCAAAAGGACTTGATGTTGGAACTATGAATATAATAAGTGCAGAGAAAGGAAAAGGAGATTCCATTTCATTTTCACAGCAAAGAAATGCATTTTTGGAAATGGAAGCTGGAGACTTGGCACAAAACATGCTGGACAGTGCCAAGATACTATATACTCAAAAAGGTAACATGATCAATGTACTTGGCGAAGATGCTTTTAAATTTTCAAATGTATTCAACAAATCAATTAGAAGACCAATGAAACAAGGAATTATCAGTCCCGACGAAAAAGAATCCATTCCAATGATCAAACTGATTATTGAAAGGGTTTTAGGTAAACCTGAAAAAGAAGGAGAGATTGTATATATTTCTGTTCCTGCAAGTCCGGTTGATAGCAAAATTAATGTATTGTATCATAGCAAAACCATTGAAGCTCTGGCAAAAAGACTTGGTTATCAGACAAGTTTGATTGATGAAGGCCTAGCGGTTGTTTTTTCGGAACTCGGAGACTTCAATTTCACAGGGATTGGCATTAGTGTGGGAGCAGGCATGACAAATATAACAGTTGCTTATCTTGCAACTCCTATAGTGTCATTTAGCATTGCAAGGGGTGGAGATTGGATTGATGAACAGGTATCCAGTGCCACCGGTGTAGCAAATGAGAGAATAACTGCAATAAAAGAAAGTGATTTTTCATTTGACTCGAACTATGAGATTGGAAGTGTCCAAGGTGCACTTGCTCTTTACTATGATGCTTTGATAACTTACATCATTGCAAACCTGAAAAGCAAACTCTCAGAAGTTGCCCCACCAGATGCTGAATTTCCTATCGCAGTCGCAGGCGGCAGCAGCCGGGCGAAAGGATTCATGGAGGTATTTGAAAAGAGAATATCTGAAGCCAACCTCCCAATAAATATCTCTACAGTAAAGAAGAACAGATACGTTTTGTCAGATTCTAAGGATCCCATCTATTCCATCGCAAGGGGGAGTCTGATTGCAGCTCTGACGAAAGAGGATGCTGAGTTTGTTGAAACCGTAGAAGATAAACTTGAAAAGGAGAAGCCTGTAAAGGTAGCTTCTGTTTGATTTTCCTTTTTTTAATTATGCGCAAAAATCCTTCTGTATTTTGGTTGAGTCATGTTGATATTTCGACAAATTCATTCAAAATATAGAAGTGCTTTATTGAAACATCGGCTTTTTAGATATTTTCTACATGCTTAAAAAATGTAGCTATGTCCATACGAAGTTTAGTTGTTCTAAATAAATATTTATTAACACAGATGTAGGGTCATATATGCGTACATTAGCGCTAATCTGTGGTTCAAAAATTGCAGATCATTAAGATCTCTACAGAGCCTAAATATTGTAATCAATAATCATATACTTGTTCAAAATAAAACAAGGGTCACAAATCAACCGGCTGCATATTATTCATCAGTTCTTATTTTCCACTCTTTCCTTTATTATGGGTAAATGGAAATCCAACAAAATCCATTCATATAACTATGCGAGCTGTTCATTTTGTACAACTTATGTTCTTCGGGGAACATGTTTAACTCCAGAGTTTTTTCCGAAATTCTGCTGGATGCATGGGGTTGTATTGTAACCTTATTTTTTGCAGAATATCTGACCCTAAAAAATCCATCCTTGATTACACTCATTTAAATACAATTTTTCCCATTATACTATTATGACCAATCCAGACATTGCTACGTACATCAAAGAAGCCGATATTATTGAAAAGATGTATATGGAGCTGCTGGGAGGTACCACTCAAAAAAGGATGAAACATATTGACGATGATTCTACGGGATTGCCGAATGTAGAATACAGGATATGCGAGATAAATTCAAAGAACGAGGTTCTGCAACGTGCTCTTTTGCAGAGGTATGAAGATTGGTATGAAAGCTGCCGGGAGCTTGTTCAGGAATACGTAGGTGCGCTCAGGATATCAAAACATGAAGAACTTGCAGAACTGCACCAAAATATAGTAAGCCTCATCGATTTGAAAGACCCTGTCGGCAACTCCCACGAGAAAAAACATCTAAGAAAAGTGTTCATCGCCTGTTTTGATGCTCAGCTCAGTATACTCCACTCAGTAGGACCACGTATCGCTTTAGCAAGGAATAATCGTGAGAGAATGGTTACGGCAGAGCTGGTGAATTCTGAACTGGGGGAGGCAGAAAGACTGTATGAACAAGGGTCATTTCGTCAGGCTGGAATCATTGTCGGAAATGCTCTTGAAAGATACCTGATGATCTTATGTGAAGTGAATGGGGTCGAACTGAAGCCTGAGGACACGATGCTGACAAAGACTAAAAAACTTCGTGAGTCAAAGAAGGCTTATGAATTTGATGTGGGTATTTTGGGAGCAATAGAGCATCTTGTGGCATTAAGTACTAAATGTGGCGATCTTGATGGGGAGTTTCTGGAAGAAGATATAAGGGAATTGATTGACCAAACGAGGCAAATGATTGTTTTGAGTTTTTGTTGAATTAAGTAATAGATTGCCTCTGTCCTCTATATCCTATCTATATATTTCCCAACATTTCACATTCAATTATATTATATGTTTTTGAACAATATAACGCAGTATATTATTAACATTATATCTTTAAAATACTATAAAATTATACGGGAAGATTTAATAGTTACTTATGTTGATATGTTCCATCGTAGTAGTAATCCAATTTGGTGGTACCCAAATATGAGAGCTGATTTGCAAAAAAGGATCTGCCAGGAATCCCTTTTTTGGTTTGGTTTATTCGATTATTCAGGTGTTGAAGCGAGCTAAAGATGACTTTTTTAAAAGATATTATACCTGTATTGCTCCTTTATGTTTTAGGAGATACTATCACAACAGTTTATGCATTGCAAACAGGTTATTTTTATGAAGGCAACCCTATTCTTTTTAGAATATTCGAGACATATGGTTACATTTCTCTGATTCCTCTCAAAATAGCCTTCATGTTCCTCTTATATCATGTATACAGGAACGCAAACAGATATTACTGGAACATCACAAGATATTCTGTATCATTTATTGGTCTTCTTGCAACTCTCAGCAACACGCTGGCAGTTATTCATGTTTAAAGAACAAGAATCATATACAGCAATTCAGATTCTGTGCCGTTTTGTTTTGTATTCAAAAAACACACTCTTGGTCCAAGAGAATGATAAGATCATTAAGTGAAGGCGTCAGATACTATTTGAACAGGCGGATAAGACATTTGACTTTCCTGGTCTTCTCTTTTTATCTCAATTTTTGATTTTCAATATTATCTCTTTTAAACCAGTATCGGAAAGATACTTTGTTAACACTGTTAAATCGCTATCTTTTGACAGTATTACACAATACTTAAATATGTACAAAATTCACACTTATTATAGTACATACATTAGATGAATTTGACTTTATTTGATTTATATACCGGGGTTGAAACATGAAACACAATTTTTACGTTGGGTTTTTTTGTTTGCTTGCTTGCTTGATAGCTTTGTCCTTTTCCTCTTCTGCTGCGTATCTGAACCATTCGTTCCTTACCGGCCCATACGAGGAAGGACCGGATGTGACTGCAGATTGTATTTCATGTCACTCCCAGCAGGCAGCAGACATGCTGAACTCGACTCACTGGCTCTGGACAACATGTTCAGAGTGTGGATGTGAGGAACAATCACATGAAGGATTAGGCAAGCGCACAGTGATTAATAATTTCTGTGTCGCCATAGGTTCAAATGAACCGCGATGCACTTCCTGTCACACAGGTTATGGCTGGGAGGATAAGACATTTGACTTCACCAATGCATCGAACATAGACTGTGTGGTCTGTCACGAGACAACAGGCACATACAAGAAAACACCTACAGGTGCAGGAGCAGTTGATAAGTCTGTTGATCTTGTAGCTGTAGCTCAGAGTACTGGAAGCCCGTCGCGTGAAACATGCGGAGGTAACTGTCATTTCTATGGTGGTGGTGGTGACAACGTAAAGCATGGTGACATGTCTTCTGCACTACTTGAACCTTCAAGGGAGCTTGATGTTCACATGGGTGGTATGGATTTTGACTGCCAGAACTGTCACAAGACAACTGCACATAATGTAGCAGGTCGCTTTGCTGGTATTCCAGGATCAGAATGTAGAGTTATGTGTTCTGATTGTCACGGAGACACGCCGCACCAGGGCGATTTCAAAGACCGTCTTGATGGTCACTCCGATTCCATTGCCTGTCAGACCTGTCACGTACCTGCGTTTGCCCGAGAAGTGCCAACAAAGATGTACTGGGACTGGTCTAAAGCAGGGCAGGATCTTGATACGGTACCTGTAGACGAATACGGAAAAGCCACTTACAACATGATGAAGGGTGAATTTATCTGGGGAATGAATGTAACCCCAACATATGCCTGGTTCAATGGCAGTTTTGAGAAGTATTACCTTGGGGATGAAGTTAAGCCCGAGGAGGTGACCGTTCTCACTGCTCCACTTGGTGAAAGGTATGATGCGGATTCCAAGATATATCCATTCAAGATCCATCTTGCAAAACAGATTAGTGATGCACAGTACAATTACCTTATAATCCCTGACCTGTTTGGGGGAGAGGATGCCTATTGGGTCTCATATGATTGGGACAGGGCGTCCAGGGCAGGTATGGATTATGTAGATATGCCCTACAGTGGTCAGTATGAATTCGTGGAAACTTCACTGTATGAAAGCATAAACCATGAAGTAGCACCGAAAGAAGGTGCTCTCCAATGTAAAGATTGCCACCTTGATGAAGGGGTCATGGACTTTGCAGCATTGGGTTACGAAGGTGACCCAATGATCGTAGGTGAGAGAGCGATCAGTGGCGACGAGCTCAAAGAAATCGAATCAATGGACACCACTTCTGAAGATGCCGGATCACAGGCCGCAGAATCAAGTCCCGGATTTGAACTGATGCTGGGATTATTCGGTCTCTTTGCTGCTGTGATGTTCGGTAAACGCAAATAAATTCAGTTTGGTGTGAATAGTCACACCAAATATCTATTTTTTATTTTGTTTTACAGTAACTATTCAGCCTGATAAAAACGCTATCAACATCAATCTTGACAAAAAGTTGAAATGTAAATTTCATTAGGAAAATTTATTTTGATTGTTACTATTGATTGCTTTTTTGATTCTTAGATTATTAGTGAGCAGATATCTCCATTTCGATGAAATCAGTACCAATAGGCAGATTGTGCTAGGCTGAATAGT
>Ga0265295_1000398_pt1 | contig 88897 bp, 141 predicted proteins | sample Munlansysbiofilm_FD_192503 | JGI IMG/M metagenome (GOLD analysis project Ga0265295, IMG submission 192503) | Leachate microbial communities from a municipal landfill in Southern Ontario, Canada - Methane capture system biofilm | ecosystem: Engineered > Solid waste > Landfill > Unclassified ... | reverse complement strand
CCTACTATTGGTATGGATGGTGGTTATGAAACTACTAGACATGGTGGACCACAAGATGGCAATAACTGGGCTAATTTTACGAATGCAGAATTACAAGTTTATGGTGGAAGTGGTGCTCTTAGTTGGTGTCAGGAGCGAGGATTAGATACTACTCGCCGTGTCCAACGTGGCCATTATGGTATAGCTTCTTTCCATACTTATCCTGCTGGCACTACGTATGCTACTTATCTTGGGTGGCGTCCTGTCCTTGAAGTTGTACAGTAGGACACTGTACGTATCTGACCTCTACACTATGGTTCTAGTGGCTGTAGCGAAGGTGAAAGCATTAGAACGATTAGCAAATAGGAATTCACTATGGAAGAATTGATAGTAAAACAGAAGGTTGAGGAATTATTGTATCGAATATATCCTCGGTTAATAAACTTTCCGAAGTCGGAGAAGTTTTGTTTGTGTAGCAGAATAAAGGAGTCGTTTTTCGATGTAATAAAATACATACAACTAGGCAATGCAGTAAAGAGTAAACGGAAAGTGTATTTACAGGAGGCTGATGGACATTTACAGTTGTTGAAGGTGTTGATGAAACTATCTAGGGAGAGAAAATACATAAGCAACGGGCATTTTGTGGTAATAGACGAGAGTTTAACAGAAATAAACAAATTATTATCCGGGTATATACGTAAATCTGCAAATAGGTAAGTTGTAAGTCTAAGGGATAACACTGTAACCGCCGTGTCAATCGTGGCAATAATGGTATAGCTGACTTCAATACTAATAATGCTAACAATACGAATACTAATAATGGGTGGCGTCCTGCCCTGAATGTAATAATTAATCAGATATGTGTGATCAAGGTTACATATACAAGACTTGTTTTATTCAAGGGAGTGTTATTCCTTCAATCATAGATTGTAAACACATTAACAATGTCATGTAGCTGAGTACTGGAGAGAGGGAAACCCTATATGTCGAAGAGTTATAAAAACATATACCCGGATATAATAAACATAGAAAATGTATACTATGCTTTACATAAAACTAGATTAGGTAAGGAGAAATACAAATTACCTGCTATACATTTTGTGAATAACGAAACAGTAAACCTTAACTATTTAGTTTACGAGCTAAGTAATCAGACATACGAAGTAGGAGAATATACTAAATTTAAGGTATACGAACCAAAGGAGCGAGAAATATATGCTCCAAGATTCCGTGATAAGATTGTGCAACACATGATACACAATGTGATTAAAGAAATATATTTCCCTTGTTTCATATACGATAGTTATGCGTGTATCGAAAATAAAGGAACTCATGCTTGCAATGATCGCATTGGACATTTCCTAAGAAAATCCAAATGGGAATACGGTGAAAGTGCTTATATTGTGAAATTGGATATCAAAAAATTCTTCTACAATATTGACAGAGATGTATTAAAGCAGTTATTGAGGAAAAAGATAACTGATCGTTCTGCGTTGAAGTTATTGGATGTTGTTATAGATTCATCTCCCGGCGAAATAGGATTACCGTTAGGCAATCTGACTAGTCAGATATTTGCTAACATATATTTGAATGAATTTGATCAATACATGAAAAGGAACATGAAACTGAAATATTATGTTAGATATGCTGATGATGTGGTTATAATTGTTTCATCTAAAAAAGAAGCTAAGGGTGTATTAGAAAAGAGTGAACAATTTTTACATAACAAGCTGAAATTGCGATTGAATGAAGACAAAAGTAAGATATTCCCAATAAAACAAGGAGTTAACGCTATAGGATTCAAACATTACGCTACGCACAGATTACTTAGAAACGATTCAAAAAGGAAAATTAAAAGTAAAATACGATCATATCAATCTGGTAATATAGATAAACATAAAATGATACAAATGTATAGAAGTTGGATTGGACATGCTAAACATGGTGATACTCATAATTTTGTGTGTTCGCTAGAAATAGGAGAAAATTGGTAGTATCACAAACAACTACCATTTTAATCAACTTAGGGGTTAGTCGTTGACTAGCCCCTTTTTTTGTGTTATACTACTCCCTAGAAAGGAGTTTCAATATGTCACTACTAATAGACCAAAAATACGCACTATCCTTACCACTAGATAAATTTGAACGTAAGAATCACGCTAACTACTTTGCCAATTTCCGTTGCCCTATTTGCAATGATAGTCAAATATCATCTACCAAAAAACGCGCATGGTTCTATACTTCTAGTGACCAATTGACAATGCACTGTTTTAACTGTGGATATTCTAATAATTTTCACAACTTCCTCAAAACATTTTATCCCTATGTTTATGATGATTACATTAAAGAATCTTATTTAAACTCATTTGAGAATAAATACAAACAACGACCAAACATATCATGTGATAATCCGTTTCAGAATAAGTTAGAAACACTAGACCTAAATAGATTAGGAGATTTACCATCTAGTCATGATGCTATTCAATACACTTTCGACAGAAAACTACCACTAGATAAAGTATTAGAGTATTGTTACTATACAGATAATTTCTATAACTGGTGTAAGGAACAACAACCAGATAATTTCCAAAATGAATACTATAGAGATAGAAGAATAGTATTCCCCTTTAGGGATAGAGACGGAAACATATTTGGTGCATCAGGTAGAAGTATTGACAATAAATCACCCAAATACTTAACTATTAAGTTTGTCGAAGACATACCTAAAGTGTATGGTTATGATAAACTAAACATACATAAGAAAGTGTACGTCACAGAAGGACAAATTGATAGCTTGTTTATTGATAATTGTATAGGAGTAGTTGGTGCATTAGGTGGACTAGATGCAGTCTGCGATTACTGTAATCTCCTAGATAAGAAGAAGGTAGTATTAGTAACAGATAACGAAAGGAGAAACAAATACACTTGTGACTTCATGAAGAAAAACCTAGAGAAAGGATATAGTGTAGTCTTATTCCCCACTAACATAAAGGAAAAAGACATTAACCAGATGGTAGTGAATGGAATGAATAACGAAAACTTAATGAAACTAATAGATAATAACACAGTGTTTGGTTTGTCAGGTTTAGCTAAGTTGGCTAGTTGGAGAAAATCATAACCCATAAGAAAGGTATTACATGAATCCTAAATCCTATGTCCTAGACACCAACGTACTAATACATGATTATAACTCGTTCACTAAAATACTAAATGGTAATAAAATCTACATACCATTTGTTATATTATGGGAATTGGATAAACAGAAAAAGAGGACAGACCAAGTTGGTGTAAATGCTAGACATGTAACTAAGCTAATCGAACAAGAAATAATTGATAAAAATGAAAACGTGATAATGGTAACTAATAGCGAATTACCTAATAGTGTAGATTTATCGCATGCTGAGGGAGAAGATGTAGCTGATGACAAATTATTAAACACTTGTCTAATGTTAAAGGAACGTGATGAAAATCCAATCTTAATCACAAAGGATGTAAACCTAAGAGTAAAGGCTAGAGTACTAGAAATAGAAACTGAAGACTACTTAGATGATAAGGTAAACGTATCTAACCTTTACACTGGTATGAGAGAAGAATATGTTTCCCATGATGTAATTCAGAGTGTATATGAAAATGGCTATGTAGATAAGAGTGTAGTAGGAGTAGACGAAGAGTTTTATCCTAATGAAGCAGTAGTACTAGTTAACAATAGTGATCCTAAAGTGAGGGCTATTACTAGTCAAAAAGGTGGTAGGTTAATACTAATGGATAATAAGTTAGCGCCATTTGGTTTAGAGTGTGCAAACTTAGAACAACAGATAGCGGCAAACTTCCTCTTAGACCCTGAAATTAGCCTTGTGACGCTAACTGGTGCGGCTGGTAGTGGTAAGAGTCTAATAGCTATTGCGAGTGCCTTAGAAGCAGTTTTAGAACAATCTATGTATAGGAAATTAACTGTAGCTAGACCTATTATGCCTTTTCAGAAAGATATTGGTTACTTAAAAGGGGACCTTAAGACAAAGTTAATTCCTTGGTTTGGTCCTATTATGGATAACTTAGAATTTCTATTTTGTTTTAGTGATGATCAACCTAAGAGTAAGAAAGTGGCTAAACGAACCCCATTTGAAGAATTAGAGGAAGCTGGTAAAATTGAAATGCTACCATTAACATTTATTAGGGGTAGGAGTATCCCTTATCAATTTATACTCGTGGATGAATGTTTCCCGTATAAACAGAAAGTAGCAACCGAAAAGGGGAATATACAAATAGGGTCACTTTTTCATTCTTATATAAGAGGAAACGAATTACCAAAAGTTAGAACTTTTAACGAATCAACTAATGAATTCGAATATAAAAACATAATATCGGTTAGCCATAAGGGGATAAAGCCATTAATTCAAATTGTGAGTGGAGCGAAGAGGATAAAATGCACAAGTAACCATCCCTTCTTAGTTGCTAATAAGGGTTGGGTGAAAGCAGGAGAATTAGAAATAGGTGATCCGTTAATTATGAGTGGGGGGAAAAATCGCCAAAATTGTCACTATTTGAATGGCGATCAATTACAAGTAGTTATTGGGTCTAGGTTAGGTGATGGTTCTATTCGAGAAGTGTCACAAAACACATATAGAATGACAGTGAATCATGGCGTAAAACAAGAGCAATACCTTAGAAAAAAAGCCACTATTTTTAACAGACAAGATAAAGTTAGACAGATAGAAAATAATGGTTATTCTAAAGGAACCTTATATGATTTTACAACAAATTCTTTTGTGTTGCCAGAAAAAATAAAACACCCTAGAGGTGAACACATTGATGATTGGATGTTAGAAATAATCAACGAAAAGGGGTTAGCTATATTCTTTATGGATGATGGAAGTTATAGTTCTGACTCTAATACAGTGGTGTTCCACATAAACAGTTTCAATGACGAAAGTAGCCAAAAGATATCTGACATGTTAAAGGATAAATTTGGAATACAGAATAACCTAAAAAGTTATCACAAAAAAGATAGAAACAAGACATATAATTACATATACGTCACAGTGGAAGGAACAAAGAGATTGCTTTCTATAGTTAGTCCTTATTTAGATGAAAGTTGTGCTTATAAAAGTAATTTGCCTATTGGTAATTATGAATGGAATAACAAATTTGCTAATTATGCTGTGACTACTGTTACTGCTGTTAATGAATTAGAAGAATCTCAACATGTGTTTGATATGGAGGTTGAAGATAATCATAATTTTGTTGCTACTGTGAACGGTGGAACTACTACAGATATGAATACTGGTTATGTAGTCCATAATTGCCAAAATTTAACAAAGCAAGAAATTTTAACAGTACTAACTAGGGCTGGTGCTAATTCTAAGATAGTAATGTCTGGTGATTACAATCAGATTGATAACCCGTTTCTATCTGCGGATAATAATGGACTCGTGTATGCAGTAGAAAAATTTAAAGACCAATCAATAGCGGCACACATTTCACTAAGTAAGTGTGAACGCAGTGAACTAGCTGAAATATCTAGTAAAATCTTATAGACCACAAATAGAGCTAGGGGTTTAGATTAACCCCTAGCTTTTCACTTTACAAATCTAATATATAGTGTTATAGTAAATGATATTGTAATTTATAACCATTGAGAAGGGATGAGGAAATGACTATCAAGAAACAAATCTATGACGCTTATAATGAGAATAAGGATTCTCTAATTAACATTCTAACTGATATGTTAGATAATGGCGAAGAACCAGAAGTTATAGCAGAATTAATCAAAGAAGACCATAACTTATACATGATATATAAAAATGAGTGCTTACAAAACAACTTACTAAAGAAAGACCTATCTGGTAATCTAGATGATGTGTTTGGAGAATTATAATGTTTTATAGTTATGTGTTCAATAACAGAAAAGAACTATTCCATATTGGCTATGATGATAATGGGGATAAGTTTATCCGTGTGGAAGATTATAAACCATACCTTAGTACTAAGACTACTGACGAATCAGAAGCACATAAGAAAACCTATCATGACGAATTGACTACTAAGAAAGTGTTTAATGGTGTATCTGAATGGTATGATTATAAGAAGAGTTATGGCGAAATACTAAAACTATATGATGATATAGAACCATGTTATCAATTTATAAATGACAAGTATCCAGAAGCTATTAATTATGATGTCAATAAGCTAACTGTGTTGTTATATGATATTGAGAATAAGAAAGACCCTGATACTGGCAAGTTTAGTCCACCACATGAAGCAAACGGGGCTATCACAGCTATTACCGTTAAGGATGTATTTAGGGGTACAGTATATTGTCTTAGTACCGAAAAGTTTTATAAAGAACAAATGGAAATTACTGTTAGTGGTAAACTCCATTATAAGTTCTGTTACTCAGAAAAAGAATTGCTAACCTATTTTGTTAAGTTGATTGATAAACTAAAACCTGATATTCTATCTGGATATAACAGTGAAGGTTATGATGACCCTTACACTATTAATAGATGTATAAAGGTAATCGGTAAGAAGAAATCGAGAATGTTATCACCAGTTAGGGGTAGAGTACAATCTAAACACCGAGTAGATGAAAACAATAAGGATAGATATGATAACAAGATTGATGGAGTAGCACTAGTTGATTACATGTTACTCTATCAGAAAAATGTTGGCAAGTATGAATCAAATACACTTAGTTTTGTGGCTGGAGTAGAACTAGGTGAGGATAAGGTTGGATACGAAGAATACGACAACCTAGAAGAACTTAGGGTTAACAATCCTCAGAAATATGTAGAATACAACATTAAAGACGTTGAATTATTAGCTATGATAGATAATAAGCGTAAGCTATTCAATCTAGTGGCTACTGTTGCTTATTTCTGTAAGTGTAACTTTGATGATGTAATGGGTAGCATTAAACAATGGGATTGTCTTATTTACAGCTACTTAAACAAAAGGGATATTTCTATTCCACCATACACTACTAGAATGGAGAAAAAGATTAGTGGTGGTTATATTAAGAAAGATATAGAAGCAGGTATATTCAAAAACGTAATCAGTCTTGACCTAAAGGCGCTATATCCTTCACTTAGTATTACTCTAAACATTAGTCCTGATACGTTGATACCAGAAGATAGATTAGAAGTTAAATCTAATGGTATTGATGAAAGACTAGTAAACATGGAAATCGAGCATAACGATAACACTATTCTGGCTGGTAGTGGTTATAAGTTTAGAAAAGATAAAGTTGGGTTTTATCCTGCTATCTATCAATTACTAATGGATGAACGTGATGTTAGTAAGAAGGAAAAACTAGAAACTGATAAATTAATCCAAACCTTTGAGGGAAGTGAAGAAGAAAAAGAAGAACTAGTTAATAAATACAGTAACTTACATACATTTGAACAAGCTGTTAAACTACTAATGAATAGTGGTTACGGCATCCTTGCGTCAAAATTTTGTAGGTACTACTCCCCTGAATTAGCATCTAGTATCACAATTAGTGGTCAATTAGCTATTAAGTATGCTTCTAAGGTAGTCACTGATTATCTTGATGAAAATTATGGTAAGAGTAGTAGACTCAGGTTCACCCATACCGATTCCTGTTTCATAGATTTAGATGGAATTGCTGAAGGTACAGAAGAGATAGATACATTTTATAAGGAACACTTAGAACAACTAATAGCAAATGGGTATCAGAAATTATGTGATTATCTTAATGCTGATAGGAACTTACTAATACTTAAACGTGAGAAGATATGTAGTCATTACTTGATTACAGCACCAGCTAAATACGCTTGCCTAATCACTGATAAGGAAGGAGTAAGATATTCTGAACCTAAGTTAGATGTAACGGGATTAGAAATAGTTAGGTCTAGTACTCCTAGTATAATTAAACCTTATCTTAAGACAACACTAATCAAGATGATGAAGAATGAAAATGTGTTAGAGTACATAGATGAGGTCAAGAAGATATTCTATAGTTTAACACCTAAACAAATAGCTTTCCCTCGTAGTGCTAACAATTTGGCTAAGTGGGTTAAGGCTAATGGTAGTTTTGTTAGTGGTACTCCTATTGGAGTTAGGGCGGCACATAATTATAATCGTTATATCGAGACACATAATATAGATAAGAATAAGATAGTAGAAGGAGATAAGATTAAGTTTCTCTATCTAACTAAACCTAATCCAGTATTTAATCAACACGTATTAGGTTTCATTAGGGATTTACCTGAACCTAGTTTAGAAAAATATGTTGACTATAAAACTCAGTATGATAAGGTGTATTACAATGTTATCAAGTTGATGGCAGATAGGGTGCATTTTGATTTAGAGAAAGATAAAGAATCACTAGAGGATATTTTTTAAAAAGGGAGATTTATTATGGAAGAGTATGCCACACTAATATGTGTAGGAACTGTGATTACAGTTATGTTTATGGGTGGGATTATGGGAATCCTAGCTTTAAGGAAAATAAATAAACTAGACAGAGAGCTTGAAGAGTTTAAGGATTATGTAGAATTTAGATATCAAAAATCTTATAAAGAGACAGAACGATGTTTCTATTACAAGAACGACATTAACTCACATTTCGGATGATAGGAAAAGCTAATGAAATACGAAAGTTACACAATAAACACAGACGATTACACCTTTTACTTCTATGATTTGGTGATTATACCTTATAGTGAATCTGATGTAGCAGAAGAAATAGGAGTATATAATTACCTAATCGAAAATGATGATTATGATATTGGATTAGATTTGCTCACTATAAGTTTTGAGTATGGTGAAAGAATAGACGAAGACGGAAACGAAGTTTTGTTTAGTGTAGTCGATGAAGATGTGTTTGATATGTGTATAGAGTATTTCTTATATGATAATGAACACGATTTAAGAAATGAACTAATGAACGGGAGAGAGTAATGAACAATAAGAATCGAGTATTGATTGTAGATTTAATTGACCCTAGTGGAACAAGGTACTTAGATGTAGCTCTAGTTGGTAATTACATGTGGAGTAGAGATAAGAAGGAATACAAGATATTCAGGGTAGTAGATTATGAGATGATTCCAATAGACATTAGTGAAGTGACTGATGTTAAGGAGTTACAGGACCTAGTAAACAAAGCTATGGCAGACTGAACCACAATTAATCAACACTCTAGTTTAGAATGGAAACGAGAGATGAAGAAATCCACAATCAAAAAAGTAATACTATTAACTATGTTAGATTATCTTATATTTGTGGTGATAGGGATATTAATTGGGGTTTATGTTTTTTAGGGGATTGTAATGTATACATTATATAACAATGACTGTTTTGAAGTTATGAAAGAGATAGAGGATGGCAGTATAGATTTAGTACTAACTGATCCACCTTATGAGATTAATCATACAGGTGGTGGTGGGTTTATGCGTGAAAGAGAATATGTAAATGAAATGAGAGACATGAAGATATTAGATGGTTATGATGTATCTGGTTTTCTTGATTTAATTAAACCAAAATTCAAAACTGGAACTTATAACTTAGTCACCTTTTGCTCAATGAGACAACTAAAAGATTATATTGCTTATGCTGAAGCAAACGGTTATAATTACGGTATTACTATTTGGCATAAGAGTGATCCTGCACCACTATGTAACAATAATTATCTGAAAGATATAGAATTTTGTGTATACATTAACAAGAACAAGAGAATAGGTGGTACTTATCAAACTAAGAGTTTAGTGTATAAATCAGCTACTAATAGGAAAGATAAAGAAAGATATGGACATCCCACTATTAAACCATTAGGATTACTTAATAAGTACATTAAGAACCATAGTGATGAAGGTGATGTTGTAGCTGATTTCTTTATGGGAACTGGTTCTACTGGTGTAGCGGCTATTAATAATAAACGCAAATTTATAGGAATAGAATGGAAAGAGAAATGGTATAACATAGCCCAAGAAAGATTAAAACAATCAGATAATAACTTAGAAGGGATTTTTTAGTTGACAAATAAAGAGTATCCTGTTATATTGTAATCACATTGAACGAAACACTACTATTTAAGATGGAGGTAAGACATGACTATTTCTCAAGAGCGCGTAAACATTATCAACAAGATTGCTAACCTTCTTGCTAAAGCTGATTCTACTACGTTTGAAGCTGAAGCTGAATCAGCACGTAAACTCGCCGCTAAGTTGATGACTAACTATGAAATTAAGCAGGAAGAAACTGAAAAGAAAGAAATAATCCAAACAATTATCCCTACAGGTAAGAAACGTAAGAACATGCGTCATGCTACAATGATGACTATTATTACTGAGTATTGTGGGGTTTACATGGTGGTCAGTGGTACAGATTACATCCTTTGTGGTAAAGAAGAAGACATTGAAGCTAGTCAGTACATGTTTGATGTAGTTTGGAATCAGGTTGTAGACATGACTGAATATTGGTATAAGAAAAACAAAATCAATCCTAACGTAACAGCTAAAATTAAGAATCGTTACATGTACGGATTGGTAATGGGTGTACAATACAATCTAGATAAGATTAACGATAACGTGTTTAAGTACAAACAAGAAAGCGGTCTAGTAGCAGTAAATAAGAATAAAAGTGATTATAAGAAAGCTGGTGACTTCTATAAGAGTGATAACAGGGTTAGTTCCCGTAGTAGCAAGATAGTAGCTGATGGTGCTTTCCAAGAAGGAAAAAAGGATAGCGAAAACATTAGAATGCGTAGGGGAGTAAATAGTAATAATGGAACTTATGCACTAACATAAAACGATTAACTAAGGGTGATGGGGTTACTAAGTGTAGCCCCATCTATTTTCATGAAAGGTGAAAAAATATGGCTAAGAAGAAACTAGTAGAACCAGAACGATTGGATGAGAACAATGCACTAGATGTAGCTAGGCGAATTGGAGAATATCGTAGACAAGAAATTAGTTCTACAATTCTAAAACAATGGATAGTAGACGCTGGTAATAAACTAAACGTATACGAATCAGAAATCATTGTTGATTTGCCTGATAATTGGCTAATTGATACTTGGGCTTATGTGGGTAGAATGTACACTAAGGGATTAGTCCATAAAGATTCCAATGTACAAAAACTACGTAAAGCTATCCTAGATATGGTGAATAAGACTAAGGAGATTAAGGAAGAACAAAAGAACAATCCTTCTCCAATGCAAATAGTACAAGACCAAGTAGATGAAATTTACGAATCACTAGAACCACGTTTAGACGATCCTAATCTTGATATTGTTTCAGTGGTACAACAACTAGGTATTAGTGATACTCATATCACTAAACTAGCTAAGAAAATTGAGAAGAAAGAGGTTAAGGAACAACTAAAAAAACACCTAGAGAAAAATAAACCTAAGAGTAAACCACGTAAGAAGAAAACTAAAACACCAGAAGAAATCTGTAAACTATTTAAATGTCTAGAAGAATATGATGGCGTTAAGGGGTATAAGGCAGAAGACGTACTAGGCGGTAAGTGTGCTGTAGTCTACCACACTCAGAAGAAAACTATCACGTTTTATTTTGGGGATAAGTTAGGTATCCATCGTAGCATAATTACAGATTTTAATGAGGAACAAAGTGGTGAATACAAACTAGAAAACAAAGAACACCTTAACATTAAGGGTAAAGTTAAGATTGATGGTGTATACAATACTGAGTATAAGGATAAGAAAAAGAAAGTTCCTACTGGTAGAGTGACAAATAAAATGATTATCATTGGTAAATACTAAGATAAATACTATTACTGGAAACAACTACCAATAATATAAGGAGTAAGAATAATGAAAGACTTCAGACAAATCCTAGTAGAAGAAGAATCATTAGATGAGAGTAGTGGCGCTATGTATGCCATTAAAAACCTAATGGATAAGTACAAAAAAACACCTAGTGAAACTGAGAAACAGAAAATTAAGTCTGAAATGGAAAAAGAGGAACAGAAACTAAAGAATAATCCTTACTGGAAAAACGCTACTATCGGTAAGGATTACGAGAAATTCAAGAAAGAAACACTTGACTTTGCGTAATCATCGTGGTAGAATACAATCAAATGAAAGTTAATTCTACATGGAGGTTACAATGAAGCCGATTATTGTTTATTATGTTACTCAACTACTTTGCACATTAAGTGTATTTGGTGTTGCTGTTAATTACTATAAGACTAATGTTTTGATATCTGGTGTACTATTGTTATGTGCGCTATTTGAAGCATTGAAGTTATGGACTGATTATAATGGTGATAATGCGCCTGAAGAATACAATAAACACCAAGTAGTTAAAAACATAGTAATGATAAAGGGTTGGTTTGTTGTAAACTTATGTATAGTTTATCTTGTGATGGTTATATATCCTCACATGGGGTTCTTAGGGTTATGTATGATTATGGGATTGCAATATCTCAGCGATGTGAACATAGAATTTTATAAGTATAATTAATAACTAGTTTTGGGGGTGTGGTGAAACTGACAAACACGTCAGACTCAAAATCTGATGTCCACTAGGACTTAATGGTTCAAATCCCTTCGCCCCTACCAATTATATAGCCACTATATTATAAAAAGTATAGTGGCTATTTTTCCCTCTAAGAAAGGAGTTGATACAAAAATGCCGATAATTGAATATAAGTGTGATAAGTGTGATGAACTTAGGGAAAGGATAGAACGTAACAATAAAGTATATGGTTCTATGGTGTGTGAAAATTGTGGCGCTAAAATGAGTAAAACGCTATCCTCTAGCCATTTTATCCTAAAAGGTGATGGATGGTATAAGACAGATTATAAAGACTAATAAAAACGGGAGTCCTTAATGATTCGACAACAAATATCTAATGAAATATGGAATATGAAATATCGTTACAGTGGTGAATCTGAAGAACAGTTTTATCATAGAATAGTAAACGCTTTAGTGGATAGTTGTACTGACAAGGAACTAAAAGTGTTTTGTGATATAATGGAAGTTAGCGCTGTAGAAGCATTTAAGAAACTAGCTTACGAGTTGATTTCTAACCATAATTGTATGTTAGCTGGAAGACCTATCTATGCTCTAGGCACTGATAGAAAAAACCAAACTTACTCAAACTGTTATGTCTTGCCAATCAAGAAAGATAGCATGAGTAGTATCATGGATGCTGTTAAAGAAGCGGCTATGACTATGAAATCAGGTGGTGGTAATGGGTATTCTTTTTCTGTACTTAGACCCAAAAACGCTAACATTTCTACTAGTGGTGGTGAGTCTACAGGTCCTATTTCCTTTATGAAAGTATTTGATTCTACTTGTGATAGTATTAAGGGTGGGAACAATAGACGTGGTGCTCAAATGGGAGTATTAGATGTATGGCATCCAGACATTGAAGAGTTTATCGAAGTGAAACAAACTAAAGGAGTGTTAACTAATTTTAATATTAGTGTAGGCGTTTCTGATGATTTTATGAAAGCTGTAGAAAATGATAGTGATTGGGATTTAGTTTTTCCTGATACTAATCACGAATCGTATAATGAAGAATGGTATGGTAACATTAAAGAATGGAAAGAAAAAGGTTATCCCGTAAAAGTATATGAAACAGTAAAGGCTAAAGACCTTTACGAGAAAATAATGAAGGCTACTTATAAGTACAGTGAACCGGGAGTGTTATTCTTAGACACTATTAATAATGAGAATAACCTTTGGTATGATGAATACATTGCTGTAACTAATCCATGTCAACCATCTTGGGCTAAGTTGTTGACGAAGGAAGGAATAAAAACTTTCGGCGATGTTTCTATTGGTGATCAGATTTGGTCAAAAGATGGTTGGACAACTATTATTAATAAATGGGGAACTGGTGTAAAGAAGGTTTATAAATACGAAACAAATGCTGGTGTTTTTTATGGTACTGAAAACCACAAAGTAGTGAGTGATGGAGAAAAAATAGAAGCTAAAGAAGCGGAATCTATAGATATAATTTCTGGTCCTGTTGGGAACATTACGTTAAATCCACAAGACGTTATGGATGGATTAGTTTTAGGTGATGGTTCAGTACATAAAGCGTCTAATAATCTTGTTTTGTTACACATTGGAGAAAACGATTCTGATTATTTTGGTTCTGAAATTGCGCCATTAATTACTAGAAACAGAAGTGGAATAGTAGAAACTGCTTATGAGGTTAACACAACAATCCAAGCAGAGGAACTACCTTATACTTATAATCGTGCTGTTCCTGAGAGATATATGAAATCCTTCGATAAAATGGCGGGATTTCTCCGTGGATTGTTTAGTGCTAATGGTTCTGTGGTTAATAATAGAATTACACTTAAAACTACTTCTAAACAAATAATAGAAGATGTACAAACAATGTTGAACGCATTAGGTATTAAGAGTTATTATACCACTAATAAACCAACAATGACTAAATTTAGTAATGGTGAGTATTTATGTAAAGAAAGTTATGACCTGAATGTTTCTACTGATAGAGATAAATTTGCTTCTATGATTGGTTTCCTTCAAGAATACAAAAACGAGAAAATCAGAACAACAAGTCACAAGAAAGGTAAAACTAATTACGATATTAAGTGTGTTAGTTTTGTTTCAGAAGAAGAGGTTTTTGATATCACAGTAGATAACAAATCACATACTTATTGGACTCAAGGTTGCAATGTGTCTAACTGTGGTGAAGAACCACTTCCACCATATTCTAGTTGTAATTTAGGCTCTATTAATTTTTCAACTATGGTTAAGGACGCATTTAAACAACCAGAATTTGATTTTGATACATTAGAGAAATCTATTAAGTTGATGATTGTTTTCCTAAACAAAATCATTGATATTAATTATTATCCACTAGAAGAACAGAAAGAGGTAGCGCAAAAGAAAAGACCCATAGGATTAGGTTTTACTGGTTTAGCTGATTGTCTTTGTATGATGAAACTAAAATATAGTAAAGAGGGGAAAGAACTAACAAGGTTACTATCTCAAAATCTAAGGGATATCTCTTATGCCACTTCATGTGAAATCGCTAAGGGGTTAGGTAAAACCTTTGATGGGTATGATGATAGATTGTTAGAGTCTGATTTTGCTAAGAGATTGCCAAATAAGATTAGAGATAGCATTAAACAATACGGCATTTATAATAGCAGACTTTTAACTATCGCCCCTACTGGCACTACTAGTTTGATAATGAATAATTGTAGTTCTGGTATTGAGCCTATTTTCTGCACTAAGTATTATCGTAAGGTAAAACAAGATGACGGAACAGAAAAACAAGAACCTGTCACTGATTATGCTGTGTGGCTATATGAAAAAGAGTTTGGAGAAGACGCAGAATTACCAGACTATTTTGAAACTATTGATGACTTAAAAGCTAAGGATCATTTAGAGATTCAGACTATTGTTCAACAGTATATAGATGCTAGTGTTTCAAAGACTATTAATTTGCCTGAGAATTACCCGTTTGATGATTTTAAGGATTTGTATTTTGAAGCATGGCAAAACAAACTAAAGGGAACTACTACTTATATTCCTAATGAGATTCGTGGTTCGGTATTGTCCACGGAAGTTAAAGAAGAACAACACGAGTTCTTTGATGTTTGGAAAGAACATATTAAGGGAGATGTTATTAAGGAAAGTGTTTCTCTACCTGCTGAATATCCTATGCGTGGATTTAAGATTACTTCAGAAGGTAGAAAATGGTATGTTCATGTGGCATTTAAGGATAAGGCTAAGACTAGACCTTTTGCTATTTTTGTTCACACTAATCATTCAGAGAAACAAATTAACGCACATAATACTATAGCCGCCTTAGAAGAACTAGCTAGGGAAGAAGGAATCGAAAAAGAAATCATTGAAGAGAACACTAAGAAAAGCAACAACCAATCTAATGTGGTGAAAATTACTCGTGCTATTGGTATGCTACTTAGGCATAATGTGAAGATAGAGAAAGTGGTTAACGCTTTAGATGATTTGGATATTCCTATTAATTCTCTAGTATATAGATTGAAAGTGTTTTTGGCTAACTACATGGTAGACAAAAGTACTGGTATTAAATGTCCAGAATGTGAGACAGAATTACAAATGATAGAAGGATGCAAAACTTGTCCTGCTTGTTTCTGGAGTAAATGCGGTAGTTAGATTAACTCTAAACCCCTTAGTTATTATTTTGTAGCTAAGGGGTTTTTTTTCTTGACAATAATAACCAATAGTGTTAAGGTATAGTCAAGTTGAACGAAACACTAATTTTAACATGGAGGGAAATATGGTCAAAATTGTGAACTACGTTTATTGGTTTCTGGTTATTGTTACTGCTGGAAAGATGACACTAGGATTTCAAGATGGTTGGACATTAGCCCTAACAGTCTTTGGACCTATGGTGATCTCTTACGTACTAGGATATTTTACCGCAAAACAATATTAATCACTTGACAAATAAAACCAGTTAGTGTACACTGTAATCACAATTTGAGGTAAGACACTTTTAAAATGGAGGTAATTATGAATGTAAGGACTCTGGTAAATGACACTAATGGTAAATTCTTCAAAGTAGTTTTTACTAAGCGTGATGGTACTATTCGCCATTTGGTAGGACGCACTAAGGTTACTAAGTATCTCAAGGGTGGAACTAAGACTACACCTAATACAGTAATCACAGTGTTTGATGTGCAGAAGAAACAATATCGTTGTTTCTATCCTGAATCAGTAAAAGAGTTTAAGTGTGGTAACATAAGTTATAAAGACGGTCACGTTTTCATTTCATAGTAACTTCTACCTAGCCCCTAACTAACATTAGGGGCTTTTTTTGTAAGATAAATATTAGTAACCTATAATTATCAAGGAGTTACAATATGTTATCTTATAAGGAATATTTGGGAGAAAACATAGCTCAGATCATGGCTAGGGCTGAAGCTAAGAAGAAACAGAGCGCACCGAGAGAAACTTATGTTTCTGAGCCAAAACAAAAATCGCCTCCACCTAGCCCTAAAGTAGTGTACACTAATCCTAAAACCAAACAACAAGTAATAGTAACTGGTCATGTTCAACAAGATAGAGAACATAGAGCGTGGTGGGATAGTTATAAAGATACCGAGTTTACTAAGTTTGTCGATAAGGGATTAGAAAAACTAAACTCTATGGATAGGGAAGAGTTAAAGTATAAGGATGAATGGGCTATCTTATCTAAGGATAAAACTCGTGGGATGATTATATCCCTAAGACGCACCGAAGGTACAAACAAAAACGATTCCTTTGCTATTATTACGGTATTAAATTCTAAGGCTAAGGATTCTGCTAGTGATAAGGAAGTGTTTGTAAATGTAGATAGTGGACACAAAATTATGTTGACAGAAAGCCAAAAAGCATATAATATATTATGTATGATTTAAACAAGGAGATTTGAGATGCCATTATATGATTCTAAATTTGTTGGTAAGATAGTTGAGGAAAATTGCACAATAGTCGATTCTGTTATCACTAATGAAACTGATCATGTTTTGTTTTTGAATAATTGCATGATTATCAATAGTGAGTTGAACATTAGTAAGGATTGTGTTAACTCTACTATAATAGACACTAAATCTAATGATAGTTATCGTAATGTGAAGATTGAAAATGGTAAGCTACTTAGGTTTATTGAATAGGGGATTAAGATGAAAGTAGAATACAGTGTAGTATATGTTGAGGTAAATGTAGAGGAAAATTACATTAATGGGAACGTAGAAGAACACGGTCTTTGTGTAATTGATGATTGCGTAGTAGATGGGGATTTCGTTTTAACTGATGTAGTACTAGTTAATAGTATAATTGTGAACATGACAGATAAACCTATCAACTTAACTAACATGACTATTAATAGTAGTTATTTAAATGTTACTGGTGATTGTGATAATTGCGCTATACATCATAGTATTTCTGATGGTACATTTAAGAATGTACGAATGGAACATGGAATAGTAACTTATGAATACACTAGGGAATTACTAGGTTTATCTAGGGATGAAGGAGAGAATGATGTTTGAAGATTATTGTGGTTGCTTAAATTTTGATTACGAAAATACTAATCAAACCAATAAGTTACATGGTTTAACTGTTATCCCTGTAGCAATGAGTTCTTACTTAGATGTAAGTTAGCCCCTTCACTCCAATATTGGCATAGTTACTGCAATGGTATTAGGGTAAATAATAATTATCTTAATATAAAAGGAGTAAGAAAATGAAAAAACTAATGTTAGCAATTATTTTAAGTCTAGTTAGTGTAACCCCCGCAATCGCCTCTACAGTAGGCAGAGTAGACCATTCAGGACTTCTAGTGTGGATGTTTCTAGGGTTCTGTGCATTAATAGTAGTAGCACAACTATTACCTTCAGTATTAATGATGCTAGGTATTTTCAATTCCTTCAAGGAAACTACTAGTGTAACCCCTAGTTTCAAGGAGAAATAGTATATTAATTTTATATTGTTGTATATGATATGTATACATATAAAAAGGGTACTCTTAGTTGAGTATCCTTTTTGTGTTTAGGGATAAATAGTATTAGGAGGAACAAATGAGTCTAAAAGATAAAATTAAGATTCCTGATTTCAGCTACAATAAGAAATGGCGTGTAGATTGGGAGTATGTTGTTATTAACTTTTTCAAAAAACTATTTAGGAGGAAATGATGTTTGATGCAATTAAACTGTTTATGGGTGGAATTTGGGGCTACATTAAACCACTAGTGGTTAGCTTTCTTGGTGCTACTGGTAAGATAGTATTAGATATTGCTATGGATACTGTAAGAGATTTGGTTAATGCTGATTTAACTTCTAGTGAGAAACGAGAAGTAGCATTTGATAGGATTGAGAAAGACCTTAAACAAAAAGGTGTAGAAGCTAAGGCTAGTCTAATCAATGCGGCTATTGAGATTGCAGTACAAAACCTTAAGAAATTACAATAATCTGTAAGTATGAATTGTAATCAACTTAGCCCCTACTTAGTTTTTAGGTAGGGGTTTTGTTTAGGATAAATAATAATAAAACAACAACTTAAACGTAGGGGGATAATATGGCATTAACTAGCGAAACTGGAACAGTAGTAGGTGATACTATTGTTTACGAATACTTAAACCAAGGAACCGCTAAGGGTATTGGGGTAGTAGCATATATTGATTATGTTGCTGGTGGTTCTGATACTGTAGCAATGAAGGTTAAATATAATGAGGAAAAGGTAGGGGAAGATTATTACTATAATGTCACTAATGAAGGTGGATTGTTAAAAGTTAGTGAATACACTTTCGATGGTGGCGCTAAGTATCGTTTCCCTATTCCTATTAGTTTCAATGAAGAAAGTGTAATATTAGAATTTACTGGATTAGTAGATGGTGACATTAATGTGGAATTTTCTATTGATGGCGCTTATCATTAAGGAGGTGCTATCATGGCTACAACTTGTTTTCAGGATATGTTGGCTAGGGAAGCTGAAGCCCTAAGAGAACCAGAAATAGAACCACAATTTAGATTAGTGGAAAATGATACCACTAACTTACAATTAAATTTAGACCAAGACTTGAGTAATGGAACTTTAGCTAAAGCTGAGATGCACATTAAATATATAGTAGAGAATGTAGTTGATGATGAAGTAGTGACTGCTGAGGAAATAGTAACTGTTAATTGTGAAGTGGTTGATGAGCAAAACGGAATAGTGTGGACTGATTTTCAGGAAGGCGATTTGAGGGCTGGTGGTCCATTTAGGGTTGAATTTGAATTAGAATTTTATGATGGCACTATTGAAACACTAAATAGGGATATAAATGAAAACTTATTATATCTGTTAGTAGATACAGAGATAAACTAAAGGAGAAAATTAGATGGCAGATTATAAATATAATTCTGGTGAAGAAGGAAAGTTGTTTGAGGAAAAATATGTGCAATGGTGGGAAGTTGATTTGGGTCCGGGTGGTACTTATATTTCTCCGGGTGGTAACTACGATGATATGGTTGCCGCTGGTAATTACGATGAAACTACCGATACTGGTTATATGGGATTAGTTACTTCTACTGAATTAGTAGATGGTGTTACCCTTGCCGCTGATATCGGATTGACTGCGGGAACCGCATTTAATTCCGATGCTGGATGGCTAAAGTTCTATGTTGGACCAAATGCAGACTGCAATAAAGATGGTGTTGCTAAAATAATATTTATTGCTAAGAAAACTCTAAGATATAACTTATCATGGAATGATATTTACTTAGCGGGTGCTGTATACGGTACTGGTGATAATGGTCCTACAGGATCAACACCACAAAATGCAGAAGTTATGTATGGTGGAGTTACTTATAAAGTAAGATTAATGACTGGTTCTGCTACTGATCCTGCTGTAGAAGGAGTTGATAATCACCAGTGTACAGATGATGCAGGTGGTGGTAGCGAATGGAATGATTTATTGTATAGAGTACATACCGCAGTACCTAATTGTACTGATCCTACTATTGGTATGGATGGTGGTTATGAAACTACTAGACATGGTGGACCACAAGATGGAGCAAATTGGGCTAATTTCACAAATGCAGAATTATATCTTTTTTATAAAGATACTGGAGATGGTGCTTATACATTGTGTCAGGAGCGAGGATTAGATACTACTCGCCGTGTCATTCGTGGCCGTAATGGTATAGCTGACTTCGCTACTACTTATGCTAACACTACGTATCCTTCTTTTGGGTGGCGTCCTGTTCTTGAAGTTGTACAGTAGGATACTGTACGTATCTAAACTCTACACTCTTAGTGGCTGTAGCGAAGGCGGAAGCAATAGAACGATTAAACTAAAATAATCATAAACAAATAAAACAAAGGAGTAAAAACTTATGTACGCACTAATAGTAGACAACAAAATTGTATTTGGTCCTCGTGCTTGGAAATATTCAATGTTCGTTAGGTATTTCGTAAACAATGACTTAGATTATAGCGATTTCCCTAAGTACGCACCAAAAGAACCATTAGTAACAGACACTTATAAACTATTACCAGTTAACACAATTTACCCAACATACGACCCCGTATTTGAGCAACTATCTGGTCCTTATAGGACTATCTTTGATGATCGTGTAGAATCAGAATATCTAGTAAATCCTAATAGTGTTTCTGGTGCTAGAAGTAAACTAAAACAACAAGTAACAAGTGATCGTTACAAAGTAGAAACTGGTGGGGCTAATTTTACTTTTGCTGATGGTACAGAAGTAGAGTTGTACACTAATAGAGAAGACCGTAATGCTTACCTAGATGCACTGTTAACTGTTCCTGATGGAACTACAGTTACATTTAAGTTTAAGGGTGAAAAATTCGTCACAGTAGATAAAACTGATTTACAAAACATCGTAAACACTGTAGTATCACATGTACAATCCGCTTTCGAATGGGAAGCTACTAAACATGCAGAACTAGATGCGGCTGAGGATACATTAGACGCACTCAAGTTAATTGATACTATTCATCCTGACTTAGTAGAAACACCTGAAGAACCAGTTTAGTATTAACAACTAGTTAAAAGCCAAAAAAAGACTACTTGACAACGCATTACTATAATGTTATTATCAGGTAGTCTTTTTATTTTCTACTAACTAAAGGATAAGTAAAGTGAAAATTAACATTGGGGCAGGATACAAAAGGTATCCAGATTTTGTAAACGTGGATCAAGATTCTAATACTAATCCAGATTATCAAGTAAACCTAGAAACAGAAAACTTACCGTTTGAGGATAACACTGTTGAATATGTAATTGCACACCATATCCTAGAACATTTAGGAGAAGGTTATTTCCACTTACTACAAGAACTATATCGAGTATGTAAAAACGGGGCTATTATTGATATTAGGGTTCCTCATCCTAACCATGAGATTTTCCTAAATGACCCTACTCATAAACGTCCAGTAACAGTAGAAGGACTAAGGTTATTCTCAAAAACCTATAACCAAATGGAAATTGCTAGAAATGGTTCATCCTCTACACTAGGACTACGATACAATGTAGATTTTGAAATAGTTGGGTTTAACTTTATCCATGATCCCTACTATGACGAACTAAAGAAAACCCTAGATAAGTCAGAACTAGAAAGGTTATTCCGAGAAGCATTAAATACTACTATGGAAATTCACGTTAAACTAATGGTAAACAAAGAAAGAGAATAGGATGAATTTTGACATTAACAAATCTGTAATCATGAAAACAGTGTTTGCATGTAAGACTAGTGGAGATTTAGAGAGTGCTAAAACACTATTAGATATAGTTGGTAAGTACTCTTATGATGTGGCTGACCTAGATGAAATTGCTTATCTACAAAACGAAATTAAGGACTATGAAGGTTCAGTTAAAAATCTAAAGAAGTGTCTAAGTGTAGCTACATCTCCAGAACAAATGTACTCCATTAGGGCTAATATGGCTAAGATTTATAATCACCTAAATGATCCTGATAATTCCCTAATCCAATCTAATGCAAATGTAGAAATGTTAGAGGATAATCAGATTGACTTTAACACTCAGATGGAGATTGCGTTTAGTCATTATCTGAAAGGGGAGTATACTACTTCGGAAAAGATGATGCGAGAATTAATTACTATTGATGATATACCAGATAATATTAAGGGTAGGATTCAATACAACTTAGGTAGTTATGATTTAGAAGCTGGTAAGTTTAAGGAAGGTATGAAAGGTTTTATTGAGGTAGGACATAAGATTAATATTTGGACACATAAGGAAATTGAAGGAGTAGAATGGTGGAATGGTGAACAAGTAGAAGGTAAACAAGTAATAGTATTAGGTGAAGGTGGCATAGGTGATGAAATCATTAATGTACGCTTTATGAACAATATTAAGAAAATGGGGATGGAGCCTATTTGGGTAACTGGTCATTCTCAATTAGTAGAACCATTTAACCGTAATGGTTATAAGACAGTTACTAATATTAATGATATAGAAGAACGAGAAAATACATTTCAGGTAATGGCTATGTTCTTACCAATAGTATTAGACCTAGATAAAAACGAATTATGGGATGGTGCTTACATTAAACCTAGTCAGGAATTCATTGATAAGTGGTCTAAGATTTTACCAGAAGGTAGGAAGCTAGGAGTTAAGTGGTCTGGTAATCCTGCATACGACCAAGACCTACATAGGAGTTTACCCCTAAGTTTCATTGAAAACTTAGAGTTTAAAGGAACTAAGATAAACCTACAACTAGAAGAAGAATTTAATCAGGAATGGTTATTTAATTGTGGGGATAAAATTGAAAATCTAGAGGATACATTAGCTATTATATGGTTGTGTGACAAGGTAGTTACTAGTTGTACTAGTATTGCACACATGGTAGGAAGTATGGGTGTTGATGGTATTGTTTGTCCACCTATCGCTAGTTATTATGTATGGTTAGGTGATAGTAAATGGTACGATGATAATCTTAGTGTATACCGACAAACTAAACATAAGGATTGGGATGATGTTTATTGTAAGGTACAGAAAGAATTATTCGGATAACAAAAACTAAATAATAGCAATTTAGCCCTAATCTCTTCTTGAGGTTGGGGCTTTTTTGTATTGGGATAAATAACTAAAAGTGTAAACTTATAACTATAGAGGAGAATATAAAATCGTTTAAGGAATACATGTTGGAATTTGAATATCAGGGAGAAAAGCGTTTAGGGCTAGGCATAAATGTGACACTGATAAGCCTAATAAATGGGAACCTAGTTATTGGAGTTGTAGGTTTTGGGATGATGAAAAGGTCAGTGATTTATTAGATTAAAATTTCAGTTGGGATAAATAACTACAAGGCAACACATAATCCCTAACTACCATTAAGAACAAAAATGGGGATGCCCCCTATTAAGATAAATACTAATAAAAACAAGGAGAAATATATGTCAACGTTTGTCACTTCGGTAGGGGGTAGAACAGTAGAAATATGCAGAATAGGCGCACCCGGTCCACCGGGTGCTAGTGGCGAAATACCAGAATATACCGTAATAACTGAACAATCTGGTGTTAATGTTATTGATACTGTTCCTATCTTAGAAGCAAGAAGTATTGCATACGATATCCAATTAGCTTCTGAAGGTGGATATCAATTTGCACAATTAAATTTAATTCATGATGATTTTTCAGTGTATGTTACTCAATTAGGTGATACTTTAGTAGATCAACCAGTAGGAACTTTTCTAGCGGAAATAGTGGATGGTAACATTGTTTTGTCGTGTGATGTTATTTTCCCCGAAACATATATAAATTTTAAGAAGAATACGTTATCTAATAGTGGCAGTCATTATGTACCATTTCCCGGTGACTTAATGTTAATGGACTATACTATAGATTTAGAAAATGATGATGGAACAGATGTTGACTTGATGACAATATAATTACCAATAAGGAGTATAAACAATGGCAAGAACATTACAATTTAGAAGAGGCGATACAGTTACCAGTGATGCCTTTACTGGTGCAGAAGCAGAACTTTTCGTTGACACTGAAGGAAAAGATTTAATTTTACATGATGGAACTACTAGTGGTGGGTATAGATTAGCTAAGAAAACAGAAATCCCTAGTACTATTACAGAGTTAGGGGTTACTGATGGTGTAGCTGGTCAAATGTTAACTACTGACGGTGCTGGTACTTTTACCTTTACTGACTATGCTGAATCTGATCCTGTGTTTACTGCATGGGATAAATCTACTGGTATTAGTATTACCGAATCTCAGATTAGTGATTTCGGTGATTATCAAGAACAATTAGTTTCTGGTACTAACATTAAAACTATCAATGGTACTAGTGTATTAGGTGCTGGTGATTTAGATATTGATGTACCTACTGACCTAACTGATTTAGGAATAGTAGATGGTACTAATGGACAAGTGTTAACTACTGATGGTGTTGGTACTTTTACCTTTGAGACTATTGTAACTGAAGAATCTGACCCAATTTTCACAGCATGGGATAAGTCTACTGGTATTAGTATTACAGAATCTCAGATTAGTGATTTTGGTACTTACCAAGAACAATTAGTTTCTGGTACTAACATTAAAACTATTAATGGTGAATCAGTGTTAGGTTCTGGTGACATTGTTATTAGTGGTGGAGATGCAGACACATTAGGTGGAGAACTACCTAGTTATTATCTTGATTATACTAATTTCACTAATGTTCCAACTATCCCCACAGTAAACGACACAGAAATTACTATTAGTGGAACTGATGGTTTAGGTGGAACTGGTGCGTTTACTACTAATCAGGGAACTATTGAAACAATATCATTAACTAATACTGATAAGGGTTCTACACAAAACATCTACAAAAACGTAGCTGTTAGTGGACAACCTACCTTAACTGCTGGTTCTAATAATGATACACTAACTCTAGTAGGTGGCGCTAACATTACATTAACTACTAATGCTACTACTGGCGAGATTACTATTACTGGTGCGGAACCGGGAGAAAGTATCACTTATACTGCTGGTACTGGTTTAACCCTAGATGGTACTACATTTAATCATACTAATACTATTGTAGCGGGAACTGCTGAAGAAGGTGGAACTACTAGAACATTATCCTTCGGTGATAGTTTTAATGTTCCTAGTGTTACTTATGATTCTGAAGGTCATATTTCTAGTACTGGAACTATCTCCCTAACGTTACCAACTGACAATGACACTACTTATAGTGCTGGCGATGGTATTAGTTTAGCTGGTACTACTTTCTCACTAACTAGTATTACTGCTGGTGATACTACTACTGGTGCGGTTTACTATAATGGTACTACTAAGGTAGCTGGTCAATTTGATGGTGGCACTACTGATCCAACTAATGTAACTAGATTAAACTACGATGGTAATTTCCATGCCACTGCCTTTTATGGCGATGGGTCTAATCTAACTGGTATTAGTACTGGTGAACCTTATACTGCTGGCACTGGTTTAACCCTAGATGGTACTACATTTAACCACACTAATTCTATTGTAGCTGGAAGTGCTGAAGAAGGTGGAGTTACCAGAACGCTATCTTATGGTGGTAGTTTTAATGTTCCTAGTGTTACTTATGATTCTGAAGGTCATATTTCTAGTGTAGGTTCAGTAGCACTAACTCTACCTGCTGATAGTGACACTACTTACACTGCTGGTGATGGACTAACTCTAACTGGTACTGAGTTTACCTTAACCGATATTACTGCTGGTGATACTACAGTAGGGGCAGTAGGTTATAATGGTACTACTAAGGTAGCTGGTCAGTTTGATGGTGGAACTACTGACCCAACTAACACTGCCAGATTAAATTACGATGGTAATTTCCATGCCACTGCCTTTTTTGGCGATGGGTCTAATCTAACTGGTGTAAGTGGTGGTGCTACTCTTACTGATGATACTGATACTGATACTACTCAGTATTTAGGAATGGCTAGAGCTACTACTGGTGCATGGACAGAAGCATATACCTCTAGTACTAAACTTTACTTTAATCCTAGTACTGGTACACTCAATTCTACTGAGTTTAATTCTCTATCTGATATTAACTTTAAAACTGATGTGATTCAGATTACTGAAGCTACTGATACTATTAATCAAATCGAAGGTGTAGAATTTAATTGGAAAGACAATGGAATTAAATCTGCTGGTGTTATCGCACAACAGCTAGAAGAAATATTACCACACTTAGTATCAACTAATGATGATGGTGTTAAATCTGTTAACTACGATGGTATTATTGGTTACTTAATTGAATCAGTAAAAGAACTTAGTGCTAAGGTAGAACAACTAGAAAATAAATAAACATTAACCCTATAACAAACATTAAACCCCTTGGTAGCTATATTAGTTATCAGGGGGTTTTTTGTTAGTCAAGATAAATAATAGTAAAAGGGTTTATCTACACACATTAAGGAGAAAACAATGATAGATTATATTTCTACTAGATATGGAACGGGTGGTGGGGCTTCTCAGTTAGGATTAATGACTGATGTTGACGATAGTACTTTACAAGATGGGTATATTTTAAAATATGATGGCACTACTGAAAAGTGGGTGACTTCTGCTCTTGATGCGATAGAGGGAACAATAAGCGATAGCTTCAAGTATATTAATTCAACTGGTGAATTAACTCTTACTGCTACTTCATCTACCGATACCTTAAACATAGAAGTTAACGGATATTCAACCAATAACAACTTAGATATTACTACAGATGGTGTTAGTAAAACATTAGATATTAGTTTAAGTGATACCCCAACATTAGACTATATTGATTTTAATTTATTAGGTGATGCTGTAACACCACTACAGGGTAGAGTGTGGTATAATGTAGAAGACGATACGTTAAATATTAGTCATGCTGATGGTTCTGTTCAACAAGTAGGACAAGAGTTTTTCTTACCTCCCACAATTAATAAAAGTGGCGAATTGATTGAAAATGGTTCTCTAGTAATGATGACTGGTGTTCAGGGTGACAAAATGGAGATAGCTAAGGCTGTTTCTGATGGAACTGTGCCACCCAATACCATGTTAGGTGTAGCTACTGCTGATATTCCTATTAATTCTGATACAGGCAAAATTGTAACTCATGGTATAGTTAGAAACGTAGACACTAATGGATGGACTGTTGGAACTATTTTGTATCATAACCCATTAGTAGATGGTGGTTGGACTAATGTTAAACCTGAAGCCCCTGCTATTAAAGCCGCTATTGGATTAGTTCTTAGAGGTGGAACTAACAATGGTTGGATTTATGTTAGAATGAGTACAGGTTCAGTTTTAGGGGATACTGACAGTAATGTAGAGTTTGATACTTTATCCGATAAAGATTTTATTGTTTACAATGGCACTAATGAAAGATGGGAAAATCAATCATTAAATACATTTAATACAATATCAGTTAGTGGACAAAATGATGTAGTAGCTGATACCATTTCTGATAGCTTAACGTTAGTAGCAGGAACAAATATCACTATTACTACTGATGACACTACAGATAGTATTACTATTAATTCTGCTGGTTCTAGTTATACTGCTGGTGAAGGATTAACACTAAGTGGTGCTGAGTTTAGCTTAATAAACAATACTGCTGGTGATGCTGATGTAGGCGCATTAAGTTATAATGGAGTTTTACGGTCAAGCGGTAAATTATATGGTGGCACTACTGATCCTGTTAGTACTACTAGATTAAATTACGATGGTAATTTCCATGCTACTGCTTTTTATGGTGATGGTTCTAATCTAACTGGCATTAGTACTGGTGAAACTTACACTGCTGGTGATGGTATTAGTTTAAATGGTACTACTTTTTCGTTATCTAGTATTACTGCTGGTGATACTACTACTGGTGCGGTTTACTATAATGGTACTACTAAGGCAGCGGGTCAATTTGATGGCGGTACTACTGATCCTACTAATACCACTAGATTAAATTACGATGGTAATTTCCATGCTACTAATTTTTATGGCGATGGTTCTAACTTGACAGGTATCACTTCAGGTGCTACACTTACTGACGATGCCTCTACTGATACTACTCAGTATTTAGGAATGGCTAGAGCTACAACTGGTGCATGGACAGAAGCATATACAGCTAGTACTAAATTATATTTCAATCCTAGCACTGGTACACTCAACTCCACTGAATTTAATTCTCTATCTGATGAGAACTACAAAACAAACATTCTAAGGATAGACGATGCTAATTCTACTATTGACCAATTAGAAGGTGTAGAGTTTAATTGGATTGGAAACAATCATAAATCTGCTGGTGTTATTGCTCAAGAACTAGAACAAATATTACCTCACCTAGTATCAACTAATGATGATGGTATTAAATCTGTTAATTACAATGGTTTGGTTGGTTATCTGATTGAAGGAAACAAGGAGTTAAATAAGAGAGTAACAGAATTAGAAAACGTTGTAGAACTACTGATACAAAAGCTACAATAAACTAAGTAACATATCAGTAATGACACCCTCTAGTAAAAAATAATGCTAGAGGGTGTTTTTTATCTTGACACTAAATCACAAAATGGTTATAATGGTTCTAACAAGCCCTTAATACTACTTAGTTATTAAGTTAATACTACTTAGTACTACAAATTATAACTACACTTCAAAAAGAAAAACTTAGTACTACATAATACTACTTAGTTATTAATGGTTTTTTGGGATTGGGTTTTGAGAATTTCATTGACAATCCTAATGATATATAGTACTATGTGATAAACAACATGACTAAAGGAGATTTGAGATGGCTACTACTAGAGAATTGGAAGAAGCTATTATTGGTTGGAAGAAATGTGTTGAACATGAACAATTTTGTATCGACAACAATTTGTGTTATGGTAACGAGGAATCATTTAAACTAAGGAGAGATATTTATGTGAGAATGGTAAAAGCATTAGAAATTGAATTGGAAAATGGTATTGCTGTATGTCCTAGCTGTTTTAGACCACTAGAGACATGCAGTAAAGACAATGACAACTGTGTAAAAATTAACATTAACTAAGGAGTGAAACAACATGGAAATTTCCCAACGCACCCTAGCAATCCTAGAAAATTTTAGTCTTATCAACAAGTCGATCTGTATCAATGAAGAGGGCTATCTGAAAAACATTAGTGAAGCTAAGAACCTAATCGGTCTAGCTAAAATTGAAGAGAAGTTCCCTAACTTTTCTATTTTTGATTTGACTGAGTTTTGTCAGGTAATCAAGATGTTTGATACTAACAAGGAACTAAACTTTACTTTTACCTCAGATGAAGTAATTATTAATCAAGGTAACACTAAGGTCAACTATCGTTTCTGTAATCCAGACCACATTTACAACAAGTGTAATGAGTACGAAAAGTATATGGCTAATGGTGACTATCTAGCTAGTTTTGAATTACCTGAAGAACAAATGAATGGTATCCTTAAGGCTAGTAAGGTAATGTCACTCAAAACACTTAACATTGGTGTAGATGAAGATAAGTCTGAGATTTCATTATTTGATGAAGATAATTCAGCGGCTAATCAGTATCGAGTAGAGATTGAAGGAAACGGTAGCTGTGACGTAAATCTAGACACTTCACTATTTAATTTCATTAGGGGTGACTATGATGTATTTGTGTTTCCTAAGTATGTAAAGTTTGTTAAGGGCGATATTTGTTATATCCTACTAAACAAATCTCTATAAGAGGTGAATCATGAGTTTAAACAAAAAGTTCTATGATGATTATGTATGGGCTTTAAAATATAGACCTACTAGTATCAACGATGTAGTTCTACCTAAAACCGTTCAAGATAACTTTAATAAAATGTTGTCTTCTGGCAAAATCCCTAACATGTTGTTCTATGGACAACAGGGAATTGGTAAAACTACTATTGCTACTATCTTAGCAGACACATTAGGATGTGATACTCTATACATTAATGGTTCTATTGAGACTAGTATTGATGTGCTTAGGGGTAAGATAACTCAATTTGTTACTACTGTTAGTTTTGATGGTGGTAAGAAGATGGTTTTGTTGGATGAGTGTTTAGAAGAAAATGAAATAATTGCGACAGGCACTATAGATAACCCAACATACACTAAACTGAAAGATTTTGAATTAGGCAAGCAATACGATGTGTTGTCTTATAATTTGGATACTAATCAATTAGAAAATGATACAGCAGAGATCATTTCAGAAAAACAAGATGAAGTTTTTGAGGTAGAATTGGAAGATGGCAGAACCATAAAAGCTAACATGGATCACCCGTTTTTTGTTGACAGAAACGGAGAAATAATAGAAGTCAAACTGAAGGATTTACAAGAAGGAGATGAGATAGTTACACTTGAAGAAAATAGATTGGAATCGGGTAAACCTTCTGAGGAAAATAACATTAAGGAGGTTTAATTGGTAACTTGTTTTTTGTGTAAAAAGAAATTCAATAACAATAGAGGACTGGTAAACCACATATTGAGGATTCATAAGTGTTCTACAGAACATGTGTATGAATTAGAACATGGGAAAGGTGTTTGTAAATTTTGTGGCAAACCTACTAGATTTTTGTCTATAAGCAAAGGATACAAACCTTATTGTGATTCTTCTGAATGTGTAAACAAAAACTATTCTGATGCGGCTACAAAAAGAAGCACAGAAATGTATAAAAACTACGTAAAGGTGAGTGATAGGTTTGAATACAGAGATTGTGTTTTTTGCGGTAAACCCTTCAAACCAAAACAAAGAGATAATGCTAGGTTTTGTTCCGCTAGTTGTAATGGAAGACATAAAAAATACAACAATATAGAAGAGTATAATGAATATTTAGAACATAAGTCTAAAAGTGAAGGGATAGCTAAACCAGATTCTAAAGTGTTTGTTTGTCCTGAAACTAATAAGACGATTTACATAAATGGTGGTAAAGGTAACGCACTTAAAAACCATTTACGTAAATGTGGATTTGACGAGTGGGAATACTTTGAAAAACATTTACCCGATTATTTAATTCGTTGTAAGTTATGTGATAAACCATTTAAGATTAAATTCAATCTAGAAATAAATGGAACAGAAAAAAGGTTTTGTTGTCACGAACATTATTATGAACACAAGTCTACTCATTCAGAGTGTTATTTTTCTGAAGAATCAAATAAGAAACAAAGTGAAACGATGAAAAGAAAGATAATGAACAACGAATTTACTCCGTGTGTGACTAATTCATGGGCAAACTCTAGAACAAAAGTTACGGTTGATGGAACAGAGTATAAGTTTAGGTCTACATGGGAAGCCTTATTCTGGATAAAAAATCAAGAACTAGAATATGAATGTCTTAGAATTCCTTATTATGATTCACAGTTAGAGAAAAGAAGAGTATATCTGGTAGATTTTGTAGATAACTTAAACAATGTCGTGTATGAAGTGAAACCCAAATCAAACCTTGATAACCAAAACGTAAAGGATAAAACAAGTAGCTTGGTTGATTGGTGTAGAGAAAACGATTATAGGTTTGAAGTTGTAACTGAGGATTATTTTCTTGACGATTTGGATTTTTATGTTAACAATGAACTAGTTAATGCTTGTCCTAAACTGGTGAACAGTGTGGCTAATTTTATGAAGGAGAATAGTAAAAATGAAACGAGTGAAAATAAAACACATTCGTAGTGTTGGCACTAAGAATGTTAGGAATTTGACTGTTACTAATAATCACAACTTTCTAACTAAAAATGGTATTTTAACTCATAATTGTGATAGGATGAGTCCTCACGCAATGGACTCACTCAAGTCTTTTGTTGAAGAATATTCCAAAAATGTAACATTCATATTCCTAACTAATAACATTCATAGGATTATCGAACCACTAAAATCACGACTACAGACGTTTGAGTTTACTTATAACAAAAAAGAATTAGTGGAAATGAAAAAACATTTTGCTAAGATTGTTCTAGGTATACTTGATAAGGAAGATGTAGAATACAATAAGAAAATCCTAAGCTATTTTATCAATTCTCATTTTCCTGATATGAGGAAAACGCTAAACGAACTACAGAAATTTAGTGATAGACTTACTGATCCGTCAGTAGTAGATAAGGGTAATACTGATTTAGATACATACTTTAAGATTATTGGTGAAAGAGACTTTGGTAAGATTAGGGAGTTTTGTGCTAACATTACAGATGCACAAGTATTTTACACTAAAGTGTATGATGCTATTCCGAAATATATTGACAATGAAGATGTATCTGCTACAATAGTATTAACTTCAGATTACAACTTCAAGACTAACACTATTAAGGATCAGAGAATTCCACTAATGGCATATAGTTGTGAACTAATGAATAATGTGAAACTGAAATAAGGAGTGAATTATTATGACAGAACGAGAATACATCCCAACTATTGAAGAGTATGAGCAAGAGTATAAAGATTGGTTTGAGAAGCAATTACCTAAGAAACTAAACGGTGGTGGCGAAGTAACTGATGAAGAAATTAGAAATGCTGTTAAAGAGGTGTATGATAAAATGATTAGTGGGTAAGTTAATAGCGAAAGGAGTTTATGATGAATTTAGATTTTTTGCATGTAGAACAATATGAGATTTTTAACACTACGTTTAATGGTATCTTTGAGCGTACAGCTTACGATGTTTGGTCTAGCTGGTATATTTATGGTGATGCCACTGTTATACACAAAGTCACTATTATAGCTATAATATTATCTGTCATATCAATTGGTGTGATAAAAGCGTTAGCTGGAATGAGTGCAATTAAATATGCTAAAGCTGGAAACTTGACATTAACTATAGTTAGTGCCTTAGCTTGTTGGAAGACAGGTTATCTAGTCCAACTCATATATCTCATATACTGGTTTATATTTATTTTCGGTTACACTATCTATTACATGATGGGATATACTCTATGATGACTGTGTTTGATATAGCTAACATTATTAGCAAGGATAAAACTGACCATAGTTCTAGATTTGATACTGACCCTGAATTTAGGGGTCAGTATAATCAATATATGCTAAATAGGATTTTAGCTTGTGCGCCAGACTTGATATACTTAGCAGAAGTAGCTAACAACTTAAACGTAGATGATAAAACTCATTATCTATTTTGGCATAACATCATAGAAAAGAAATTTAGGTTCTTCAAGTATCCTAAAAAGAAAAACGAAAACCTAGATGATATTAAGTTGCTTTCTCATTATTATAATGTGTCAATAGATGAAGCTACTATTATTGCTGAGTTACTAACTAAGGAACAAGTTAAAAACATTAGCAAAACCTATGACTATGGTAAATGATAAATACTTGTGAATTGTAATTAAACTTATTTTGAATTAAAGGAGAAAGATTATGGTAGGTGGAATCAAGGTGGAACTATGTACCCATTTTAATGTGGTACGAGAAACACTAGAGCGTGTTGGTTTTGTTAACACTAAGACTAATACGTTTTATCCTAGTTGTTATTTGCTTCATAAGCGTGGCGAATACTACATTATCCATTTCAAGAAACTGTTTGAGTTGGATGGTAAACCTAGCAACTTTGATGAAACGGATGATCTTAGGCAAACTGCTATTGCAAAACTGATGGAGAAATGGGGGCTAGTAGAGATTATTGATGAGACTAACTTAGTGCAAGATAAAGAATCCCCATATCTAAACGTACTTACTCACGAAGATAAAGAGAAATATGAAATAGTGCATAAGTACAAAATTGGAGTTAAGAAGTAAAGGAGTACACGTTATGCTTACATGTCCTAATTGTGGTAGTCAACAGATTGAGAACATTACACATTCGAGTAATAAGAAAAAGTGTGAAATCTGTAAGACTGAGTTTGAAGTACAAAATGAGAACAAGGTAATAACTAAGGAAGGATTGGAAGTTTTACTCTAATCACAAAACAAATTGCTTGACAATAGCCCCTATAAGTAGTATAATCTTTATTACTTGTAGGGGCTTTTTATATTTAATCTTCACAATAAAACCACTAACCCTTTAGGGTAGTGGATGAATTGCGAAATACAAAATATAAAGAAAGGTGGTGAGATAGTATATGATTAAGTTAAATAAAGCATATAAGTTTAGGTTATATCCAAATAAGGAACAAGAAATACTAATTAATAAGACAATAGGTTCAGCAAGGTTTATGTATAATCAGTTATTAGCAGAGAGAGTATATAGTTGTGAGCAATGTAGTTTAGAAATAGACAGAGATTATAATGCAAGTATAAACATAAAAAGGGTTGGGATGACCCAGTTAGCTTGGTAAATTTTAGTGGCTATTAAAAGCATTAATTACCCAAGAAACACCTACCCTTTAGGGTAGTGTGTAGTTCACAGGAGAATTGTGTATGAGTATGGTAAAGTATCCGAGTTTGATTAATCATTATCGTGAGAAAGAATTGGATAGGTTTTGTGTTAGCGATGAAGAAACTTTCGTTGTAACTGAGAAACTTCATGGGGCAAATGTAAGTATTAGGTTTAATAAAAATGGTAGTGTAGATTGGTATAGTAGGAACAATAAAATCACTGGCGCTAATTTCTATAATGCTGAAGCAACATTTAAGCACTTTGAGAATGAGCATACTGAACTAGTTGGTTACTCAATGAGACACAAGATAGATGTAATTCTATTTGGTGAATTATATGGTGGTAATGTTCAGTCAGGTGTATATTATGGCAATGAGAAAAACCTAGCATTTTTTGATTTAGCTGTAGTGGAAAACGGAATAGTAGAATTTAGACCGCCAGAAATAACCTATTCGGTCTTTGAGGATTACGATGTACCTATTGTTCCAATTTTAGGGAATTGTTCGTTGTCAGAAGGATTAGAATATAACACTGAGTTTAATTCTAAACTTACTCCTAAAGGTTACGATAAGGAAAATCTATGTGAAGGTGTAGTTATTAGACCTTACTATAGAAACATTACTAGTAACCAAGGGAAACACTTCATTATTAAAAAGAAAAATGAGAACTTTAAGGAGAAGCAAAAGAAAAATAAACCTAAAGTAGAACTAAGTGATGATGTTAAGTATTGGATGGACGTTTTTTGTCAGTACATCCACCCCGAACGTTTACAGAGCGTATATTCTAAATACGGTAAGATTGAATCTTATGATGATATTGGCAAGTACATTAAACTAGTATTAGAAGATGCTAAGGAAACGTTTTTAGCTGAAGAGGAATTTGACGAATCAGATTTTGACAAAAAAGACTTGAAAGTTATTTACAAACAAGGTAGTATTATTCGTGACTTACTAATGAAAGATTTGGAGGATTAAACTATGAACAACGAACAAGGCGTACTAAACTACAACATTATTGTAGATGTAGATTCAGATATTTTAACTGTAAACAAAAAAACACGAGTGTTTGCTATTACAGGCAGTCCTCAAGCAGGCAAAGATACATTTGTTAATTTTGTGAAGACTTATTATCCACAAACAATTAATTTCTCTAGTGTAGATTATATTAGATGGGTTTCAGAGAAGTTCTTTAACCTAGATTGTAATGATAAGAATGAGAAGTATAGGCGGTTTCTGAGTGGGTTTAAACAACTACTTACTGATTATAATGACTTCCCTTTTGAGCAATGCGCTAGTGTGATTGAAAATAAAGGTTGGGATGATCTATTGTTTCTACATGTTAGGGAAAAGAGCGAAATACTTAAACTAAAAGAACGCTATCCAGAACTAGCAATTATTTATGTTGACAATGATAATGATAAAGTATATGGTAATGCTAGTGACGATGAAACTAAAAACGTATTTGAGATTGCGGATTTAGTTATTCATAATTATGATGGATTAGAAGAACTTAGCACTACAGCTAAGGATTTCGTTAAGTGGTTTGTGATGTGAAAGGAGATTTAAGCATGTCCAGAGGGTAAGTTGAGTTGCGGCAAGCTGTGGAAATAACGATCAACGATAACCGGCTGCGTTGGCAGTCCGGTTGATTAGCTGGAGGCCGATATGTGGGAATTAACAAATTGTAAAAGTTGCGGGTCTAGACCAACAAAAAACAAATATGAGTCTGATGGTAGTTTTTACCACACAAGCACTGCTAGCATTTTTTGTCAGTGTGGAGTTAGTGTGTCTGTTGAGACATATAATGACCGAGACCTAGATAAAGGAAACGGGCACGATATCGAAAAGAGCCAGTTTTCACGTGCAATGATGTCAGCAGAAATAAAGTGGAACTCTTTAAACAGATAAAACAAAGAGGTCAACAGCAGTTACACCGGAGGGCTTGATGATAGCGGGTCTATGTACTCAGACTGCATTAATATTCAGTTGTTGCTCGACGGTGAAGTTATAAGCGAAGAGAGTTTGCTGTAAAATGAAAGACAACGCTGTCCGTGTAGCGAAGGAGGTAAGATGAACGACAACAAAACAGCCTACAGCGGGAAAGATTACCCGGTTCACACAAATGGGCCATGGGAAGCAGACGCGACACATTGCCGGACAGCAATAAACTCAAAAGCCGCAGCGAACAGCCCAAGAAAGCATGTGGCAATGGTAAACATAGCAAAAAATCAAGAATACGAGATTACAAAAGAAGAACACGAGGCCAACGCCAAACTGATTGCCGCCGCGCCTGAAATGCTGGAGGCGCTGCGCTGTGTAGACAACTATTTCACACAGCCCGGTGAAGATGATTGGGTTAGATTTTATAAGGAAGCACTTGTACCAGTGCGCCGAGCAATTAAGCTGGCGATGGAAGGCTAACACCGAAGCTAAGGGGACGAAGATGAAAACACAACCACTTGACGATCTTGAAATGCACGAGCTTCTGGCGCTGATCTACCCGGAGCACATCCAGAGCGACGAAGACCAATACTTTGATCTTTCACAAGAAGTTTGCGAATCAGCAACCGTGGACCTTGGAGACGGCTTCCAGGTGACGCTGGCCGACCTATTGGGCCGGGTTGTAATGCTGACCATGCCGATGGCAAGCGGCCTGACCGAGCGGCTTTCGCACTGCATTGGCAAAGTGACCATTGCAGACGGCAAGGCACAGATGATTGCCGCCGTTCGCCGGGATGTTTTCTAACGCATAAGGGTAAGCGGCGCGGGGTTTCGCGTCCGCTTGACCCGCTGGTTATGTATTGACCTTCATAGCTCGTTATAGGGAGAATTAAAATACCAGAAGTTAGAGTATCAAAGTCAGAGATAAACGAACTCCGTGAACAGTTGGCTAAAAATGAAGAAGTGCTGCGGTGTGCTGAAGATGTTACCCAATGGGGTTTCGAGCACCTTATAAAATATGATGGCGCAGACTCGCGCTCTTTTCTAGCTAACCTCCAAAAGGAAATACTTTGTCGTTACAAGCAGAGGAAAGGATAAAGGGATGAGGATTACACAAAAGCAAGCAATACAGATCGTCGCCAGATTGACAGACCGAGATGGGGGGTTCGATGACTGGTGGGTAGACATGATGGACGACATGGGGTTGTACGATGAAGCCAGTGACACTTGGCCCTCACTTTATGATGTGCTGGGTGCGCTTGGAGTTACGGAGCAGGAATGTAAAGAAGCGAACATATAACGCTGTCCGCGCAGCGAAGGAGTGAGAATAGTGGCTAACTTAAAACAAATAGCAAACGAACAATATTATAATGGTGATAGTCCTATCCTAACTGATGAAGAGTTTAACCTAATCTCAGATCATGGATTAGACACTCGTAATTTCAGGAATAAGGCAAATCATCATTCCCCAATGGGTAGTTTAAAAAAGGTTAAAACTGAAGATGATTTCTATAAGTGGGCTAAGAGTAATACTGTATTTTCTGTTACTCCTAAGCTAGATGGAAATAGTATTGAAGTCATTCTAAACAAAAATGGTAATATTATTCAGGCAATAACTAGAGGGAATGGTTATGAGGGTAATGATGTTACTGATAACATTAAGCATTGTGATACTAGTGCATTGGGTTTCTTAGAACTAACCAGCGATATTAATAGTGTCAAATGTGAAGCTATCATGCCTAAAGTGTGTCAAGCAGACTATGAGAAAAATGTTCGCAATGTAGTGTCAGGTTTGATTAATAGGAAAGAAGCTATACCAAATGAACTAGCTAAAATTCATGTAGTACCATTTGAAACCTTAGCTAAGGTAGTCTATTATAGCACTCCTGATTATCTTGAACTAGAGAGTAACTTTAGGTACTACAAAAATAATCACGAATATGAAATTGATGGATTAGTAGTAGAAGGTAATGGGGATTACAGTAATGATAATGAACTATTACCAGATAACATCATTGCCCTAAAGTTCAATAAAGAAGGTGAATTAGCTACAGTAGGCAACATTGAATGGAGTTTAGGTAAACATGGAATCTTGTATCCTGTTATTATTTTGGATGAGCCTGTGGATATTGATGGTACTACCGTTAGTCGTGTATCTGCTTCTAACTATGGAATAGTTAAGACTGCTGGATTAGGGATTGGTGCTCAAGTTAAGGTAATAAAAAGTGGGGATATAATACCATTCGTTCACACTGTAGTAGAACAAAGTTACATTTTACCGCCTGTGTTTTGTCCTAACTGTAAGTCTATCTCTGAAGTAGACGAAAACGGTGTACACTTAGTGTGTAAGAATTGTGTACACAATGACTTAACTCTACTCAAACACATTTTTAAAGTATTTGATCTTGATTACATTAGTGATTCGACTATTGAAAAACTATATGTAAATGGATTTAAGTTAATAGATGATTACTTTGAAGCTGAAGTAGAGGACATCGAAATTATTGATGGTTTTGGTAAAAAGACTGCTGAATATATTTTCTACATGTTAAACACTGTAGAACTAACTGAAGCACAAATATTAGAATGTGCTATGATTAAAGGTATGGGAAATAAACAATGTCAAAAACTTATTGACCATTTTGGTTCTATTGAAAACTTCCTAGCATGTGAGGATTTAGAAACTAGTTTAGCCCCACTAGAGGGATTTGCTGAAAAATCTATTACTAATATAGTTACAAATAGAAATAGGTTTAAGGCTATGTTTGAAACACTATCCTACTTCTGCACTATTAAGACAGTAGATAAAACTAATCAAACTAAGGGTAATATAGTGTTTACTGGTAAGTGTGATAAGTATAATCGCAAACAACTTACTCAACACCTAGAAGAACAAGGTTGGAAGATTCAGTCTAGTGTAAATAAGGATACAAACTTATTGTTGACAGATAACCCTGATTCTGGTACAAGTAAGACTAAGAAAGCAAAGTCACTAGGAGTAGAGATTAAATCTTATGAACAATTCTTTCAGGAGTAGAACTTCAATGATAGGTGAAACTAAATGGCAAATGACGGTTTTTATTGTTACAGGATATATTGTTCAGTCATTGCTCATTTTACCAATAAGAAGTTCGATGTAACTACTAGTTTAATTTCTAGAAACAAATTGGCTGACGCTTGGAATGAGAAACGTTTTGACACTGATGGTAAATTGTTCCAAGTGTTAGCCGATAAATATAAACCTAGTCAGTTACTAAAGATGTTTGCTATATATTATTATCACTATCAAGAACATCCACACCCTAGTAAATTGTTAAATGATAACTTTGAGGTGTGGCAATCAGTGTCGCATGATTTCAAGTTTCCAGTAGAAACATATAAGACTGATTTGTATAAGTTAAAGGTTTATTGTGTAGAACATAAGGTAAAACTGAAAGAAGTACTACATAGCAATAAATTGTTTAGTCTGAGGCTCAAAATGCCTACTGTAGTCATACTTAATTCTTTATTCGACATAACCCTTAACCTTGCTAGTGATAACCTCTTAGAATCGAAATTAGTGAAACGTAGGAAATTATATCTTGACAAACTGACCAAAATCTTTTATCCTACGCTAGATAAACATGACTGGAAATCAATCACTAAACAGGAGTTGAAAAACAAATGAGAGTAATAATTAGTCTAATTGTGTTTTGCTTAGTAGCTATTAATGGATATGCGGTACAAGTAGATCACACTCAAACTAAGGTATTACGTTATGCCTTAAACTACGGGAACAGTATTAACTACTTAGGACAAGGGTGGGGAGAAACAATAGCGTCAATAGTATTTCAGGAAACTAAAGCTGGATATCATAAGTATCAGAAGTATGGTGTTATAGTAGGAGATAGAAATAGTACTAATGGTAATAAATCACTAGGAGTGATGCAAGTACAACTACCAGCCGCCAGAGATGTGCAACGTTGGTATCCTCATGTGTTTATTGAGAAATTTGGTAGAACTAATCCTAGTGATATAGAGTTAATTTACTGTTTACTATCTGATTACAAGTTTAATGTGAGAGTGGGTTCATGGTACTTCATTAAGATGTTAGAGTTAAGTGATAATAACTGGCGTAAAGCTATCTTAGCTTATAATCGTGGTGCTAATAGTAATGGGGTAGATGTTAATGACTATGTAGAAAAAGTGTTACATTGGAGAAAAGAAATCGTATTGAAGATGGAGGATTAAGATGAAATTGTTTGGGAGAGAGATTTATTTTCTAGTGTTGGATAAAGGGTATAAGCCTAGTAAGATTAAGTTTCCTAATGGTTCGGTTAACATTTACTGTTGGAGATTTGTGTTGTTGATTGGTAAGTGATTTCATTCTCCTATTTGATAAATACATATTAATAGTATTTCAATGTCAAACAGGAGAATGACTTATGGAAATCGTAAACAACATAATTGAAAATTTTGATCAAATAGTATCAGTGTTAGGTTCTATAGTAGTGCTATGTAGTTTGATTGTAGTAGGAACTAAAACTCCTAACCCTGATACTAAATTAGGCAAAGTCTATAAGATTGTAGAGTTCTTAGCATTAATGGTTGGTAAATCCAAAAAGATAGGTAAAAAATGAGTAAATTCACTATAGCTTATAATAAGATAATGGGGCATGAGGGCACATATTCTAATCACCGACTAGATAGAGGTGGAGAAACTTATAGGGGGGTTTCACGTAATCATCATCCTACTTGGGGTGGTTGGCAAATCATAGATGATACTAAGAGGTCAGTAGCTAAAGAATACGATCAAGATTCTGTAGAATTTGAAAATGAGTTTGTAAGTAGGTTAGAGGAAAACCAATTATTACAATATAGAATAAAAGAGTTCTATAAGAAAAACTACTTTGATGTATTTAATGGTGACAACTTACCAAAACAACTAGCTATTGAGTTGTTTGATAATGCTGTTAACTTAGGTAAAAATAGGGCTGTCAAACATTTACAGAGGTCACTAAACGTACTAAATAGAAATGGATTATTATATAGTGACTTGATTGTAGATGGTATTTATGGTAGTATGACAGAAGGTGCTATTAATAGATACTTAGATATAGATGGTGATGAAGAGATGTTGGTTAAGGTAATCAATATACTACAAGGGTCATATTACCTAGAAATAATGAAATATGATCCTACACAAGAACATTTCGCAAGGGGATGGCTAAAGAGGGTTACACTTGATCTATCCTAATTATTAACCCGCAGTAATTTACAATGAGTGTGAATTACAATTTTAACCAAGTAAAGGAGTATGACATGGCTGAAGAAAACGTAGAAGTACCTGAGCAAGAAGTAGAGGAAAAAGAACCCGTAATGGTAACACTAACTCTATCAGTAGAAGAAGTTAATCAAGCTCTTAAGATTTTGGGTGAAGCATCGTTTAAGGATGTAAATGGTCTAATCCAGAAAATCTACACACAAGGTAGTCAACAAGTACAACAAGATTCCCCAGAGTAACTATTAATGTAATGTAATTGTAGCGCATAATGACTTTTTAGTTGTTATGCGCTTTTTTTATTGACAATGAGTGAAAATAAGTGTATTATTGGGTATCACTATATTATTAGGGAGAGACTATGTTAAAAAAGATGATTTACAAAATTAAACAACGACAATCACAAAAACAAATCGAACAAGATTTATGTGTCATAGCTGAACAAGAAGAAGCAGAACAACGCAACCAAAAGAGTGACAATGAAATGATGTCGAAGTGTTGTCCTATCATAGATCGTCATTGTATAGGTCATGATTGTGTTCATTTTTCTTCTGCTAACTATCAATATTACAATGATGGAGAAATGTTCATTGGTATTTTCGGACAAGGCGCTAAATGTAAACTGTGGGGTAACTATGGACGGTAAAGTAAACGAATATTATAATTGTCCAACTTGTGTTTATCTACATAAAGAAAACGATAAGAGTTATTGTTATGAAGGGTTTCCAAGAAACGTAGTAGAACTAACTAGTAAACACCAGTGTAGAAAATGTGATAGTTGGTCTGACTATGAATTTGATAGGTTTCTTATGTTTGGTATTCGTGGTAATATTAAGGATAGACTTACTATAGATGAGATTAAATCTATATGGGAAGCAGGTAGAGAAGACGGCAAAAGAATGTTCTTACATAGTGATAAATTTGGGAGATAGTTATGAAAAAAATTAAAGTGAAGTTACTACATCATACACCTATTTGGGTAGCAGTGAAGGCATTAGAAAAACCATATGCTAATTATGGCAAGTGTAATAAAGAACTACTAAAGAAGGTTTGTCTAAATGATAAGCTAAATGAACGTCACGGTTCCGTACTAGAACATATTAATCTTACCTTTGATATTAGTGGTAGTAGTAGACTAGAACTACAAGAACATGCTAGACATAGAATAGCTAGTCCTACAGTAGAATCCACTCGCTATGTATTAGATAAACTATTTATGGAAATTAAACGAGTAGGGTTAGACAATATAGAACCCAGTGATTACTTAGTTATTCCTGATCTATCTGAAACTGGTTGGAGTGAGAATAAACAAAAATACTTTATGCAATCATTAGTAAGACGCAACTTACTAGAAATTGAAGAGTTGTATTATAATTATCTGGATTTCTATAGTAAGAAAAAGGATAATGATGTTTTAAAATACTTGTTACCAGAGAATTTTAGAGTCGATTTTGTATGGACTGTTAACTTAAGGTCGCTATTAAATTTCTTTAGACTGCGATTAGATAAGAGTGCTCACCTAGAGATCAGGTTAGTTGCTTGGTTGATGTGGAATGAGATGCTAGATACTGGAGAATTTAACTGGCTAGAAGATGGCGTAAATGAATTGATTGGAAAATAATAGTTTACATTTAGCTTTGGTTGTGTTATGTTGTGTTTAAATTAAACAACCATTGAGAGGGAGGTTGGAATGAAAGTTAGAGTTAAAACGTGGGAAGAAATGCTAGAAAATGATAAGGTCGAAGAAAGATATGGTCATTTAGTTTATAAAGGCGATGACGTAAGTTATTTTTTTTGTCCAAGCATGAAATATCTATGTGGGAAAGTTATTGAATTAGTTTATGGTGAATATGATGATACAAAACACGAAGAGGGATGGATTTTTGAGGGATGGATTTTTGAACATTGGATGTATGAGCAAGTGTTTTCTGAGGAAGAAGCAAATCCTAAAAGGAATAGACGGGGATGTAAACTTGGTAAGTTAGAAGAACTAGGACTAGAGCGGGTTGGTTTACAGACATTCGTTATTCCTGAAGAGTTCTTTTATACTAATAATTCACTCCCTATTCCAGAGATTGTAATTGATTTCTCTGCTATAGACGAAAACAAGTTTATTGAATATATGTGCAAACGCATATTTAGTGAAGGTATTAAACTAGGTAAGAAAGAAGTATCTCAACAATTAAACACTATATTGTCTTATGCTAACGAAGAGGATTAACATGAACTACACTGAATTTGAGAGTAAGATTAAGACTATTGAGAAGTACATCAAAGACACTAGAAGACTAGAAGATGTCATTAGTTGTGATGGTATTATTAATTTTGGTGAGCAACTCTTACAACAAAACATTGAACTGCTAGAATACATATTCGATGACCAAGATACTAAGTGGATTAATTATTGGTTATGGGAATTAGATTTTGGTGAGCGTAACAACAAAGAGAAATATGATGATAGAGCATTAACAGTACATGATGAAGATGGTAGTGAAATACCTCTAGAGAGTATAGAAGATTTGTATAACCTTTTGACTAGTGGAGATTAGAAATTTTTAGTGGTGGATTTTGGTTAGGTATGCTAGTTGGATGTGCTCTTGGAGTGTGCATAATGGGTGCTATTTTAAATACTATAAATTACACTTATGCAGATGGACAAATTGATGCCTTATCTGGTAATAAAATTATAGTCGAAAAAGTAGAAAATGAGAGAGGGGAATTAGTATGGCAGATGAAGTAAAAGTGTATTGTAAGGATTGTGAGTTTCTATATGAGTCAAAAAATCCACCGGGCGGATACCAACCTAAGGGTTATGCTTGTAAACACCCATCTAATATAATAACTATTTATAATTGGTATGGTGCAAAAGATGAAACCTTTAATAAACCGCAAGACCTTAATGAATATAATGATTGTCCTACCTTTAAACAAAAAGGAAAGCGACTATGATAGATTTATATAATGGTGATTGTTTAGAAGAAATGAAAAAAATATCGGATGGTAGTGTTGACATGGTAATAGTTGAATTGTACAAAAAGGGCGATTCAATGCGCTCTATAGCGGATAAGCTAGGCACTAATCACAAACTAATATCAAGAGTGCTAAAGAAGAATGGAATAAAAACTAGGGAGCCAAAAAACCTAAGAGGCGTTAAAAAATTTAATTGTGATATTGAGCGCAATTATAACAACATGGCAACACACTTGAGGTTTGATGTGTCAACAGATTGGTTAATGCAGTTCAATGATTTCGACAAGTTGAAACTACTCAATGATGCTATAACCAATAGGTCAGGAAGGTGGGACGTATCAACCGAATGGTACAAAAGCTATATAAGCAGGTTTTATTATGACGAGCAGTTTAGCAAAATATACTTAGCATGGTTGAGTAGTGGAAAATTGAAATATAAAAAGCCTTCAATAGACCATATAATACCAAAATCAAAAGGTGGGGATAATTCGCTTGATAACTTGCAGTTTTTAACATGGTTCGAGAACAGGTGTAAAAATAACATGAGTCAATCCGAGTGGAATAATTTAAAGCTAAACATACAGGAGTATTTTGTTTAATGTTTACTATCACTAACGAGAAGGAGGTACAGCCCGTAGGGTGCGTATTGCCTAACACGTTGGTTCATGGAGATTGTCTTGAGGTTATGAAATATATCCCAGACGGCTCTATAGACCTAGTGTTATGCGATCCACCCTACGGCTGACTTGGCACCACTGCCTGTAAATGGGATACTGTGATTGACCTAGAACGTATGTGGGAGCAGTTGAAACGAGTTATCAAACCTAACGGAGCTATTGTTATGACGGCTAGCCAACCGTTTACAAGTGTACTTGGTGCTTCAAACCTCAAGATATTGAAGTATCAGTGGTATTGGCGAAAGACAAGGGCTACTGGACACCTAAACGCTCAAAAGATGCCCATGAAGGATATTGAGGATGTGTTGGTTTTCTACCGAAAACAGCCAGTGTACAACCCTCAAGGGGTTATCGAAGTGGATATTATGCAGCACAACTCAAAGAGTCACTCTTTGCGAGGGAAGGGAACTGATGCCACAAGTGTGGTGACTGGAGGAATTGAACTTAAGCCATACAAACAGACCTTGACAAACTATCCCAGACAAGTCCTAGACTTCGCCAGTGAGGGTAAGACTGTACACCCCACCCAAAAACCAGTTGCCTTAATGGAATACCTGATTAAAACTTACACCAACGAAGGTGAAACAGTTTTGGATTTTACGATGGGTAGTGGAACAACTGGAGTAGCTTGTGCTAATCTTAATAGGAAATTTATTGGTGTTGAACTAGATAAAGATTATTTTCAAATAGCTAAGAAAAGAATAGAGGAAGCTAACAACAATTTAGATAATTTATTTTAAAGGTGAATACTATGAAAGTGAAAATAGGAAATTTTAATAGTAGATGGGTTACATGTCCTTTTGAAAACTGGTGCTTATCTAAACTGCATGGTAAGTATCACTTTGAAATTAAAGAATCTGAATATACCCAATTAGATAAGTTTATCGAAAAGGTATGTGATGCTTGGCAGATTGTACTAAACAACACTATCAACAAGTGGTACTATGATAAACAACCAATACAAAAAGTGAAAGTTAAGATTGATGATTGGGATACTTATTCTGCTGATTCCACATTAGCTTATATCATCCTGCCACTACTCAAAGAATTCAAAAAAAACAAACAAGGAGCACCCTTAGTCGATAATGAAGATGTACCTAAAGAATTGGAAAGACCTGTAATCGAAAATGATACATTAGATGAGACTGATGATTATTGGTTTGACCGTTTTGATTATGTGTTAGATGAAATTATTTGGGCTTTTGAACAATACAATATAGATTGGGAAGATCAATATCATAATGGTAAAATCGATTTTAAATTTATACCAGTAGATAAAGATGGCAATGAAGTGTCACATGTGGACGCTACATTGTTTAGAATGGAACGTGGAGAAAACGATACTAGTGAATTTGATGTAGATGGTTATCGAGCACATGGAGCTAGAATACAAAACGGGCTAAGACTATTTGGTAAATACTATGGATGTCTTTGGACTTAGGAGATTAAAAATGAGTGACAAAATTGTAGTACGTATTGACAGTGAAGAAAGCATTGAGAAATTCAAATGGTTAGCTGAAACCAACGGTTGGAATGATAAATTTATCATTTATGAGTTGTATAGGAGGAGATTAGGAGTCAAAGATAATCACATAGGTATAAATTTATCAAATCTGCCATCATTAAATTGGGATCGCATTAGTTACTACGAAACATGTGAATTTCATATTATCACTATTCAAGAAGCATTAGATATGTTTGATGAGTGGATTCCTAAGAAGGGCGAAACAGTACTCGCTAAGTTTAAACATGAATGGGAACCAGTAGTGTTTATTGCTGAGTATGATGGTAGGTATGTTTGTAAGGACAACTTGAATGTTTACTTCTTTGATGAAATTAAGGAATACCCTGTACACTACAAATCAACATTAGTCACACACTATAAAAATGGAACAGAAACATTCGAAGCATACTTAACAGAAGAACAGGTACAACAAACAATAGAGTTTATGAAAGGACTAAAAGAACATGATCAGTAAAGATAGGTGTCCACAATGCAACACTTTAGACACTAAGGTAATCTCACAATTAGATTCTAACTCATTCCACGAATTAATAATAAAATGTAATAATTGTGGTTGTGTTTATTCGTTTGCTAGAGATAGTAGTGTTGTTATAGATAACACACATGAAGATGATTTTATCGGACTAAGTGATTATCAATCTGACGGTAATTGTGATTTTATGAAATAACACATTGACGAGGTGATTGAGATAATGTATATTGTACTTAAGTTAAACATGCCCCAACAAGACTATCCTACTATGTAGTGAAGCTCACTTTGTGTCCGAGTATAAACGGTATCGCCTATAGTACGCTATAGGAATCGGGCTATCTTTTAAATCAAATAGGAGCTAATTATGAAAATTGTTAAAGTAAAACAAATGGAAGATTTGCTACAAAACATGTATGATCGTTATGGGTGGGAATATGGCATGAAAGCCCGTGAAGCGTTCTTAGAAGATATGAAACCATTTATGGGTCAGATAATTAAACTAGGTGATGATAACACTAATGGCGACTACCTATTTCATGATTGGATGTATGACGAAATAGGACCTGAATCATGTTGTTGTGATTGTAACGGATGTGATAGTGATGTTTGGGTATGTCATATTTGTGGTAATGGGTATGATAAAAATGTAGAACAATGCCCTAACTCAAGTTGCAATGAAATCACTCGTAAAGAGGAAATGCTAGACATTATTAATGAACACATTGCAGATGGTAGCGAATGGTGGTTATCTGAATACATGGACAATATCACACTAGAGATTAGGAAAAAGTAATGCATACTCCTCATAATTGGATATTAGTAGAAATCACTGGCACTGATCCACACTATAGAGTATTTGCTTCGTGGTGTGGGGGGTATCTGGATGGAGATAGATGGAGACTAAATTCGGGTATCCTTAGTGCAGAAGAAGATAGTGAATACTATTACTTTTACGGTTATTCTAGGTCTATCTATAAATGTCATAAAGAAACGTATGGTATTAAAAATAGTTTTTCCATGAGTGCATTAAGTAATATTGTTGAAAACAGTGCTGGTAAGATGCACATCATTGAGGATTGTCCTGACGTAATGAATATGAATTGGAAAATTGGTAGAAGATAAACAGTAAGAATGAGGTTTTTAGCACACAAGGGTTTATTTTAGTCTTAGTGTGCTTTTTTTGTTTACAAATAGTGACAAATAGTGTATAGTTTAGTAAATGAAAGGAACAAATTTAAATGTGGAGGATACTATGAAAAAGAAACTAGTTGAAGTTACGTATCTTGTAGAAGTGGAATATGATGAAACTAAGTTTACTAATGAATGGATGAAAGAATTTAAAGATTACATGTATCCGTTTAATACTATTGATGATCATATTAAGCACTTAGCATCGAAACACTCTATTACAGAATGCTATCCTGATGCTTTTATTGAGGGTTATGGATTTCTAAAAGAATTTGGAGTGTCACTAAAAGTTCAGGATGTTGAAACTGAAATTGTATACACAGGAGATTAAAAGATGTCAAAACAGCAAACACTAATTGATTGGTTATTGAAAAGAGGTGCAGTACAAATTGGTTCTTCTGTATGGACTGATGCTAAACCTAATGATATTGATTTTATTGTTATGGGTGATGTGTTTAATATTATGATGAAAAACATAATCAAACACAAAATTAATCACACATTTAATGACAATGAAGGTTACGAAAACAAACTACTCAATATCGAGAGTGTTAAGATATTCTTTGGTAATGATTTGCCCGTAAACGTGTTATCTTATCATGATGAGATAAGTTTTAATAAAGTGAAAACTGCAAACGAGTTAATGCTTACATTAGCTAATAAACCTGAGTATTCCGAGTTGTTCAGAAATAAGATCTATCGTACTATTTTCTTTGAGAATTTTGTTTCCCTTCTAAGAGATAATGGAGTAGGATAATGGACTTCAAAAAACTACCGAGATTTGATGTGCAAATCCATATTGGCGCAAAGGTTGGGTATACTGATACTACAATTTCAGAAGAACAAGTCCTCAAATATTGTCAAATGTTTTGTGATACGAATTGTGTTGGTGTCACTGTAACTAGAACTAATTTCGTATATCCAAATGGTAATGAACCGGGATATATTGTAGGGCTTATCAATTATCCTAGATTTCCTGTTTACGATTTTGTGGTGTTTGACATGTCTTTTGATTTTGCACAACACCTTATGCAAGCAATGGAACAATTCAGGTGTACTATTTTTACACCTACCGAAATTCTAGTATTAGAAAACAAATTCATTACTGAAGAGATGGGAGAAGATTTATAATGAACTTTAAGGAAATATATGATAATTATAATGTAATCTTTCTGACTAAATTTGGTTCACACCTTTACGGCACTAATACTCCAGAATCAGATGTTGATTACAAGGGTGTGTTTATTCCCACAAAAGAACAAATTATGTTAGGTAATATCCCTAAGCAAGTATCATTTGATAGTAATACTAGTAACGAAAAAAATAGTAAAGATGATATTGATTGCCAATTATATTCACTACACTACTTCCTAGAGTTGTTAAGAAAAGGTGAAACATGTGCTTTAGATATGATTCACTCTACTGAACAAGTGATCCATAAAACTATTCATTGGGATTATATTTATGATAGGCGCAGGTTCTTTTATGCTAAAAACATGAAGGCGTTCATGGGCTACTGTAAAAAGCAGGCGGCAAAGTATGGGATGAAAGGGAGTAGAATTAACTCTGCACAGAAGCTATTAGATTTTCTTAATACTAAGGATGACAATCAAAGGTTATCTAGTTTTTGGAATGAACTACCTGTAGATAAAAATATGTCATATCTTATTGGTGGCTCTACCATTAGAAAGTTTATTTTCTGTGGCAAGCAATTACAAAATACTGTTAAAGTAAGTTATGCTAAAGATATGATTCAATCTTTTTTAGACAAGTATGGAGATAGAGCTAGAAAAGCGGCTAAAAATGAAGATGTGGATTGGAAAGCGATGTCACATGCAATTAGGGCTGCTCTTCAACTAGAGGAAATTTACACTACTGGCGATTTAAAGTTTCCTCTGAAGCATGCTGAATATCTAAAGCTAGTGAAACAAGGGAAACTAGATTTTAAAGGCTCAGTGTTGCCTACTCTTGAGGAAGGGATTGAACGAGTAGAGAAACTAGCTGAACAATCAAAATATCCTGATAGTGTTAAATCTAATTATGTTAATGGAATCACATTTAATGTTCTTGAAAATTATTATGGAGAATGGTAATGATCTATTTTACCGCTGACACTCACTTCGGACACAATAATGTAATCAAGTATTGTAATAGACCATTTTCAGACACAACAGAAATGGACGAACAACTAATCACTAATTGGAATGAAGTTGTTAAATCAAATGATACCATTTACCACTTAGGTGATTTTGGTTTTTGTAGTAGAGAACACATGCAACACATATTCAATAGACTAAACGGTAAGAAACACTTAATTTTAGGCAACCATGACGATAATAGAGTTAAGAAACTAGGTTGGGAAAGTGTTGATTACTATAAGGAATTAAAGTATAATGGGTTAAAGTTTATATTGTTTCATTATCCTATTGAATCTTGGAATGGTAAGCATCATAGGTTTTTACATTTACATGGACACATACACGATAATATTGTTGACAATTGTGAAGGAACTCGTTACAATGTAGGTGTGGATGTTTGGAACTATAGACCAGTTAGTATTGAAGAATTTATTTAAAGGAGATTAAAAATGACTAAAGTAGGAGCACTTGAACTAGCACTTAAAGGAAAACGAGTTCGACATATGGCTTGGCCCAAAGACGAATATATTTATTACGATTTTGAGGATGGGAAATTTAAAGAAGAAGATGGTTATGTTTGTGATATCAACTATTTTGATTCTTATGATTTGGATTCATGGGAAGAGTACAAAAAAACAGTTACTAAGTATTATTGGAATGTTTTATTTGATGGTAATGATCGCCCAATAGTATACGGTCACAGATACGAAAATGAAAAAGAACTACTCAAAAATCTGTCACCTCGCAGTATAGAGTGGGTAAAAAGAATTGATAACACAGCAAAGGAATTTTATAGTGACTGATTTTAATGATGTACATGAATATGGGTGGAACTTAGTTCATAAATTACATGATATGGCTGTTTGTTACGCATTAAACCAATCAGATCATAATGAAGCTGGACTAAACTTTAAATCACAATATCATGCTGAAGGTAGTGTGCTAACTCACACTATGATGGTTTATTCTCACGTAATGCGTAACTTTATAGAAGATGATTTTTTCCCTAATACATGGAAAGAACTAATCATAGCTTCATTGCTACATGATATTGGTAAACCTTATTGTAGAGAATGGATAGAAGATAAACATCGCATCATGTTTAAGAATCACGCTGGAGTTAGCACATTTAAAGCTATCAGTGATATTAAGAAACTAGACCCAACTTTAACTGATGATCAGATAGTATACATACTAAGGCTAATTAATTATCATGGTGATTTGTTTGACGCAAAACCTAAACATTGGGTTAAGTGGAAGAAAAGTAAAAATTTTCTTATTGATTTGTATTCATTGAGAAAAGCAGATTGTTATGGTAATATTTCAAAGAAATATCCTTTTGCTGATTCATGGTGTTTTATTATTGAATTGTTGGATCATATATCTGAACACAGTAAATACCCTTGCCCTCCACCTAAGAAGGATTATGCTACTGCTACGTTTCTAATTGGTCTGCCTAATTCTGGTAAGACTACTTATGCCCTTAAGGAAGGTTACAATAACATTCTATCTAGGGATCAAATGGTATTAGATTTAGCTGGAACTGATAACTATGATGATGCGTGGAAACGAGTAGATCAGAAAGAAGTAGACAAGGAATTTAGAGAATCATTCCAGTATCTTTTAAAAAATGAATATGATATGGTAATTGATAGGACTAATCTTACTTATAAGGGTAGGATGAAGTTTGTAAACCAACTTAGACAAAAGGGTTATCAGATTAAGTATAAGGTGTTTCTACCTAAGTTATCTACCATATATAATAGAAACACGCTAAGAGAAAACAAGTTTATACCATATAATGTTATCTTAAATATGATGAAGAGCTTTACAATGCCGTATGATGATGAATTTGACGAGATAGAGTATTTACTATAGGGAGAACATAATTGATAACCTTTAAGGGTATATTAGAAGAAGCTAAACAAGTAGGTACAATATACCATTTTACTACTATACCTAATCTAATAATGTTATTAGATAAAGACAATCAAAACAAGTTGATCCTGAAACTGGAGAATGACATGGAACTACACTTTGATGATATGATAGAACTATGTGAACAGAAAGAAGAACTAAGGGCTAAGGAAGAAATAGTAGATGGTGTTCCTGTAGTTATCTTTAGTTATATGGTACAATATACTGATACCTTTGATTCAGAATTAGCTAAGGAGTTTCGTGGTACTACTTTTAGACTAGATACAAAGGAACTAATTTCTAGACCATTGACTAAGTTTTTTAATATAGGAGAAACAGAAGAAACACAAATTGATAATCTAGATATGAGTTTTGCTGGATACTATACTAAACATGATGGATCAATGGTAGTTCCAGTGGTTATCAACGGTAAAGTATTCTGGAAAACTAAGAAGAGTTTCTATAGCGATGTAGCACAAAAAGCGCAAGCGTTCTATGATAGGTTTAAAGCTATTAACAATGAAGGTGAGTTTGATTGGAAAAGTTTATTAAAAAGTTCTCACCATAATTTCACACCTATTTTTGAATATGTAGCCCCTCATAATCGTATAGTATTAGAATATCCTGAAGAACAATTCATTTACTTAGGATTTAGGGATAATTGTAGTGGAGAGTATTTTGCTAATGAACAACACAAAGTACACAATGTTACTTATGAAGAAGTGTTTGATATGAAGGGGATTGAGGGGTTTGTAATTCAAACTGGTTGTGGTAAACTAGTGAAAGCTAAGACCAAGGAATACTTAGAACACCATAAACTAGTGTCAGACTTTAATCCTAAGAGTGTTATTCAAGCTACATTAGAAAACACTGTAGATGATATGATTGGAGTTGTTAGTCAGTTAGGATTTAAGGATAGACAAAAGGAAATAGAACAACTTAGGGATGAAGTGAATCATACTAAGACTAATGTAATGAATGACATTAAATATTACTTTAATCAATGTAAAGATATTGGTACTAGGAAAGAATTTGCTCAATATGTAAACGAAAATGTTCCTAGTGTATATAAGGGGTTTATGTTTTTGATGCTGGATAATAAAGAGGTTGAGAAAAAGGTTGACAAACTAGTATTTGATAGTGTATATTCTAAGTATAAGGAGAATTAATTATGAGAGAATGTGGTGTTGGTGTATTAATAGGATTATTGATAGGGGTTATGTTGATCATGGTATCTCTTGATAATATTATGAATCGAGGTTATCAACAAGGGCAAATAGATTACGCTAATGATAAGGTATTAGTTCATAAAGTTGAAAATGAGGATAATGAATTAATTTGGGAATGGATTGATGAGCCTAAATACAATTAAGGAGAATTAAACATGGAAACAACAGATACTTTTGCAACATGGACATGTGAAAAATGTGGTAATACTTATAGTAGTTCAGTCGAGTATTGTCCTAATGATGGGTATAGTCTACAAGAAGGAATTAAGAGTATTCTATTTGAGCGATTAAAGGAAGTTAAGATAACTAGAATTGCCCAAAAGTTTTCTGATTATACTTATAATAGTTTACATTATCAACCACATAATGAAGGTACTATTACTATTCATTACATTAAATCTAAGAATGTGTGAGGAGTAAATTATGATTGAAAAATACGAAAAAGAATTAAAAGAACTACGTGAAAGAATGTATCAAGCAGAAGCGTTTGCTGAAAAAGTTCCTGAATTTGCTGACATCATTCTTTCAAACAAATACACTATGTATGATGAATGGATTCAGTTTACTCAAACATATAAAGGTATGCCTTTTCCTTGGGGCATTAATCGTAGTCATTTTAGTAGTGATTCGAATAGAGTAATCTTCAACTACCCCAAATCATATAATGTTTATCTATGGAAAGTTTACATTAACACTCTTACACTATATGGTGAGCACGTGAAATTTGGTCTATATGATATCGTCAATGACACTGATGTGTTTTTCTTAGATAAAGATAATTCTACTTTTTATGCTACTGATGAACAGATAATCCCTTTGCTAGATAGACTAGTGGAATGGTATAATAATGCTCTTAGTAACATTAAAGATTATAGGAACAAACTCAGAATAGATGAATTGAAAAGGGAATTAGAAAAATTAGAAGGATAACTTATGTCAATATATGTAACAGGTGATTTTCATGGCTCTATGGACATTAGGAAGATTAGTGGTAAAAATTGGTCTGAAGGTAGGAAACTAACTGAAGATGATTTCCTAATCCAATTAGGTGATTTCGGATTAATTTGGGATAAGATAGGTTGTAAAAACGATAAACAAAATAGCTACTGGCGAAATTGGTTAGGTGAGAAACCATATACTTTTTGTTTTGTTGAAGGTAATCATTGTAACTTCAATGAACTAGAACAATTTCCTATTGAAGAAAGATTTGATGGCAAAGTAAGAGTTATTCCTACTAATAATAAACCATTATACCAATTACTTAGAGGTGAAGTATATAACTTCAATGGTTATGAATGTATGGCGCTAGGTGGTGCTGAGAGTCAAGATAAGCAATGGCGCATACCTGATGTTAGCTGGTGGGATCAAGAAAATTGGAATCATACCGAAACAGAATATATTATTGATCAAGTACAAGCTAATCCTGATATAGAATATGTGTTCGCACATACTTGTCCTGATAGCATAGGTTATGAAATTCTGAGGTATGTTGGTGCTACTAGTGCTGGTACTTATAAAGAGTATTATGAAAGTAAGTGTGAATGTCAGGTAGCTAGGGCTATGCAAGTATTAGTTGACGAATTTGATCTGAAGCCTAAAGAATGGCATTTTGGACACTGGCACATTGATTACTTTGTAACTGAGAAAGATGGTATTAAGTATCAATGTCATTATAACTATAAACCAGTAAAGGTGATATAATGGATAAGAAACAGAAAAAAAGGTTGCTAAATAAAACTATTCGTGTTATAAAGTCATGTGAGAATATGAAACAGTTATCTACGGCTAGGAAATATGTAAATATAGCAATTCCGTTAATGAATAAAAATCACATTTATAGTCAAAATGATATGTGGGAATTACAATCTGAGTTAGATGATTTGATAATGCAGAAACATCATGAACTACAATACAGAGGATAACATGAGCGATGTGTTAGAAGAACTGAATAAATTAGCTGTATATGATTATGCCGTGGTAAGTTTAAGAAACAGTTTAAACGATCATGTGTGGAGAGTGTATGAATTGTACTTGAAAAGATACGATATGGTATTAGGTTGTTACCCTTGTGATTGGGATATTGGTTACATCGAAGATGACTATAACACCATAAAGATAACAGAAATCATTTTCTATTCTGATTATGATAGAATGGATATATGGATTAGTATTCCTATTGAAGAATTTATTTAAATAGCAGGAAGATTTATTCTCAGTGTTTTTTGTTTACAAGCAGTTTTGAATATGTTATATTACACATAGTTGGTAATGTTTATGAGGGAGAAGCATAATGGAATTAGTTAATGACAACATTTTGACTAAACTAATATGTACTTGGCTATTATTATTACCTTTTTGGTTTTACTCGTTTTATACCATAACACGACAGAATAAAATACATGAGATAATCTGCCAAATCGCTGTTGGTATATGGATAACAGTGTTCGCTATATTATTAATACTTGATGTTTGGATTTAAAGGAGAATAAACATGCAAAGATATAATCTAGGTAATGGTTCCGAAGTGTTAGTACTATATGAAGGGATCATTGTAATCAACGAAGACCAAATAGAAGATAAGATTGAAACTGATTGTTGTCATGCTCAGGATATTGTGTTTCTAGGAGTATTTAATTATGATGTAATATTTGCTTTTGAAGATGAATCTGATAACACAAATCACATTGGCATATATGATACATCTAAATTAGAATTGAAGCAATCTATACCTTTTAATATAGACTATGAATCTATCAACGATATTGATATAACATATCATCAAATAGATCATCTTTCTGATAATGTAGAGATAGATAAACATAGGTTTGCTATTAGTGTTAAAGGAGATAAACACTATCTAATGGTGTTTGATTTGGGTAGTAATAACGATGTCTATTCTGTAGAGTTGTTGAACACTCGTGATGTAGATCATATCTATTGGGAAGAAGCTGTAGATGAAGATTTGACTGTAGTTTATGATAATGGGTTAAGAGTAAATGTTAGTGAATCGCGTTATGAAACTCAAACCCCACAACTAAGTGACTTCTTAGAAGATGATATAGAATCAGAAAATATTACTTTCCATGATAAAAGTACAAGTAGTGTACAAGTGTTGACAGTAAAGGATATTCTTCATGACCATAGTACACATTTTCAGTTAAATGAGTGGTGGGATGGGGAAGGGTTTGACTTGACAATAGAAAGAAATGATAGTAAAATATATGTTGAATTGAGTAGCGAAGAGATTACTGGTCTGAGGAAATTGTTTGAGAATATTTGATTAAGGAGTTAGTAATGTACCTTTTAACTAAATTAACAGAACCTAGTTGGGAAAAAATTGTTATGAATCTACTAGACGCAAAAAGCACTCTAGTGGAATACTGTTGTCCTGAATGTCTTGATTATGCTATGGACACATATGGGGAATATGAAGCGGATGATTTGTTGTCTACTAGATGTGGGGAAGAGTTTAGGTTAGAAGAGATAGACATTAGCACAGTGAAATGTGAAAAAGTATGTGTAGACGATGAAGGAGTAATGCAGGTTGAAATGACTTGTTACCCTAAAGAACCTATTAATCAGATTCATATTACAGTGAAATTAGATAACATTGATGAATGGTCAGCGCCACCTAATCATGATAGGAGTGAGTTATGAAAACTCTGAAAGAATGGGTGAGTATAGTAGAACGTGATAACCTATATGGTACTAATAATAACAAATGGTTAGAAGAATACACTATAAAAGTAGAATCGCCTATCACTAACTATAGCTACAAAGTACCATATCCATTACCTTATCAACGTTTATCTGTTCCTGAGTACTTGATAGATAAAATGATTGACTTTCATAAGAACCATTACTATGAATATAGAACTGATTGCAGAGTAGAATTAAAACCAGTTAAACCCTACTTGATTCAAGTTACAATATTAGTGTTATATAACGAATACACTTTAGCTAGAGAAGATAAAACACTAGAGGAATTCTGTATTAATATAAACTATTTTAAGCCAAACAACTCTATAACTGACTTACTGGAAAACGTGTTTGGTGAGTTTAGTTATAGAAAACATACTTAGTGGAGTAGATTATGAGCGAAGACAAGATGCCTAAAGTAGAATTAGATGAGTTTCACTATCACGAAGTAATTGATAGACTAATGATAATGCACAAGCAGAACACATATCTAAAAAATTGAGTGAACTTAACATTAAACTAAACTTAGATGAAATATATAAGTTAGGGGTTTGATGTGAAACAACATGATTGGTTGACGATCATCCGATATTATATTTGCTATTATTACCAGTTTCAATAGTAGTATTAGTAATTCTGTTAATATTCGAGTTTTTCTATGAGAGTTTTCTTTACGGTGTACCTGATGGAAAAGACATTTGAAAATCATGTATAGTGTAATATCAAAAGGAACAAAAAAAGAGTTAAGGATTCTATACAACAAATAAGAGGTAAGTAATGTCCAAACATGCTAAACTAAGAGTTTGTGCTAGTTGTGAATGGATATTTAGAGATGGTATTGATTGTCCTAAATGTGGATTTGATTCTTATGGTGCTAGATACGTCTATGGCGATGTTTGTTATAAGTACGAACGCACTCAACAACCTTGGCTAGATAAGAAACTGTGTAAATACGAACTGAAACTACTAGACGAAATTAAAGCTAGTAATCCAAAAAGACAGCCAATAAAATTACAACTTAAGAGGTTTTGTAATGGATGATATTATCAAGTATTTTATTTCTTAGTGCTTTTTCTATTTACAAGTATGTCTAAACAGTGTATAGTGTATTTGTAGTTAAGAGAAATAAAACTTTTGAGATGGAGGAAATTATGAGACTGAACATCGGTGGTTATGATGTAGAGACTGATGATTACACTATTAGTATTGATAACTTAGCAATAAACTTAGATTATACTTATAGTGCTAGAGATGAAAAAGTGTTTGGGGTAGGTGGTGATTATGAAATTGACAAAATCACTACTGGTAAGATAGAATATAATTACACTGACATAAATGATACTGAGGAAAAGTTTGAGGTGTATGATTCGTTTAGCGTTGCACCTGAATGGATACAGAATGTGATTAATGATGAAATCTACGAAGAAAGAGTAGAACTAGCAGAAAAATATAGCACTAGTTGGGAGAATTAAAATAATGGAACTAATCAAAATAAAAATTAGAGGTCTAATATGAGACAAAATTGCCCTATTTGTGGTAGTGGATTTTTTGAAGAAATACACCAAAAAATCATTATTAATTACAAAACAGTTGAAGATAGGTACTATTATTGTCATAATTGTGGGTGTGAACAACAAGGTAGCAAAGATAGACGCAATCATTATTCACAAGTAGAAGATGGAAACCAGTGATATTGCAGAGTATAAACGAGTACAAGAATACATACTCGACATTGTAACTGAGGCTTTAGAAGCATTAAAAAACGTAAATAAATAAGGAGACAAAATAATATGAGCGCATATATAGATTTCGCAAAACAGGAACTGAAAGCAGCAGGGTATATTCCTTTGGATCAAGAGCAGGAAGACGGTCCTAATAAATGGATACAGGAAAACGTTCTAGAACTATTAAACGTATTCGCAAAACAAGGACACAGCGGTTTTAGCGCACCTTTTTGTATTAGTATGTTTGAGAAATTAGCCCGGTGGGAACCCCTCACCCCTCTACAAGGTACAGACGACGAGTGGACGGACGTGGATGAAAATATGTACCAGAACAAACGTTGCTCCCGTGTATTCAAAGATAAGAAGACAGGACATACTTACGACATACGAGGAAAGGCGTTTGTAGAACCTAATGGGGTAGCCTTTTCGTCATCAGATAGCGTGGTAGATGTTGAGTTTCCGTACACGCCTAAAACCGAGTACGTGAAGGTTGATGAAAACCATAACCCTGTATAAGATATGGGAATGATTGCACGTAATCCTCACAATTATGATGATCAATGATATGTAGCTAGTCTTTTATTGAATGACAACATGCATTATGGTTTATTTGTACCCACAACGGCGTAGACTAAAACGAATGGGGCTTTAAAATGGATGATAAACAAAGACAATTTGTAGGAGAAAAGGAGTAACCTATGTTTGCACTATATTTAAATCCAGTAACAGCTAACGCTGAACGTTATATACCAGTAGCTACAGCAGATAGTTACGAAGCATTAATACAATTACTTGAAAATGAAAGTTTAGGTCCAAATGCTTACCATGATGGTCATTTTTATCGTTCATTTAGAGAAGGGATTCTTCATAACTTTAATCCACCGATGTTGGACGGAACTAATTGTTTTGGTGTAAATGAGGGAATTATAGAAGTGATTAGTAGGGAAGATTTGATTGAACAACAAATGCAGGAATTGTTAGACTACAATTTACATTTTAGTGAAGCTACACATATAGGAGTTTAAAGATGAATGATAAACAAAGACAATTTGTAGGAGAAAGTTTTATTGAGATGCATCAATCACTACTAGATTCTGTTAAGAAAGCTGGTGGTGATGAATCTAGTTTCTATTATGATAAAATTAAGAACATAACTGTGGCTGAGTTGATCAATAGGCTAGCTACTAATGGAATTAGGTTTACTCATGTAACACCAGAAGATCAAAAAGAGGATAATATAAAATTCATTGATTATCTACGAAAGATGGATTACCACAAAAAATGTTAAATGACAAAAGATTATGAAATAGTTTATTGGAAATATATTTAAAATAACTACACTAACATTAAGCCACTCTAATCATTTAGAGTGGCTTTTTTGTTTGACAATATAATAGTTACCGTGTATATTGTAACTGTAAGTGACGGAAATAAACAACAAATAATAAAGGAGAACTCAATGATTACTATTTGTAACCACGATGATATTAGTGGAATCACACCTGAAGAATATTTTACTCATTACTGTCAAGATGAAAACGCTAAAATTGCGTATGAGGAAAGCATTGAAGATACTGCTAAACTAAAAAAAGAGATGGAAGACACAGACAAAAGATTGGAAGCAATATCGGAACAGTTATATTTTGCCAATGAGCTAATAGAATCGATTGAATATCATTTAGAAAAAGAAACAAGAATGAGTGAGTTCAAGAAAACGTTTCGTGGATTACTAGAAGAATCCAGCTTAGAAAGGTAATTACATGTTAACCAAAGTAATATCTGGTGGTCAAACTGGTGCAGATATAGCAGGATTAATAGCCGCTAAAGAAGTTGGTATTACTACTGGTGGTACTGCACCTAAAAACTATCGTACAGAAAATGGTAGTAACTACGAACTTAAAACTGAGTATGGATTAGTGGAAGATTCTAGTTATAGATATGTTCCTAGAACTAAGAAAAACATAAAGGATAGTGACGGTACATTAATAGTAGCCTATAATCTTAGTTCTGCTGGTACTAAGTTAACCCTTAATGAATGTAAGAAACAAGGTAAACCCCATTTGATAATTGATTTCAATAATCCCAACTTAGCTATAACTCCTATAGTATTATGGATAAAAGCTAATAATATCAAAGTATTAAATGTAGCTGGTAATAGGAACAATGGTGACTTCGAGAAAGAGGTAACATTATTTTTAAAACAAGTGTTTACAAAAATCTTAAATGGTGATATAGTAAACTTAGATGATGTGTTTTCATTGGGGCAACATTATGAATAAAGTACTCGTTGTAGGAAATGTTTCGAGTGCTATCACTGAAATGCTAGAAGGAGTAGGATACGAAATAATCTATTATGATGATTGTCCTAAGAAGATTTTAGGAATGGAGTTTAATATGGTGTGTATAGATGAATATGATAAGGTGTGTATAGATGCATATAATAAGGTGTGTATAGATGAATATGATAAGGAGAGAATCAATGGCAGATTACATGAGACTAGAAAATGATGCACTAGAGACTATCGTATTTATTATTCCAACTACACTAAAAGAAAAACTACAACTAATGTGGCAATCATTTAGGGGTAGGATTGTTGGTACTATGTATGTACAAGATAGTGAAGGTAAGCGTACTAAGTCATATTTGATTTGTACTACTAATAAAGAACAAGCTGACCAATTTTTTGAAAACGGAGAATGGGAATGAAACTATACGAAATGCCAAATGTTTTTGTACATTTACAAAATAAAGAAGAATACGATGAGTATAAGGAGAACTAAAATGATTACTGAGAAAACAATAAGAGTAGAAATTACTTCTGATGATGTTGTAGAGAAGTTTGCTAATGATAATAATTCCAATCAAGTTAAAATGTTAGGTGATATTTACCGAGAACTACATGAAATATGTTATTCTACTGATGGTTACAATTATCAAATACAAAAAATAACAGAAGAGTTAGATGACGATGGTAAACAACTAATCAAAGATTTGTTCTGGAACTTTTACACCCATGCAGGTGTAGCTTACAAATAATAAGGAGAAATGAAACTATGAGCGAACAAGTAATGTATACTGGTAAAATTAAGAAAGTGGATACTGGAATTGGTACTTTTGAGTCATTTATGGAAGCTGTAATTAAAGAAAAGAGTATGTGGAATGAATATCTGGAGAGGAAGAACAAATATTCAGAAACTATTGAGGAATTCTTTCTAGAAGAGTTTTACGAGAAATATGTTATGATTAGTGATGAATTATATGAAATACTAACCCATGAATTTTATGATACTGAAGACATTTTTAAGGCTATTGATAACAAAGATGGCACATATGATTTTGTAGTTAGTTTTTATAATGGTGGTTGTTCTTTTAATGAAGCAATAGAAGAAGCATTGAAGGGAGTTGTTGTATTCGAGTAATTGTAGATGAAAACGCTATCGGATTCGTAATGGTCATTATCTTCTTTATTGCATCAGATTTGTTTAATTTTTTCAATAACTCGCATAAGGATTAATATGAATGTAGAAAAAATACCAACTGGATTTCTATTTACTGACACATATGAAAAGGGTTTACTAGAAACTCTTACTATTGGTGATTATGGTAAAGCTAAGAATATTAAAGCAGACTTCCTTGGTTTCTATAATGAAATCAATGGAGTGCCGAATGGAGAGTGTTTACCACTTAGTGAGAAATGGGTAATCACTATCAGTACTCAGTATGGTTGCATTATGAATTGCACTTTTTGCGATTGCCCTAAGATTAAGTTTAGAGGTAATGCTACTATAGGAGATATGGCACAACAAATACAAAGTGCTATTGATCTTAATACTACATTTAATCCTGATTTATGTTACACTGATAGACTAAACATTCACTTTGCTAGATGTGGCGAACCAATGTTTAATACCGAAAATGTGTTTTCCCTAGCAAAAGATATTCAGAAAAATAAACTAGCTTACCAAAAAAGTTGGGGATTACGAGTAGAAACTATTCATCCAGTGTTTACTACTTGTTTACCTAAAGCTGTTCATAGAATTAACACACACAAATATTTAAAAGAATGGTGTGATATTAAGAATAACTTGTACAATGGTCAAGCTGGATTACAACTAAGTATCAATTCTACTAATGACGAACAACGTAATGAAATGTTTAATGATGGTGTTCATTCTTTAGAAGATATAGCTATAATGTGTAGCACTTTACCAGAACCAGTAGGTAGGAAGTATTGCCTAAACTTTGCCTTAGCTGATGGTTATGAAGTAGATGCTAAATTGTTAAGTGAATTGTTTGACACAGATCATTTTATGTGTAAGATTACTCCTATACATAATAACACTGCTTGTAGACAAAATGGGATTCAGACTAATGAAGGGTACAACAATTACACGCCCTACAAGGAAGTAGAGGAAAAATTAAAGGAAGCTGGATTTAATGTGCTAGTATTTGTTCCATCTACTGATGAGGAAGACAGTCTAGTAACATGTGGTAACTTAATTTTAAGCCAACAGGAGAACTAACTAATGGAAAAAGTAATCGAGTATTTTGAAAGTCAAGAAGATGCGCTAGAATTTGCTAAGTGTTTAGATTGTGCTAAATATCTAGCAGAACAAGACATTGTCAATATAGAAGAAATTAAATGGCAATTATATGATAAATTTACAGAATACACTAAGCCCGCTATTCGAGATTCACTAATGCGTAAAGAATTGTTCTTGAGTGTATTTTACCAAAAAAACAACAGTAAGATGGAGGTTAACGATGAAATCTATTAAAGAGATACTAATGCAACGTGATGGGTTATCTGAGGAAGAAGCTAATGATAGGATTGCTGAAGCTAAGGGAGATTTAGCAGAAGCTATGTCTATGGGTGATATGGAATATGCTGAAGACATTTGTGCTGAACACTTTGGACTAGAGCCTGATTACATTTTTGAGCTAATATAGAAAGGATATTAACGATGCAGGTAAAATATCTACGGGATAAAAATAGACATCCATATGCTACATTTTGGACTGATGGCAAGAAGTTTGGTTGGTCGTTATGTCATAAGGATGATAAGTTTGTTAAGAAGGTAGGAGTAGCTATAGCAAAAATCAACGCACAACCTTATTACAAGTATGTTATTGAATCTGCTCCAATCCCACATTCAATACGTGATGATTTTTCAGATTGGATGATGAATGAATTTGAACATTATCGCAAAAAACTAAACGAATAAATAATATAGTAACTATTAATCAATAACCTAAACTCTGGAGTTACTATATGACACAAGAAGTAATCACTAGAATATTTCGTACAATGGTGCAATCTCAAATTTGCCATTGGTTAACTGATAATCACCAAGTTCACACTATCTTGGGTGAACTTTACGAGGAACTACAAGAATTAGTTGATACCTTAGCTGAAAGACACCTTAGTTATACTGACATGTTATCAGGTGAAGCTACTATAGATATTAAGTATTCTTATTCTGATAATGACATTATTGATTGTTTAGTTGGATGTAGGGAAACTATTACTGAAGCTATTAGTGATGAAGAAAATGTATCTGTTGAAGATGCGCTAATTTCTATCCTTACTCTACTTGATACCAATATCTACTTACTGGGTATGGCAATCAAGAAAAATTGATTCTAAGCGGTTTTATGTGTCTACTAATACCCTAGCATCATTTTCTCAAAACTTTTCAATACAGGCTTAAAATGGAAGCGAGAGTAGCAATATTAGCCCCTATGTGGTGATTATCCTGTAGGGGTTAATTTGTATCAGGAGGAAAGCATGAACAAAGAAACTTATCGTAAATGTCCTTTTTGTCGTTACCTAATAAATAACAGTGTGTTTAGCCAATTACGATTAGATTATGATTGTCCTAGATGTAGACAAAAGAAAATGTCTGAATTTGTGTTGACAGACAATCCGTTTAGTGCTATGGTTACTACACCTAATAACCCGAACAAGGAGTGAGTATGATTATTCAACATGGTGGATTGGATAAAGATAGTCTGGAATTCAAGGTAGCTCTAGAATGGAATCGTAAAATTAGACTGAAAACAGTAGTAGAGAAACTAGGTAATAAAAACAAGGTAGTACAATATTGGAAGAAGTTTTTCGACATGGTTCCTTATGGTACTCCTCTACCTCATAACTATGTTCATGGTAAAATCGTAGATACTAAAACTGCTGATCCTGTATGGTTAGCACATCATGGTTATACTGGAAATGGAGCTATACTAAAAGAGTGTTTAGAGAAGAATAATGAGAACATATAACGTCGCGTTAACCGGCTTGCCCATTTGAATGTATGGTTATGTGATTTTTGATTTATGGCGTCGTGCGAGGAGCCATAGCCAACCAAAAACAGACTCGCGAGGCAATGTGAGGTTGGTGAAGTGCTGATAGCATCAGAGCTGGGCGACGCCACCTTTTTTATGGCCGAAAGCACACTAGAGCACATCCGCTTGAACTAATTGTTAGTTTGCGCTACTGAGAAGAGGAGAATTCTATGAGAAAAACAGTGTGTAAAAAATGCGGATCAAAGATCATTGAGAACGACAAAACCCCGAACGTTCATTACTCGTCTCCGCAAGAAATTTGTTGGCGGTGCAAAGCAGAAGAAAAAGCCCCGATAGGGGCGTGGCTGCAAAGAAAAGACGGATCATATTATAAAAAGAGGGGTTAGAGAAGATTAATGAGAACATATAAACAATATATAGTAGAATCATTTGACCTAAACAATGCACTACCATATAAGAAGAAAACCCCTATGGAAGTGAGAAAACTATTATCTGATATGTATAAAGAGTTACACCCTGATGAACATGAAATGATAGATGATAAGTTAAAGAACACTAGGTTTAGGTATGGTTACTTGATTGAGGACAAAGATGATATATTGTTGTTCAGCATTGAAAAACCTAAACATACCGAATTTCATTTCATAAACCTTAGTCAAAAGAACGAATACGAAAATACTAATACACTAGGTAAAACTTCATTAAGCGTATTCGCCAGTATAGCAAAGATCATACTAGAAACTATTCAATACACTAGACCAATACATATCACAGCTAGACCAGATAGAGTAGAACTATATAGGAAGATTATTAATAAGGTGTTACTACAACACACTGACAGTTGGGAAGTAACTGAAGTTAAGAATGATGGTTATGGAAATAAGACTATAGTAATCGCTAATACAGCTAAGTCTAAATTAGAAAGTCTATTAAACGGAGAAGATTATGAAAAACTATAAACAATATCTAACAGAAGTAAAACTATCACGAGTGTTTAATCATTTCACTAATCCTGATATCCCAGTGGGAGTAATCACTACTTTCAGGAAAGATAAACCCGTAGAAGATGGTCTTAGGGATAACAAAATACTAGCTCAGAAACTAAGAAGTGCTGGTTATGGTTATGTTTGGGTAGATGGTGCATGGAAAGAAACTAATGAAGAAACTGGTGAAAAGGTAGATGTACAAGAAGATTCTATCTTAGTCATTGGTTCAGAAAATGATAATGATAAGCTATATAACATTCTCTTAGAGAACACTAAGAAGTATGAGCAAGATGGGTTTATGTTTAAACCAGAAGGTTCTACTGAGGTATTCATTATTGACAAAGAAGGTAATAAAGACAAGATAGCTAGTGATGGTAAGGATTTCAAGCGAGATAAGTTTGAGTATGGTTACACTATCCTAAGAGGTGGTGGGGCAGGTAAAATATTCAGTCTACATGAAGCATGTGTAGAAGATAGCGGGATAGGTAGACGAATAAAACAAATACGCTCTAAAAAGTAAACAAAAACTATTGACAAAACACAAGACAACTTATATACTAATAATGTAGGTTGTCTTGTTTACTTTAAGGAGATTTGATATGAAAACATTGTACTTGCATGGATACTTAGGAAAACCGATTAATTATGAAGATTGGATTTCTCCTAAACTAGATTATAACGATATACCAGCTACTATAGAACAAATAAATAAAATCATTGTCGAAGAGAAAATAGAGCACATTGTAGCTAAGAGTATTGGTTGTTATTTTGCACTATTGTTTTACTCTAAGGTAGACGAACTACATCTAATAAACCCTTGCATTAGACCTTATGAACTCCTACCTAAATGTTATGATTGGGTTAGTGATGATTATGTAGATGCACTAAAATCCATAGACCCAATTAAGGACAAGTTTAGTTATACTGGTAGTCTGTTTCTAGAGCTAGGTGATGAGAAGATTGACCATGTAGAAACTAGTCTAGCTAAACTGAAGTGTGATGACATTGTAATAAATGCAGGTGGCAATCACCGTTACACTAAAACAGCCCAAGCATTTGAAAAAATAAACCATAGAATTAAATACGGATACGCTATAGGGGAAATAGAATAATGCTTAAGTTTTCACAATACGTTATAACAGAAAAATACGAAAATCTATTTCTAAAAGATGAAGACAAGCGTGAAGAGTATGTAGATAAATTATGGAACATGTTAGAGAAAACCTATGAGGAAATAGGTGGTCTTAAGACTAAGGGATTTGAATCTAAGGAAGATATGATTAACAATATCCCATTTTGGAAAGTGATTAAAAGTGATGGTAAAGTAATAGGTGGATTATTTTATAAGGAGAAAAATGGTAGAAAGCGTGTAGCTACTTGTATAGATGGTTCTGATGAAGCTAAACGATTACTAGCCCTAGCTATGAAACAAGAACCAGTTAGAGGATTCTTTGAAGTATCTAAGGGTAGTTGGGGATTTATTAGAAAGTTGTTTTTACCAGAAGATTTACTTGACTTTATGGTAGATGTTGATAAGGTAAAGGAACTAAACCCTAATAAGAAAATTTATACACTAGACGAAATACCAGAAGAGGATTTAGTAGAAGCAGGTTTAGATCCTGATGATCCTAAGAACGAACCATATAAAGATTACATTTACGCTAGAGAATTAAAAGGTGAGAAACAACCAAAGGTTATGATTGGTACTATTGGAAAAAACCTAATCCAAAAATAGTTGTTGACAAGTGGTGACTATCCTATTATCATGTAACTTATATTCGATAACAGATTAACAATGGAGGATTGACATGTGGTTAGCGTCAACATTAAAACAAAAAGCGCAAGTATAGGAGATATGACTGATGGTTGCATTGGGTGTTTATTAGTATTTGAAACAAAGGAGCAAGCTGGTGACGAAAACCTAGTAGTACAAGTGGATTATAAGTGGTATCATTAACTAACAACATTAAAAGGAGTAACACTAATGGGATTTGCAGAATTTAAGAAAGCACAGGCGAAACAAGATGAAGCTAGTTTTATCGATGAGTCAGAAAAGAAAGACACTAAGTCATTTAAGGATGATCGTTTTTGGATGCCAACTAAGGATGCTAGTGGTAATAGTAAATCTATTATCAGGTTTCTACCACAAACTGACCCTACTAAAGCGCCATACGTGAAAACGTTTAAGCATGGTTTCCAGAACCCTGAAACTAAGCGTTGGTTTATTGAGGAATGTCCTTGGACACTAAAGATTCCTTGCCCTATTTGTGCCTATGCTCAAGAAGAGTACAATAAGGGTAATAGGAAAGCTGTTAAACAAACATGGTATATTGCTAACATCCTAGTAGTCAAGGATGAAAACGCACCTGAAAATGAAGGTAAGGTTTTTCTTTATAAGTTTGGTAGGGAAATTTTCAAGAAGATTGAGGGTGCGGTAAAGGGTGATCCTGATGATGACCTTGACCCAATTAGTGTTTTCAACATTATGAATGGACACAATTTCCGTCTAAACATTAGTCAAAAGACTATCCCTCAATTTACCCGACCAGTTAATGATTATGATAAGTGCCGATTCGAATTTGAAGGTAATCCAATTTGTGATGGTGATGAAGAACAGATGGAGAAAGTATATAATTCTATCTATGACCTAGATGAGTTTCTTGATCCTAAACTGTTTAAATCTGAAGAAGAACTAAAGAAAAAACTAGCTAGTTATCTTGGTGGTGGTAGTTCTAAGTCAGTACTAGATGAACTACGTGAACAACAAGCTAATGAGAAGGCTGAGGAAAAGCCAGCTAAAGAAGAGGAAGATAAGACTCCATTCGATAAGGATGATGACATTCCTGATTTTGGAGATGATGATGACGAAGATGATTTCTTTGCTTCACTAGATGATGACGATATACCATTTGATTAACAAGTAATAACTAAGTAAGAATAAATACCCCTTATAGACTAAGTGTTTGTAAGGGGTATTTTTATGCGTAAATGTAATATATGTGAGGAATGGTTCAATTCACTAGATAAACATCATATACAAAGTAGAAGTAAAGGCGGAAGTAATAAGAAAGAAAACATAACTTATCTATGTTGTAATTGTCACCGCAAAGTTCATATAGGTGATATTATCTTAGAAGGTAATTTCTATTCTACTGATGGGGTATTATTAGTGCATAGAGAAAAGGGAACCCCAAGTATTACGGGATTCCCTGACCCTGAAGTGTATATCATTCCTAATGGTTAAACTATGTTATAATTAGGATTAAACATTAACTTAGCATAAGTCAAATCAAAGGGAGAACTAGGATTAATTCTAGTTAACGATTCGTCAGATTGGATGTTGTTATTATTGTTAGGTGCATTGATGTAAGTGGTACTAGGTTCTTGTGGTTGTGGTGTATTTTCTGCAACACCCATATTTCTTAATTGTGTAGTACGTTCTTTTTCTCTATTAGCCCTAACAGCTTCTTCTCTAGCCTTATACTTTTCTTGTGTGGCCAATGTTTTAGCGACATACGCTTTAGTTTCAGTATTTTGTGCTACACCGCCAGCTCTCCTAGTAGCAGTAGGACCAGCATTATATGCACTTAGGGCTAATCTCTTATTCCCACCAAAAGCATCTAATTGTTTCTTAAGGTACTTAGCACTAGTCTCTAAATTGTAATACGGATCAGTTTTAACCCTTTCCCAATCAGCGCCTACATCTTTAGCGGCAATTTCTCTAACTTGACCTAACCCATAAGCATTATCTTCTGATATTGCATTAGGGTTAAAACTACTTTCAGATTGTATCATTGCTTTGAATAAGCTAGGTTCAATACCATAGTTTCTAGCTACTTCATTAATCTTATCTTGTAGATTGTATTCAGAACTTCTAGGTGGAACCTTAATTCTCTTGCCATCTTCATTGTTTTTCTTAGCTTCTTCTATTCTTTCATCTCTGTTAGCTAAATAGTCAGCTAATTGTTTGTCTATTTCTGGTGTAGGTTTAAGTTCATTAGCTGATGGCTGATATTGAGTATCTAACTTCTTCTCATTTTGTATTTCTTGTAATTTGTCTTTTTTGTTTTGTTGAGATTGTTTCTCTGCTCCCTTCTTAGCTTCATCAACAGCATCTATTGTTTCTCCTAGAGCTATTCCTGTAAACTTGTCTAATGTTTTATTGAAAGCGTCTTGGTCAGTGTATAGCTGTTTCATCAAATCCATAGGGTTATTTTGTTGAAAAAAACCACCAAATTGGGCTAGTTTATTCATTACCCCTGTATTATTTGATTTGTCAGGAGGTTCATAGCCTGTAGCTTCATTTACCCAATCCCAAAGAGAATCAGTAGCTTGAACTAAGTAATGGTGTTCTTTTAAAAAATTTGGAGTAAATTTATCAATTTGATATCTAGCATCTTGAACTAACCTTCCAATGTTTTTTAGTCTATCTGTTACAGTTTTTTCTTCTCTTTTGACTTCTTGACCTGTGTACGCTTCGGTCACTTCGTCAATCAACATGTCAGAAATACCAAACAACTCATCCGCCGCTACTCCAAGCAAACCTACCCCTGTTATCCCTGTCAACAGCTTTCCGCCCTTCAGTAGCATCTTAAGTGATCTAACACCCTTGACTCCTTTACGAACTCCACCAGTAGCAACTGCACCCCCACCTAAGCCTAACATACCCATTAAGCCACCACTTACACCACTAAACAATCCACCCTTATCTCCATCAACTCTAGCACTAATCTTGCTTTTTTTAACTTCCTTTAACAATTCACCTAATAATTTATTAGTCATTTGGCTTTGATATAATTTAGAGTGTTCGCGTTGTTCTTCTAAGTAATCAGGTATATCCTTATCAGCTTGTAGTTGCTCAACAAATTTATTATTGATTTTACCTAAATTATCTATACTTTTATTGATAGATTTTAGGTTCTTATCATTTTCGGTATGAATAAACCAGTTAGCATTATAAATTTCCTTAATAGTTTCATTAGTTTCAGTAATAGTATTCTTAATTGAATCTTGCTGAGAAATAGCCATAGATTTGAAGTGATCAACAATATCAGTCAATGCCCTAATTTCGTCACGCATCTCTACACTTATAGTGACTTGTTCATTAGTATTGTTGAATATGTTTTTTAACTCTTCCATGACTTAATCCTTATTGTTGTCTTGCGTTTTGTTCTTCTTGTTTCTGAGATATTAGTAGACTTTGGAAAATAGTAATTTCATACGGTAACATGTTTTTGGTTTCGCTGAGGGAATAATCGCTATACCTAACAAAATCAGCTAACTCGGTATACCACGCTTGTGCATCCTTGTAGCTGAAGATTAGGATAAAAAATTCAACACGTTATCCACCTCAACCCTTTCCTTATATCCACATTGACAATTAAATTCTATTACCCCATAGATAATAGGTAAGTTACGCATTTCCTTTACTAGTTTCTCTAACTGTGTAGCAGACATTCTCTTAACTACATCATTATAAATGTCTTCTAATGATAGGTTAGAATATATCTTACCCTTATGTACTACCTTGTTTATACATGACGCTATTGTTAGGGATTCGCTATTAGCAGTCTCATCCTTAGATTCTACCCCTACTATTTCTAGTAAGTGGTTATAAGGTAACACGCCAATCTCAATACTAATATCATCTGAAACAGGAACTACTATTTTAGTGTTCTTTTCATTTTTGATTTTTAAGTCCTTACTAATATCAAAAACAGTTTCTATTTGTGATTTACATTCAGGGCAAGTTCTAGGGATAGTTATTTCTTCTCCCTTACTCTTAGCCCTAATGTTAGCTGTGAGATAAGTGAAATCTACAATGTTCATATTTTCAAATACAGACTTATCCTTAATACAATTCTTAGTTAAGTTCAATATTGCTCCTACTAAGTCAGTAGCATCTTCAGTTTCTAAGTGGGTGAGGAATGATATTTCTTCCCCTACTAAGTATGGTCTGTATTCTACTTTCTCCTTAGAAATAGGTAAAACCAAATTATAATGCGGTGTAAAATCAAAATCCAATGCCATGTTAATTCTCCCTTATCTTAAAGTATTTCTAGCGGTTCTAGATACTTCATCTACAACACCAGCGCCAGTTTTAACATCGTTTCTAACGTTATTTATCATGTTTCTGCCTTCACTAATAGCATCACCCATTTTGTTTTTCATGTCTATTATATTGAAGCCAGTAGCAATTTCCTTTTCAAATACAGGGTCTTCACTAGTCAAGTCCATAGCCTTATGTCTAATCTTATCATACTCTATAGTTACCTGTAATTGTAATAATTCAGAAGTACCATTGTTAACCCTAATAGGATTAATGAAACTAGGGAAAGCGCCAACCAATGTCGTAGTATAATACTTTTCTAATTCTCCATCTTGGTAAGTATTTCTAGGGTCAGTATAACTTTTATTGATAAGAGATATGGATAATTCATTAGCGGCATATTCTGACTTATAGGATAACATACCCTCAACTTGATTTTCTTGTTGAGTGTTGTTAATCAAATTTTGCCATGCTTCAAACATGGTTAGGACTAGATTATCTCTATCAATATAAAACACAAGGTTAATAGCGTCAGTATCTATACCTGTCACCATCTTATGAGTCATGTGGTTATAGAAAGCGTTGTTTACTTTTTGTTTATAAAATGGCAACTCAGCCGCTACACATAATACACAAACCTTTTCAGTAGTGTTATAGTGCATTCTATTACCGATAGGACTAGCTGGTTTTTCATCTTTCCCTAATCCTAAACTATTAATAATATTCCTCATACCAGTAGAATATTTTTCTGGATTAATAAGACCAGCTAGAGGACTATTGTTATTTATTTCCTTATTAGTGTCTAGTTGGTTAGAATATCCAGACATGTACATTTTAGCACCCATTGACATTAAGGCAGTAGGTAAACTAATCTCTACCATATAAAGATTGTTTACTGCTAATCCTCTTTTCTTTATCATAGATAGGTACTGTGTAATATTATTAGTATACATTATTATTCCTTATGAATTGGAACGTTTACGTCTTTCTTTATTTAACTCTATGATTTCATTTACACTAGTCTTTACTGTGTTACTATTTTGTTCTTCGGATTCGTCTTTCTTTTCACCTTCTAGTTTTCTAATCTCACGGTGCATTTCAAGCAATGCCATAGTGTTATCTTTCATACTCTTAACTAAGTCGGCATAGGCTTTTACCATCATACCGTTTGCACCTTGTTTAATGTTAATAGCTGACTCATCTATAATCTCACCAGTTCTAATTATTGTCTTAATGGTAGCTTCACGTATCTTCTTATAGTCATCTCCTAAGTCATCCTTAGACCCCCTAGATACTACGTTTACTTCCTCTAAGGTTACTGGTGATTCTTCCTCTTCCTCGATTCCTAGTTTTTCCTCAAATCCAGTTCTCTTTTTCATTTTATCATCTCCTTAAAAGATAAACATTTGTAATTATTAAGTATTTATCTTTTATTGTAAGCCATTGTAATTATTACTCTTTACCGAAATGAGAAAAACTGAATATAGTTTGAAATTCTTCTATAGTAGATGGGGTTTCCCAATTTAGGTCAATAGGTGATATATCGATAGGGAACATATTATATAACACATAAGTAACAATATCATTTCCTAGCGCATCCATTTGTGTAACTCTACCATTCATCATGTAACCTAAACCAGAATAGCCTGTAGAAGCCCCTTGCCCCTTAACTTTATTCATCCACTCTTCTAACATAAACCTAATACTAAAATCAGTATCTACTAATACAGAAACAGTCCAATCTTGATAAGTAGTATCTCCACCTAAATAAAATTGGGTATCAAGATAAGCTATAGGCATTTTACCCACAGACCTACCGGGGATTTGCGCCCCCTTACACATAAACTGGCAATTTTGGCCTAACGCATCTATCTCAACACGAAACAAGTTAGACCTAGCACCAATCTTAAATCTACTAATAAAATCAGATAAATTGTATGACATTTAAGTTACCCCTTACCAGTTGTTAGTTATATTCTTGATTATCTCAGAATCAGGTGTTTCTTGTGTCTGTTCTACTGTAGTTCCAAAGTTCTCATTTAAGTTAATACCATAATTATTAATAATGCTTTTAATAATATTACCGTCACCATCTCCATCATATTCCCCATCAATTCTTGGATATAAGTGACCCTTAAGAGTAAAGGTTAAATCAGCACTAATAGTTCTACTTTCATCTTCACTATACTCAAAGATAGAACTTAAACTAACAGTGTCTAAATTGATACTTACATCTCTATCTATACCATCTATTTCCTTAATGGTAACTGTTCTATCAGGAGTGAACATTACTCCTATTTGTTCTAGTATTTGAAATAAATCATCTTGTTTCTTAGTGAGAATAGCTAACTCAAAATTAAAGTTATAAGGTACACCGGGATAAGCTAATTCTCTATCATCATCTAATTTCATTCTTAGGGTATTGTTTCTTTTTCTAGTAGCGTCATATTGCATACCAGATATAAAAAATCCCATACGTGGTACATAAGTGTTTACTATAGCCTTATCACGTTCTGTTGTTTTCTTTCTTATTTCATAATACATTTTAGACTTAGTAGCATAGATAATAGGAACATTTATCTCCTTGGGGTCAGATTCTTCATCACTAGCAGTGTGCATAACATTGATATCAGAAAACAAATGACCAAAAGATATTACATACTTACGTACCATATTGTGATAAAAGTGTTCCATAGTTAAACCTTCCTGTAAGATAGTATTCGTTTCTATGTATTTATCTATTGACAAATAAAGAGTATCCTGTTATATTGTAATCACAGTGAACGAAACGTTAATTTTACATGGAGGTAAATTATGGCTTACATGAGTCAAGATCACAAAAAAGAAATCGCCGCTAACGTTAAACCTATCCTTAAGAAGTACGGTGTAACTGGTACTCTTTCTGTTAGAAACCATAGCACTATTTGTCTGAATATTTCTAAGGGTTCTATTGATTTCTTTGGTGAGAACACAGAAAGACGTAACATGCAAGTCAATCCTTATCATTACGAAAAACATTTTACTGGTAAAGCACTAGACTTTCTCAAAGAAGTAGTTCCCCTTCTGTTTGGTGAGCACTATTTTGACAAAAGTGATGCAATGGTTGATTATTTTGATTGTAGCCATTATGTTGAGGTCAATGTTGGTCGCTGGAATAAAGACTATGTTTTGCTTGACAAGTAATCCTAACCCTGTTACAGTGTAATCACAGTGAACGTAACACAAATTAAACATGGAGGTAATTATGGGTAAATGGTTTTCGGTACACGCAAAGAAGATAATAAACGAATCTATCTTGAGGAACCTAGTTGGGATTGTGGTTGGTATTGGGGTTTTGGTTATCTAGGAAATAGCCAAGAGCATTATCATCTACATGATTATCAAACTAAAACACATGCCTTTACACTAAAGGATGGTAGCTTTAAGCTAATCACAGAAAAACGTAATAAGAACATGTACGATTGCCTTAAGGAAGATTATAACCTTAACCCTAACATTGAGAAAAACTTGTGGAAATTTTGTGAACTAGTTAAGACTGCATACACCCTAAAGGAAACAGCAGAAGTGCTAGGTAGGGGTGGATCACATTACACTACTAATCCAGTAGCCATTACTATTAAGAACGAGGAAGAAGTAAAACGAATAAACGATAAAGTGTTGCCATCTATCTTTGAGCAAATTAAAATTCTAATCGAAGAAGGTAAGTAATAAAAAGGGTAGGTGCTAATAACACCTACCCTTAGTTCTACCTATTAAACACGTTTCCAGTAACTATAAGCAAATGTTACTGAGTATTCCTGAACCGTATCTTGTGAATCAAAACTTAATTCTACAGCGGCTAGGTTACTAGGGAACACATTACGGAACTCATAAGCAACCCCATCTTCACCACTTGGTAAAATTTGAGTTACTAGTGCAGTAGCGAAATACTGAGACTGATTAGTTGCACCTTGAGTACAATCATTAGATTTAATTAATTCCATCCAATCCTCAAGTTCCTTACGGATAACATGATCATTATCATTAATGATTGTTACTGTCCAATCATCATAAACAGCAGTATCACCAGCTACAGGGATAATGTTATTCCTATAACGCATTTCTATTTTGTTAATGGTTTTAGTTGGGGTTTGTGCAGACTTAATATAAAACTTAGAGTCTTCACTAATCTTACCGGGAATATCTACCCTGAATAAGTTAGCTCTAGCCCCATGTTGGAACTTAGCTACGAAATCTGATATACAACTCATTATTGGTTCTCCTTATCTGATATGATATTTATAAACATGTGTTCCACAATCCCATATTCTATTATATTTATTATTTCTAGCGTTCTCTACTTCTGTCAAGTTAGAATCAAAGTTCTCTAATATTGCACTCATCTTATGTTTCATCATCCTATTTCTATTTATCATTTCCAAATCGTTTCTAAAATAATAATAACTAGGTTGAGATGTATGACTATAAGTAAACCCTAACTTATCATAAAACCCACCTACACTATACCTTCTATCACAGTAAGTAGTAATATCACATTCTACCTCATAGTTACCCAAAAAATACTTAAACAATTTACTAGCACCACCTATCACTGTACAATTTAGTTTATTACAAAACCTAATTAGTTCTAACTTAGAATCTCCCTTACCTAAACTCCTTTTACCAAAAGTCATAACACTTACCAATTCCTCATCATAATACAATCCTAATTTGTACTTAGATTTATCTGCTCCTTGTATATGGTTCTTCTCAAGAAACTGGTTTTTAGTTTTAGTGTCTATTTCTTTTACTACACACTTCCTACCATAGTATTTGTTATGATAGATTCCTAATTTAGAAGCTATGATAGATTTAACTATGTCTCTTTTGACATTCCACTCATAAGAAAACACATGTAGTAATTGAATGCCTTGTTCTTCGCACCTTTTAGTTTTGTTTAGGTGATAATTCTTATCCTTACCTGACGCTTCACTATGCCAATATAAACCATCATACTCTATAGCTAGATTATGTTTAGGGATAACTACATCTAATTCTAACCCATTTAGTATCTTTTTATTATTGGTGATATAGTCCACACCTAGTTCGTCTAAGTATTCAGCAACCTGTGATTCTTCAGACGAGCCACCATAACAATTAGGACACAAGAAATGATGGCTAACATGAGAACCATTCCAACAATTATAATAAAATTCGTGACCACATTCGTCATGTTTTATTTTGATTGGAGTGTATCTATCTGTGTAACCCTCTATTATAGTGTATCCTATTAAATTGTTCTGAAGTTTATTTCTAGTAGTATTTCTCCTACTTTCTCTAGTACGCTTCTTTTCACATTCACGACTATCACAAGTTTCAGAATATCCCTTATTCCCATTATAAAACCTCGCATTGTCACCACAAAACTTACACTTAGGAATTTCTTTTATGTCATTTAACAAATGATATTGTCTTAACTTAATTTCCAAATCTGATGGTTTTTGTATGTTGTTAGGCAACTTGATAACTTCCTTAGTTTTCCATAACAAATAAAACAAATTAGATTTATTCTTAAGTAAATACCCTAAACCGATTATATTAGTGTAAGGAACATATTCGTTTACTATAGTTTCTTGAGGACAACTTAACCATTCATTCACTATAGCTAAATACTTTTCATTAGTCTCACTTATAGAATCTGAAAACTTAGAGTAATTGTATTCTCTAATTTTAATTGCGCATTGGGGTGAACAAACTTTCCTATAAGGCATCATAAAGTGTTGAAACTGGATTGTATTACCACATACAGGACATTTAGGTATTTCTTCTATCCCCTTATATAAACAATATATCTTTTCCTTTATTAACTCTGTATCTAATTGTTGAGTGTTACTAATTACATACTCATACCATTCTGGAAACTCGTTTTTAATCTTAGCATAATTATTTTTTGTGTGGCTAGATTTTAGACCACCCTTTACAGTTAAAATTTGTTGTTCTAATATGTGTTTAAATTCAACGTAATTCATTGTTGTTCCTCACAAAACAAGCCCTAGTTGTATAAGATATTTATTCTATCATAACAACTAGGGCTTTGTCAATCTCTAACTTTTACCTGAAATGTTACTGAGGAATAATCTCATTGAACGAAACAGTTCCCTTAACATTAATGAAGTTAAGCTGTAGATAGTAGATACTACGGGTAGGCTTAACATAGATATCACACATCATCTGATTTCTGCCAATTACTTCATCAGTATTATTGCTCTCGTCACAAATCACCACAAATTCGTCAATACCTTCTCTACCTACAATATCCTCTAAGAATGGATAAATCATATTATATAATTGTCTACGAGTAAATGGTGTATTCTTTTCAAATAGGAAGAACCTAGAAGCAGTACTAATAGCTTTTTCCATGTAGATGAAAAGTCTACGAACATCAATATCAGCAAATGCACTAGATTTATTAGTTAGTGTTAACTGACTGTAAACCACTGGACCATCACCGGGAAATGCAGTAACAATATTAACATTGTTTTTATGAATCATATCCCTATTAGCTTTATCAGGATTAAATCCAAATTTAACAACATTTTTCATTTGACCACGAGTTAGACCAGCAGGTGCAAACCATACTTCTCTAGCGGCATCACTAGCAGAGAAAATACCAGCTACATCACCGCTAACTGGTAGCCAACGATACTTGTCATTATAACTATCATACTGATATTTCCAGTTACCATAAATAGCGCCATAAGTGGTAGGGCGATTTAGTGTAGTATCCTTATACTCTACCATGTCTGTAGCTTCAGAACCTTTATTACTTACTACTGTAGATTTAGGTACAGTGAAGATACCAAAACAATCTTTACGAGTTTCTAGAATGTTATCCACAATGTATTGTTGAATAGTTGATAATTCAGAAGCTACACCAAATACTGCATTATGGTTATCAACGAGTAAGTTAACATCAAACTCTTCAGAATTAGCAAACAGGTCATAAGCATCCATAAAGTTAGATGGAGTTAATGTACCATCTTCGCCTTCAAATAATGATTGTTCGGCAACAGTAAACACATCAAAGGTTTCATATACATTAGTGAAAGCAGAAATTAATTTACTATTACGGTTAATATATTGTCCTACCCAAGTACTTTCACCAGCAAAGTTTTTAGCATTGGGGTCAGTAGAACAAATAAATGATTCTACTACGATGTATTGTTCAGGGTCAGTAGGGTCTAAATCGTGAACAATAATTGCAATTTCGTTTACTCCGATACTAGGAACATCAAAGTAATCAGAAAACACAGTAGTTCCTACAACATTAGCAATGCTAAAATCAGTAGAATTACATACCGATACTTTTAAGTTGTTACCATAAGCACCGGGATATCTGGCTAAAATACGAAGGTTTTCAATTTGAACTTCAGTTGGTACTCCTTCTACATCTTGCATTTCTACAGCAAAGTCGATATTATTCTCATCAAATTCTACATCATCGTTAATGCGAATATCAGACACATCAGTAGTAATTACCGCCGAATCACTAATACCAACACCAGCATTTTTAGCGTCATCTGCTACAGCACGAACAATGTATAGTAATTGATTATACTGTAGAATGTTCCATGCGGTAAACCAATCAGAATAATTCTCATTAGTAGGAACACCAAAAGTTTGTTCTAGTGATCTAGGGTTAGTGATTAATTTTCGTTCTAGTGCTGGACCTTTATGAAACTGTCCTACAGTACCAGTAATAGAACTAGCAGGTAGTGCAATACTAGTACTAAGATCAGTCTCTTTAACTATGACTGAAGGGGATAGATACAATGACATGTGTTTACTCCTTTTCTATATTGTTAATTTGTTTAACTAAATCAGACCATTTATAAGGTTTCTTATTATATTTAGTTTTCTTTTTTCCACCATGCGGAACAGCTACATCACCAGCTACAGTAGTTTCTTCTAGTTCATCACTCATCATTTGTTTCAATATCCCCATAGCATACTTATAAAACGCTTCCTTATCATCCTTAACACTAAAACCTTGTTCCTTAGCTAGTGTCTTAGCTTTATTCCAATCCTTTTCTTTTACCTTTTTGCCATATATTTGTTTAGGCATAATATCCTCTATCTGATATTTCTAAATTTGTTTTGTAATTCTTCTAATGTTTTTAAGTATCCCAAAATATCTCTACCATTTTTTTCTGTCATCTTAACCTTTAATCCATCATTGGGGTCACGGTTTCTCTTAGCATTGTTTAATGCCTTTTCCATTTCCATTATACTTTGTTTCAACATAGTCTAATCCTATCTTAGAAATTTAAGATATTTTAATTTCTCTACTTCTTGGATGAAGTTTTCATAAGCGGCATCATCTACTAATCCCTTAGTGTCAATCTTTAATTCATAGCCATCTAAGGTTAGACCTGCTTCATTATTCCTAAGAAGTCTTTCTAACTCATTAAAATCAAATCTGCCGTTTATTTCAAATACGTATGAGGGATTTCTAATGTTAGCTTCTTCGGTATCTACCTCAACTTCCATTTTCTCATTATCTTCTTCTGCTTCTTGTAGTAACTCTATTAGTGATTTCATAATATTAAATCCTAGCGGCTAGACGTTTTTCAACAGCTTCTAGAGTACCAATAGAACGTGCTCTATTAAGACCAGCTAAGTTTGCATCTGGCTCTAGTTCACTTAGACGATTGAAAATCTTAGTACGGAAACTAGGACGAATCATCTTAGTTAAGTAAGTGATAGCTGCTACTAATTCGCGCTTACCAATAGGCTTAATCTTTTCCTCACCTAACTTGTCAATTAGGGCATAGATGTATTCGTTTAGACGGTAATCCATAACCCCATTTTCACTTTTATCAATTACACGCCAGAATTTTTGTTCTACGCCTAATTCTTCTGATAGTTTTACCCACCAAGTTCTAGCAGAACCAAAACGCTGTAGTTTCTTGTAGTCCTCAAAGATAGCCTTAAAATCACTCTGACCATCAACATTAGGATAAGCTACCCCATTAAGCATACGAATAAACCTAATCATGTTATTACGATAGCGATTAAAAATTACCCGTAGATTTTCCTTTTGTTGCTCTTCTGCGTTTTGCTCTTCTTCTGCTTCCTGTAATAGCAATTCAAATTCTTTCATTTCTTAGACTCCTGTAGTGTATTAAGTTGTTATAGTTATTTATCTTACAAATAGTATTTATCTACTTAACAATCCGAATAATCCATTAGCACTAGAAATTCATCTACTTCTTCTTGTTTTTCTTTATTTATTTCGTCTACATAGGTAGACTCTAACCATAAGTCAGCTTCTACCTTATCCATAGCTAACCAAGCAAATAAGACTAGTGGCATAATCAAATCATCATGGTCATCGTAATCTTGTGCCTTAAACGTCTTACCATCATATACGAACTTACTTAATTCGTTTATAGTTTCATAATCACATATAAGTAATTTGTCTGTTTCTATTAGGAACGCTAAATTACTACAACCTAGTGATTTTGTTTTCTTAGTAGTTCTGATTCCTAAGTCATCACCATAGTACATATTAGGATAATCCAAATCATACATTAGATTGTCAGCTACCTCAGCACCGCAACTATTACGCTCAATCATTACTAAGGCTTCGTTATAATATCTACCAATCTTATCTATAACTAAATGGAAACTGAATGGCTTTATAGTGTTATCCCTAAACACAGCTACTTGTTTATAAGTTTCTCCTGAGTAGTCTATTACTTGTATTACACTATAATCTTTTCCTACACCCTCACAAACATCACATATTAATATATAATGGTGATCTTTATTCGGTAACTCGTAGATGTTAAATTTGTTTTCATATTCTTGTTTAATAGGTCTAAGTATAGGTAACGATTTTATCTTAGCACCGTCTACTAGAGTAGAGGAAGAGCCATGAAACATGCAGCTAAATTCTTGGTTAAAATACTCTAATCCCTTTTCTGCTATTTTCTTTTCACGCCATTCCTCATCTCTACCGGGAACTTCATTCCATTCAACAAACACTGTACTATATCCTGATATACCTCTTTCAGCTTCTTTCCACATTTTATACCAAAGGTTTAATCCCTTTGGAGTAGAACAACAAATTACCTTAGCATCAGGGTCAGCTTCTACAGTAGGTAATACTGAATCAAAGAAATCATTAGCTTTATTCTTTGCAATCTTAGAAACCTCATCGACCACACAGACATTTAACGAGTACCCCGTCAGTGCATCAGCAGAACAAGCACTAACTACCCCTACGCTACCATTATCTAATTTTATTTCCGTCATCCCCCATTGATCTACTCCCGGTTTTAAGAACAATGGCAAATTAATAAATATGTTTTTAACAGTGTTTAGCATCAGTTTAGCTACTTTTTCTTTATTAGCTACTATGCCTACTGTCTTATGGGAATGAAAACATAAATACCAAGCTAGATACATAGCAATAGAAGCAGATTTGCCACACTGTCTTCCAGCCATAATCAACACTCTGTTATCACTATGTATAGTTTCTAACATCCTTTGTTGATATTGTCTTACTTCTGGTTTTTCTAATCCCTTATGGGTTTTAATATAAACGTAATTGTAAATGAAATACTCGTAGTCCTCACTACATTTTATTATTTCATCTATCTGCTCTTTAGTGTAATCTAACTTTTCACCACCAGTTAGTAGCTTAGGATTACCCCTATAATAATTAATTTTCTCGTTACTCATCTTTATCTCCAGTTTTAACTCTAATTATTTCAACTATTTACTCAATAGTATTTATCACTTGACAATAAACTCAAAAAGATATATAGTGTTTCTGTCGCTAACGAAAGGAGATTGATTATGAATCCGATTAGAACTATTTGTAACAATGCTTTGATTTTGTTTGAGAACAATGATGTGGTAACTGTTGGAATAGTGTTAGTGTCTATGGTAGGATTTTTTGGTTCATTGTTTGCTATTGGTTATTTGGTGTCAACACTTACTGAAAAATATTGGTTGACAAAATAATCTAATAGTGGTAAGATGTAGTTGTTAGTGAGGGAAAACAATTTAAGATGGAGGGGATTATGAGAAAAACTATGGAAGTAAAAACACTTATCCAATACATCAATGATAGACTTCAAACTTCACAAGATAGTGAAAAGGAAAACAGAAAAGAGCTAATGAGATTAGCAGAAGTAGTATTACGTGAAACTGATAACTATTGTGGATTTAGTTATTTGTCTGAAGAAGATGTTCCTGATTTTGAAGAAACTGATTTCACTAGGATAAAATATTACACTAACATACCCTAAACCATAGCTGAGGGTTCCAAATTTAGCTTGTGTTGGACTTTTAAGTGAAAAGGTAGGCTACCACATAGATAGCCTACCTTAACTTCTACATAATTACTAAATTGCGCCATTTAGGTTTTAGTGATTCCCCAAAATCAAATTCTAGTTGCCCTAGTTCTTTATCTATTTCTGCCTGTGATTTTTCGTCACCCTCTTCATAATCATCACCTAATGCTTCTCGTTTCTTTTCTTTAATCACTTGTAACATTCTATTTGATATAAACTCTTCTCCATCATCTACTACATCGTAAAACGTATGCTTAGGATTATATGGCTCTTCACCATTAGGAAACAAGTAATCCAATTCTTCTAGGTACTCAATAACCTTATCGCCCAGCTTTGTACCTTGCCTCTTATAATAATCCTCTAAGAAATAATCCCAATCATTCATTAATTTATCTAACATTTTTTCTTTATCTTCTGCATCAAGAGTATCTTCAGTCCAATCAAACTCATCAAACTCTTCATCTATGTAGCCTTCTATTTCCTTATCTATTTCATTGTCTAAGTAGTTAATAAAGACATTGTACTGGTCTTCAAATAAATCAGCTATAGCTTGTACTACTTCACTTCTATTAGTCTCCATAAACTCTTTAATGTAATTCATAAACGTTTCTAATCTCACTTCACAATCATAATCACAAACTAGGTAAGCACTTAATCCCTCATCTATTAGCTTATTAAAATTAGCTATGTTTAATTCAGGATCGTTTTGTAATACTTCCTCCATGTCTTCTCCATTTTCTATTGGTCTATTTGTAAACTGACCATAATCAAAATCTTCAAAAAACACAAACGCAGGTAAATCATATTCATCTAGTACCATTTTAATAGGTTCTCTTTCAACTATCTCAAATTGAGGATTTTTAGTTTTAACCTTTTCTTGTTGTTCCTCAGTAAAATCATCTTCAAAGTATAAGTTATTTTCTGGTAAGTAGCCTACACCTGTTCTTTGTCCTTTAACATACTTACCATTACTAAATAATTCTACCACATAAGGGATATACTTATCAGCAGGTTTATCGTTCCCTCTACCCTTAACTTCCCATACCATTAAATCTTCATCTAGAGTAACAGTAACATGTGGATGCCAATACTTTTTATTACCAAACTTTTTTAATTGTCTTAGACTATAAATAGTATCATTTTCGCCTGACCTTGGAGAATTACCACAGTGACCCATTGCGTCACCTTCTTTACTACAATAAGCCTTTTCTAAATCAACCCAATAATAATCACCCATTTTCATTATTATCTCATCATCTTCATCTACTGGTATTAACTCTTTTGAATCCTTTTTCCATTCTCTTTCTAATCGCTCAAACTCAGAAAGTACATCATCAATAGATTGGGTTTTCCAAGAGTAGTTTTGAATACCACCTATAGGCAATGATAGATAATGTTCTAATCTAGGTAATGTTTGTTGAACAGATTGAATAGAGTTCTCTATACTAATATCATTTAGTTTCTTAATCTCTTTCTTAAAGTATTTCTCAAACCGTTCCTTAGTTCTTTGTCTTTCTTCGTCATCATCGAAATCGAATACTCCTAATCCCGTAGTGTATAGTCTATTCTTATCCTTATCAAATTCAGTGTCCAGTACGTCAATGATAGTTTTCTTAAGTACCTTTAAGTACCAAGTAACTCTATCTTGTTTCTTTAAGGTAGCCTTAGCTTTCTTAATTTCTTTATGGATAGCTTGTTTAACTTTGTTTTGGTTATCGCCCTCAAACACATTAAACATACCCTCAAACATCTGTTCATAATTAACTGCTTCTAGTAGAAATTCTATATTAGCCATTGTGATAATCCTTTATACAAACTTAGCCCAAGTTGGTTTCTTAGATTCTTCTATGTTTAAGTAGTCTAATATCCTATCTTGTACTTCTTCTTCATCTTCCCACGGTTTATTAATAGTTATATCAAGTCTTAATTCTATTTGGTGGATTAACATTGATGTAGTTTCTTCTAAGTAATTTCTTAAATCTTCTCTTTCAAGAAAGTTGATAACGTATTGTTTAGGATTTTCTATTTCTTCATTTTCTAAATCATAGGCTAAATCCTCACCAATTCTTTCTATTGCTACTTCAAATTCTTCATCAGCTACTAAGTCAAAAAACGATTCTATTTCCATCTTAGTCATGTGTTCTGATTCTATTGCTGACTCTAAAACTTCAACAAACTTTCTCACAACACGCATATCACCTTCAACCCCATAGTCAAATACGCCACCAAAAAATTTCTGAGTTAATGGTCTTATATCTAAATCAGCAATAAATTCTACTACATAATCGCCAGTTTCCGCTTCAGTATCACTAGGTGATCTATTGAAATAATCAAACAGTTCTGGTTGACCAAAAATATAATAAATAGCCGATTCTTCGTTACTAATTTCTAATTTTAGTTGTGACCTTTCAAATTCCTCTACTCCCATTTGCTCCCTAAGTTGTCCTTCACTTTTCTCATCTAGTTCCTTTAATATTTCTAATCCTTCTTCCATGTAATCATCATCCTCAAAATCTCTTAACTCGTCAACATATCCATCTTCCACGTATACATGAAACTTCTCTTCAGGATTAGCTAAAGGAATAACACTAAATAATTCTCCACGTTCCATATACCGTTCCCAATGACTATCATTATTAGGATCAGCAGTACACCATTTAGCTGATTCAGGACACTTATATCTAGCTAATAGTATATTACCCTGCTTAGTAATAGGTTTAGCTACTATATATTCAGCATCTTTATAAATGATTTTTACGTGTTCGCTATTTTGTAGTATGTTTTTCTGACGCTTTTTCTTTTCCTTACTACTAAGTAAATCCTCTTCATCTAAGCTATTATAATAATCTTTCAAATCATCTAGGGATTTATATTGGTTTATATCAAACCCCTTAATATTACCTAATCCTTCTAGCCATTTCTTATAATCATTATCTTTAACATTAGCTTCAAATACGCTATCAGACATGTCACCAAATTGCTTTAGTAGCCATTCAGTATACTTACCCTTAATCTTACCATCATTAGATGTAGGGTCTAATTTGGCTATCTGTTGGTATCTTTCGTAATCGTCTACATTAAACTTATCACCAAACTTATCGTAGTGGTCTTGTAGACTTATCTCTACTAGTAATTCTGACTCGAATAAAAATTGAATATTAGCCATAGTTGTATCCCTCTATAGTATAAAAATAAAAAGTGATTGCTAGTTGTATTTATCTATTGACAAGTAAAGAGTAACCTGTTACGATGTAGTTGTGAGTGATGGAAACAACTTAAACATTGAGACAGGAGTTTTGATTATGACTAAGAGTCAAGTGAAAATGTGGAACAAAATACAAGACAATTTCCATGACGTACAAGTAACAGAAAACGAACATGGAATGGTATTTGTTAAATTTAATAACGGTAAGGATCACATTTACCTACATGAAACTGCACATGTGACTATTGGTAAACGGGGAAAGGTTACTTTCTTGGATGCTGATAGGATGGGTATTCTTGACGATAAACATAGGAAAGTGATTGCTTATCTCATGGGAACTAAACTAGGACTAGGTAATAACCAAGTCCATTTCTCCAAACTGTTCTAAACAAAAGGGGATAGCTTAATCACTATCCCCTTAGTCTTTACTCTTTCCACTTATACTTATCTACAAGAAAGTTTATCACATCATCTAGTGTTCGCAATTTGTTTTCCTTCATAGCATCTATAAACTTACTAATATTCTCATCAGATTTCATATTATGTACATCTGCGTCTAGCGACCTCTTAAGGTCATCCATGTAGCTACCATACATAATATCACTTACTAATCTATAAGCTCTCTTATCTAATTTTTGTTTAAGATAACCAGTATATTCATCCTGACTATTAAATTGACTTTGGTCTATTGGAGTTTTAATCAATTCTAACCATTCAGATAAGAAATGCTTACGTCTAGGTCTAGGATAAGTTTTAGGTTCTTCATCCTTAAATGTACCTTCTTTCTTAAATATCTCTAATGGTTTAATAGTCTTCTTAGTATTACGATTAAAGAAAGCCTTTTCATCATTATAGAAATAGATAGGGATATTGTTCTTCTTAGCTAGAGAATATAGTTTCTCAAAGTACTTTAATCGGTTCCTATCTATAGTTACTTCCTCACTTCCTAAATCTTTACCTTTCTCACCATCCATCAACCTAGCCATTAGGGATTTCTCTACTGGTTTAGTAGTAGCATAATAAACATGAATAGAGTTAATATAACTTTTAGCATTGGGGATTATTTGGTCATCAGATACTATTCTATCTTCCATTTCCCTATCAGAAAAACTATCACCCCAATAGTCAATAGGAAACCCCTTATAGCGTTCATTAAACTTATCACCATCTAATTCAAAATACAAGTCACCAGTAGTAGGAAACTTGTTAAAGAAAGATGAATTAGGAGTTCTAGCTGTACTTAGGAAATAGAACTTACCCTTATTTTGTTCTTCCTCTGACTTAGTTCCTACTACTGCGGATAACCTAAACTTGTTAGTAGCTAATATCTTGATAGCGTTAACAACAGAAGTTTTATGAAATACTATTGGGGTTATCTTTTCCTGTATGTATTGTTTAAATGATTTCAACATTAGTTATTACCTATTTGCTAATCGTTCTAGTGCTTTCGCCTTCGCTACAGCCACTAGAACAAGAGTGTAGAAGTTAGATACGTACAGTGTCCTACTGTACAACTTCAAGAACAGGACGCCACCCATAAGAAGTAGCCGAATA